>Ga0116211_1001732_pt1 | contig 9978 bp, 8 predicted proteins | sample SaghotsprinmetaG_FD_94484 | JGI IMG/M metagenome (GOLD analysis project Ga0116211, IMG submission 94484) | Hot spring microbial communities from South Africa to study Microbial Dark Matter (Phase II) - Sagole hot spring metaG | ecosystem: Environmental > Aquatic > Thermal springs > Hot (42-90C) ... | reverse complement strand
GCGAGCGGTGCTGGGCGCAAGGCCAGCGCCGCGTTGCTGTTGGCCGAGATCGGCGAAAGCTTCAAGGCCTATAGCGTCGCCGGTCATCGGCATCAACCCGAAATTTGCCAGACCCTGGCGACGGCGACCGGAACGGACATCGGCCTGACCTTCGTGCCGCACCTGGTGCCGATGGCGCGCGGCATCCAGGCGACGTTGTATGCGCGGCGGACGCGCGCCGACATCGATCTTCAGGCGCTGTTTGCGCGGCGTTACGACGCCGAGCCGTTCGTCGACGTCCTGCCCGCCGGCGCCCATCCCGAGACGCGCTCGGTGCGCGGCACCAATTTGTGCCGCCTGGCGGTGGCGGAACCGCTGGCAGCTGGAACGATCGTGGTGCAAGCGGTCATCGACAATCTGGTCAAGGGCGCCGCGGGTCAGGCCATCCAAAACATGAACCTGATGTTCGGTCTTGACGAAACCCTCGGCTTGACCGACATCGCGCTGCTGCCCTGACGCTTGAGGAACCGGCGGCGCGCACGCACCATCGCTCGGTACGTTCGTGACGCTGCGTTCATCTTTTCATTTGGCCACATTTACTATCCACGCGAAAGTGAATAGTGGACAGAGGGTAGTGGATAGCATGGGAAGCGGTCCACTGGCCACAATTCACTAGCCACTCGAGTGCCATCCCAGTCGGAGAATCCGTTATGACCGAAAGCCATACTGAAGAAGCGCCGCTCATTTTTACCGCGGCGGCAGCGGCCAAGGTGGCCGCGCTGATCCGCGAGGAAGGCAACGACGAACTGATGCTGCGGGTGTATATCCAGGGCGGCGGTTGTTCGGGGTTTCAGTACGGTTTTGCCTTCGAGGAGACGGCGCGGGAGGATGACACCCAGGTCGTCACCGATGGCGTGAAGTTGCTGGTCGATCCGCTGAGCCTGCAATATCTGGTCGGCGCGCGCATCGATTACAGCGAAGGACTGCAAGGGGCGCAGTTTGTCATCCGTAATCCGAACGCCGTCACGACCTGCGGCTGCGGTTCGTCCTTCAGCGCCTAGCGCGTCGCGGCCAACAGCGCTTCGTCCTGGCGCCGCAGTTCGGCCAACAACGGCTTGATCGAACGCTTAAAGCGCGCCTTTTCGCCCTCGTCGAGCGGCTCGATAAACGGCAAATCGGCGGTCAACGGATCGACCGGCCGATTGTCCACATGCAGTTCGTAATGCAGGTGCGGGCCGGTGGCCAGGCCGGTTGCGCCGACATACCCGATCACCTGGCCGCGTTTCACCGTTCCGTTGAATCGTACCTCGCGGGCAAACCGCGACAGGTGTCCATAAACGGTTTGGTACCGCTTGCCATGACGAATGATCAGCGCGTTGCCGTAACCGTCCTTGCGCCCTTGGAAAACGACCGTGCCGTCCCCGCTGGCTACCACCGCCCGCCCTGCCGGCGCGGCGAAATCGACGCCATAGTGCGGTCGGCTATAGCGCAGAATCGGGTGCCAACGTCTGGTGCTGAAACCCGAACTGACGCGCGTGTAAACCAGCGGCGCGCGCAGCAAGGCCAGCTGCCGTCGTGCCAGCGGCTCGGCATCGGGTGTGTAATACGCGGTCTTGCCGTCGCGATCGGTGTAGCGCACTGCGCTGTAACGCCGTTTGCCGTTGACGATCGCGACCGCCAATAAGTCGCCGGTGGCCACGACCCGGTCTTGTACCCAAGTTTGCTCGAACAGCACCGTCAGCCGGTCTCCGGTACGCAGCGTGCGCGCCAAATCAACCTGTGGGCGAAAAACTGCGAGCGCGCGGTTGGCGATGGCATCGGGGATGCCGGCCGCGCGTGTGGCGGCGCGCAGCGATGGGTTGATCACGGCGCTCAGACAACGCTGCCGTTGTTCGGTGGGGAGCGCGTCCACCTGGGCGATCAGGCGGTTCGCCTCGCGACGCGCGTGTAAGGTCCGCACCGCATCGAGCGAAAGTTGCAGCGTATCGAGCTGTCCTGTCTCGTCTAGGGCGATGGTCAGGCGCTCGCCAGTGCGCAGGTGTTCCAGCCTCTGGGCGTGTTCAGGGGCGAGCCGGGCCAACCACCGGGGCAGCTCCCGCCCGTCGATGCCCAGAGTTTGGAAGATGTCGCTCAGCGTGTCGCCAGGCTGAACTTCATAAACGAAAACGAATGGCCCCGGGAAAGGCGCGGGTTCGCGGTCGCTCGACGGTGTGGCCAGAACGGGGGTGGGCGATACACTGGCGTTTCCGGGCACCGTGTCGTTACCGCTGCGCGGACGCGGCTCGGGCGGCAACGGCAGCTCGATGACTTCGTGCGGCGCGGTCGGGGAAGCGGGCGCCGCGGACGAATGCGAAGCGGGCGCGAGCAGTGTGAAATGCAGCACGGCGTAAAGACCGCCGAGTGCCAGCGCCAGCAGACCGAGGCGTAGACCAAGCCCGCGTCGGCGACGGTCCTTGCTCGACAGCAGGTTGCGGCGGACGTGAAATTTATAATCGCGCATGGTCGCTTACGGTTTGAATCGATCCCAGGGCGGGGAATGCTATGCTGGAAAACCATTAGTTGTCGACCGCCGCGCTTCGGTTTGCGGCTGCGGTGGAGGGCGCGGATCCGGTGCGCGGGTCTCTGGCTCGCCTCATGGTCTCAATCCCCAGTTGCGCCTTGCCGCCAGGTTCATTGGCCGCTGTGCACTGCTTGCTGGTCCGCCCGCCAGCGGGGTGGTTAGGAACCGACGCCGCGCGCGGCGTGCCGCTCATGCGGGTGGAGCGCGCGCCCGGTATCATGGCGCTTTTGAGCGCGAACGACCGCGGGCCAGAGGCCTGCGCGCCAAATGAGGACAGCGCAACGACGATGAGCGCGCAAATTCTTGACGGCAAGGCCATCGCGGCGGAAATCCGCGCGACACTCGCGACCCGGGTCGCGGAACGTCTGGCGGCGGGGTTGCCCGCGCCCGGATTGGCGGTGGTGTTGGTGGGCGACAATCCTGCCGCCCGGACCTATGTGCGTAACAAGCGCCAGGCCTGCGCCGAGGCCGGTTTCCACTCGCAACTATATGAGTTGGATGGAGAAACCCCGCAAGCCGAGGTGCTGGCTTTGATCGACCGCTTGAATGCCGACCCGCGCGTTCACGGCATTCTGGTGCAACTGCCGTTGCCCGCCCATCTTGACGCCGCGGCGGTGAGCGAGCGCATTGCGCCCGTCAAGGATGTCGATGGCTTTCATCCGTGTAACATCGGCCGCTTGGCGCTGCGCGCGCCGTTGCTGCGCCCTTGCACGCCCAGGGGGATCATGACGCTTTTGGCGCGCGCGGATCGACCGTTGGCCGGCTTGGATGCAACGGTGATCGGTCAGTCGCACATCGTTGGGCGACCGATGGCGCTGGAACTGCTCGCCGCGCGCTGCACGGTGATGATATGCCACAGCCGCACCCGCGATTTGGCGGATAAAGCCCGTGCCGCCGACGTGCTGGTCGCCGCGGTGGGCAAACCTGGTTTCGTCCCGGGCGATTGGATCAAACCGGGCGCGCTGGTCATCGATGTCGGTATTAACCGCGATGCCGACGGTCGCTTGGTTGGCGACGTGGCGTTCGCCGCGGCATGTGAACGAGCCGCTTGGATCACGCCGGTGCCGGGCGGCGTCGGGCCGATGACCATCGCCAGTCTGCTCGAAAACACGCTGCAAGCGGCGGAACTTCAGGCACTGCCGCCTCGCGCTGGAATGCCCGCACCGGCTTGAAATCCCATCCTGTCTTGCATAGTCTCCCGCTCTGTCCTGCTGGGGGTGCCTACGCCGCCGCGCGTGGGCTGAGAGAGACTCCTAAACACCTGATCCGGTTCGTACCGGCGGAGGGAAGCCAGGGCCGGTCGGGTGTGGCGACCGCGCTCCCCTCCATGCCGTGTCAGCCAGGGAGAGCCATCGTGAGCGCCATGACCCCGTTTCCTGCCGCCGATGCGCGGTTAACCGACGACGCCGTCCGTCCTTTCCCCGGTTCGCGCAAGATCCACGTCGTCGGTTCTCGTCCCGACCTGCGGGTTGCGATGCGCGAAGTCGCGCAGACCCCGACCCCAACCCGCGCCGGTTATGAAGACAATCCGCCGATCCCGCTCTACGACACTTCCGGTCCTTACACCGATCCAACGGTCGCGATCGACTTGGCGCGCGGTCTGCCGCGACTGCGCGCGGCCTGGATCGCGGAACGCGGCGACAGCGAACCAAGCGGGTTGTGTGCCGCGTGTGACGCTCCTCACGACCATCGTCCGCGCCGCGCCAAGCCGGGGGTGAACCTCACCCAGATGCATTACGCGCGGCGGGGGATGGTCACTCCCGAGATGGAATATGTCGCCATTCGCGAAACCGCGCGTCTTGACGCGCTGCGCGCCGATCCGCGCTATGCCGCGCTGCTGCGCCAACATCCCGGCCAGGGGCACGGGGCGGTCTGGCCTGACACGGTGACGCCCGAGTTCGTGCGCGACGAGATTGCCCGCGGCCGCGCGATCCTGCCGGCCAACATCAATCATCCCGAACTCGAACCGATGATCATCGGGCGGTATTTTCGGGTCAAGATCAACACCAATATCGGCAATTCCGCGCTCGGTTCCGATCCCGCGGCGGAAGTCGAGAAAATGATTTGGTCGGCGCGCTGGGGCGGCGACACGCTGATGGATCTGTCGACCGGTCCGCACATTCGTGCCACCCGCGCGTGGATTCTGCGCAATGCGCCGGTGCCGGTCGGCACGGTGCCGATCTATCAGGCCCTGGAGCAGGTCGAAGGACGGCCCGAGGAACTGACCTGGGAGCTGATGCGTGATGTGTTGATCGAGCAGGCCGAGCAAGGCGTGGATTATTTTACCATTCATGCCGGCGTGCGGTTGCGCCACATTCCGCTGACGGCGGAACGTCTGACCGGCATCGTCTCGCGCGGCGGCGCGATTCTCGCCAAATGGTGTCTGGCGCATCATCGCGAAAATTTTCTTTACACCCATTTCGACGAACTCTGCGAGATCATGAAAGCCTATGATGTCGCATTCAGTTTGGGCGATGGACTGCGTCCCGGCGCGCTTGCCGACGCCAACGACGCCGCCCAGTTCGCCGAGCTGAACACTTTGGGCGAGTTGACCCAGCGGGCCTGGGCGCACGATGTGCAGACGATGATCGAAGGCCCCGGTCATGTGCCGCTGCATCTGATCCGTGAAAACATGGACCGCGAACTGGCCGCGTGCCGCGAGGCGCCGTTTTACACGCTGGGACCATTGGTCACCGATGTCGCCGCCGCCTACGATCACATCGCCTCGGCGCTTGGTGCGGCGACCATCAGCTGGCACGGCGCGGCGATGCTGTGCTACGTCACGCCCAAGGAACATCTCGGTCTGCCCGACAAACAAGACGTGCGCGACGGCATTCTTGCTTACCGCATCGCCGCCCATGCCGCCGATCTTGCCAAGGGGTTGCCCGGCGCGCAGTTGCGGGACAATGCGCTGTCCAAGGCGCGGTTCGAGTTTCGCTGGGACGATCAATTCAACCTGGCGCTCGATCCCGAACGGGCGCGCGCTTATCACGACCAAACTTTGTCGGGCGCGGCCCACAAGCAAGCGCATTTCTGTTCGATGTGTGGGCCGCGTTTCTGCTCGATGAATCTTGCCCACGAGGTCCGCGCCGAAACCCTGGTGGATGACGATGAGCGCGCGGTTCTCGCCCGCGCTCTGGCCGAGAGATCCGCCGCGTTTCGTCGTCAGGGCGGCGAACTGTACGGCAAAGTTTGAACCCTGCCCGGCAATCCAGCGAGAGATTTCCCGTTATGCAATCGCCGCTGTGTCCTATGGTATTGCGTGTTGCGCTGTTGTTCTTTGTGCTCGGTGCGTGCGGGGCGCGCGCGTTCACGCTCGAGGAATTCGCCTTCGACAGCCCGACCAAGGAAGCTGAGTTTCGCACGCTGATTGGCAAGCTGCGCTGTCTGGTCTGTCAGAACGAATCGCTTGCCGCCTCCCAAGCCAGTTTGGCGCAGGATTTGCGCCGCGAGGTCTATGACATGATGCGCGCGGGGCGCAGCGAGGCCGACATCCTTGCCTTCTTGACCGCGCGCTATGGCGATTTCGTGCTCTATGAACCGCCGCTGAAACCCGCCACCTATCTGCTCTGGTTTGGGCCGTTTGTCGTCATTGGGGTCGCGACCTTTTTCGCGGTACGGGCCCTGACGCGCCAGAAAAACGTACCCGAGGCCGCCCTCGACGAGGCCGAGCGCGAACGTCTGCGGCGGTGGCTTGCCGCGCGCGATACCCACCCCGAGGAACGCTCGTGAATGTTTTTTGGATTTTGGCCGCGCTGCTGACCACAGTGGCCACGGCGTTCGTCGTCGTGCCGCTGCTCCGGCGGCCGCGTCCGCCCCGTGCCGACGCGCACGAGCAACTCAATCTGGCCCTGTTCGAGCGCCAACGCGCGGAACTCGACGCCGATCTGGCCGCCGGCAAACTCGACGCCGGTCAGCACGAGGCTGCCGGTCGCGATCTGGAACGGGCGCTGTTGCACGATCTTGAACCCAACGCAGCCGCGCCGTCGGTGGCCACCGATGTCCGGCGCAGTCCCGTGGTGGCGCTGGTGGCGATGTTGGCGCTGCCGGCGGTGGCGGCAGGACTGTATCTCGTGCTCGGCAGTCCGGGGTCGATCGCGCGTCTCGATACGTTGCCCGCGACGGATGCCGCCGGTCACGCGGGCCTGCCGTCGCTCGAAGCCCTGGCCGCGCGCTTGGCCGAGCGTCTGCGCCAAACCCCCGACGACGCCGCCGGCTGGGCGATGCTTGGGCGTACTTATCTGGCGCTCGAACGCTTCCAGCCGGCGACGGATGCTTTCGCGCAGGCCTATCGTCTCGCGCCGCGCGACCCCGATTTGCTCGTTGGCTATGCCGACGCGCTGGCCTCCGCTAACCGCGGCGAACTCGAGGGCCGCCCGGCGGAGTTGATCGAGGAGGCGCTGCGGCTTGATCCCGAGCACGTCGTCGCACGCTGGCTGAGCGGCTTGCTTGCCGCGCATCGTGGCCAATACCAGGCCGCCATCGTCGCCTGGAACCGCGCGCTGGCCCAACTCGAACCGAACGGTCCCGATGCCGCCCAACTGCGCGCGCTGATCGCGGCGGCCCAGGCCCAGGTCGGCCCGCCCGCGCCCGGTGCCACCGCGCCGGCGCCCCCGGCGCCTGCCGCGTCCGCTACCGCGGTCCGCGTCCAGGTCGCGCTGGACGCAGGGCTGGCGGTCGGTCTGGCGCCCGACACCACAGTGTTCGTCTATGCCAAAGCCGCCGAGGGGCCACCCATGCCGTTGGCTGTGCAGCGGTTGACCGTGGCTGCGTTACCCGCCGAGCTGACGCTCGACGATGGGATGGCGCTGGATCCCGCGCTGAAGATCTCGCGTTTCTCGCGCCTGATCGTCGGCGCGCGGGTGTCGCCGAGCGGTCAGGCGCTGCCTCAACCGGGCGATCTGGAGGGCGAAAGCGACCCAGTCGCCCCGGGCGCGACGGTGACGGTGCGCATCGCGCGTGTGCGGCCGTGAGGGCAGTTTGGCATGCGCGTGGAACGCGACCCGCTCAGCGCGCGGATGGCGGGGCAAGTTTTTGTACCCACAACACGGTGGCACCGGCTACCGCGGCCGGCATGAGGAGCGCGTTGACGCCGGGAAGCGCTGTCAGCTCGGCCACGGCGGCGCCGAACCCGAGGCTTGGTGCCAGGTGCTGGCGTGCCTGCGCGCGGATGGTGCGAAACCGCAGACCGCGATTGCCCAGCGGATAGTCGCTGTATTCCAGCGCCAGCATCCAGGCCGCGAATAAGAACCACAGCGGCGGTCCCAACGGCGGCAAAAGCAAGCTCGCCGCCAGCACCGCGAGCGCGCGGGTCAGCGCGTACCAGAGTTTTATCAGCTCGTCGCTCAGTGCATGCATGACCGTGCCGAGCACGCTATCGGATTGCGCGGCGGGCGCTTGTCCGGTCAGCAAGGCTTCGACACGCTCGGCCAAGACGACGTTGAAGGGCGCGGCGATCAAATTCCCGACCAGGGCGCTCGCGAGGAACAAGGTCCCGATGGCGGCGAGCGCAAACAGCGGCCATAGCAGCCATTCGAGCCAATGCCACCCATTGGGTAGCATGCTTTCCAGCCGCGGCAGCAGGGGGTTGGAACGCGCGCAGCGCCCCCCATAAGCCCACCGCGAACACCAGAATGTTGATCGCCAGCGGAATGAGGACGAAGCGCCGTAGTTCGGGGCGGAAGATGAGTCGTAACCCGTCGCGCAGCGCCACCGCGCCCGTCAGTAGGGTGGCCATGCTGATTGCAAGTGAGACCAGGCTGCCGCGCGCGGCATAATGTCAGAGGGGCGAGCGCAATTCGATGCGCACGCCCAACAGTTGCAACAACAACCCGGCCGTCGCGCCGCCCATGGCGCCGCCGAGCAATCCGGCGGGAACGTCGTCGAGCAAGCGCGCGAGCGAGCCAGTGCTTAACTCGGCGGCAACGGAGGTCATGCTGACCATGATCCAGATGCCCGTGCCGATCACGGCGGCGATCAGCGCGGCCACCAGCGCGGCACCGAGTTGCACCGCCCAGCGTCCGCGGCAGGCGCGTATCAGCCAGGCGACGTTGAGTTGAAACAGCGCGCCGACCATCGCGACCACCCCCGCCGCGACCGCCGCGGGCGCGACCGGCCACGGCGCCAGGCTCAGGGCGATGGCCACGGCCAAGCCCGCGCCTATGCCGGCGAGAAAGCCAGTCAAAGTCACGCCCAGCGCGCCCGCGTTCGCGCGCGCGCCCCAGCCGAGCACAATCTCCGCCAGTAAGCCGGTTAGGGCGGCGCTGCCGGCGAGCAGAGGCAGTTCGATCGTCTGTCCGGCCACGATCAAATACGCGATGGAACCCAGTACCCCGGCGCCGGAGCCGATCAAGGCCACCGACATGGCACTGTAAAAGGCCGAGGTGGTCATCCCCGCGGCACAGGCACCAAACACTATAGGCTGCCAACCGGAGAAACCCAGATTGCGGAGCATTTCCTCGAGCGCGAGAAACAGCGCGCCGAACAGTGCGCCGGCCAAGCTCCAGACCAAGAGTATCAGCGCGGTTTCGGCGAGCGGTTCACGTGGCATGAGGGGGTTCCTCTAGGTTCGGGGCGCGGGTAACGGCCGCCTAGACCATCCGCTAATCTCGGCGCGCGGCGCTGGATGGCGGTTTGAGTTCAAACATCGGTTTGCTTTCCGGTCCTACACGGTGCAAGGCAGGATCGAGCGCCCGTCGGGGCAGCGCGCTTTCGAGCAGCGTGGGCCGCAGGCGCAATGACAGACTCGACAACGCAATGGGTTGCCGCAAACTGCCCGGTGGCGGTAAGTGCGGCCCGGCGACCTCGACCGGTGCGCGCGCTTGGGCTTGCGCCATCGCCGGATCGAGCGGCAACCCAGTCAGTTGCGCCGCTTCCGCGGAATAGGGCTGCACGCCTTTGTCGCGCAGATAACGAGTCAACACGCGATGAGTGTAGATTTGCGTTTCTGAATAAGTCACGAAGCCGTTGCTCCGTTCCAGCGCGCCCTCGCCGGCATTGTAGGCCATCACTGCCTTGCCGATACCATAGAGCGACAGCAGGCGCTTGAGGTGCCGGATGCCGGTGCGGGCGTTGGTTTGCGGATCAAACAAGGCGTCGATCGAGTTGATGCCGTAATCGGCGGCGGTTTCGGGCATGACCTGCATCAGTCCAACAGCCCCCGCCGGCGAGACGGCGCGCGGGTTGTAGTTCGATTCGGCCTGGACAATAGCGTGTACTAGCGCGCGATCGACGCCCTGTTGCGTGGCCAGGCGGTCGATCAGCGCGACCAGCTCGGCGCGGCTCGGCGCGACCAAATCGGCGGGCGGTTGGGGTAACGCGCGCACCGTGGGCGCGGCGGTCTCGGCGGCGATCGGTGGCGGCGCGATTTCCGCCGCGACCGGCAGGGCGGCATGCGTCAATCCGAGCAGCGCCAAGCTGCTAAGTAAACGAGACATGCT
>Ga0116211_1001723_pt1 | contig 10006 bp, 8 predicted proteins | sample SaghotsprinmetaG_FD_94484 | JGI IMG/M metagenome (GOLD analysis project Ga0116211, IMG submission 94484) | Hot spring microbial communities from South Africa to study Microbial Dark Matter (Phase II) - Sagole hot spring metaG | ecosystem: Environmental > Aquatic > Thermal springs > Hot (42-90C) ... | reverse complement strand
TAATACCAAGGAACATAATACTCGCAGAGTCTCCAAGTTATGGTAAACCAGCAGTCATTTACGCTCCTAACGCACCCGGCACACAGGCTTATATTGCCCTTGCCAAAGAGGTCTTAAATGACAACAGTCTTCTTTTTTAATTAAATTTTTATGGTAAACAAGGTAATTTATGACCACATTGTATTTTTGTTAAGTATAATCTTACTAAATTCTTATGGAGTTTTCTTTGCTTTTCTATTTTACTTAATAATCATACTTATATTTATCTACAGAATTAATAACCATTAACACCGTCGAATTTTATTTTCTTCTTTAAATTGCACATGACTGGGTCAACACTAAAACTTTAGACATCCTCTAACAATCTATAAAAACATATAAAGGAGAAGGTCAGATGACAACTGAGCAAAAAATTATTAAGAACAAGCTTGGATTATTGGAGTTGTCAAGGCTTATTGACAATTTATTTGAGGCTTAAAAAGGGTATTTGAGTATTTTCGGGACATTGTTTACCTGTTTAAGGAACTTTATGAGATTGGTAGAAAATTAGTCCTTCACGAGGTAAGCAGTAAAAAAAGCAAGTATAAAAGACGGGGTATTGTTGGAAATTGAGGAGGCAGTTTGCGTAATGGTAAGTGATAAGCCTGCTTACGGACAGGTTAGGGTATTCAGCAGACATTTGTAGATACATACAGGTAAAGTATCAGTTGTGAAACTTTATGACAGGAAGAATGCGCTTGTATCGACTAAAATGTTGAATGACCTTGTTATTTGATCGACCATCTGAAAGGTTTATGTGTATTACGGGATATTTAATTTCCCATTCCCATTTATCATAAATATAACCCTTTGAATAGTTCTTTATTGTCTTCAAAGGCTTCTTTAAATGTGTCAACAAATAAGGATTTCCCAAAATCGGCGATAGAACTAAAAAGCTTAATAAAATCAGCAAGTAAGATAGGAAGGGAATTTTTATACGACACCTTATAAAAAAAGTTCCTAGGGTTTTGTCATAAGGCATTGTCTTAAATGTATAAATCAAAATTATAAATAAAATTTGTCAATTATAAAAAGCCAGAAACAGCCCTTCCTATCGTTATTTTTGGATAGCCATTGTTGATAATTTCTTTAATGGTGCTGATTCCAATGGAGGGCTTCATTTTCATGCAGTATTGAAATATGCTTTGTAGAATTTGTAATTTGGGTTTATTAAAAACAGAGTACAAATGGCGGTGCAGGGATTTGAACCCCGGACACTGCGGATATGAGCCGCATGCTCTAACCGACTGAGCTACACCGCCTTTAAAAAGGGACGTTAATTATATCAAAGTGAGATAATATTAAGCAAAGTTGACTTAAACCAAATAGGGTAGTAACATCTTTATATTTTTCTCTTGTGTCTCATCAACATAGGCTGGATTTCTGAGCTGTCTTCCCCGTTTAGCATTTTTAGAGGTCAATAGGTGTCTTCTGTAAGCTTTATTTCTTTTAATCTTACCAGTACCAGTCACCTTAAATCTCTTTGCTGCACCCCGATGAGTCTTAATCTTAGGCATTTATTGGCTCCTTTCAATTTATGATTATTTGCTACTTGGTACTATTACCATAGTTATTTGATTTCCCTCAAGCTTTGGCTGATGTTCTACAAGAAACTTCCCCTCCATCAGTTCAATTATCTTTGTAAACACCTTCATTCCCATATCCGGCCTTACGACTTCTCTGCCTTTAAAAAACATCGTAACCTTTGCCTTGTCACCATCATCAAGGAATCGCCTAATGTTTTTAACCTTTAATTGCAAGTCATGGTCAGTAATCTGAGGTCTTATCTTTATTTCCTTAATATCCGATGTCTTTTTTGAAGACTGTTTCTTACTCATCTGATATTTATACTTTCCAAAGTCCATAATCTTACAAACAGGTGGGGTTGTGTTTGATGCTACCTCTACGAGGTCATAGCCCCTTTCCTTTGCCATATTTATGGCTTCTCTTATGGGAATTAAGCCTAATTGTTTGCCATTTTCATCAATTAGACGAACTTCCTTTGCCTTAATACCTTCATTTGCCTTGATATCCCTGTTTATACTCCCACCTCCTTGTTTTTTTTATTCTTTGTTGATTATTTGTTTAGTTAATAGATTAGCAAAGTCCTCTACGGTCATAGGTGGCATGTTATTGCCATTTCTGATACGAATTGTTATGACCTTGTCATTAGCTTCTTTTTCACCAATAATTACGAGATAGGGTATCTTCCTTAGTGTTGCCTCTCTAATCTTAAAGCCTATCTTTTCATTTTCATTATTGAGTTCTATACGGATATTCTTTTGTTTTAAGTGATTAGTAATTTCCATAGCAAAGTCATTGACCTTTTCTGATATAGTTAGGACTATTGCCTGAACTGGTGAGAGCCAAAGCGGGAAGGCACCTGCATAATGTTCTGTTAATACACCAAAAAATCTCTCAAGGGAACCCATCAAAGCCCTGTGTATCATTATAGGTCTGTGAGATTTGCCATCAGAACCTCTATAGGTAATATCAAATCTCTCGGGGAGATTGAAATCTACTTGGATGGTGCTACACTGCCAAGATCTATTGAGGGAGTCTTTGATTTTAATATCAATCTTTGGGCCGTAAAATACGCCTTCACCTTGGTCAATTTCGTATTGTAATCCCTTTAAATCAAGTGCCTTGCTGAGCGCAGAAGTTGCCTTTTGCCAATTTTCAAGGGAGCCAACATACTTTTCAGGTCTCGTTGATAAATAAATGTTGTAAGAAGAAAACCCAAAGGTCTTGAGTATAAATATTGTAAAGTCAAGGATTTTTAGTATCTCCTGTTCAAGTTGGTCTTCTCTGCAAAAGATGTGGGCATCATCTTGTGTAAATCCCCTTACCCTCATCAACCCGTGAAGCACACCTGACCTTTCATAACGATAGACTGTACCGAGTTCTGCATATCTGATGGGGAGTTGTCTGTAGCTCTTAAGTGAACTTTTGTAAATTGATATATGAAACGGACAGTTCATAGGCTTTATCTCATAACTGATATCATCAATATCCATTGGTGAATACATGTTGTCTTTGTAAAAATCAAGGTGACCGCTTGTTTGCCACAAGTTAAGCCTTGCTATGTGGGGGGTGTAAAGTATTTGATAATCTGCCTTGATATGTTCTTCACGCCAGAAATCCTCAATTGTTTTTCTAATAATAGCACCTGCTGGATGCCAAAGAATAAGCCCTGGACCAATATCATCATTGATACTGAAAAGGTCTAATTCTTTTGCTATTTTTCTGTGGTCACGCCTTTTGACCTCTTCAAGATAATCAAGGTATGCCTTTAACTCTTCTTTTGTAAAAAAGGCAGTCCCATAGATACGCTGTAACATCTTGTTTTTTTCATCACCACGCCAATAGGCACCTGCAATGCTTAAAAGTTTAAAAGCCTTTATCCTTCCCGTCTTTGATATGTGCGGACCTCTGCACAGGTCAATAAAACCATTCTCATCATAAATAGTCACTTCATCATCATTTATCTCTTGTAACAATTCAACCTTATAAGGTTCTTGTCTTGCTTTAAAAAACTCAATGGCATCTTTTCGTCTTAACTTCTTTTTTACAAAAGGTGAATTTGACTTTATTATCTCAGTCATCTTTTTCTCTATTTGAACCAAGTCCTCAGGTGATAGGGTATGAGACATGTCAATATCATAGTAAAAACCTTCATCGGTTGATGGTCCAATGGCAAAATTTGCGTCTTTATATAACTCCTTTACCGCATGGGCGAGTATATGGGAGGCACTATGGCGGTAGATATGGAGGGCCTCTTTTGAATTAATAGTTATAAACTCTACTGGAACTTCAGGATTTATCTCTGTTATTTCGGATAGGTCTTTTAGTTGTCCATCAACCTTTATTGCTATTACTTCTGGAGAATTAATCAGCCTTTGAAAGTCTTGCGGTGATAATCCTTTGACTGCACCTTCTTGAATAATATTGATATTTGCCTCCTGATAATATAAAAATATTGACAAATATTCTACCTATGAGATTATATTTTTTCAATGCCTATCGTTAACCCTTAAAATAACGATAGGAAGGGCTGTTTCAGGATTTTTATAATCGACAGATTTTATTTATAATTTTGATTTATACATTTAAAACAATGCCTTATGACAAAGCCCAAGGAACTTTTTTTTATAAGGTGTCGTATAAAAATTCCCTTCCTATCTTACTTGCTGATTTTATTAAGCTTTTTAGTTCTATCGCCGATTTTGGGGTTAATAGGTGGTGATTAGGGTGTCGTAGCCTTCTTGGGCAAGCTGTCTTGCTAAGGACTTAATCTCCTTAGGGTCTCTAAATGAACCCAATCTTACCCTATAGTATTTCACACCCTTGATGATTACCTCAGTTATATAGACATCTTTATATTTAAAATCAAGTCCTGCTTTAAGCCTGAGGGCATTTGATTCTTCTCTAAAAGAGCCAATCTGGATGGTCATAATGCCTGTGGTAATCTGTCCTGTTACCGTCTTTACATAACTATTATCCCTACCAAATACCTCTATATCAACAGGGGCAACACCCATACCAAGTATTTCAATTTCCCTTGCTGAACCATAAGATAGATCTAAATCTCTACCTTGTATGAAAGGACCTCTATCGTTTATAGTGCATTGAACAGTCTTTTGATTTCTTGGATTTGTTACATAAAGCATTGTCCCAAAGGGAAATTCTCTATGGGCACAAGTCATGGCATACATATTAAAAGCCTCACCTGAAGCAGTGGGCTTTCCATGAAAATCTTTACCATACCAAGAGGCAATTACCCTTTGCTTTTTTCCCTCAATCCTCTCAAAATCTGGTATCTTTCTATCATCAACAGGTGGGGGTTGATAGGGAGGGGGCTTTTTTATTGGTGCACAGGATGTAAGAACAATAATAGATGATAAAATAATGAGTAAGATATGTCCCATCTAAGTATAATCACCTTTTAGTTGACCACAGGCAGCAGAAATGTCAGATCCTCTACTTTTTCTTATAAATACACTATATCCCCTGTCGGTCAATGTTTTCTGAAACTTTAATACATCTACCTCATCAGGTCTTTGAAAGATAGACTCTTTATATGGATTAAAGGGGATGAGATTTATTTTACAGGGAATAGCTTTTATAAGTGAAATTAGTCCTATGGCATCCCTTTCATGGTCATTTATGCCTTTAATCAAAACATATTCAAGGGTTATCCGCCTGCCTCTTTTGAGGGGATATTTTCTAAGTGCTCTTACGAGTTCCTCAAGGGGGTATTTTTTATTAATTGGCATAATAAAATCCCTTGTATCATTATCCCCTGCATTTATAGATACTGCAAGGTTTATTGGGGGTGCCATTTGCGGTAGGAGTAATAACTTGTCAATAATTCCTACTGTTGATAAGGTGACCCTTCGTGGTGATAATTTTAAATATTCAGTCATTAAATTTATTGCCTTTAAAACCTCATTTATGTTAGCAAGTGGTTCACCCATGCCCATAAGGACAATATTTGTTATTTTTCTTGAATTTCTCCTTAGTGCCAGTATCTGATCGACTATTTCATTTGCCTTAAGATTTCTCTTTAATCCCAATGAGCCTGTCTTACAAAATAGACAACCCATTGCACAACCTACTTGTGTAGATGCACAAAGGGTACTTCTATCTTCTTCAGGCATCAAAACCGCCTCAATGGTTTCGCCATCAAAGAGTTTAAAGAGAAATTTCTCAGTTCCATCAAGAGATACTTGAGACCTTAAAATCTCAATATTACTTATATAAGCCTCTCTGGCGATTGATTTCCTTAATTCCTTTGAAAATTCTGTAATTTCATCAATAGTAGAGGCATTTTTTTCATAAATCCAATGGTAAAGCTGTCTAACTCTGTAGAGAGGTATCTTTAAATTCTTAAAGAGTTCTTCTATTTCCAGTTTTGAGGCACTTTTAAGGTCTAACATAACTCTTTTACAACATATGTAGTTGATTATCCTTTGACCTTGACTCGCCTATGCTTGTCACATATATCGCAGGTTTATCAACCACAGGACACTTTGCCTCGCATATCCCACAACCAACGCATAATTCAGTATCTACATATGGTTGTTGGAGAATGATTTCTCTGCCGTCTTTGTCCTTGACCTTTAGTTCTTTAAAAAAAATAGCTTTTTTAGGTGTCGGGCAAACTTCTTCACAAACAATACAGGGTTTATCAAAGGCATAGGGAAGACACCTGCCCTTGTCAATCATGGCAAGACCTATTATTGTCTTTTCCTTTTCTTTTAGTGTTAATCTTTTGATGGCACTTGTAGGACATACTTGTCCGCAAAGGGTGCATCTGTATTCACAATAACCTAACTTAGGCACAAGCATAGGTGTCCAAATGCCTTCAATACCTGCCTCAAGCAAGGTGGGTTGAAGTCCATTGGTGATACACACCTTCATACATTCACCACATTTGACGCATCTGTCAAGAAAATCTTTCTCATTTCTTGCTCCTGGGGGTCTAATAAGATGGGGATTAAAATAATCTTTTTTGTAGACAGGAGATGTGTTAAGTATTGGTATTGATATCAAAGAAGAGGCAAAGGTGATTGCAATTCTTCTACGAGAGATGTCTGTTGCGTTAATTGTATTGATTTTGCTCAAGGATGGCTTGAAATTTACTGCATCTACTGGGCATAGGTCATCACAATTCCAACAATAATAACACTCTTGCTTAAGCCAAGTTTGTTCTCCTCCTGGATAAGCACCTGCAGGGCAAGACTTTTCGCATTTTCCGCAAGAGATACACCCCTCACTTACAGAGCGACTTATGATTGAATATCTCGATAAAAGACCAAGTAAGGCACCAAGTGGGCAGAGATAACGACACCAGAACCTCTTTTCATAAAGGTTTAAAAGTAACAGTGTTATAAAAAGTGAACTAATAAATACTCCTTGAACAAAATAGGGCTGATAAAATGACAAAATTGTCTTTTTTAGTAATCTGTCAAGGGTGATAGAGAATTCCATCAAAAAGCCCTTTTCTGTCTTGTAGATTAATTCCAATATACTATTAATTGCCTCATTTAATGCAGGATAAATACCTACTGAAAGAGACCTTATTAACAGTGATATGGGGTCAAAGATACCTGTAAATTGAATTGAAAAGACAGATAAGACTATAAGAAACAAGAGGATGTAATATTTTAATGGGTGCCAATTAATTGGTCTTTTAGTCTTTTTATTGAACAAACTTACAAGGTTATTCAACGCCCCAAAGGGACATAGCCATCCACAAAAAACCCTCCCAAATGTTATTGTTAAAAATACTGTAATCAGGGAGAGCAAAAAAGCAGTCTCAAGGCTCATTGACGATAAGACGGTGCTTAAAAAGATTAAGGGGTCAAAATCAAGAAATATCTTTACAGGATAACCAAGCTCGTCATGTCCCTTTGATTCAGTCTGTATAAATAAAAAGATAAAAAGACTTAATACAAAAGCTTGTGAAATAATCCTTGCCTTTCGGAGCATCAATTAGACTGTTACGATTGTGCTTTTTATGTAAAGTTCCCTTAATTGTTTGTAATCTACCTCTGAAGGGGCACCACTTAGGAGACATTGACCCTTTTGAGTTTTAGGGAAGGCAATTACATCTCTTATTGATTGAGCGCCAACCATAAGCATAACAATCCTGTCAAAACCAAGGGCAATACCACCATGAGGAGGTGCACCATAATTAAGTGCATCAATGAGAAAGCCAAACTTCTTTTCTGCCTCATCTTTATCAATTCTTAGTATCTCAAAGAGCCTTCTTTGTAATTCCCCACTATGGATACGAATGCTGCCTCCTCCGATCTCATAACCATTTAAGACAATATCATAAGACTTTGCCTTTAGGTTTTCTAAATCAGTGCTTTTACCTGTAAGATTTATTTGACCTGAAAGGATTTTATCTATATCTTTGTCTGAAGGTGATGTAAATGGATGATGCACTGCTTCAAATCTTGATTCTTCTTCGTTCCATTGCAGCAGTGGAAAGTCAGTAACCCAGAGGAACTTAAATTGATCCTTGATAAGATTGAGCCTCTTAGCTAATTCAATTCTTAATTTGCTTAAAATAGAATTTGCAACATCTTCTTTATCAGCAATAAAGAGCATCATATCACCCTCTTCTGCATTAAGCCTATCTGCTATTGACCTTAATATCTCATCAGGGAAGAATTTGACAATTGGTGAATCAAAGGAACCTTTTACCCTTATCCAACCTAAACCCTTTGCACCGTAGGATTGTGCCTCTTGAGTGAGTAAATCAATTTCTTTTCTTGACATTCCTGCCAATCCCTTTGCACTAAAACCTTTAACAACACCCCCTAACGAAAGGGCATCAAGGAATACCTTGAAAGAACTCTTTCCTGCTAAATCAGATAATACGGCTAACTCCATGCCAAATCTCATGTCTGGCTTATCTGTTCCAAAGCGATCCATTACCTCTTTATAACTCAATCTTGGGAAACCTTTATCAAGATTTAACCCGATGACATCTCTAAAAGTTGTAGTTAGCATCCCTTCAGTTAAATCAATGATGTCATCAATATCTACAAAGGACATCTCCAGGTCAACTTGTGTAAACTCTGGCTGGCGGTCTGCCCTTAAGTCTTCATCTCTAAAGCACCTTACAATTTGATAATACCTTTCAAGTCCAGAAATCATTAGTATTTGTTTAAATATTTGAGGTGATTGTGGTAAGGCATAAAAAGACCCTGGATTAAGCCTGCTTGGAACCAAAAAGTCTCTTGCACCTTCGGGAGTTGACTTTGTAAGCATAGGGGTTTCAATCTCAAGAAAATTTTTGCTGTTTAAATAATTTCTGATTGATGATGCTGTTTTATGTCTTATGATTAAATTCGTTTGTGTCTCAGGTCTTCTAAGGTCAAGGTATCTATATTTAAGTTTAAGAAATTCAGAGGTATCTACAGATTCTTCAACTTGAAACGGAAGGGCAATAGATTTGTTAAGAATTACAAGCTCATCTGCATAAATCTCAACCTCGCCTGTCTTTAGATTTATATTTTCAGTCCCTTCAGGTCTTTTCCGCACTATGCCTGAAATGGTAATGACATATTCAGATCTTAAATTGTGGGCTAATTTATGGACATCACCAGAGACATCGGGGCTAAAAACAATTTGTATAATGCCTGACCTGTCTCTTAAATCAATAAATATTAAACCACCATGATCCCTTCTTCTAAATACCCATCCAGAGAGCCTCATTTTTTTGCCTATATCTGAAATTGTTATCTCTCCACAATCCCTGTCTCTATACATTTATCCTCCGTTTTTAAAAAGATAAAATTTAAAATAGCACTAAATATAACACTTTTATGATTATTTATTAAACAAAATTTTTTATTTGACAAAAATATACCAATAAATCTAAAATTACCGTTCATTTTTTGCCGCCGTAGCTCAGCAGGCAGAGCAGCTGATTTGTAATCAGCGGGTCGGGGGTTCAATTCCCTTCGGCGGCTTTTAAGGAGAGGTTCCCAAGCGGCCAAAGGGGGCGGGCTGTAAACCCGCTGGTTCTCGCCTTCGGAGGTTCGAATCCTCCCCTCTCCATTTAAAAATCCTTTTTCATTGCGGGTGTAGCTCAGTAGGTAGAGCGTCAGCCTTCCAAGCTGAGGGTCGCGGGTTCGAATCCCGTCGCCCGCTTTGGTTGGATTTAGGATAGATTAAGTTAGGGATGAAATTCGTCAGATAAAGATTCTGATAAATCGCCCATGTAGCTCAGTCGGCAGAGCACATCCTTGGTAAGGATGAGGTCACCGGTTCAATCCCGGTCATGGGCTTTGAGTAACTGGCTAATAATATATAATTTTTTCTGAATCAAGGAGGACGAAATGGGAAAGGCAAAATTTGAGAGGACGAAGCCGCATGTAAATGTGGGGACGATAGGGCATGTAGATCATGGCAAGACGACATTGACGGCAGCGATAACGAAGGTATT
>Ga0116211_1001717_pt1 | contig 10035 bp, 11 predicted proteins | sample SaghotsprinmetaG_FD_94484 | JGI IMG/M metagenome (GOLD analysis project Ga0116211, IMG submission 94484) | Hot spring microbial communities from South Africa to study Microbial Dark Matter (Phase II) - Sagole hot spring metaG | ecosystem: Environmental > Aquatic > Thermal springs > Hot (42-90C) ... | reverse complement strand
TGACTTAACTCTTGAACTAGCGATCGCATACTACTGGCTATATAACTACAAATACTATAGGAGAAACTAGGTATTATCTGCGCACTTGACTGCCTCTACATAGAGTGAAGACCGACCTTTGCGGGGAGTACCATCAGGATTCATATCTAGAGGAACTAGGGGAAAATCAGTAACATTTGAGGTGTGAAATTCCATTCTCTGGATATTGCCAAATCCTGCTTCCGCGAGTTTTGCCGATAAGGTATAAAAATCCCACATCCAAGCATGCTTCTCCCCCACTGAAGCATAGCTGATATTTTGTTGACGAAATGCCGACGGCATCAGGCTGGTTAGGAAATAAATCCAAGTAGATAGCAATTTTTGCGATAATTTCCGTTTCACTTTGTGCAGTATGGTCATAGGCGGCAGGGACAGAATACTAGGAGCATTAAGAACATCTTCTCCCGTGCGCTGTTTGACATATTCAATCATCTCTGCAAATTCTAAGGGGTTCTGCCGTATCATCTTGAAGTATTCCCCCAAACGCCCTCCCACTTTGGTTCTGACAGCCTGATCGAGTAATTCAATAATGCAAAAGTCTGCTTTATCGTGTTCTCCAGCATCTCGACATCTCAAGTATTCGCGGCAGATATTCTCTAGGTCGGGAACAACTAATCTGATCACACCTTCTGTGGCTAGAACTCTGTAGCATTCAGATAGAAAATGCCTTACCTCTGAATAGGGTATGTGTTCCAAAAAGTGAGAAGAATATACTAGCTTAAGGGAATTATCTGGACATGGCAACCTAGCTAATAAGTTTGCCTGTTTCACAACAGAACTGGCTGGTGCAAAATCAAGGTTTAACCACAATTCGTCAGCGACAAAACAATTTCCACAGGCAACATTAAGGTATGATGCATTCATCTTGACTTTATTTAGATAAATTAGATAAGTACTTAGTAAACTACCAGTAGATTACAAGCTGTGCTGTGTTTTGTCTAGCCCAAGTTGTGCTACTGCTGGTGTATATTAAAAGATTAAATTTCTAGTAATTATGGTGCGGGGGATCGTATGTATCTACTGGACATAATGTCAGCCAATGGCATCATATCAGATTGGATTTAACAGATTTAACAATTGTCTTTGCCACCGCAAGTTTCTGTAGGCGCAAAAACATGCTTACGCAACTTCTGGGATCAGATCCCGCATAATCTGCCAATAGCGAATTAGATGACCCACGCTGAGCTAAAATAGCCGTGTTATTCAGAGCCAGTGATGGCTGATGCGTTCTCAGTTATGAATACGGTTAATTTTAAGGCTGGGTCTAACTCTGATGCTTTGGCGCAATCTTTAGCAGTGCTTTTGGAGCATATCGCTGATCATCCGCATGGTGATTTGATCTTGCGGGCTTTGCAGACTTTGGTACAAACTACGGAACAGGAGACAGAACGGCTGGATTGGAAACTGATCGCTGGTGCTTTGGAGGATATGCGCAAGGCGATCGCCGTGTTCCATCCCTATCGCCACACCCGTAAAGTCAGCATTTTCGGCTCGGCGCGCTCTTCGCCACAAGACCCTGAATACCAACAGGCTAGAGAGTTTGCCCAGTGTATTACTAGCCACGGTTTTTTGGTGTTGACTGGCGCGGGGGGAGGAATTATGGCGGCAGGCAATGAGGGGGCAGGACGGGATCATTCCTTTGGGTTGAATATCGATCTCCCCTTTGAGCAGTCTGCTAATCAGTTTATTGAGGGCAGTGATCGGCTGATGAACTTTCGCTATTTTTTTACCCGTAAGTTATTTTTCCTCAGAGAAAGTGATGCGATCGCCCTCTTCCCCGGTGGCTTTGGCACTCAGGATGAATTTTTTGAATGCTTAACTCTGTCGCAGACGGGGCGGGGTACTCCCCAGCCTTTGGTGCTGATTGATAAACCACAGGGGGACTACTGGCAACAATGGGATCGGTATGTGCAAAAGCACCTGCAAGAACGCGGCTTTATTTCTGCTGAAGACCGCAGTTTGTATTCTATCACCGACTCAGTGAGCGAAGCCTGTGCAATCATTACTAGTTTCTATCGCATTTATCATTCCAGTCGTTGGGTAGATCGTACCTTTGTGATTAGATTGAATTGCCCGATTAGCGATCGCCATCTCGACAGATTAAATCAAGAATTTGCCGACATTCTATTAGATGGACAGATACAACGCAGTGCCCCCCTAGCCAAAGAAATGAAAGAGTTATCTATCCTGCACCTACCGCGCCTAGTAATGCAATTTAATCAAGTGAGCTACGGGCGTTTGCAAGAATTGATTTGGGCAATCAACAGCCCCGATGATTCTGCTGGTGCAGGCTTTTTCCCTGAGCGGAAATAGGATTGCCGATGCTGGTGGCAGGAGTTGATGAAGTGGGCAGGGGGGCGCTTTTAGGAATGGTAGCCGCTGGTGCCGTAATTCTCGATCCAGCCAGTGAACAATATCTAAAGAGTTTGGGGGTAACTGATAGCAAACAACTTACCGCCCCGCGCCGCCAAGAGTTAGCCCAAATCATTCGCTCCGTAGCGCTGGAGTGCCAGATTGGCTGGGCAGAAGTTGCCGAAATTGATCAGCTAAATATACTACAGGCTTCGCTGTTGGCGATGGAGCGGGCGATCGCCAAACTCCAGACCAGACCTGATCACTGTCTCGTGGACGGCATTCACCCCATTCCCTTTCAGACAATCTCTGCCATACCGCAAACCACTGTGGTTAGAGGAGACAGCCGACACACCTGCATTGCCAGCGCCAGCATTGTCGCAAAAGTATGGCGGGATCAGCAGATGCTCAAGTTAGCAGAGCAATATCCGCAATACGACCTCGCCCGCAACAAAGGCTATGGCACGCTCAACCACCGCCAAGCGATCCAGAAACACGGCTATTGCCCACAGCATAGATTAAGTTTTCGGGTAAATGCTTGACCCTCTGGTTGACTAGAGGGTTTATATTCTATGTATGGTTGCAGTTAGCCCCAGCTTGCTCAAGATTGGTGAACTTTCAGCGAAAAGTGGCGTGTCCATTCAAACAATTCGCTACTATGAAGAGCTAGGCTTATTACAGAGTAGCGATCGCACCGCAGGCAATTACCGTTTGTTTGCGCCCCAAACAGTACAGCGACTTGCCTTTATCAAACGACTGCAAACTCTGGGCTTAAGCCTAAACAGCATCAAAGAATGTCTAGCCATTCACGATCAAGGGGATCTGCCCTGTCCCATAATTGAGCAACAACTGCAACACCAAGTTCGGGAGATTGAGCGCAAAATCCAAGAACTAAGTCAACTGCGCCATGACCTGCTGTCCGCCCTCGACCACTGGCAGACACATCCGCACAAGCCAAGCCCTGAAGTTATTTGCCCCAACCTAGAAATTTAAGGGATTTACAGGAAAAAAACAAAAACAGGAGTAAGCTCTGCACTCACCCCTCTGCATTGACCGAACTTATCTGGCAATCTAGATGATACCCCAGAAGTGGAGTACACCCTGACCGCTGATTAGTTCAACTGCGATCGCCGCTACAAAACCAATCATAGCCAGACGACCGTTCCAGTTTTCAGCGCCAGCGTTGAAACCCCAAGTCCAAGCATTACGATTTTCGCCTTCCATAGTTCCTACCCTTGTTTGACCTAAACACTACAAGAAGAAATGTAACAAAAAAAAATCTGTCCCGCAATATTTCTTTATGATTTCTATCTTTGGTGGTACTCAACCAATTAGGGGGCGAAAGCCATGCTTCAGGGAGAGGGCACCGATTTGCTCCATTTTGTCCACTGTGATTTGGTTGCGCCCCCAGGAAAAGTTAGTGTGCCAGCCCTCAAACTCCAGTAGCATCGACTCCGCAAAGCAAGCAAACAAATGTCGTGCAGGAGCCGCCATGTTTACAATATCCATGATTTTCCAGTCAATATCCAAAGAATGCTCCACAATGCCGCCATTGATCACATACACACCATCGGCGGTGATCGTGTTTTCCATATTTTTGGGATAGCCGCCATCAATCAAGATGCAGGGACGCTTCAGCTGATCTGGGTTGATTGCCATACCCTTCGCCATACTAGCGACCCACACCACAATATCCGACTGCGGCAGGGCAAGGTTCAGGTCAGTAACCATCCCCCTTACCAGTTGATTACGCAGTTCTTGCAGTTTTTCTTGGTTGCGTGCCACTAGGAGCAGTTCCTTACAGTCAGCCTTGGTAGTCAGCCACCGACACACGGCACTGCCAATGTCGCCAGAAGCTCCACACACAGTAATCACAGCTTTGTCTAGGGCTATACCATACTTGCGGCTTGCCTCCTCAATCTGGCGCGCAATAATGTAGGCGGTGTGGGTATTACCAGTGGTAAACCGCCGTATATCTAGCCTGATGTTGCGTACTTGGAGGATTTGGGCAAGGTTGAAATTCTCGAAAATGATAGAAGAAAACCCTCCCAAGGCAGTGATGTCTATGCCGTGCTTCTGCGCGTGAGCCATGGCGTTGAGAATTTTGCGAATTGCTGTTTTGAAACGGTTGCCCGCCAGCATTTCAGGCAAAAAGCAGGACTCTACATACAGCCCCTTGATTTCACTGCCCGTCAGGCTTTTGACGGTAATTTCGTCCACTGTTTGCGGCGGCGCACTGCACCAAAACTCCAGACCTTGATCGGCGTATTCATCATAACCTAGGCGCTTGGCTACGGCTCTGGCATGATCAAGGCTTGTCAGATGTCCAATCAGTCCAAACATGTAATTTATACAGAAGCTAGACCCATGGCTGACATTTTCATAATTTCTTTGGTGTTGAAGCCAATCTTACCCAGACTTTCGCCGTACTGGATCATAAAATCCTCCACTAGGGCTTCTTTTTCCATGCCTAAGGTTTTGGCATCTCGCTCCACTTGATTGAGCATTTTCCAGATCAGGGGTAGATTCTGGCGGTTTGCGTTTTCGAGCTGGCTCTTGGATTGCTGAAAATGCTGTTTGAGCCATTCTTCCCCGTAGTTGAGATGCAGGTATTCATCTTTGACAACGCCTTCGGTAATCTTGCGGGCAAAGGGATCGGCGACAGGGATATAAATGTTGTAGGCAGCGATCGCAAAGCATTCGATCAGCAGAGACTGGATGAAGAGGCAGGTTACTATATCGCCTGCTTGCGCCGCTTTTTGAAAGTTGCCGTGTAATTCCGCGAAAAATACTTGGGCAAACTGCATATCTGGTTCAACATTTAGTTTTTTGCCGCAGGCGGTAAATCCTTTTTTGTGTTTATCTTCCATTTTGGCAAGTTTTACAAAGTCTGCACGCAGTTCAGGGAGCATTTCTCCTAGTTGCAAATAATTATTATGTGCTTCCTGCTCACCCTCAATCACAATGGCATTGATCCTGCTATAGGCATCACGGTAATCACGGGACTGATAATCTAGTTCTGGTGTCATATTTCACACGGGCTAACACGGTTAAAGATATTCTAGGGTATTGCCATCCCCTTTTGCACGGCAGGACGACTTGTCATGCGATCGCACCAGTTTTTTAGGTGGGGGTATGGGTCAAGGGTCAGTCCTTGAAATTCATAGATTGCTACCCAAGGATAAATTGCTATATCAGCGATCGAGTAATCTCCTGCTATGTATGCTTCTTTGGCAAGCTGTTGATTCATTACCCCATAAAGTCGCAGGGTTTCTTGTTCATAGCGGTTAATGGCATAGGGAATTTTTTCTGGAGCAAACCTACGAAAATGGTTTAACTGCCCAAACATAGGACCCACACCGCCCATTTGAAACATCAGCCACTGCAAAACCTGAAACTTAGCCTTAGTTTCACTGGGAAGCAACTTGCCCGCTTTCTCAGCTAAATAAATTAAAATCGCCCCTGACTCAAATACAGTGATCCCCGTGTCTTGGTCAACTATGGCAGGAATCTTGTTGTTGGGATTGATCGCCACAAATTCGGGGCTAAACTGCTGGTTTTGGCGAATATCAATACTGTGTACTGTGTAAGGCAGTCCCACCTCCTCCAGCATGATTGATACTTTGCGACCGTTGGGCGTAGAAAAAGTATAGAGATCTATCATTCAGTTTCTTCTGCGGTGTTATCCGCCAAAGGATAGATAAAGCCAGTATTCTTGCCCGTGAGGATGGACTTACCCAAAGAAATAGCTTTTTGGGCTTCAAAGAATGCCTTGCGTTTCCAGACCGCATTGCGTTTTTTGCTTTTGGATTTGGAGGTGCGCTTTTTGGGAACTGCCATAAAATTTATTGAAACAAAAAACAGTCTATAATTTTACCTTGCTGATGGTTGATCTTGCAAGTTTTTGGTCTCAGCTCAAATATAGGGGCAGAGTGAATGTAAATGTTGTGCCTTTACCAGAATCAGAGACAACCTGAATGCGCCCGCCGTTTTTTTCCACAAACTGACGGCACAGTAGTAGCCCCAGACCAGTGCCCGCTTCACCTGCAGTACCTGTAGTAGTACTGGAAAGATAATCACTGCTGAATATTTTCTGGATTTGGGCTTCATTCATGCCTACCCCTGTATCGGCGACAGTAACCACCGCATTGGTGCCAGTGGCAACTATGGAAATGCTAACTTTCCCCTCTGGTGGCGTGAATTTGATGGCATTGGCTACTAGGTTTTGCAAAATGGAATGCACCATCTGGCGATCGGCATACACCACTACATCTTCGCCAGTTAATATCCTCAGATGCACCCCTTTTTGTTGGGCGCAGGCTCCTAACAAGCTGACTACATTCGCCGCTATTTCTGCAAGGGATAGACGCGCCGCTTGATAGCGCATCCCCCCAGTTTCAAATAGAGACCATTGCAAAAGATTATCCATCAACTTGTAGGCTTGCTCCGATACGGTGTAAATGTTTTGGGCAATATCCTTGATGTCTGCTCGGCTCAGATCGTCTGCTTCCTCTTGGAGACTTTTAGTAAGGTTGAGAATGCCATTAAAAGGGGATTTCAGGTCGTGGGCAAGGGTAGAAAAGAAGCGATCTTTATTGTTGTTTAGCTTCTGTAATTTCTCGGCATACTCTCGCAGTTGGTTACGGGACAGTCGCAACTCCATTTGACTGACAACTTGGCGGGAGAGGATCTGCAATGTGCGGATCTGGTACTTATCTAACTGACGGGGACAGCGATCGATGGCACAAAGAGTTCCTAGCACAAACCCTTCGCTGGTAACTAAAGGAGCCCCTGCATAGAAACGAATGTGCGGGTCGTGCAGAACCAAATCGTTATCGGCAAAGCGCTGATCTTGGGTTGCATCTGGCACTATCAGCATTTCTGAGCCATGGAGAGCATAGGCACAAAAAGCTAAATCTCGGGGTGTTTCCCGCACTTCTAAGCCCACAACTGCTTTGAACCACTGCCGATCTTTATCAACCAAGCTGATCAAGGCAATGGGAGTGTTGCAGATAAAAGCGGCAATTTCAGCCAACTCATTGTAATTTGTCTCAAATTCTGAATCTAGGATACGGTATTTCTGCAGGGCTTCCAGTCTTTGGGACTCGTTGGGTGGCAGAGGAGCGGCAGGCATTTGCGGTAGGTATGTGTATCTTTGAGTACAGTTATTTTGCTTAGTACCATCCTATCACAGTCGTCATCAGGACTTAGGCGATCGCTTTTTTCTGCATTCTGAGGATAGCGGAAAGACCGCTATTAGAGACATCCAAAAGCAACCCAACTCATACCAGCGGTTTTGACCGAAATGACTGGGGTTGCCTGACCATCAGCTTTTATTTAGGACGGGGTGCAGGGGTGTAACCCCCTTTCTCGTCGCTGTTCGAACTCACCTGAATTAGGATCTTATGAGGAAAAGTTGCCCCTACTTGCCGATTATTGCTTAGGGATAAAAACTCTCAATCTCTTCAAGCCAGCAATTTCTGGACAGCTGAAACAATGTCTTCGGGTTGGACGATGGTGAGGTTTTCCAAAGTGCCGTTGTAGGGTGTGGGTACATCAAGGGAGGCAAGGCGCACCACTGGAGCATCTAGTTCGTCAAAGTAGTGGTCGTTGATGGAGGCAATAATTTCCGCACCGATACCGCCACAGCGCATATCTTCTTCGACGATGACTACTCGGTGGGTTTTCTGCAAGGAGGTGGCAATGGTTTCCATATCCAAGGGCTTGAGAGAGACCAGATCGATTACTTCGGGATCGTAGCCTTGCTCTTCTAGTACCTGCACTGCTTTCAGTACATGGTAGCGCATTCGCGAATAGGTGAGGATGGTAACATCTTTGCCTTCGCGCACAAGTTCGGCTTTGTCAATGGGCAGTAAATACTCTTCATCTGGAATATCTTCTTTGAGGTTGTAGAGGAGGACATGCTCAAAAAAGAGGACGGGGTTATCGTTACGGATGGCTGACTTGAGCAGACCTTTGGCGTTGTAGGGGGTGGAGCAGGCAACTATTTTAATCCCCGGCACTGCTTGGAAGTACGCTTCCAGCCGTTGGGAGTGCTCTGCGCCCAAGTTTTTGCCCACGCCTCCTGGACCACGAATCACCATGGGAATTTTGAAGTTGCCCCCTGAGGTGTAGCGCAACATGCCTGCGTTATTGGCAATCTGATTGAAGGCAAGTAGTAAAAAACCCATGTTCATGCCCTCGATCACTGGTCTCAGCCCTGTCATTGCCGCTCCTACAGCTAGTCCAGTGAAGCTGTTTTCACAAATGGGGGTGTCGAGCAGGCGCAGGTCGCCGTACTTTTTGTATAAATCTTTGGTAACTTTGTATGACCCGCCATAATGCCCCACATCTTCACCGAGGACAAATACGGTTTGATCCCGTGCCATTTCTTCGTCCAATGCTGACCGCAGAGCGTTAAAAAAGGTCATTTCTGCCATAGTCGTATCGTCAATTTAGTAATAAGTTAATAAAATTTGCCCTATCAAATGATCATAACTTAATGGGGAGAATCCAGCAAAGATATTGACTTAAGATGGTAATCAGTTGGAGATGCCGAGGGAATTGCTATGGCTAATGTGCGCCCGCGTGATGTGCAGGTTTTGCCGATCGCTGTATCTACTATAGTGTTGCGATCGCGTAGTTGGAATCGTCTCAGATTTGAGATTGAGTATGCTTTAGAGAAGGGAACTACTGCTAATTCCTATGTGATTCAAACGGAGGATATTACTATCATTGATCCTCCTGGGGGCACTTTCAGCGAGATTTACCTTGCCGCTTTGCAAGAGCGCATTGATCTGTGCCAGATCAAGTATGTGATTTGTCAGCATGTCAACCCGAACCGTGTACAAACTTTGCATGCTTTGCTGAAACTGGCGCCCCAAGTTACTTTTGTGGGTTCTAATTTGGGTGTCAAAAATTTGCGGACAATTTTGGAAAATCAGTACCCTGAAACTTTGCTAGCCACTGGTTTACAGACGATTACGGTCAAGGGTGATGACAGCCTTGCTATCGGTGGAGATCATGTTTTGCAGTTTGTGCTCACTTCAACACCACGCTATCCCGACTCGATTTGTACTTTTGACACGAAAACCAAAATTTTATTTAGTGATAAGTTCTTCGGGGCGCACATCTGCGGCGATCAGGTGTTTGATGAGGGGGGGGATGCCCTACTGGGCGATCGGCAATACTATTTTGAATGTTTGATGGCAAGCCAGACCCGTCAGGTGGAGTCAGCCTTAGATAAATTTGCGGATTTGCAACCCCAGCTATTGGCTCCAAATCATGGAGTGCTGGTGCGCTACGGTTGCCATGCACTCTATTCTCTGTACCGCCAGTGGTGTGAGGCGCAAAGACAGCAGTCTATTACAGTTACTCTGCTCTACGCTTCGGCTTATGGCAATACTACCACTCTGGCACAGGCGTTGGCACGGGGCATTACTAAGACGGGATTGGCGGTGGAGGCGATCAACTGTGAGCAGGCAGAGCCAAGCGAGATCAAAGCGGCGATTGAAAAGTCGGCAGGCTTCTTGATCGGTTCGCCTACATTGGCGGGACATCTACCCACTCAAGTACAAACTGCTTTGGGCATTGTGTTGGCGAATGCACCTAAAAGTGCTTTGGCGGGAGTGTTTGGTTCCTATG
>Ga0116211_1001698_pt1 | contig 10117 bp, 9 predicted proteins | sample SaghotsprinmetaG_FD_94484 | JGI IMG/M metagenome (GOLD analysis project Ga0116211, IMG submission 94484) | Hot spring microbial communities from South Africa to study Microbial Dark Matter (Phase II) - Sagole hot spring metaG | ecosystem: Environmental > Aquatic > Thermal springs > Hot (42-90C) ... | reverse complement strand
TCAACCTGATGAGCGCCAACACCGCCGGCGGCGCGGCCGGGCAGTGCACCGACCTGCTCAATGATTTCAAGGTCGGGCACGCCATCGGTGCCACGCCGGCGCGCCAGGCGGTGGCGCAATGCGCCGGTATCCTGCTCGGCAGTGTGGTGGGAGTGCTGGCCTATCAGCTGCTGATCCCGGACCCGCAGGCGATGCTGATCACCCCCGAGTGGCCGGCGCCGGCGGTGGCGACCTGGAAAGCGGTGGCCGAAGCGCTGACCGGCGGGTTGGGTGCGCTGGCGGTCGATGTGCGCTGGGCGATGCTGGTCGGCGCGCTCTGCGGGGTCCTGCTGGGTGCGCTGGAAGGTCTGTTGCCGGAGGCGCAGTTGCGCTGGCTGCCAAGTTCGGCAGCGCTCGGCCTGGCGTTCATCATTCCCGCTTCGATCTCGCTGCTGATGACCTTCGGCGCCGTGCTCGCCTGGGCCTTCACCTCGCGCTGGCGCAGTCTCGGCGAGCGTTTCGTGATCGTCGCCGCCGCGGGGCTGGTGGCCGGCGAAAGCATGGCGGGCGTCGGTGCGTCGCTCTGGCAATTGCTGCGCTGATTTAGCGAAACGCCTGAATTAAAGCGCCGCGTGGTCGGTCGTACCCCTTGTACTCATCTGGGGGAGAGGCATGACCAAGCCAACATCGCCGGACGACAACAAGCAGGTCGCCAACCGCGCCATGGTGCAGGCGGCCGTCCTGGCCGCTGTGGTGCTGCTGTGCATCGTCGCCTGGCTGGCCTTCGACTTTCTCTTGCTGCTGTTCGCGTCCATCCTGTTCGGCGTGTTGATCCACGGCGTGAGCTGCTGGCTGAGCAGGCACAGCCCGTTGCCCTACAAGGCTTCGATGGCCGCATTCTTCGTGGCCCTGCTGCTGGGCCTGGGCGGCGGGGGCTGGCTGGTGGCGCCGAGCATCGCCGAGCAGGCCGACGCGCTGTCCGATTCGCTGCCGGAGGCGGTCGAGCGGCTGCGTGAGCGTGCCGAGCAACTGCCCTGGGCCAACGAGCTGCTGCAGCAGAGCGATCGGCTGGCGGATTCGTTGCCGGAGGGCTCCAGCGCCTTCAGCGTGGTGACCAAGGTGATGGGCTCGGTGGCGGGCGCGCTGAGCAGTTTCGTCATCGCCTTCGCCATTGGCATCTGCCTGGCGATCGACCCGCGGGTCTACCGCAGCGGGTTGCTCAAGCTGGTGCCGCAGGGCTATCGCCCGCGTGCCGCCGAGGTGCTCGACGAGAGTGGCGCGACGCTGCGCGCCTGGTTGCTGGCCAAGCTGCTGGAGATGCTGCTGATCGGCGTGCTGACCACCCTCGGCCTCTGGCTGCTGGGCATCGAGCTGGCGCTGGTGCTCGGGCTGATCGCCGGATTGCTGTCGTTCATCCCCAACATCGGCCCCGTCCTGGCGGTGATTCCCGCGCTGTTGCTGGCCTCGCTGGAGGGTGGGCGCACAGTGCTCTATGTCGCCGGGCTCTACCTGTTCGTCCAGGCGCTGGAGAGCTACGTCTTCACGCCGTTCATGCAGCAACGCATCGTTTCGATCCCTCCGGCGCTGACCATCGGCGTTCAGCTGCTGTTCGGCTTGCTCGCCGGCACCCTCGGTCTGCTGCTGGCCACACCGCTGGCGGCGCTCGGCATGGTGCTGGTGCGCATGCTGTACGTGGAGGATCTGCTCGGTGATCGCGAGCAGGCGACCGACGGTTCGCCGTAGCGGCCGCTCTGCGCCGCTGCCTGGCGGGCATGTCATGTTTTGTAAAGGCTGGCGAGGAAACCCCTGGCCAGCCCTGCTGCCGGAACCTGTGTACCCCTTGAAAAAATGGCAGGAGACGCATCATGAACATGCACAAGATCGCGGCATTCACCCTGGCGGGTCTGCTTTCCGGCGCGGCGTTCGCGGCGGACAACACCGGCACCGGCACGCACAATTCCATGGATCACGGGACCCATGAGCAGGGCACCATGGGTGGCACTGGCACTGGCACTGGCACTGGCACTGGCACTGGCACCGGTGCCGGTGCCGGTACCGGCACCGGCACCGGCGGCATGGACAGCGGAACCGGTACGGGCACAGGCACGACCGATATGCCGGGTTCGGCAGATCGTCCGGCCACCACGACCGGCAGTGACCAAGGCACCGGTGCCGATACCGGTGCGGATGGCGCCACCGGTGCGCCGGGTACCACTGGTACCGGCGGCGAGGGCGGCGAGCGCGGCGCTTACTGATTCCGCGAACAGCACGACGGCCCGGCAAGCCTCTGGCTTCCGGGCCGTTTCGCGTCCTGCCGGTGACCGCTCGGCCGAAGACCGTGGCGCCGGCGAAACCTTGGCGGCGCGGATGTGCCGAAAGCGCAAGAGACGATCGGAGGTGCGACGATGAATTTTGTGCGCTACGGCATCCTGCTGCTTTCGCTGGCGTTCGCCTCGGGCGTGATGGCAGAAGGCACCGGCCCCACCCAGCCCGACAAGGCGCGCCAGCACCCGCTGGACAACAGCGAGCCCCGTGACGAACCGGCCGAGCAGCCGAGGCAGCAACAGCAGCTCGATCAGCCGCCGACGCTGCAACCGCGCCAGTCACCGATCGAAACCGATGTTCCGCCTCAGCTCGATCCGGTGGACGAGCAGCCCGGTAGCGATGTGGACGCGGCCGGCCCGCGCGTGCTGCGCAGCTAGCACGCCGCTGCGTGCCGAGCGAAGGCTGCGGGAATGAAAAAGGGAGGCCGAAGCCTCCCTTTCACTCGACCGCTTCGCAGCGTCAGAACAGCACGCGACTGCGGATGGTGCCGTTGACGTGCTGCAGCTTTTCCAGCGCCAGGTCGGAGTATTCCTTGTCCACGTCGATGACGACGTAACCGACCTTCTCGTTGGTCTGCAGGAACTGGCCGCAGATGTTGATGCCGTTGTCGGCGAAGACCTTGTTGATCTCGCTCATCACGCCCGGAATGTTCTGGTGGATGTGCAGCAGGCGATGCTTGCCCGGGTGCGACGGCAGGGCGACTTCCGGGAAGTTGACCGAAGACACCGAGGTGCCGTTGTCGCTGTACTTGACCAGCTTCTCGGCGACTTCCAGGCCGATGTTGGCCTGCGCTTCGGCGGTGGAACCACCGATGTGCGGGGTCAGGATCACGCGATCCAAGCCACGCAGCGGGCTTTCGAATTCCTCGTCGTTGGACTTCGGCTCGACCGGGAACACGTCGATGGCGGCGCCGATCAGGTGCTCGTCCTTGATCGCGGCGGCCAGGTGATCCAGCTCGACCACGGTGCCGCGGGCGGCGTTGATCAGGATGGCGCCTTTCTTCATGGCGCGGATTTCCTTCTCGCCGATCATCCACTGGGTGGACGGCAGCTCCGGAACGTGCAGCGAGACGATGTCGCACATGCCCAGCAGCTCGTACAGCGAGCCGATCTGGGTGGCATTGCCCAGCGGCAGCTTGGTCACCACGTCATAGAAGAAGACCTGCATGCCCAGCGCTTCGGCCAGTACCGACAGCTGCGTGCCGATGGAGCCGTAGCCGATGATGCCGAGCTTCTTGCCGCGGATCTCGAAGGAGTTGGCTGCCGACTTGATCCAGCCGCCGCGATGGCAGGAAGCGTTCTTCTCGGGGATGCCGCGCAGGAGCAGGATGGCTTCGGCCAGCACCAGTTCGGCCACGGAACGGGTGTTGGAATAGGGCGCGTTGAACACCGCGATGCCGCGCTCGCGGGCGGCGTTGAGGTCGACCTGATTGGTGCCGATGCAGAAGCAGCCGACGGCGATCAGCTTCTTGGCGCAGTCGAAGACTTCCTCGGTGAGCTGGGTACGCGAGCGGATGCCGATGAAATGGGCGTCGGCGATCTTTTCCTTCAGCTCATCGCCGGACAGCGCGGTCTTGAGGTACTCGATGTTGGTGTAGCCGGCCGCCTTCAGGGTATCGACAGCGTTCTGGTGCACGCCTTCGAGAAGAAGGAACTTGATCTTGCTCTTGTCGAGAGAGGTCTGGCTCATCTGCATTAAAACCTTAAGGCCGAAGGATAGGACTGAAGTGTCCAGCGAAGGCTGGCCGACCCGGCAATGCCGGTGCCGGGAGTCTGCCGAGGCACGTTTCAAAGGGGTGCGTATGCTAGCATACGAGCCCCTCGAAACACCCCCACCCCTGTGCTGAAGCGTGCTCAGGGTGACCATGAATCGTATGAGAGTTCCCGTGATGACCGACCCCGCCCTGATCGATGAGCTGAAAACCCTGGTCGAGCCCGGCAAAGTGCTGACCGACGCCGATTCGCTGAACGCCTACGGCAAGGACTGGACCAAGCATTTCGCTCCCGCGCCGTCGGCCATCGTCTTCCCCAAGAGCATCGAGCAGGTGCAGGCCATCGTGCGCTGGGCCAACGCCCACAAGGTCGCGCTGGTGCCGTCGGGCGGTCGCACCGGACTCTCGGCCGCCGCCGTAGCGGCCAATGGCGAGGTGGTGGTGTCTTTCGACTACATGAACCAGATTCTCGAATTCAACGAGATGGATCGCACCGCCGTCTGCCAGCCCGGCGTGGTCACCGCGCAGCTGCAGCAGTTCGCCGAGGACAAGGGCCTGTACTACCCGGTGGACTTCGCCTCCGCCGGCTCCAGCCAGATCGGCGGCAACATCGGCACCAATGCCGGTGGCATCAAGGTGATCCGCTACGGCATGACCCGCAACTGGGTCGCCGGCATGAAGGTGGTAACCGGCAAGGGCGACCTGCTGGAGCTGAACAAGGACCTGATCAAGAACGCCACCGGCTACGACCTGCGCCAGCTGTTCATCGGCGCCGAGGGCACGCTGGGCTTCGTCGTCGAGGCCACCATGCGCCTGGAACGCCAGCCGACCAACCTCACCGCACTGGTGCTGGGCACCCCGGATTTCGATTCGATCATGCCGGTGCTGCACGCCTTCCAGGACAAGCTGGACCTGACCGCCTTCGAATTCTTCTCCGACAAGGCGCTGGCCAAGGTGCTCGGCCGCGGTGACGTGCCGGCGCCGTTCGAGACCGACTGCCCGTTCTACGCGCTGCTGGAATTCGAGGCCACCACCGAGGAGCGTGCCGAGCAGGCGCTGGCGACCTTCGAACATTGCGTCGAGCAGGGCTGGGTGCTCGACGGCGTGATGAGCCAGAGCGAGCAGCAGCTGCAGAACCTGTGGAAGCTGCGCGAGTACATCTCCGAGACCATCAGTCACTGGACACCGTACAAGAACGACATCTCGGTCACCGTCGGCAAGGTGCCGGCCTTCCTCAAGGAAATCGATGCGATCGTCGGCGAACACTACCCGGACTTCGAGATCGTCTGGTTCGGCCATATCGGCGACGGCAACCTGCACCTGAACATCCTCAAGCCCGACGCCATGGACAAGGACGAGTTCTTCGGCAAGTGCGCGACGGTGAACAAATGGGTGTTCGAGACCGTGCAGAAGTACAACGGCTCGATCTCCGCCGAACACGGCGTCGGCATGACCAAACGTGACTACCTCGAGTACAGCCGCTCGCCGGCGGAAATCGAATACATGAAAGCGGTCAAGGCGGTGTTCGATCCGAACGGCATCATGAACCCCGGCAAGATCTTCGCGGCCTGAGTCGCCCACCGACCCAAGGAGTCATCGATGAGCTACCAGCACCACTACACCGACGGCACGCCGATCCACTACCCGCTGGGCAAGGTGGTCTGCATCGGCCGCAACTACGCCGAGCACGCCAAGGAACTGAACAACCCGGTGCCCACCGAGCCGCTGCTGTTCATCAAGGCCGGCAGCTGCACCGTGCCGCTGGAAGGCGGCTTCAGCATCCCGAGCGATCGTGGTGCGGTGCACTACGAGGCTGAAATCGCCGTGCTGATCGGCAAGCCGCTGTCGCGCAAGCCCAACGAGGAAGAGGTGCGCGATGCCATCTCCGGCTTCGCCCCGGCGCTGGATCTGACCCTGCGCGACGTGCAGGCCAGGCTCAAGGAGAAGGGCCACCCGTGGGAAATCGCCAAGAGCTTCGACGGCGCCTGCGTGCTGGCACCGTTCGTGCCGGGCGACGCGGTGGAGGATCTGGGCGACATCGGCATCCGCCTGACCATCAACGGCGAAGTCCGCCAGGACGGCAACAGCAGTCAGATGCTCAACGCCATCCTGCCGCTGCTGCAGCACATCGCCGGGCATTTCAGCCTGCAGCCGGGCGACGTGGTACTGACCGGCACGCCGGCCGGTGTCGGCCCGCTCAACCAGGGCGATGAGCTGGTGCTGGAGCTGGTCGGCCTGTCCCGGTTCGAGAGCCGCGTGCTCTGATCCATCGACGCGGCGGGATTCACCCGCCGCGTTTGCCGCTTCTTTGCGAACCGTTCTCGTGTTGTAATCCGGCACCCTCCGCTGGAACGCTTTTCATGCCCGTTCGTTATTCCCGTTGGCGCCTGCTCGTCGCTGTCGTCCTGTTGCTGCTGTTCGTTGCGCTGCTCATCGCCGGTCGGCTGCTGCATTGGGATGACCAGCTGCGGCTGTACTGGAGCGAGCGCTCGGTCACTGCCGAACAGCGTGCCGCCGGCATCTGGCTGCCGGACTATGAGCTGGCGCTGGAGACCACGCTGGCCGGGCTCGAGGAAGACGAAACCTCCGGGCTGACCTGGAACCCGCTGACCGGCACGCTGTTCACCGTTACCGGCAAACATCCGCAGCTGATCGAGTTCACCCCGGCCGGTGTCGTATTGCGGCGCATCGCACTGACCGGCTTCTCCGATCCGGAAGCGGTGGAGGCGCTGGATGATGGCCGCCTGGCGATCGTCGACGAGCGCCGCCGGCTGGTCGCGGTATTCCGCCTGGAGCCGGGCGTGGAAAGCCTGGAGCTGGACGACCTCGCCAGCTATGACCTCGGGTTCGCCGAGGCCGGCAACAAGGGCTTCGAGGGGCTGGCGTGGAATCCGCATACGCAACGCCTGCTGCTGGCCAAGGAACGCGACCCGCAGGGGCTGTTCGAGCTGCCATTCCCCGGCGAGGAAGGTGCCGTCGGCGCGCTGAAGGCATTGCCCAGCCAGCCGCTGCTGGTGCGCGACCTGTCATCGGTGACGATTGATCCGCGCAGCGGTCATACGCTGCTGCTCTCGGACGAGTCCCGGCTGCTGGTGGAGCTGGACCTGCAAGGCAAGCCACGCAGCTTCATCGCCTTGTTCGGTGGTCTGAATGGCCTGGTGCAGGGCATCGAGCAGGCGGAGGGCGTCGCCATGGACGGCGAAGGCAACATCTATGTGGTAGGCGAGCCGAACCGCTTCTACGTGTTCAGCCGCAAGCGCTGAGACGTTGCGCCCGTTAAGCCTGGTGTAAGCCAGGCCCGACACAATCGCGATTTCAGAACTAGAAGAAAGTGGGTGTCATGCGTGCGTTGAAAATCCTTCTGGCTGCGCTGCTCGGCGTTGCCCTGTTACTGGCCGTGGCGGCCGGCGTTCACTACCGTCTGTTCGAGCGCGGCTGGTTCCACTTCACCCAGTGGCAGCAGGGCGAGCAGAGCGGCAGCGCCTCGTTGTGGCTGCCGGACTACCGGGTCGCGATCCAGGGCAAGGTCGTCGCCGGTATCGACGATGACCTGTCGGCGCTGACCTTCGACCCGGATCGCAACAGCCTGATCGCCGTCACCAACGGTGATCCGCACTGGCTGGAACTCAGCCTGGAAGGCGATCTGCTGCGCGCCATTCCGCTGGTCGGCTTCGGCGATCCGGAGGCCATCGAGTACATCTCCGAAGGCGTCTACGTGATCAGCGATGAACGCCTGCAGCGGTTGCTGCGCGTCGAGGTCAATGAGCAGACGAGCGTCATCGATGCCGAGCAGGCGCAACAGCTGTCGCTCGGGATCGACCTCAACGGCAACAAGGGCTTCGAGGGGCTCGCCTACGATACGGCGGGCCAGCGCCTGTACGTCGCCAAGGAGCGCAACCCGGTGCGCATCTACGAGATATCCGGCTTTCCGTTTGCCGAGCCGACGCCCTCGGTGCATATCAGTGAACACCAGGCGCGACTGTTCGTGCGCGACCTTTCCAGCCTGCAGTTCGACGAGCAGACCGGCCACTTGCTGGCGCTTTCCGACGAGTCGCGCCTGGTGGTCGAGCTGGACGCCGATGGCCAGCCGCTCAGCAGCCTATCGCTGAGCGCGGGCCGGCACGGGTTGGAGCGGGACGTGCCGCAGGCGGAGGGGATGGCGATGGGACCGGACGGCACGCTCTATCTGGTCAGCGAGCCGAACCTGTTCTACGTGTTTCGCAAACCGGCCAGGTGATCGGACGACCAGCCGATCACCTGGCACCAGCGATCAGGCGACCGGCGAGGCGCTTTCGTCCTGCAGGGCGGCGTTCGGGGCGTGGCGACGGACCGAGTCGCAGCCCTGCTCGGCGCTGTGCAGGCTGGCGTACATCTGGCTCTGACCGATGACCTGGCCATTCGTGGCCTTGAGCACGAAGTAATGCTTGCCGTTGCTCGACTCCCTGACCTCGAACGCCTCTTCGCGCACGGCATTCTTGCGTACCGAATCGATGCCGTTGAGCGCCGAAGCGTGGGCCTTGTACTGTTCGCTGGACAACACGACCTGGCCGTTGCTGGCCAGCAGATTGAAATGAAACTGGCCATTGCTGGCGCGTTTCAGCTGGAATTTGCCGGACATGGCGACACCTCCTGTGAATTGCTGCGACGGACTCGGCGCAGCAATTCAAGCGTAGTCGTCCGTGGCGAGAGGCGCCGCTGTGTGACGGTCAGCGCGTGAGGGTCTGCACGCCGTCCTGGGTGCCGAGCAGCAGCAGGTCGGCCGGGCGCATGGCGAACAGGCCGTTGCTGACCACGCCGACGATGTCGTTGATCTTGCCTTCCAGCTCCGGGGCGAAGCCGATCATCAGGTTGTGCACGTCAAGGATGACGTTGCCGTTGTCGGTCACCACGCCGTCGCGGTAGACCGGGTCGCCGCCGAGCTTGACCAGCTCGCGCGCCACATGGCTGCGCGCCATCGGGATGACCTCCACCGGCAGCGGAAAGGCGCCCAGCTGCTCGACCAGCTTGCTGCCATCGGCGATGCAGATGAAGGTCTTGGCCACCGCCGCGACGATCTTCTCGCGGGTGAGTGCCGCGCCGCCGCCCTTGATCAGCTCCAGGTGCTTGTTCGCCTCGTCGGCGCCATCCACGTAGAACTCCAGTTCGCTCACCGAGTTCAGGTCGTAGACCGGAATGCCGTGCTGCTTGAGACGTTCGGCGGTGGCTTCGGAGCTGGCCACGGCACCGTCGAAGAAGCCCTTGTGCTTGGCCAGCAGGTCGATGAAGAAGTTGGCGGTGGAGCCGGTACCGACGCCAACGATGCTGCGATCGTTGAGCTTGGGAAGGATATGGTCGACAGCGGCCTGGGCGACGGCCTGCTTGAGCTGGTCCTGGGTCATGGGGGAATCCGGGCGGGAAAGACGAAGCGCGGATTATAGCCCCGCGCCGGCGACCGGTCTCGTGTGCTGCGGCAATGCCGAGGCCTTCGCGGATTGCCGGTGGTCGCCGGGGCGCTCGCGAGGGTAGACTCGGCGTTCCCCGCAAGGCCCGCCCAAGATAGCCAGAATGCTCGAACACTACGTCAAGAAGATCCTCACTTCGCGCGTCTATGACGTCGCCGTCGAAACGCCGCTGCAACCCGCCCGCCAGCTTTCCGAACGGATCGGCAACCAGATTCTGCTCAAGCGCGAGGATCTGCAGCCAGTGTTCTCCTTTAAGGTGCGTGGCGCCTACAACAAGCTGGCGCAGCTTTCGCCCGAGGAACTGGCGCGCGGTGTGGTCACCGCGTCGGCCGGCAACCATGCCCAGGGCGTCGCGCTGGCGGCCAAGCAACTGGGGATCAAGGCCACCATCGTCATGCCGCGCACCACGCCGGAGCTGAAGGTGCAGGGCGTGCGTGCCCGTGGCGGCAAGGTGGTACTGCATGGCGATGCCTTCCCCGAGGCGCTGGCCTATTCGCTGAAGCTGGTGGAAGAGAAAGGCTACGTCTATATCCACCCGTACGACGATCCCGACGTGATCGCCGGACAGGGCACCGTGGCGATGGAAATCCTCCGCCAGCATCAGGGGCCGATCGATGCGATCTTCGTTCCGGTGGGCGGTGGCGGGCTGGTGGCGGGAATC
>Ga0116211_1001692_pt1 | contig 10133 bp, 9 predicted proteins | sample SaghotsprinmetaG_FD_94484 | JGI IMG/M metagenome (GOLD analysis project Ga0116211, IMG submission 94484) | Hot spring microbial communities from South Africa to study Microbial Dark Matter (Phase II) - Sagole hot spring metaG | ecosystem: Environmental > Aquatic > Thermal springs > Hot (42-90C) ... | reverse complement strand
CTTCGCTCCGCATCTGGACATGGGCATCATGGTCGGCGCGGGGCTGGCCATCGTGTTGTTCCTGCTGCGTACCATGACCCCGCGCGTGGCCTTGCTGGGGCGTTACTCGGACGGCACCCTGCGCGATCTCAAGGTACATCCCCATCTAGCCACGAGCAGGCACGTGGTGGCCATGCGCTTCGATGGGTCCCTCTATTTCGCCAATGTCGCTTACTTCGAGGACGCGGTGCTGGAGGCAGTGGCCTCGCACCCGGAGGCAAAGTATCTGCTCATCGTCGGCGATGCCATCAATCAGCTCGATGCCTCCGGCGAGGAGGTCGTACACCACCTGGTGGAGCGATTGCGCGATTCGGGCGTGGAAGTGGTGTTTTCCGGCCTCAAAAAACAGGTGCTGGACGTCATGCGGTCGACGGGCTTGATCGACCTGGTGGGGCAGCACAATATCTTTGCGACCGAGGATCAGGCGCTGGCCGCCATCTACCAACGATTGGGCGACGTGGCCGCCGACGATCTGCTCTGCCCGCTGCCCGCCGGCCGCCCGGGCGCGCTGTGAGCATGCGGGCCAAGTGACGGGGTTCGAGACGCGAATCGGGCGCAGTGGGATGGTTTCTCTACTCCAGAATGGTGAGAACTGTTCTGTGGCCTGAGCCGTCCCGCACAAGCGTCCAGCGGCTCGCAAAACCCTTGCCCCCAGGAACCCGTCTTCCTCCCTTCCCCAGCGCCTGGAACATTTTCTTTCGCAGTCGCGGGTACAGTCATTCATCCTCGCTCATCCTGATTGCGGGCTTCGGTGTCGAGGAAGTCCGCATCTACCAGTGCCGAGAACAGGCAGCGTACATCCAGCATCACCGGCACGGTCGAGGACAGGGATCTGCCGAGCATGGGGTGCTCGGCATCGGGTAGGCCTAAGCCATCCGCTTTGAACCGCGCCTGCAGATCATCGAGGGACTCGGCGGACAGACGTAAACCGAACGGGTGGTGCTTTGTGAGCTCCCTAGGATCGAGTCGCGCCAAAGACTGTAGGTCAAGGTGTTGGAGTCCGATGTGATGGCCCTGGATAGCGAGTGCCGCCCCGGCGCAGCGCATCCGTAGCGCAAGCCACGCGCCGGCTGACCAATGATCCACACCGGATTCTTTGCCCTCGAGTCGCCTCCGGAATGCGTCGCCGTATTTCCCCAGATCATGCAGCAGACCGGCCAACCGGGCCTCCGCTGCCCATGGGGTCTTTGCTGTGTACTCCTCGGAAAGGTTTGCTACAGCCATGAGATGGTCACGCACCGGTGCCACAGGCCCCGTATTGCTACTGTGCGCGAAAAACGCCATGTTCCCCTCGCTCCCTTTATCCTATGGTCGCCGTCCACCGGTGCAGGCTCATCAGATGAGCCTTACCATCCGTCCGCTGTGGAGTAAATTACCCACCCATCGCACCGATCAAACCCTCACCCCTCCCACAGCCACGCCGCCCCCCGCACCCCGCTCGAATCGCCATGCGCCGGCGGCACGAGGCGGGTGTCCACCCGGTCGGAGAAAACGTAGCGGCCCCAAAGGCGCGGTACGTTTTCGTAAAGACGGCCTAGGTTGGACATGCCGCCGCCGAGGACGATGACGTCGGGGTCGAGCACGTTGATGACGTGCGCCAAGCCCCTCGCCAGGCGGTCTTCGTAGCGGGCGAGGGCAGCGGTGCAGGCGGCATCCCCTTCCTCGGCGCGGCGGGCGATCTCCTGCGCTGGCAGGTCAAGACCGCTTGCGCGCCGAAGGTCAGCGCTCAGGCCGGGACCGCTGACCCAGGTTTCTATGCAGCCATGCCGGCCGCAATAGCATGTGGGGCCTGGACGCTCCTCGTCGCGCGGCCACGGCAGGGGGTTGTGCCCCCACTCGCCAGCAATGGCGTTGGGGCCGGTAAGCACCTTTCCGCGAAATACGATGCCCGCGCCGCAGCCAGTGCCGAGGATGACGCCGAAGACCACCTCGGCGCCGGCGGCCGCGCCGTCCACCGCCTCGGACAGGGCGAAGCAGTTGGCGTCGTTGGCGATGCGAATCTCGCGCCCGAGCATCCGCTGCAAATCATCTTTGAGGGGTTGGCCGTTGAGGCAAGTAGAGTTGCAGTTCTTCATACGGCCCGTGGCGGGGGAGATGGCCCCGGGCGTGCCGATGCCGATGGTGCCCGTGGCGCCTAGCTCTCTTTCGGCTGCGTGCACCAACTCGGAGATGGCTCTCAACGTGGCGGTGTAGTCGTCGCGGGGGGTGGGCACTCGGCGCCGCAACAATGTGCGATGCCCGGCGTCCAGGGCGATGAGCTCGATCTTGGTGCCGCCCAGGTCAATGCCTAGACGCAGCTCGAACCGATGGCTGAATCTTCCCTCCGTACTCTGGTATCGATCACTCACATCGTGCCTTTCTCGTCCTAGCTCGCACGGAGATCGACCGTGGCATCGGCGTTCCCTCGCCCGCCCTAACGAGCTCGCCGGGCCGTTGGTCCGCCACGGTCCGCCCTACGCATCGGTGCCGAGGTGCGAGCGTGGCGGGGGCGTCGCGCGGGCTGAGCCTGCCGGCCGGAAATCCGGCAGCAGGGTCTTGAGGTTCTGCTTGCCCCTTGGTAGCGGCGCGAGCCCGGGCTGTCGCTGCTGCAACCGGACCAAGGGCGAAAGGGCCAGAAGCATCAGTTTTTTTGCAGTGCCTGACGCCCGGCCTACGTGCACTGGACGTAGTCGAACACGTCGATGACTTGCAAATTGCCCGTCGCGGACGCGCACCCTGCTCCCGCACCTCGACCTGGCGGGCACGATCCAGCGCCCGACGGCGCGCGGGCGGTGACGCCGTTTCGGCCCTTCATTCGGGATGAGAGGCAAGTGCAGGTGCGGCACGGCCTGCCCCGCGGCAGGGCCGTCATTGGGGCCGACGGTGAAGGTCTTCCCCGCGCACGCGGGGATCGACCGCGAAGAAAACAAGTTCGCTTATGCGAACACGGGTCTTCCCCGCGCACGCGGGGATCGACCCATGCGAGACGCTGGTTGCTGGGCAAGCTGAGGGGCTTCCCCGCGCACGCGGGGATCGTCTCTCATTCCGGCGGGCGTTTTTTCGGGGCGGGAAGTCTTCCCCGCGCACGCGGAGATCGACCTACACGCGCATTTGCGCGCTTCCTTCCCGTTTGCCGGTCTGGAGTAAGTTTTGAAGTGCGCGCAGATCGGCGCTCTTCTCCGCCACCTTCTGAATCTACGAAGACGGTCTGCGACCAACGCTTAGCCCGCGGATCCAGGGTAAGCCTGAGCACACGGGTCTCGAGTTCCATGAGGACGCTGGCGACGGTCTCGACGCACTCGAGCTCAGGCATAGAGGTATCCGGTACGCGGCATATCGAAAAGGTTCCGTCGCTACGGTCCCACAAAAGCCGCGCAATGTCTTCGACGCCGATTCGGGCGCTATTGGCAAGGATCTGCCGCGCCCGCGCAAGGCGCGCCCGGCTGGACAGATCGACCGCAAGCGGAGTTTCCCGTCGGGCTGTTTCCTCATCCAGGAAATGGTTCGTGTGACAGAGCGTGCGCCCATCCTCTCGGACGATACGGACACCCCGCGGGCATAGCTCGAGCGCAACGAGCGCACCGGCTGCATCGGCGCACAGAACGTTCGAGGAAGCGCTAAACGTAGCGCGGCGCGCTGCCTCCACGGCCGAGGCAACGCTGTCCTCGTCAAGCAGTGCGCGGAGGAAAATGTGGACCGGCACACCCGGTCGTTCGCCGTCGTCGCTCGAGTGCAGGATGTTCAGGCAGATTCCAAGGCCGGCCGCGTTGAGGCCTATTTTGGCGAGCATGCCCGCCTCGGCGAGCGTGAGGAAGCCGGGACCGGAGTCTTTACGGACGCGGAGGAGCACGAGGGCATCGCGCTGCGCACTGAACCAGTCCCAGTTCTGCGCGAGAAGCGTGCCGCCGGTCGCGCTGGCCCAAGGGGCGACAGCGACGGCCGTGCATTCCCCCGGCGCCGCGGCGAGGGGCCCACCCGAGAGGATCTCGGTTCGAGCGTTGAGGGCAAGGAGCTCTTCCATCGCCCGGCCGGCGCCGCGCGCAACTCCTGCCAGCTCATCGAGCAGGCCGGGTGCGAAATTCCCGATCGCGTCGGTCAGTGCGGCGGCGCGCCGACACGCCTCCTTCCAGGCGATCCCACTGAGCGCGAAAAGCTGGGCGTAGTTGGCAAGCGAACGTTCGATGCGCGCCCGCATCGTAGCGCCGTAGCGCAGCCCACGTTCGACCGCGGACCCAGCCGGCAAGTCGAGTACCGGAACCATGCTTTATCCTACCCGAGCGCCCGCGCTGCGTCGCTGCGCAGCGTCGCGATGGCGGCTACGCAGAAAGCGACGATCGGCAGGGCGAAGAACGCGCTTTGCATCGCAAGCGCTGCCCGCGGCGGTGGTGCCGCGGCAAGCCGCCGCACGGAGACGATGAGCACCAAGGCGGTAAGCGCGGCGCAGAAAAGCTCCAGGACCGGCCGCGCCCAAGCGCGATCGGCGAGCAATCCGATCCCGCCCGCAAGCCCGAGGAGCCAGAGACCGAACAGGGCGGCATCCTCGACCACCCGCCGCGCAAGCTCGCGCCGCACCGCCTCTCCAGACAGGTGCGCGGAAACGATCAGAAAAGCGCCTGCGGCGAGTGCAAGCGCACTGCCGAGCGTGCAAACCCAGCCGATCAGCGTAAGGGGCAGCAGTTCCACGTCAGAGAAACGTGCACTGCTCTTCGAAGCCCAGGCGCGGATTGCGCGGCGGCAGCGCCGCTGGATCGCCGTAGCCAAGGTTGCACAAAAAATTGGAGCGATAGCGGCCGTCGGGAAAGAAAGTCTCGTCGACGCGCTTGGCGTCGAAGCCGGACATCGGGCCGCAGTCGAGGCCGACCGCCCGCGCGGCCAGGATGAAGTAGGCGCCCTGCAGCGAGGAATTGCGGAAGGCGGTTGCTTCTGCAACCGCGCGTTTGTCCTCGCCCTCGAACCAGCCGCGCGCCTCCGGATTGTGCGGGAAGAGCCGCGGCAGGAGCTCGTAGAAACGGCTGTCCCAGGCGAGGATGGCGGTCACGGGTGCCTTCATCGTCTTTTCCAGGTTGCCCGGATTGAGGGCGGGCGCGAGCCGCTCTTTGGCTTGCGGCGAGCGCAAGAAGACGATCCGCAAGGGCTGGCAGTTCGCGCTCGTCGGTCCCCAGCGCATCAGCTCGTGCAGCTCGCGTAGCGTTGCATCGCTCACCGGACGGTCGGTGAACACGTTGTGCGTGCGCGCCTTGCGAAATAGTTGGTCGAGGGCCGCGGCGTCGATCATCGTAAAGCTCCGGCTTGCAGTAAAGGCGCGATGGTAGCATCGCCGCGTGCCCGAGTTCGATATCGCGCGCTACGTGCAGCCAGGCGACGGAGTGGTTTGGGGCCAGGCCTGCGCCGAGCCGGTCGCGCTGGTCGAAACCTTTCTCGCCGGGCGTAACGCGTATCCAGGCGCGCGGGTCTTTCTCGGAATCGGTTACGCGGGTACTGTCCGCGCCGAGCACGCCGATCGCCTCCGCTTCGTTTCGTACTGTGCAAGCGGGACCAACCGCGCGCTCGTCGAGGCGGGAGCGGTCGACATCCTGCCAGTACCCTACTCGCGGCTCGGTGCCGCGTTGCGTAGCGGCGCGCTGCGCGCCGATGTGCTCCTCGTGCAGGTGAGCCCGCCAAATGCGCGCGGGGAATATAGCCTTGGCCTCGCCGCCGACTATCTCGCGCCCGCGCTTGACGTCTGCCGCACCGTCATCGCCGAGGTCAATGAACACGTGCCGTGGACCTACAGCGAACCGGTGCTGACGCGCGATCGCTTCGCCGCCTGCTTTGCCTCGTCGCGCGCACCGGTCGAGGCTCCACCCGCGCAGGCGGAGGCGCGCGCCCGAGCCATCGCGCAGCACGCGCTCGGCTGCATCCCGGCCGGTGCCACCGTGGAAGCCGGCATCGGCGGCCTGCCCGATGCCGTGCTCGCCGCCCTGCCGCCCGAGCGCGTGGCGCGCCTGCACACCGGTGCCCTCGGCGATGGCGCGATCGCCCTGCTCGAGTCGGGGATCGCCGCCGACTGTGCACTCGTTTGCGGCTCGCGCGCGCTTCATGCCGCGGTGCGCGAAAACCCGAACGTCCGGTTGCGCTCCTGCGAGTACACGCACGATGCGGCCGTGCTCGGCGGCATTGCGCGCTTTACCGCGATCAACGCGGCTGTCGAAGTCGATCTCACCGGACAAATCAACGCGGAGGTCGCCGCCGGCCGCTACGTGGGTGCCGTCGGCGGCGCGCTCGACTTCGTCCGCGCTGCGAACCGATCACCCGGCGGGATATCGCTCACGCTCGTTCCCGCCGAGCGGATCGTCGCGCAGCTATGCGGACCGGTAACCGTACCCCGTAGCGAAGCCGGTCTCGTCGTGACCGAATATGGGGTGGCCGACCTCCGTGAGGCGAGTCTGCGCGAACGCGCGCAGCGCCTGATCGCGATCGCCGCCCCTGAGCGGCGCGACGCGTTGCAGCACGCAGCGCGAACCGCTGGCCTTGCCTGGGCGGTGCGCTATTAGCCCGCTTCCTCGTCGAGCCGCTCGCGTGTGTCGATGCCCTCTTCGCGGATACCGTAGACCTGCCGCAAGTAAGCGAGGTAGCTGGGGTCCTTGCTGACCGTCTTGCCCGGCGCGTCCGAGACCTTCGCCACCGGCTGCCCGTTGCACTCGGTCATCTTGATGACGATGTTGAGCGGTTCGTAGCCGAGGTCGTTCGTGAGGTTGGTGCCGATGCCGAAGGACGTTCGCACACGTCCATGGAAGCGGCGCGCAATTTGGATTGCGAGCGGAAACGAGAGCTGATCCGAAAAAATCAAAGTCTTGGTGCGCGGATCCACGCGGTTGCGCTGGTAGTGCGCGATCATGCGCTCACCCCATTCGAAGGGATCGCCGGAGTCGTGCCGCGCGCCGTCGAAGAGCTTACAAAAATACATGTCGAAATCGCGCAGAAAAGCGTCAAAGCCGTACGTGTCGGAAAGCGCGATGCCGAGGTCGCCGCGATATTCCTGCGCCCATTTGTCGAATGCGAAGACCTGCGCGTCCCGTAGCCGCGGGCCGAGCGCCTGGCACGCCTGCATGTACTCGTGCGCCATGGTGCCGAGCGGCGTCACGCCGTGGCGACGTGCGAACATCACGTTCGAGGTGCCGGCGAAGTGCTCGGAAACCTCCCGCTTGAGCGTGGCGATCACCTCGTCCTGCCAGGCGCGGGAAAAGCGCCGCCGCGTGCCAAAATCGGAGATGCGGAATTCGAGCTCCGTCTCGACCGTCTTCAGCAGGTCGATCTTCGCGCGCAGCCGCCGCCGCCCTTCGTTCCAGTCGGGCGTGGGGGCGCGGCGGCGGAAGTACAGCTCCGAGACGATCGCGAGCACTGGGATCTCGAACAGAATCGTATGCAGCCACGGCCCTCGGATGACGATCTCGAGCCCCCCCGGCACCTCCGGCCGCGTACCGATGCGCACGTACTTGACGTTGAACTGAAACAGGCCGAGAAAGTCGACGAAGTCGGACTTCATGAAGCGCAAGCCACGCAGGTAGTCGAGCTCGTCGTCGGTGAACCGGAGCGTGCACAAGTGGGCCACCTCGGCGCTTACCGCGTCCGCAAGTGGCGCAAGGTCCACACCCGGCGTGCGACAACGGAACTGGTATTCGACCTGGGCGCCAGGGAAGTGATGCAGAACGACCTGCATCATCGTGAACTTGTAGAGATCGGTGTCGAGCAGCGACTCGATGACCATGCACCGATTCTACCGGCGGGGGCGATAATGCGCCGGTGTGCGGTCGCTACGCCCTATACGCCGCTCCCGAAGACGTCGCGCGCGCCTTTGGCCTGGCGACGGCGCCGCCCGTTGCAGCGCGCTGGAATATCGCCCCCGGCGGCGAGGTGCTCGCCGTACGTCTGGGCGGCGCAGGGCGCGAATGCGCGCGGCTGCACTGGGGATTGGTGCCGCACTGGGCGTCCGACCCCGCCGCCGGGCCGCGACCGGTCAATGCCCGCATCGAGACCGCGGCCGACCGGCCCCTGTTCCGATCCGCGTTTCGCGATCGCCGCTGCTTGATCCCCGCGAGCGGTTTCTACGAATGGCGACGCGAAGGCCGTCGCCGTGTGCCCTTCTTTGTATTCCCCGCGCACGCCCCCCTGATTGCCTTCGCCGGGCTGTGGGAACGGTGGCAGAGCGGCGGCGTGCTCGAGTCGTGCGCCATTCTCACCGCCGCGGCAAAGGGTGAACTGCGCGCGCTTCACGAGAGGATGCCGCTCGTACTGCCACCTGCGGCCTACGACGCCTGGCTCGAGCGCGGGAAGTTGCCCGGCGCGAACGCCAGCGCGGTCGAACTGCGCTTTCATCGAGTGAGCCCTGCCGTCAATAGCGCAGCGAACGACGGTCCGGCGCTGATCCTGCCCGCGGGCTGACGCGCTCGCAGCGCCTGTTGCGCGTTGAGCCGTACTGGATACAATTACAGTACGCCGATGACAGCGCTCACGGAACGTCAGGCCGAGATCCTCCGGCTCATTCGCGAACTCACCGAGATCTCCGGCTTTCCGCCCACGCGCGCGGAGATCGCCCGGCGCATGGGTTTCCGCTCCGTGAACGCCGCCGAGCAGCACCTGCGCGCGCTGGAGCGCAAGGGGGTGCTGGAAATCCACTCCGGCGCGTCGCGAGGCATCCGCGTGCGCGATTCCCAATCGGCGACGCGTCTCGGCCGGTTGTTCGAGCTGCCGGTGATCGGACGCGTCGCGGCCGGTGGACCGATTCTTGCGGAAGCCAACGTGCTTGGACGTTACCAACTCGATCCACACCTGTTTACGCCGCGCGCCGACTATCTGCTCAAGGTGCGCGGACTGTCGATGCGAGACGCCGGCATCCTGGATGGCGATCTGCTCGCCGTGCACCGCACCCCCGAGGCGCGATCCGGGCAGATCGTCGTCGCCCGGCTTGGCGACGAAGTGACGGTCAAGCGGCTGCGCCGGCGCGGCGGCATGGTACTGCTCGTACCGGAAAACCCGGAATTCGAAGCAATCGAAATCGATCCGCACGAGCAGCCGCTTGTCATCGAAGGCATCGGGGTCGGCGTCATCCGGAACGGGCGCAGCCTCTGACGCACCGCGCCGCGCCCCCACCTCACCTATAATCGGCAGGGCCACCGTGTGCCATGTCGTCGGCCGCCGCTCCTGACCTTGTCGTCGCCTCGCCGCTGGAATCGCGGCGCGAAGCGGCGGAGACGCGCAAGGTGCTCGCGGACCGCGTCGATCACCTTTACAGCCAGCTTCCGCTCGGAATCGTGGCGACCGTGGCGACAGGGCTCCTCGCCGCGCTGGAACTGCGGCAGGGCCGCTATTATTGGGACGTCGTCGCCTGGGGCATCGCTCTTGTCACCGTCAACGCCGCGCGCGCCGCGCTTTACTGGGGATACCGGCGCAGCCAGGACAAAATCGGCGAGGCGGAACAATGGCTGCGCTGGCTGGGCATCGGCGCGCTCGCCAATGGCGCGTCTTGGGGCTACGCCGGGGCGGTCTTTTTCCCCTCGCAAGCCGATGAGCAGCAAGTTTTCCTCGCCCTGCTGTTGGCCGGTGCCATGGCGGGCGGAATCCCGATGTATGCGCCCTCGTGGCCGATGTACGCCGCCTACGCGAGCGGCATCGCGCTTCCGTTCACTTACGTATTGGCGGCATTTGGCAACCGCCTGTTCAGCGAGATCGCGCTGTTTGTCCCGTTCTTTTATGCGGTGAGCGTCGCCATCGTCTGGAAGCTGAATCAAGTCTTCAACGCCGCCTACCGGCTGCGTTACGCGTACGGCCGGCTGACCGAGGACTATTCGCAGATCAACCGGCGACTGGAGGAGCAGTTGCGGCAATTGACCGAGGCGCGCCGCGAAGTTGAAGCGTCGGGGAAAAAGCTCGCATTGTTCGCTGAGCGCTCCCCGATCCCGATCATGGAGTTCGAGCCGTCGGGCACCGTGTCGAGCGCCAATCCCGTCGCTGAGCACGTGTTCGGCTTCGCAAGTTCCGAGCTGATCGGGCGCCCTGTCGCCGAGGTGTTGGTGGGGCCGTCGCAGCGCGCCGAATTCGCCCGCCACTGGCAGGACATGTTCGGGAGCCACAAACCG
>Ga0116211_1001691_pt1 | contig 10133 bp, 8 predicted proteins | sample SaghotsprinmetaG_FD_94484 | JGI IMG/M metagenome (GOLD analysis project Ga0116211, IMG submission 94484) | Hot spring microbial communities from South Africa to study Microbial Dark Matter (Phase II) - Sagole hot spring metaG | ecosystem: Environmental > Aquatic > Thermal springs > Hot (42-90C) ... | reverse complement strand
TTCACTCAGTCTGAGCACCGGTTCTTAAGAGGGGAGATGGTAGCCGAAATGAGATAAAGGGGCTTCATTTTTATGTTGACTTGAATCGAAAATCAGTTTATTGAAACGGCAACGATATTCATAATAGGGGGATTTTATGGAGAGAAATGATGTCGTTGTCGTGAGTGCGGTTCGGACGCCTTTTGGAAAGTTTGGAGGAGCGCTCAAAGATATCCCTTCCATTGATCTCGGAGCCATGGTTATCCGGGAGGTCCTCGGCAGAGTCAATGTGAGGCCTGAAGAAGTGGAAGAGACCTATTACGGAGTCGCTGTTCCTGGGGAGGTGGGGTTGGAGACCGATGTTCCTGCCAGACAGGCAACCCTCAAGGCGGGAATGCCCGGGGAATCTGTCTCTATCACACTGGATCGTGCGTGCTGCTCTTCAATGGCAGCAGTGAGACTGGGCTATAGGGCGATCAAAGCGGGAGAGATTGAGATCGCATTAGGGGTTGGGGCTGAAAATATGAGCCGAACGCCTCTCATTGTTCCTCCTTATGTGCGATGGGGAAGTCGCTTGGGGAATATCGTAGTCTGGGATGGTCTATTTGAATTGGGTTATAAGGGTTTCAATCCTGTTTCCGTTGATGCTGGAGAGGTGGCTCTGGAATACGGAATTAGCCGGGAGGACCAGGATCGCTGGGCCTACGGAAGTCAGATGAAGTATGCAAAGGCTTTCTCCGAGGGGAAGTTTAGAGTGGGGGAAGAGTTGATGAAGGTTGAGATTCCTCAGGGGAAAAGGCCCCCCATTATTTTAGAGCATGATGAATTTCCAAAACCGGACACGACCGTTGAGAAACTCTCGAAGCTTCCAACTGTTTATGGTAGCCCCACCGTGACTGCTGGGAATGCGCCTGGTCTTGATACCGGCGCTTCAGCCATTTTGATCATGAGCGAGAAGAAGGCGAAAGAAAAAGGGCTCAAACCCCTGGCAAGGGTTATCTCCATGATTGCGACGGCTACTGCACCGAGATTGATTGCCGCCATCCCAGGGTTCACGATCCAGAAAGTACTTGAAAAAGCTGGAATGGATCTTGATCAGATTGACCTGATCGAAGTCAACGAAGCCTTTGCGGCCATGCCATTGGTCAGTGCAAAGATTTTGGCTAATGGCAATGCTGATAAGATGGGATCGATCTTAGAGAAGACCAACGTCAACGGAGGAGCCATTGCCATTGGCCATCCGGTAGGGGCCAGCGGTGCAAGAATTCTCATGACACTGATCTACGAACTGAGAAGAAGAGGTGGTGGTATGGGAGTTGCGTCCATCTGTGGAGGATTAGCTCAGGGCGAAGGAGTGATCGTCCAGGTGGAGAGAGATAATTAAACCCGTTGTTTTATTGAACACGGATGCTATCCCCTGAAACATCTCGTGATTGTTTCTTCAGAGAGTGTTCAGGAGCCATTACAGGATACCACCCTGTTAGGAAATATTTAGCTTTCAAATGGGCAGGCTTATATCCCGATAGAAGCCAAGCATCACATGGAGGGATGCAGAGGGATTTTCTAATGAGTTGATGTCCAAAACGGTGCATGCAATATGGCCTCAATGTTTGATTGAAGAAGGGTTTGCAAGCATTTCGCCAAACCAATTTTTGCAATAACGGGGTTGATAGGTTTCAAGACCAATAGGGGGGATTTGAAAACGTTTTGGCCCGTTAGAAAGTCTAATCTTTTCTAACGGGGGTTTACCATTACCTATTGAGATAGCATTTTAGGTAATCTATATTTTTGTTCATGAAAAATTTAAAGAAAAAAACCCATTCAGATTTATCTCGAACCTCAGCAGGATCACGTGTTGGAAGCGCTTTCGAAGAGAAGAGGGATATCAAAGGCAGGGATCATCCGAGAAAGCCTTGAGAGATTCTTAAGAGAGGTATCTGTAGAAGAGGGTCCTGCCATGAGCCTTATTGGACTTGGACACTCAGGTAAGAAAGACCTTTCTGTTCGGCATGATCAGTGTCTTCAAAAATATCCCAGATCGAAGAAAAAATGATGTTTTTTTGAAGATATCTTTGTCGACACCAGTGGTTGGATTGCCCTGGTGGACAGAGACGATGCCCATCACAAAGAGGCTACTTTAAGTTATCCTTCCCTCTTAAAAAATTACAGAAATTTAGTAACGAGCAACTTTGTTATTGCCGAAACCTATATCATCATTTTGAACGAATTGGGTCATCAAGCGGCTATTGTTTTTCTTGAGAAATTAAAGGCGAGCCCACGGATTTTGAAAGTTTATTCCAATGAAGATATTGAGACAGAAGGGGAATTCATTTTATCAAAATATAGCGATCAAAATTTCAGCTATACGGATGCTGTCAGTTTTGTGATTATGAAGAGGCGAAAGATTAAAAAAGCCTTTTCCTTTGGCAAGCCTTTTTAAATGCAGACTTTGTAAACCTTCCTTAAAAGTTAACCTGCCTAAACGAGATTATCATCGTCTTGCAACAAAAGGAGTGCCACCGCTCTTTATGGCCTAACACCCCTCCTTTCATACTGAGGGAGCGTGAGAGGCATAAGGTTATTTTTGATTAATGGATATCCTTATGGTAGCTTTGGAGGGAGCGGACACTGCCTTTTCCCTGACGGGCGGCCGCAATCCCTTTGGCAGCCGCAATGGCTGCAGCTAACGTGGTGATATAAGGGATCTTATATCGAATAGCTGCCTTACGAATATAGGAGTCATCTTCCTTGCTAAGCTTACCGCTGGGCGTATTGATAACGAGGTGAATCTCCTTATTCTTAATCCCATCAACGATGTTCGGCCTTCCCTCGTGCATCTTAAGAATGGGGTCGGACTCGATCCCGTGTTCGGCAAGAAACTTGTGGGTTCCATTGGTTGCCTTTATTTTAAAACCCAATCGGTAAAATTCCTGAGCCACATCGAGAACGGCCGGTCTATCCCATTGTGAAACCGTTATTAAAACCGTTCCTTCAGAAGGGAGCAACTGCTGGGCTGCCTCTTCTGCCTTATAAAAGGCAAGACCAAAAGAGTCTGCCATTCCTAATACCTCGCCGGTGGAGCGCATCTCGGGGCCTAAAATGGGATCCACCTCGGGAAACATATTGAAAGGGAAGACCGATTCTTTGACCCCAAAGTGTCTGATGAATTTCGGTTTGAGATTGAGAGAACTCAATTTTTTGCCAAGCATCAACTGAGTAGCCAACCGCGCCATTGGAATGTTACAGACCTTTGAAACGATTGGAACCGTACGAGAGGCACGTGGGTTTGCTTCCAACACATAGACCCGATCGCCGGCAATGGCATATTGAATATTCATCAGTCCAATCACATTGAGTTCGATGGCGATCTTTTTCGTATAGTCATAGATGGTTTCTGTGTGCTTGGCCGGGATACTGATAGGTGGAATGACGCAGGCAGAGTCTCCGGAATGGATGCCGGCGAGCTCGATATGTTCCATCACTGCCGGCACAAAGGCGCCGGTCCCATCGGAGATGGCATCGGCCTCTGCTTCAATGGCATTTTCCAAAAATTTATCAATCAGGATCGGCCGCTCCGGTGTCACGCCTACGGCCGCTGCCACATACTGTTTAAGCATCTCCTCGTCATGTACCACCTCCATGCCCCGGCCTCCAAGCACATAAGAAGGCCTGACCATGAGGGGATAGCCAATTCTCTCAGCCACTGAAATGGCCTCCTCAAGATTGCTGGCCATGCCGGATTCGGGCATTGGAATCCTTAATTTAGCCATCATCTGGCGGAAACGATCGCGGTCTTCTGCAAGGTCGATTGTCTCCGGTGATGTCCCGATGATCTTGACTCCAGCCTCGGCCAATTCATTGGCAAGGTTGAGGGGGGTCTGGCCCCCGAATTGAACGATCACTCCTTCGGGTTTCTCTTTTTCGTAGATACTTAAAACATCCTCAAGGGTGAGTGGTTCAAAGTAGAGCTTGTCAGAGGTGTCGTAGTCTGTGGAAACGGTCTCTGGATTACAGTTGACCATAATGGTCTCGTATCCCTCATCGCGCAGGGCAAAGGCCGCATGAACACAGCAATAATCGAACTCAATTCCCTGTCCGATCCGATTTGGACCGCCCCCTAAGATCATGACCTTTGGTCTGTTGCTCACTTTTACTTGATCTGGGGCGTTGTAGGTCGAGAAATAGTAGGCGGTGTTTTCCACGCCACAGACCGGAACAGGTTCCCAGCCCTGAACCACACCCAGAGAGATGCGTCGCATTCGTATCTCTTTCTCAGATAGCCCAAGGAGTTTCGAGAGATAACGGTCTGAGAAGCCATCTTTTTTTGCTTTCACCAGCAGATCATCGGGAAGGACTTTTCCTTTACAATTCAGGATCTCTTCTTCCAGTTCTACCAGCTCCTTCATCTGCTCTATGAACCAGGGTTTGATAAAAGTTTTTTTGTAAAGGTCATCTACAGTGGCACCTTTGCGGAGGGCCTCGTACATGATGAACTGCCGTTCACTCGATGGCTCGGCCAGTAGGTCCATCAACTCATCGAGGCTCTTTTGATGAAAATTCTTAGCAAAACCGAGGCCGTAGCGGCCGATTTCAAGAGAACGGATCGCTTTCTGAAAGGCTTCTTTATAGGTTTTGCCAATACTCATGACTTCGCCTACGGCTCGCATCTGGGTACCCAATCTGTCCTGAGCATTTTTAAACTTTTCAAAAGCCCACCGGGAAAACTTTACAACCACGTAGTTCCCTGACGGGGTATATTTCTCTAATGTTCCATCCCTCCAGTAGGGGATTTCATCCAGAGTCAGGCCGGCAGCGAGCTTTGAAGAGACGAGGGCAATTGGAAAACCTGTTGCTTTGGAGGCCAGAGCAGAGGAACGGGAGGTTCTGGGGTTGATTTCGATCACCACCACCCGGCCGGTTTTGGGGTCATGGGCGAACTGAATGTTGGTACCACCGATGACCTGGATGGCTTCCACAATATCATAGGCGTGCTTCTGAAGACGTTTTTGTAATTCGGAGGAGATAGTGAGCATCGGAGCCGTACAAAAAGAGTCTCCCGTATGAACACCCATGGCATCCACATTCTCAATGAAACAGACCGTAATCATCTGATTTTTTGAATCACGAACGACTTCGAGCTCCAATTCTTCCCATCCGAGAACCGATTCTTCTACGAGAATCTGACCGACCAGACTTGCTGAGATACCACGGCTGGCGACTGTACGCAATTCTTCTATATTATAGACCAGTCCTCCTCCCGTTCCTCCCAAGGTGTAGGCGGGACGAATCACCACTGGATAGCCGAGTTCGGCTGCAATCTCTTCAGCCTCTTCCACGCTCAAAGCGATTTTGCTTCTCGGCATATCGATGCCCAGCCGACTCATGGTTTCCTTAAAGGCTAACCGATCCTCTCCTCGCTCAATGGCATCAATATCCACACCAATGATCTTTACACCAAACTCTTTAAGAACGCCGGTCCGTGACAGTTCCGAAGAGAGATTCAGCCCCGTCTGTCCTCCAAGATTTGGCAGCAAGGCATCGGGACGTTCCTTTTCAATAATATCCTTCATCCTCTGGAGGTTAAGTGGTTCAATGTAGGTGATATTTGCCATTCCTGGATCGGTCATAATAGTAGCCGGATTCGAATTGACCAAGACAATCTCATACCCCAACTCTCGAAGGGCTTTGCAAGCCTGAGTGCCAGAATAGTCGAACTCACAGGCCTGACCGATGACGATGGGACCTGAACCAATGATCATCACTTTTTTAATGTCATTCCGTCTTGGCATGTTGAAATCCTCCAGTTTTTGAATTTGTTCATCGAAACTTTATTAGACCGATGGAAGTATAGTTTGGCTTAAGAAGAGTGTCAAGATGAAAAGATGGGGTTTCTATAAGCCCCGATAGAAGCTAAGGTTTGAGTGGGGCAGGCAGGCGTTTCGTCATTCGGTAACGGTTAATAAGCATATTTAATCAAAAGGGCAGTGATGAGGAGAATGAAGCTTCCTGCAATTACCGTCCAATCAATCCATCTGAGGTGTGGTTCGTAGCGGAAGCGGCGTCCAGATAATCCGAAACCACGAGCCTCCATCGCCTCTGCAAGCTCATCTGCAAATTTGAATGACTGAATTAAGAGGGGACCAACAAATGCGGGTAGGTAGATGATGCTTTTGATGCCGCCTTCGATTGGAATGCCACGGGCACGCTGGGCATCTCGAATGTTTCGGGCACGGCGGATGAGCACCGGCACAAATTGCATGGAGGCGCTCAAAACAAAGGCAAAAGCGTTAGGGAAACCGATCTTGATTAACCCGTTAGAGAGGAGTTCCGGTGGAGTTGTCTGAAAAAAGAGGAAAAAAACCGTTCCGATGGTGAGCAACCGTAACCCAGAAATCACTCCAGTCGGCAAGTCAAAGGCGAGCCATGCAATCAAAAAGAAGCTGAGTACGGCAAAGCCTAAACCTTTTAAGAAAAGAAGCCAGTTCTGCCAGAGCCGAAGTTGAGAAACGAATAGGATCAGTATCCCCAAAGAGATGGCGAGAAAGGCCCAATAGCTAAAAGTCATCAGTAAGACCATCGCCACAAATGATAGAATGAGTTTCGAACGAGGATCGAGAAGAGATCGTTTCAAGTTCCATTCTCCTTGAGGCGTTTGATAGCCTGAAACAATTGAAAATGGTGAGTGGGTCGAAGGCCTGCCTTTGTCATCGCCGTTGAATCCTCCATGACTTTATTTGGAGGTCCATCTGCAATGATCTCTCCATCCGCAAGTATAAGCCAACGGTCAGCATGCTCTGCGGCAAATTCAAGATCGTGGGTGACAAACAGAATCGTCTGGCCTTCCTGCTCGAGCCGTCTGAGACAGGAGGTCAATTCACGGCGAAAAGGTTCGTCCTGTCCGGCAGTCGGCTCATCGAGAATTAGAAGATCAGGCTTCAATGATAGCGCAGAGGCGAAAGCCACTCTCTTCTTCTCTCCCTCACTCAGAGCAAAAGGAGAACGATCAAGATAAGGGAGAAGACCAAAGCGGTCAAAGAGTTCGTCACACCAGAGCGGGTCATAAGCATTGAATATCTTTGAGCCTGTTAAAACCTCTTTTCTCACTGTGGAACGGAAGATCTGGTCATTTGGATTCTGCCAGACCAGACCAACACGTCGAGAAAGCTCGGAAACGGGCTTTCTCGACGTGTCATTGCCAAAGATTCTTACCCAACCTTTCTGGGGTTTGATCAGACCGTTGAGATGCTTGATGAGAGTCGTCTTTCCTGCGCCGTTTCGACCAAGAAGGGCAACGCTTTCGCCCTTCCGAAGATAAAGATTGATTCCTCTAAGCACGGGTTTGCCATCAAAATTAAAATGGAGATTTTGAATTTCAACGGCTGGATGCATTCCTTCTTTAGATGCCTTGGGAAGATTTTTAAATTGGCCAATCAGATGGTCATAGAATGGATTGAGAAGACTCTGGACCTTTAGTTTCTCTATAGCCTCATGGATATCGAATACTGCAGTCTGGATGCCAAAATCTTTGAAGAGCCGGAATAGAGGGGGGAGATTGAGGCCAACATCTGTCACATCTTCTAAAAGTACCTGTCGAGGAGGACCTTCTGCCACTTTTTTTCCGCCGTGAAAGAGGATGAGACGATCCACATCTTGGATGATTTCGTGGAGCCGGTGCTCAACGATGATGGTGGTGATCCCCTCGGACTTCATCGCTCGGAGGATCGAGCGGAGCGTTTCTGCAGCTTCGGGGTCGAGGTGTGTGAAGGGTTCGTCCAGAATAAGGAGTTGGGGTTGAAGGGTGAGGATGGCACCCAGTGCAACCCTCTGTTTTTCACCACCTGAGAGCGTATGGGGAAGACGGTCCGTCAGGGCATCGAGTTTTGTCAGCCGGCTGGCCCAAGCCAACCTCGATTCTATTTGGGATGGTTCCATTCCCAGGCTCTCCAGCCCATAGACCAATTCTGCCTCAACGGTCTGGTTGAAGAGCTGGGCATCAGGGTTTTGAAAGACCAATCCAGCATGACGAAAGAGTTCGAAGACGGAGTGCTGCCGGGTATCGAGCCCATCCACAAGGATCTTTCCATTCAATTCTCCATGATAGAAATGGGGAATCAGTCCAATCGAAGCGCGGCAGAAGGTTGACTTTCCACTTCCGCTGGTTCCTGCAATGAGTAGGCACTCGCCTGGATAGACACTCAGATCAAGGCAATCCAATGCCGGAGTGTTTATGCCTGGATAATGGTAGGTTACTCCTTCAAATCGGAGGATCATTTGATCTTTTACCTCTTCAGATTCGTTTAAATGAAATCGTCAGCGGATTAGATGTTAAACAATTTAAATTCGAAGCACGGGTTTAAACTCAAAACTCTAAACATTAAATCCTAAATAAACAGAAAACTCAAAATCCAAATGTTTTTAATGCACCAGCGGGGTTTAATTCCTTGATTTCAATTTTAAACTCTCAAACCAGTTTGAATCCCTTCCCCTGAATTCAAATTACAATTTCGCTAGACCAGCACGTTCGAGGAGTTTAAGGCCCAGGATTCCAATGATAGCTCCGACGATACTGCTTAGGGAGAAGGCAATGATCAGGGTTCCGAGGGCCATCGTCTTTTCCATGAAGACAGGAGCAACGATTAGAGCGCTTACTGTGGCTCCCAAAAGTCCTGTACCGATGATTTCTCCAATCGCTCCGACATAGATGTTGCGGCTGTAGCGATAGGCGATGCCCGCAAGAAAAGCACCAATCATTCCACCTGGAAAAGCAAGAAGGGTTCCTGTGCCCAGTGCGTTGCGAAGGATACCGATGATGAGGGCAATGGCAGTCGCCCACCATGGACCGAGAAGGATGGCGGCAATGACATTGACAAAGTGTTGGGCGGGGTTGATCTTTGCGATGCCGATCGGGATACTGGTGAAGGGTGAGATGGCCACACCAATGGCAACGAGAATAACTGCCCTGGCAATGATTCGTGTCTCCATTTCTTTTTCTCCTTTCTCTTATAACTCGATCTTCATCCCCTTTCGCATCTGGTCGGGAGTCAATGAGGAGAGGATATCAAAAAGGTTGGATTTGAAAGTCCCGGGTCCCTTCGCAAGGGTAGCCGCGTGTTCTCCAGCAAGTCCGAAGAAGGCCACTGCGCTTGTCGTAGCAACCATTGGATCTCTCTCCACTGCCGTGAAGGCTCCGATAACGGCTGTGAGCATACAACCCATACCTGTGACTTGGCCCATGATTGGATGGCCATTCGCCACCACTGCCTTTTTGTCAGCCGAGACGATCAGATCTTCAGGACCACTGGCCACCACAATCGCTCCTGTCTTTTGAGATAAATCTTCAGCGGCCCAGAACAGATCTTCGGGACCTGTGATGGCATCAATGCCGGCTAAAAAGCTCATTTGACCTGCAAGGGTTCCGATTTCAGCTCGATTTCCTCTGATGACCGTCATTCGAATTTCGGATAGAATCTTCCTCGAAGATTCTATCCGAAATTGAGATACACCTACTCCGACCGGATCAAAAAGAACGGGAAGGTTTTTTTGGTTTGCCCGGATACCTGCCAGAAGCATCGCTTCGATGCGACAATGAGATGGGGTTCCTAAATTGAGCACCAATGCATCTGCCTTTGAAGTGACCTCCTCGACTTCCTCTGGATCAATGGCCATGATAGGCCGAGCACCGATGGCATAAAGAGCGCTGGCAACCTCATTGGCAGTGACCCAGTTGGTGATGGTGTGGACAACCGGTCTTTCACTTCGAACTTTTAGAAGAACGTCTGTAAGCTGTTCTATCGGCAGAGTCATACCTCCCCCCATTGAAAATAAAAAAGCCGGCCCGAAGGGTCGGCATCATTTTCCAGATTGTCTGTCGATCCCTCCGCTGGTATTATCCAGGTCAGGTTCAGCGGGTCGGTGACTGTCCGGTCACCCTCTCAGCCAGGCTCATCCCAACTCCCCGCGACATTTCAAAATTATATTCCACTAAAAATATAGAATAGGTTTATAGGGAAGTCAAGTTACATAAATGAGATCTCTGAAAAAGTCCTTAAGAGACTGGGGAAGTGGGGTTCCAAACCCTTCGAATGCGGGTCATTTAGAAGTTAAATGATTAACAATCATTTTATAGAAAACCAAGCATTTTAAGGGTATTAATC
>Ga0116211_1001687_pt1 | contig 10140 bp, 7 predicted proteins | sample SaghotsprinmetaG_FD_94484 | JGI IMG/M metagenome (GOLD analysis project Ga0116211, IMG submission 94484) | Hot spring microbial communities from South Africa to study Microbial Dark Matter (Phase II) - Sagole hot spring metaG | ecosystem: Environmental > Aquatic > Thermal springs > Hot (42-90C) ... | reverse complement strand
GTGCGCGACCTGTTCGAGCAGGCCCGCGCCAAGGCCCCGGCCATCATCTTCATCGACGAGCTCGACGCGCTGGGCCGCGCCCGCGGCGCAGCCGGCCCCATGAGCGGACACGATGAGCGCGAGCAGACACTCAACCAGTTGCTCGTCGAGCTCGATGGCTTCGACAGCTCCAGCGGCCTGGTGCTGCTGGCGGCCACCAACCGACCCGAGATCCTCGACCCGGCCCTGCTGCGGGCCGGCCGCTTCGACCGTCAGGTGCTGGTAGACCGACCCGACAAGCACGGCCGCGTACAGATCTTGCACGTGCACACGCGGCGCATCCGGCTGGCCCCGGAGGTCGACCTGGACCAGGTCGCCGCGCTGACGACCGGCTTCTCCGGTGCCGACCTGGCCAACCTCTGCAATGAGGCCGCGCTGGCCGCCACGCGCCGCGGTGGCGAGGCCGTGACACTGGCCGACTTCACGACCGCCATTGAGCGCATCGTGGCCGGCCTGGAAAAGAAGAACCGCGTGCTCAACCCGCGCGAGCGCGAGATTGTGGCCTATCACGAGATGGGTCACGCCCTGGTGGCCATGTCACTGCCCGGCACCGACCCCATCCACAAGGTCAGCATCATCCCGCGCGGCATCGGCGCGCTGGGCTACACCATCCAACGGCCCACCGAAGACCGCTTTTTGATGACGCGCGACGAACTGGAGCACAAGATCATGGTGCTACTGGGCGGGCGCGCAGCCGAATCGGTCGTGTTCGGCCACCTGTCGACCGGCGCCGCCGACGACCTCGCCAAGGTGACCGACATCGCGCGCGACATGGTCACCCGCTACGGCATGGACGCCGGCCTGGGCCATGTGGCCTACGACAGCGCCCCAACCCACCTCGACGTGCCCGGCTTCGGGCTGGGCGGCTGGCCCGTGAGCCCGCAGACGCAGGCCAGCATCGACGAGGCGATCCGCGCCATCGTCGCCCAGGCCTTCGAGCGCACCACGGCTGTGCTGCGCACGCACCGCGCCGTGCTCGACCGCTGCGCCCAGGCCCTGCTGCAGCGCGAAACGCTGGACGAAGCAGCGCTGCGCGCGCTCACGCCGGAGTTGCGCACCTCGCCCACCTTGTCAGAATGAACCGAAGGCCGTGCCCAGCCCGATCACCACGGCCAGCGCGAACAAGGGCACACCCACAGCCACCACGGCGATGTCGAGGTAAGACTGGCGGTGGGTCAGCTTGCAGATCTCCAGCAGCGTGATCACCGCACCGTTGTGCGGCAAGGCATCGAGCCCGCCTGTGGCAATGGACGTGACGCGGTGGAGCAGATCGGGCGCAAAGCCCTGCTCCCGGCCCATGGCCAGGTAATCGTCGCCCATGGCCTGCAGGGCGATGCTCATGCCGCCCGAGGCCGAGCCGGTGATGCCGGCCAGCACGTTGACAACAATGGCCAACGAAATCAGCGGGTTGCTGCCACCGACACCCAGGATGGCATCCCGGATCAGCTCAAAACCGGCCAGCGAGGCCACAACGGCGCCAAATCCAACAAGCGAGGCCGTGTTGAAGATGGGCATCACCGACGCGGCCACACCTGCGTTGTACACGGCCCATCCCCGCGGCAGCTGACGCCAGGCGAGACCCAACAGCAACACGATCGACAGGCTGAGCGCCACGATGATGGCCCATACGCCGCGGACCGCGCCCAACTGGGTCTCACCATAAAGCGCCGCAGCCAGGTAGCTGGTATCAAGCCGCGGCAACCACCATTCGCCCACCACCAGGTTGAGCAGCACCACAGAGACGATGGGCGTGACGGCCGCGATCACCGGCAGGTCGTGCTCTGTCGAGGTGGTCGGTGTCCCGAGCCCCTGTTCGTCGTGCTGTCCGTAGCCCTCGCCGCCCAGCCGGGCCTGGCGATGACGCCATGTCAGCCACAGCAGCCCCCCGCCGAGCATCACCGCACCCGCGAGCACGCCCAAGCCAGGCGCGGCGAACGGCGTGGTGCCAAAGAACGGCATGGGAATGGCATTCTGGATGGCAGGCGTGCCAGGCAGCGCCGTCATCGTGAACGTGAAGGCACCCAAGGCAATGGTCGCTGGCACGAGTCGCTTCGGCACATCGGCCTGGCGAAACAGCTCGGCGGCAATCGGATACACCGCAAAGGCCACCACGAAAAGCGACACACCGCCGTAGGTCAGCAGCGCGCACGCCAGCGTCACGGCGAGGATGGCCTGCCCCGCCCCCAGGCGCCGGACAATCGCCAATGCGAGCACCCGCGCGGCGCCGGATGCCTCCATCAACTTCCCGAACAAGGCACCCAGCATGAACAGCGGGAAATACAGCACCACGAAGCCGCCAAGCGCCTTCATGAAGACCTGGGTGTAGCTGGCCAGCACCGGTGTGTCGGGCGTCATCAGCACCGCCACCAGCGCCGCCAAGGGCGCAAGCAGCAACACGGACAGCCCCCGATAGGCCAGCACGATGAGCCCGCCAAGGGCCAGAACAATGCCGACTACGCTCAACATGCGTTCATTCCTTTCACGGCTTCCTGGAGGACAAGGGTCGAGCGTCGACCCACATGGGTGCAGTTGCGCAACAGCCACTCATCGGCGGCCTGGCGCCCCACACGGTGCAGCCGACTGATCAGCGGCCAAGCCGCATTGAGCTTGCTGGACGCGCCAAGTTCCGCCAGCTCCGCTTCGGCGTCGATGCGATGCAGGCGCAGATCGTTGAGTTTGTGAAACAGCGATGCCGGCCCGCTGCTGGCCGGCAGCCCCTCGGCGCGGAGCAACTGCTGGAGCAAGCCGATGGTCTGCAACTCTTTGACCAGACTGCTGTTGAACGTGATCTCGTTGAGCCGATCCAGGATGTCCGCCCCCCGCGTCGGGACCGAGGTTCGGCAACTCGGATTGATCTGCACCAGCACCAAGTCCGAACTGGGGCTCTCGGCAATCAGCGGCAGCAGCGATGGATTGGCCACATAGCCGCCGTCCCAATAGGCCTGACCGTCGATCTCCACCGCCCGAAACAGCAAGGGCAGGCAGGCCGATGCCATCACGGCGTCCACCGAGAGTTCTTCGTGTCGGAACTCGCGCAGCCGGCCGGTCTGTACGTGCGTGGCCGAGACGAACACCCGGGGGCGACAGTGCGCGCGCAGGAAGTCGAAGTCGACCTCGTCGGCCAGGATGTCACGCAGCGGGTTGAGATCCAGCGGGTTGAGCTGGTAAGGCGACAGCACGCGGCTGAACCAGTCCATGTACCAACCCCACGGCGAACTCGGCCCCATCCAATCCCAGAACAAGCCCGCCATGCCCTGCGAGGCCCCCGACGCGCGGCTCACCCGCGTCCAGAAGCGCAGCAAGGCCTCGCGAGCCTGTCGGCGTCCGCCCTGCGCGAAGCCATGGGCCAGCACCACCGCGTTCATCGCGCCTGCGCTGGTGCCGCTGATGGCCTCGATCTCCAACCGCTCGTCTTCGAGGAGCCGGTCGAGCACCCCCCATGTGAACGCGCCGTGGGCGCCGCCGCCCTGCAGCGCCAGGTCGATGCATTTGCGCGATTTGCCTGCCATTGATTTCCTTTCGTCAAAAGGACCGCCATGAGCCAAGCAGCCGGTTGGACAGATCGTGCCATAAGCACACGCCGTGCCCTGTGACGGAGGAAAGACCCTGCGCCGCGCTATGCTCAGGGGGCACCAGCCTCCTGTGAGAGGAATACGATTGACCGAATCCCCTAGCCTGCCCTTTCTCAGAGAAGCCCTGTTGTTCCTGGCGTTTGCCGGGGTGCTGATTCCCCTGCTGCAACGCCTGCGGATCAATCAGATCCTGGGCTTTCTGGCGGTGGGCCTGCTGGTCGGGCCGTATGGCCTGGCGCGCTGGACGGACACCCTGCCCTGGCTGGGCACCTTCACCTTCCGCGAGAGCGCCGAGGTTGGCTCGCTGGCCGAACTCGGGGTGCTCTTCCTGATGTTCATGATCGGGCTGGAGCTGTCGACCGAACGCCTGGTGGCGCTGCGGCGATGGGTGTTTGCGGCAGGGGGCGCACAGGTGTTGATCAGCGGGGCCTTGATCGGTGGGGTGGCCTACCTGTTCGGCAACCGCTGGGAAACCGCGCTGGTGCTGGGCCTGGTCCTGGCCTTGTCATCCACCGCAGTGGTGGTGCAATGGCTCACCCAGCGGCGCGAGCTGGCCTCGCCACAGGGCCAGGCCACCTTTTCCGTGCTGATGCTGCAGGATCTGGCCGTGGTGCCCATCCTGATTCTCGTAGGCCTGCTCTCGCCCGAGAACAACGACGAATCGGTGGGCCGCATCCTGGGCATGACGGTGCTGAAATCGGTGGCGGCGATCACCCTTATTTTCGTCATCGGCCGGCGCATGATCCGCCCGCTGTTCAAGGCGTTTGCGCGCCAGCACCAGCCCGAGGTGTTCATGGCGCTCACGCTGCTGACCACCATGAGCATGGCCTGGCTGACGGCCGAGGCCGGCCTGTCGATGGCGCTCGGGGCCTTCCTCGCCGGCCTGCTGCTGTCCGAGACCGAATACCGGCATGAGGTGGAGGTCACGATCGAGCCCTTCAAGGGCCTGCTGATGGGCCTGTTCTTCATGTCGGTGGGCATGAGCATCGACCCGTTGGCCGTGTTGCGCAACCCGGTGTGGGTGCCCCTGTCGGTCATCGGGCTGATGCTGATCAAGGCCATCGTGGTGACGGTGATCTTCCGCATCGGGCGGTTGTCGTGGGGCCGCGCCATCGAAGGCGGCCTGCTGTTGAGTCAAGGCGGCGAGTTTGCCTTCGTCGTCGTCGGGGCGGCCACCGCCAGCGGCCTGATGAAGCGCGATCTGGCGCAGTTCATGCTGCTGGTCGTGGGGCTCAGTCTGTTCATCACACCAGCGCTGGCCTCACTGGGCACGCGGCTGCGCGAGCGCCTTGACAGGCAGGCCGCGTTCGTCCCGCCTGAGGACATGGTGCCCGACGACCTGCGCGATCAGGTCATCATCGCCGGCTTCGGCCGCGTTGGCCAGCTGGCTGCCGAGGTGCTGCAACGCGAAGGCGTGCCTTACGTGGCCATTGAGCAAGATGCCAAGAGCGTGGCGCACTGGCGCAACCTGGGCCAGCCCGTGTACTACGGCAACGCAGCCCGCACCGACCTGCTGCAACGCCTGCGGGCCGAGCAGGCGCGCCTCATCATCGTGACGATGGACAATCCCGCCTCGGCGCTGCACACGGTCAAGGCCGTGCGCCAGGCCTTCCCGCACCTGGCCATCGTGGCGCGCTCGCGTGATGAGCGCCACGCCCAGGAGCTGGTGGCCGCTGGCGCCGGGCAGGTGATCCCCGAAACCCTGGAGGCCGGCCTGCAGCTGTCGGCCGCCGTCCTGCTGGGCCTGGGCCATGCTGAAGCCCATGTGGCCCATCTCATTGAAGCCGAACGCAACCGCCGCGTGGCGCTGTTGCGCATCTGAGTATCCGACCATGTCTCTGAAGAAAACCGACCTCGCCCGCCTGATGGGCCTGAAGATCGAAGGCAAGATGAAACGCCAGGGCGTGCCCCCGCGCTTCGGCCAAGGTGCCCGCGCCGTGGCGCGTACCGAGCGCCCCGCCCTGTCGGACAAGCCCGCCGAGCAGGCTCCCAGCCTGGTGCCCATGACCTGCAAGCTGCCCGCCCCGTTGGCCGCGAGACTGCGTGACGCCGCCGCCGCGCATCCGGGCAAGCTCAATGGTCTGATGGCCGAGTTGCTGACGCAGGCATTGCCGCAAGCGCCCGTTGCCCAGCCAGCCGTGACCCAAAAGCCCGTGGCAAAGAAGGCCACCGCGCAGAAGGCCACCGCGCAGAAGGCCACCGCGCAGAAGGTCGCCGCCAAGAAGACCGCCGTCAAGAAGACCACCGCCACACAGCCCCCTGCCCCGACCGCTGAAAAGAAGGCCGCTGCGAAGAAAGCCGTCGCCAAGACGGCGGCCGTCAAGCAGCCGGCCACCAAGAAGGCAGCGGCCAAGAAGGCGACAGCGAAGACCGCGCCAGCCCGAAAAGCCGCCGGGCGCTGAAGCCGCACGGCCACCGACATGCCCTACGCCATCGCGGTGCGGGCGCTGTGCGAGTTCACCGCCCGCACGGGCGACCTGGATCTGCGCTTCACCCCTGCGCCCAGCGCCGAGGAGGGCATGGCGGGCCACCTGCTGGTGCAGGGCCGGCGGGGTGCCCATTACCAGGCCGAGCTACCCTTGACGGCCACGGTGGGCGAGCTGACGGTGCGTGGCCGCGCCGATGGCTACGACCCCGTGCGCCAGCGGTTGGAAGAAATCAAGACGCACAAGGGCGATCTGGCGCTGCAGCCAGCGCACCACCGCGCGCTGCACTGGGCCCAGGCCAAGGTGTATGGCGCGCTGCTCTGCCGTGAGCGGGGCTTGCAGACGCTGGAGGTGGCCCTGGTCTACCTCGACATCGGCACCCAACAGGAGACCGTGTTCTGCGAGCAGCACACGGCCGACGCGCTGGAGGCCTTCCTGCAGACGCAGTGCGCCCGCTTTGCCCAGTGGGCTCAGCAGGAAGCCGCCCACCGCGCCACTCGCGATGCGGCCTTGCACGCGCTGCGCTTCCCGCATGCCGATTTCCGGCCCGGTCAGCGGGCGCTGTCCGAGGCGGTCTACCGTGCGGCCGTCCAGGCGCGTTGCCTGCTGGCTGAGGCACCGACCGGTCTGGGCAAGAGCATCGGGACGGTCTTCCCCTTGCTCAAGGCCATGCCGTCCAGCGGGCTGGACAAGCTCTGCTTCCTCACGGCCAAGCGATCCGGACGCACCCAGGCCTGGCATGCACTGAAGCAGCTGTCGATGCCTGCTTCACCAGCCCCGGCGTTGCGCGCGATGGAACTGCTGGCACGCGAGCGCGCGTGTGAGCATCCCGACAAGGCCTGCCATGGCGAGAGCTGCCCGCTGGCCCGGGGCTTTCATGACCGACTGCCCGCGGCCCGGCAAGCGGCGGTTGGCATCCCTGTGCTCGATGGCCCCGCCCTGCGCGCCCTCGCCGCTGAACACGGCATCTGCCCCTACTACCTGGGGCAGGAGATGGTGCGCTGGGCCGATGTCGTGATCGCCGACTACAACCACTACCTCGACCCCTATGCGCTGCTGTACGCGCATGTGCAGGCGCAGGGTTGGCGAGTGGGTCTGCTGCTGGACGAGGCCCACAACCTGGTCGACCGCGCCCGGCAGATGTACAGCGCCGAGCTGGACCACGACGCGCTGCGCCTGGCCCGGCGCAGCGCGCCCAAGGCGCTCAAACGCCCGCTCGATCAACTCCACCGCGCCTGGCTGGCTCAAGCCCGTGTGGCCCAGGCCGACCACAGCGTGCTGCCCGATCTGCCCGCCGCCTGGCATGGCGCGCTGCAGCGCGCCACCTCGGCCATCGGCGAGTACCTGGGCGACCACCCCACCGAGGTTCTGCCCGATCTGCAGGCCTTCTACCTGAACGCGCTGCACTTCAACCGCCTGGCCGAGACCCTCGGCCCGCATGCCCTGGTCGACATGCAATGCGACGGCGATGCCCATCGCGTACCACACAGCGTGATCGGCATCCGCAATGTGCTGCCCGCACCGCATCTGTCGCCGCGATGGGAACGGGCCCACACGGTCACGCTGTTTTCAGCCACGCTGCAACCGCCGGCCTACTTTCTCGCCATGCTGGGCCTGCCGGACAACACCGTGTGCATCCGCGTGCCCGCGCCCTTCCAGGCAGCGCAGCTCAGCGTGCAGGTGGCGCGCGAGGTGTCGACGCGCTACGCCGATCGGGCCAGGTCCCTGCCGGCCATCGTGGCCCTGATGGCGGAGACCTTTCGTGCGCGCCCCGGCAACTACCTGGCCTTCTTCAGCAGCCACGCCTATCTGCAATCGGTGGCCGACGCCTTCTCGCAGGCCCACCCTGACGTGCCCGTCTGGCGCCAGCAGCGCAGCATGAACGAGGCCGAGCAGCAGGCCTTTCTCGACCGCTTCACGCCCGAGGGGCAAGGCATCGCCTTCGCCGTGCTGGGCGGCTCATTCTCGGAGGGCATCGACCTGCCAGGCACACGGCTGGTAGGCGCCTTTATCGCCACGCTGGGACTGCCACAGGTCAGCCCGTTGCTCGAAGCCATGCGCGACCGTCTGGGCCAACTTGTGGAACGCAGCGTCGGGGACGGTCACGACTGCGCCTACCTCTACCCCGGCCTTCAGCGCGTCGTCCAGGCTGCAGGACGCGTCATCCGCACCCCCCAGGACCATGGCGTGGTCGTGCTGATGGACGACCGCTATGGCCGACCCGCCGTGCAGCGGCTGCTGCCCGACTGGTGGCCTCGGGTGATCAACGTGTGACGATGTCGCGCTGCATGGGCGCGAGCTTGGCCAGCAGCTTGTTCTGCGCCGCGTTGGGAACACCGGCTCGCGTCATGGCAATCTGCAGGTCTTCGGCCAGCGCATTGAAGTGCGCATGGGTCAACCCCATGTTGGCGTGCGAGGACTTCATGTCGGCGCCCTGGTAGACGCAAGGGCCGCCCGTCAACTGGCAGAACTGCTCGGTCAGCTGTACCTTCAGCCGCGGAATGGACGTGGGCGCAAAGAACATCGCGATTCGCGGGTCTTTCTGCACTTCAACCAAGAAGTCGTCGACCACGCGTGCCATGCCCTCCTTGCCACCAAAGGCTTGGAAGACCGCATCATCGGCCGCCCGCGCGGGTTGCGTCGCCAGCAGCGCGCCAGCCATCACCGTGCCCAGCAGCACGCGCTTGATCAGTTGTGTACGCATCATCTTGCTCCGTCTTCGATCAGAAGCCCACCTGCACCGACAGGTAGGGCCCCTTCTGGGTCTGGGGATTCAGGGCTTCCACGATGCGACCGAGGTTCACATAGGCCAGCGTCATGGACACGTTCTTGGTGGGGAAGTAGGCAACGAAGGCGTCATAGGCATCTTCGTCCGAGGCCAGGCGGAGGCTGCGCGGCTTGGCGCGGTACTCGAGGCCCGCGGCCACATGGCGGCTGAACAGGTACGCCACCGACAGCTCCGGCGCCAGGCGGTAATGGTTGTGAACATCACCGCCGAAACCAAGCAGACCGAACTGATTGGCACGGGTGGCGCGCAACGTGCCGTTGATCAACAGGCTCTGGTCAAGCAGGATCTTGGTGGCCGAGACGTAATAGTCGACACCGCTGTTGTCGCGCGCGCCAAGGTCGCGCGGTTTCAGGCCATTGAGGATGCCGCCGCTGATGCCTTGATGCGATTTGATCTGGGCACCCACGGCAATCTGAGGCAGCCAGCGGTCCTGATCGTAGACCGCATCGCCAGCCACCTTGACCTTCAGGCCCATGATGTCCTGACGCACGGTGACGTCATCGAGCGGGTTGTTGCGGCCGGTACCACGAAAGGCCTGCCGGGCATACGACAACTCGACGCGATCCATCAGGCCCACGGCCACGCCGTAGGTGTCCAGTGCGTACTCGCCGGTGCGCACCACCGTGTAATGGGCGTTGGCACCATAGCTGTCTCGCGTGCCATAGCCGGTGATCAACGCCCAGGGTGTCAGCCCGCCGCCGCCCGCGCCTTCGACCTGGCTCACACCGCCGGTGGCGAGCAGCTTGCCCATGTCGGGCTTGGGCACCGATTGCGCCGAGGCGGCGCCCAGGGCCATCAGGCCCGCTGCGGCCAGGCCACGGCCCAGCCACGTTCCAATTGTCTGCATGTAGGTCCTCCTGTTGCCGAGCGCACCATGCAACCCGGGCTGGGACCCCTTACGCAGTCAGGTTGCAAACGGATGCAGCACAGCAGAGCCGGCGCTGCTCACCCGAGCGCCCTGCGCAGTGAGCGCAAGCTTTGCCGCAATCGCGCCATGCCCGCCCAGGGGTCGGGCTCGACCAGGCGAGCCCCGACGGTCCGCACCGTCCAGTGGGCGCCACCGCGCAGATCAGACAGTTCCGACCAGTCCACCGGCACCGACACCCCCAGACCCGGCCGGGCGCGCGGCGACCACGCCGACACCGTGGTGGCGCCACGGCCGTTGCGCAAGTAGTCGACAAAGATGCGCCCCTCGCGGTTGCGCGGACCGCTCTTGCTGACGAAGCGATCCGGCAGCGTGGCGGCGAGGTGGCGAACCACCGCATGCGACAAGGCTTTGACCTCGTCCCACCCCTCGCGTGGCGCAACCGGTACC
>Ga0116211_1001680_pt1 | contig 10159 bp, 7 predicted proteins | sample SaghotsprinmetaG_FD_94484 | JGI IMG/M metagenome (GOLD analysis project Ga0116211, IMG submission 94484) | Hot spring microbial communities from South Africa to study Microbial Dark Matter (Phase II) - Sagole hot spring metaG | ecosystem: Environmental > Aquatic > Thermal springs > Hot (42-90C) ... | reverse complement strand
GTACGCCTTGGCTTCGCCGCCGAACTTCGAGGCCAGCACGGTCGCGATCGCAGCCGTCAGCGTGGTCTTGCCGTGGTCAACGTGACCGATCGTGCCCACGTTCACGTGCGGCTTGGTCCGTTCGAATTTACCTTTTGCCATTGTTTGCTCCAAACAAAGAACAGTTGCCCATGCATGTTTTAGGTTTCCAGCACAGGCCTGCCATGGGCAGCAGGCCCACCGCACCAGACACAAGCCTGAGGCGGCGCCGAAGACCAGCAAAAAAATCAGGAGGCCGGATGCTACCACCCGGCCTGTGACGCATCAATTACTTGGCGCGTGCGCTGATGATCGCGTCGGCCACGTTCTTCGGAGCTTCAGCGTACTGCTTGAACTCCATCGTGTACGTGGCGCGGCCTTGCGTGGCCGAACGCAGCGAGGTCGAGTAGCCGAACATTTCCGACAGCGGCACTTCGGCCTTGATGACCTTGCCACCGCCAACCATGTCGTCCATGCCCTGCACCATGCCGCGGCGGGACGACAGGTCGCCCATCACGGTACCGGCGTAGTCTTCCGGCGTCTCCACTTCCACGGCCATCATTGGCTCGAGGATCACGGGGTTGGCGCGGCGGCAGCCTTCCTTGAAGCCCATCGACGCGGCCATCTTGAACGCGTTTTCGTTCGAGTCCACGTCGTGGTACGAACCGAAGGTCAGGCGAACACGCACATCGACCACGGGGTAGCCGGCCAGCACGCCCGAACCCAGGGTGTCGATGATGCCCTTTTCCACCGCGGGGATGTACTCACGAGGCACCACACCGCCCTTGATCTCGTCGACGAACTCGAAGCCCTTGCCACCGGGTTCCAGCGGCTCGACGGTCAGCACGACGTGGCCGTACTGACCCTTACCGCCCGACTGACGCACGAACTTGCCTTCGACTTCGGTAACCGTCTTGCGGATGGTTTCGCGGTAAGCCACTTGCGGCTTACCCACGTTGGCTTCCACACCGAACTCACGCTTCATGCGGTCGACGATGATTTCCAGGTGCAGCTCGCCCATGCCGGCGATGATGGTCTGACCGGATTCTTCGTCGGTGCGCACGCGGAACGAGGGGTCTTCAGCAGCCAGGCGCGACAGGGCGATGCCCATCTTTTCCTGGTCAGCCTTGGACTTGGGCTCCACGGCCTGCGCGATCACGGGCTCGGGGAACACCATCTTTTCGAGGGTGATCACGGCATCCGGATCACACAGCGTTTCGCCGGTGGTCACGTCCTTCAGGCCCACGCACGCAGCGATGTCGCCGGCCAGAATTTCCTTGATCTCTTCACGCTGGTTGGCGTGCATCTGCAGGATACGGCCGATGCGCTCTTTCTTACCCTTGATGGGGTTGTAGACCGAGTCGCCCGAGTTCAGCACGCCCGAGTACACGCGCACGAAGGTCAGCTGACCGACATACGGGTCGGTCATCAGCTTGAACGCCAGGGCCGAGAACTTCTCGGCGTCGTCGGCCTTGCGGCTGACGGGCTGGTCGTCTTCGTCGGTACCCGACACCGGGGGGATGTCCACCGGCGAAGGCAGGTAGTCGATCACGGCGTCGAGCATGCGCTGCACGCCCTTGTTCTTGAAGGCGGTGCCACACAGCATCGGTTGAATTTCAACGTTGATGGTGCGGGTACGCAGAGCCAGCTTGATCTCGTCCTCGGTGAGGTCACCCTCTTCGAGGTACTTGTTCATGAGCTCTTCCGAGGCCTCGGCCGCGGCTTCGATCATGTTCTCACGCCACTTCTTGGCATCTTCCACCAGGTTGGCGGGGATGTCTTCGTAAGTGAACTTGGTGCCTTGCGAGGCCTCATCCCAAATGATGGCCTTCATCTTCAGCAGATCGACCACGCCCTGGAAGTTTTCTTCCGCGCCGATGGGGATCACCACGGGCACGGGGTTGGCCTTCAGGCGGGTGCGCATCTGGTCATAGACCTTGAAGAAGTTGGCACCGGTGCGGTCCATCTTGTTCACGAAGGCCAGACGAGGCACCTTGTACTTGTTGGCCTGGCGCCAGACGGTTTCCGACTGGGGCTGCACACCACCCACGGCGCAGTACACCATGCAGGCGCCGTCGAGCACGCGCATGGAGCGCTCCACCTCGATGGTGAAGTCCACGTGGCCCGGGGTGTCGATGATGTTGAAACGGTGCTCGGGGTAGGACGCGTCCATGCCCTTCCAGAAGCAGGTGGTGGCAGCCGAGGTGATCGTGATGCCGCGCTCTTGCTCCTGCTCCATCCAGTCCATGGTGGCGGCGCCTTCGTGCACTTCACCGATCTTGTGGTTCACACCGGTGTAGAACAGGATGCGCTCGGTCGTGGTGGTCTTGCCGGCGTCGATGTGGGCCGAGATACCGATATTGCGGTAGCGCTCGATCGGGGTCTTGCGTGCCATGTGGTCACTCCAGATTTGACAAAGCGCCGGCCGTGCAGAGCACGGTCCGGACGCTCGGGTTGCAGCCAGGCTGCAAACGGTGGATTAGAAACGGAAGTGCGAGAAGGCCTTGTTGGCTTCGGCCATGCGGTGCACTTCGTCGCGCTTCTTCATGGCGCCGCCGCGGCCTTCAGCGGCCTCGAGCAGTTCGTTGGCCAGACGCTGGGCCATCGACTTCTCCGAGCGCTTGCGCGACGATTCCTTCAGCCAGCGCATGGCCAGGGCCACGCGACGGGAGGGGCGAACTTCAACGGGAACCTGGTAGTTCGCACCGCCCACGCGGCGGGACTTCACTTCCACGACGGGCTTCACATTGTTCAGCGCGGTGTGGAACACCTCCAGCGGATCCTTGCCAGCCTTGGTCTCGACCTGCTCCAGGGCGCCATAGATGATGCGCTCTGCAACGGCCTTCTTGCCGGATTCCATGATCACGTTCATGAACTTGGACAGCTCGACCGATCCGAACTTCGGATCGGGCAGGATTTCACGCTTGGGTACTTCGCGACGACGAGGCATTTCGATTCCTTTCAATGCTTCAGTTGATGCGGGCGGGTTCGCGGACCCTTGACGATTGCTCGCTTGCCTGCATCCGGAGCCTGATCACCAGACCCCACTTACTCGGTTCTGTCCGGACCATTCCGGCAGAGCCGCCACCTCGGCCTTCTCTCCGCCAGCCTGCCACTTTCTGATGACACGCCGATGAAGGGGACCGACTCTTGTTCTCTTCAGGCCGATCAGGCCTTCTTCGGACGCTTGGCGCCGTACTTCGAACGGGCTTGCTTGCGGTCCTTGACGCCTTGCAGGTCAAGCGAACCACGCACGATGTGGTAACGCACACCGGGCAAGTCCTTCACACGGCCGCCGCGAACCAGCACGACGCTGTGTTCTTGCAGGTTGTGGCCTTCACCGCCGATGTACGAGATGACCTCGAAACCGTTGGTCAGGCGCACCTTGGCGACCTTACGCAGCGCGGAGTTCGGCTTCTTGGGGGTGGTGGTGTACACGCGGGTGCACACGCCACGGCGCTGCGGGCAGTTCTGCATCGCAGGCGACTTCGACTTCGTGACCTCGACCTGACGGCCGTGGCGCACGAGTTGGTTGATGGTTGGCATATTGATTCCGTTTGGTTCCCGTTGAATGAATACCTGGCGACGAGGACACCGCTGCGGCCGCTGCTATGCGGCAGCCCCTGAGACGTCTTCGCCAGCGTTACCAGGCTCACACACCCTTTCGCCCCACCGCCTGACCGCGCCAAGCTCTGACAACGCACCCTGACAAGACGCCAGCGCACACAAAGCCCCGCACAAAAGCCCGCCGGGAAAGCGAAAAGCCTTCCATTGTACCGCCGTGGATCCGAGCTGCGCAAGCCTCGGTTGCTTCGCTGCTTTTTTCGCCGCTTGAAACGCCACGGGCAAGCCCGCCTAGGTGTTTCCCTCACACCCATTTGCGGTGATGTCACGCCCCGCATCCTTCCGCTACAGTCCGTCACATCATCCAACAAGTCTGCTGCCCGTTCATCGGCCGAGGAGGTTCGTCGTGTCCCTGTTCAAACAAACCGCTGCCGTGATGGCGCTGGCCGCCCCCCTGGCCGCCTACGCCACCACCCCGTCCAACACCATCGAGTTCGGTTTCACCCGCCTGTTCGATCAGGTCAGCGTGGCGCCGACATTCGTGTCGGGCGACCTGGGCGTGACCGTGCGCGGCTACAACAGCAGCAACCAGCAGAAGGATGTGAGCATTGGCCTGAAGGGCATTGGCGTGACCAGTGGCTTCCTGGAAGCCAGTGAGATCAACAGCAGCCTGTTCAACAGCCCCGGCGAGTACATCACGCTGACCTTCAACAAGGAAGTGCAGCTGACCAAGCTCACCTTCGCGCTGTGGGAAGACGGCTTCGACAAGGCCATCCTGAGCTGGAACGGCAGGAGCATGGAGCTGTTCAAGGGCAACACCGGCATCCTGTTCGACACGTTCAGCCTGTCGGGCGTGACCGGCACGACCTTCAAGATCCAGGCAACCGGCGCCTTTTCGTCGTTCCGCCTGGAGGGCCTGAGCGCTGTGGCCGCCATCCCGGAGCCCTCGACCTACGCCTTGATGGGCCTGGGCCTGGTCGGCATTGCCGCCGCCGCCCGTCGCCAGCGTCGCGGCGCCTGAGCCTTCGGCGCCGCTGAGGCCTTGGGCCTCACCCAGCAAAAAGGCCCCTCACGGGGCCTTTTTTGTTTGCATCCGGCAAGACTGGCTCAGCGGGCCACGATGCGCGTGATCGCCTGGGCGCCACGCAAGCCCAGCCAGGTGCTGGTGGCCACCACAGCTGCGCCCAACCAGCCAGAGGCCTCGGGCACGTTGTGCATCAGGGCGAGCATCAGGATGACGCCGGTGACAAAGCCCACCATCACGCCGGCCTTGTCCAGATCCAGCGGCAGGGACTGCGAACGAACTTCAATTTGGGTTGCGACGTTGGCCATGGTGCCCTCCAGTCAGTGAATGCACGCAGTATAGGGAAAACCCGGCGAGTTAGGGGAAAACCCTTGTAACACAATGTGTTTCATGGACAGCCATGACCAACGCCTCGTGCCGGATTCCTTTCTGACCCTCTACCGTGGACCTGCGGGGCGGCTTCGGATCGACGGCGGTACCTTGATGGCGCGCTACGAACTGTGTGAGGACATGGCGCAGATGCTGTGCCCCACGGCGCAAGGTCTGTGCGCTCAGGTGGGTGCGGACGCCAACGAAGCTGCCGCCCATCTGGTGCGCGTCGCGTCAGGCGAAGCTGACACCCTCTCCGAAGCGGAATGGGACTGGGTCCGCCAGCGCCTGGCCGAACTCGCGGCATCTTAGGATGCGCCCACGCAACCCTCGCGCGCCCGCCATGTCGTCTGGCCACACCGCCCCGCTCCATCCGTCTGCCGACTCTGCGAGCCCTCGGTCCCGTCTGAGCAGGTGGCGCCAGCCGAGGTTTCGCCTTGGCGCCTGGGCCGTCATGGTCGCGATGGCGGCCACTTCCGCCCAGGCGACCCCTGCCGGTCAACTGCTGTGCGAGCTCCGGTATGGCAGCGACACACAGCGCTTGCGCGTGGCGCCGACCACTTCGCCTTACGACGCCCCGCTGACCCCGGTGGCAGACCGCTTTGCGTTCCGTGCGGTGGTGCGCGAGCGGGAGGGGCGCGTGGACCACATCGCGCTGGCGGTCTATGACCTGACGCTGCCCGAGTCGCCCGTGATGCTGAGTCAGACGCACCACGCGCCGCCTTTTGGTGGCGGCGCGCAGGTGCCAGCCCTGACCGGCTGGCAGGAAGTGCACGCCAGTGGCCTGGGGCGCCACATGCGTTATGGCTGTGCCTGGGATGGGGCGCCCGGCGAGGCGCGCGCGCCCGCCGCACGGCCGCCCCACGTGCGCAAAGCGGCCCACGAGGTGCGCGCCAGCGAAACGGTCAGCCTGGCCTTCATGGGGGACGTGATGCTGGCCGATGGCCCGGGCCGGGCCGTGCGTCGGGGCGTCGACCCGTTTGCGCACATCGCCCCCCTGTGGCGGGATGCCGACGCGCGCATCGCCAACCTTGAATGCGTGGTGTCCGACAGAGGGCAGCCCATGGCGGACAAGCCCTACACGTTTCGCGCTCACCCACGTGTGATGCCCCTGCTGAAGCGCCATCTGGATGTGGTCTCGCTGGCCAACAACCACGCAGGCGATTACGGTCGTGCGGCCTTCTCCGACATGCTGGCGCGCCTCAAGCGCGCGGGGGTGGCCCATGTGGGTGGCGGGCGGACCCTACGCGAGGCGCACGCGCCCCACATCATCGAACGCAAGGGGCTGCGGATTGCCCTGCTGGCGTACAACGAAATGTTCCCCCGGCACTTTGAAGCCGGCCCGGCGCATCCGGGTCAGGCCTGGAGCGACGACGCCTCGGTGCTGGCCGACATCGAGGACGCACGGCGGGTACACGGGGCCGACCTGGTGATCCCCTTCATGCATTGGGGCGAGGAGCACCGGGCCACAGCCAATGACCGTCAGCGCGAGCTGGCCCGGCGCATGATTGACGCGGGCGCGGATGCGGTGGTGGGCACCCATCCGCATGTGGTGCAGGACACCGAGACCTACCTGGGCCGCCCCATCATCTACAGCCTGGGCAACCTGATCTTTGACGGATTCAGCGACGCGGACAACAACACCGGCTGGGTGCTGCGTCTGCGCATGGACCGCAACGGGGTGGTCGACTGGCATACCCATACCGTCCACATGGACCGCGAGGGCATTCCGCGCCCCGCCCGCCCATGAAAAAACGCCAGGGGCGTGAGCCACCTGGCGTCCATGGAATCGGGTAACGGGTCGGGGCGTTGCCGCCCGCCCGTCTGGCCGTGCTTACTCGGCCTGGCTGCCCTCGGAAGACTCCGCCGCGTCGGTGGCGTCGTCGAGCGCGGCCAGCTCCATCGCTGCACGCTCTTGCGCCTCCTGCATGGCGATGGCACGACGCTCGGTGTCGTCCATCTCTTCCTTGGCCTTGCGAGCTTGGTGGAAAGCCATGCCGGTACCGGCGGGGATCAGACGGCCCACGATGACGTTTTCCTTCAGGCCGCGCAGCTCGTCGCGCTTGCCCATGATGGCAGCCTCGGTGAGCACGCGGGTCGTTTCCTGGAAGGAAGCGGCCGAAATGAAGGAGTCGGTCGACAGCGAGGCCTTGGTGATGCCCAGCAGCACATCGCTGTGCGTGGCGATCATCTTGCCCTCGGCGCGCAGGCGGTCGTTGGTGTCCAGCAGCTCCGAACGCTCGACCTGTTCGCCAGCAATGTAAGACGAGTCGCCCGGGTTGACGATCTGCACGCGACGCAGCATCTGGCGAACGATCACCTGGATGTGCTTGTCGTTGATCTTCACGCCCTGCAGACGGTAGACGTCCTGCACCTCGTCGACGATGTAGCGCGCCAGCTCTTCGATGCCCAGCAGGCGCAGGATGTCCTGCGGGTCGGCCGGACCGTCGACGATGAGTTCGCCCTTGTTGACCACCTGGCCTTCGTGGACCAGGATGTTCTTCTCCTTCGGGACCAGCTCTTCCCAGACCTTGCCGTCCGGATCGGTGATCTGCAGGCGAACCTTGCCCTTCGTCTCCTTGCCGAACGACACGGTGCCGGTGATCTCGGCCAGTGCGCCCTTGTCCTTGGGCGAACGGGCTTCGAACAGCTCGGCCACACGCGGCAGACCGCCGGTGATGTCGCGGGTCTTCTGGCCTTCGATGGGGATGCGGGCCAACACTTCACCGGGCGACAGCTGTTGGCCATCGCGGATCTGGATCAGCGCGCCGACCTGGAAGCCGATGGTCACGGCGTGGTCGGTGCCCGGGATCTTCACTTCCTGGCCATTGGCGTCCAGCAGCTTGACCTGCGGACGCACCACCTTGGCGGCGCCTCGGCGCTTGGGGTCGATCACGACCAGCGTCGACAGGCCGGTGACCTCGTCGACCTGCTTGGCCACGGTCACGCCTTCTTCGACGTTCTCGAAGCGGGCCTGGCCGGCGAACTCGGTGATGATCGGACGGGTCAGCGGATCCCAGGTGGCCAGCACCAGGCCCGCCTTGACCTGCTGGTCGGCCTTGACGTTGAGCGTGGCGCCATAAGGCACCTTATGGCGCTCGCGCTCACGGCCGTGCGGGTCGGTGATCACAATTTCACCCGAACGGGCAATCACGACCAGTTCACCCTTGCCATTGGTCACGTAGCGCATCGTGGCGTTGAAGCCGATGATGCCGTCTGACTTGGCTTCCACGCTGGAGGCGATCGCGGCGCGCGACGCGGCACCACCGATGTGGAAGGTCCGCATGGTCAGCTGCGTGCCCGGTTCACCAATGGACTGCGCGGCGATCACGCCCACGGCCTCACCGGCGTTGACCAAGCCACCACGGCCGAGGTCGCGGCCATAGCACTTGGCGCACAGGCCGTAGCGCGTGGCGCAGGTCAGCGGCGTGCGGACCTTGACTTCGTCGACGCCAGCGGCCTCGAGCACGTCCAGCGTGTCTTCGTCCAGCATCTGACCGGCGGCCACCAGGACCTCCTGGGTCTCGGGGTGCAGCACGTCGATCGCAGGCACGCGACCCAGGATGCGGTCGCGCAGCGATTCGATGACTTCACCACCTTCGACCAGCGCGCGCGTGGCGATGCCCTGATCGGTGCCGCAATCGTCTTCGGTCACGACCAGATCCTGCGTCACGTCGACCAGACGACGGGTCAGGTAGCCGGAGTTCGCGGTCTTCAACGCCGTGTCGGCCAGACCCTTACGGGCGCCGTGGGTGGAGATGAAGTACTGCAGCACGTTCAGACCTTCACGGAAGTTCGCCGTGATGGGGGTCTCGATGATGGAGCCGTCCGGCTTGGCCATCAGGCCGCGCATACCAGCCAGCTGGCGGATCTGGGCCGCGCTACCGCGGGCACCGGAGTCGGCCATCATGTAGATCGAGTTGAACGACTCTTGATCGACTTCGTTGCCGTGGCGGTCGATGGTCTTTTGCTTGGACAGCTGCGACATCATGACCTTGCCGACTTCGTCGCCGGTCTTGCCCCAGATGTCCACGACCTTGTTGTAGCGCTCGCCGGCGGTCACCAGACCGGAGACGTACTGCTGCTCGATCTCCTTGACTTCCTTCTCGGCGCGCTCGATCAGCTCGTACTTCTGCTTCGGCACCAGCATGTCGTCGATGCCGATCGAGATGCCGGCGCGCGTGGCCAGACGGAAGCCGTTCTGCAGCAGCTTGTCTGCGAACACCACGGTGTCCTTCAGACCGCACTTGCGGAACGAGGTGTTGATCAGCTTGGAGATTTCCTTCTTCTTGAGCGCCTTGTTGATGTTCGCAAAAGGCAGGCCCTTGGGCAGGATCTCCGACAGCAGGGCGCGACCGACGGTGGTCTCGACCAGCTTGGTCTCGGGCGTGAACTCACCGGTGAGCTTGTCTTTGACCCACTCGGTCAGGCGCACGTTCACCTTGGCAGTGATCTCGACCACGCCGTTGTCCAGCGCACGCTGCACTTCGGCGATGTCGGCGAAGACCATGCCTTCACCCTTGCCGTTGATGCGCTCGCGGGTGGCGTAGTACAGGCCCAGCACCACGTCTTGCGACGGCACGATGGAGGGCTCGCCGTTGGCGGGGAACAGCACGTTGTTGGAGGCCAGCATCAGCGTGCGGGCTTCCATCTGCGCTTCGATCGACAGCGGCACGTGAACGGCCATCTGGTCACCGTCGAAGTCGGCGTTGAAGGCCGCGCAGACGAGGGGGTGCAGCTGGATGGCCTTGCCTTCGATCAGGATGGGTTCGAAGGCCTGGATACCCAGACGGTGCAGCGTGGGCGCGCGGTTCAGCAGGACCGGGTGCTCCTTGATCACCTCTTCCAGGATGTCCCAGACCACCGGCGTGCCGGACTCGACTTCCTTCTTCGCCGCCTTGATGGTGGTGGCGATGCCCATGGCTTCGAGGCGCGAGAAGATGAAGGGCTTGAACAGCTCCAGCGCCATCAGCTTGGGCAGCCCGCACTGGTGCAGCTTCAGGGTCGGGCCCACGGTGATGACGGAACGGCCCGAGTAGTCGACGCGCTTGCCCAGCAGGTTCTGGCGGAAGCGGCCGCTCTTGCCCTTGATCATGTCGGCCAGCGACTTGAGGGCACGCTTGTTGGCGCCGGTCATGGCCTTGCCGCGACGACCGTTGTCCAGCAGCGAGTCCACGGCCTCCT
>Ga0116211_1001676_pt1 | contig 10177 bp, 10 predicted proteins | sample SaghotsprinmetaG_FD_94484 | JGI IMG/M metagenome (GOLD analysis project Ga0116211, IMG submission 94484) | Hot spring microbial communities from South Africa to study Microbial Dark Matter (Phase II) - Sagole hot spring metaG | ecosystem: Environmental > Aquatic > Thermal springs > Hot (42-90C) ... | reverse complement strand
GATGTTGCATCTTTGACGCCAAAGCCCACACATAATGGTAATGTCGTCAAATGGCGCAGCTCTGTCAGCCGCGTGGTCACACAGCGGGTATCGAGCGTTGTGGCGCCCGTTACGCCTTTTAACGATACGTAATATAAATAGCCACTACCAATCGCGTCCATTTGTTGGACGCGCGTATCGCTGGTGTTTGGCGCAATGAGAAAGATAGGATCGATCGCGCGCTCACGTAATAGGGTCGTCAGTTCTCCGGCTTCCTCGGGTGGCATATCGACCGTCAACACACCATCGATTTCGACGCGCTGTGCGGTATTGGCGAAAGCTTCATAACCCAGGCATTCGATGGGGTTGAGATAGCCCATCAAGACCACGGGGGTTGTTTGATTGCGCCTACGAAATTCTGCAACCATCATTAAGGTTTTGCGCAAACTCATGCGATGCTGTAGCGCGCGTTCGCTGGCGCGTTGAATGACTGGGCCATCGGCCATTGGGTCGGAGAACGGCACGCCGAGTTCGATGATGTCGGCGCCGGCCGCGACCAAATCGTGCAGCAGTGGCACAGTAAAATCCGGCTGCGGATCGCCAGCGGTGACGAAAGGAATCAACGCCTTGCGCCCCTCGCGGGCGAGGCGGGCGAACGTTTCGGCCAAACGACTCATAACGGAATGCCCTCGCGTTGTGCCAGTTGGTAGATGTCTTTGTCACCACGTCCCGACAAATTGACAACGACGATTTGATCGCGCGACAGAGTCGGTGCCAGCTCGCGTACGTAAGCGATGGCATGGCTCGATTCCAGTGCCGGAATGATGCCTTCCTGCCGCGTCAATTCATGAAACCCGGCCAAGGCCTGGGTGTCGTCGATCGCGACATAACGCACGCGACCGATGTCCTTGAGCCAAGCGTGTTCGGGGCCAACGCCCGGATAATCGAGGCCAGCGGAAATCGAATGGGTTTCGATAATTTCGCCATCGTCGTCTTCGAGCAAGTAAGTGCGATTGCCATGCAACACGCCGGGATGCCCTGCGCACAGTGGCGCGGAATGCCGACCCGTCGCTAATCCATCTCCCGCCGCTTCGACGCCATACATCGCCACGCTGGCGTCGTCGAGGAACGGGTAAAACAAACCGATCGCGTTAGAACCTCCGCCGACGCACGCGACCAAAGCATCGGGCAAGCGTCCGGTTTGCGCGAGACATTGTTGTTTGGCTTCGCGTCCGATGATCGCTTGGAAATCGCGCACCATCGCCGGGTAGGGATGAGGGCCGGCTACAGTGCCGATGATGTAGAACGTGTCATCGACATTGGTTACCCAATCGCGCAGCGCTTCATTGAGCGCGTCTTTCAGTGTTTTCGAGCCTGCTTGCACGGCGACCACTTCGGCGCCGAGCAAACGCATACGATAGACGTTCAGCGCTTGGCGTTTGACGTCCTCGGCGCCCATGTAAACCACGCAGTCCAATCCCAAGCGCGCGGCGACCGTCGCGGTAGCGACGCCGTGTTGGCCGGCGCCGGTTTCGGCGATGATGCGCTTTTTGTTCATGCGTTTCGCCAACAGCGCTTGACCAATCGTGTTGTTGACCTTGTGCGCGCCGGTGTGATTAAGATCCTCGCGCTTCAAATAGATTTGCGCGCCACCGAGATGACGACTCCAGCGTTCGGCGTAATACAGAGGCGACGGACGGCCGACGTAATGCGTCAGATCAGCGTCCAATTCGGCTAAAAATTCCGGATCGGCGAGATAGCGTTGATAGGCCTCGTTCAATTCTTGTAACGGCGCGATCAACGTTTCCGCGACGAATATGCCGCCATAAGGCCCAAAATGCCCGCGCGCGTCGGGCATCGCGTAAGGCGCCGCTAAATTAGTTGTAGTCACACTGATTAACCTCGTTCAAAAATGCCACCATTTTGTTCTTGTCTTTGATCCCTTTCAACGCTTCGACGCCGCTGCTGACATCGACGCCATACGGCTGCGCTGCTAGGATGGCTTGTTTAACGTTGCCGGGATGCAAGCCCCCAGCGACGATCAGTGGCATCGTCAAGCCCTCTGGAACCAACCGCCAATCGAACACGCTGCCGGTCCCGCCAGGTGCTTGTGGATCGAAGGCATCGAGCAATAAACCGGCTGCATCGGCATAATGCCGTTGTATCGCAAACAAATCGACGCCCTCGCGCATGCGTACCACTTTGATATAGGGCCTGCGGTAAGCGCGGCAGGTTTCTGGCGACTCGTCGCCATGAAATTGCAATAAATCCACTGGGACTTTCGCGAGTACTTCGCTGATCCACGCCGAGGGGGCGTCGACGAACAAGCCGACGACCGTGACGAAAGGTGGCAACGCCGCGACGATCTGCCGCGCGCCATTGATCGAAACGAAGCGCGAGCTGGGCGGATAAAACACCAAACCGATCGCGTCGATCCCCAAGCGCGCCGCGTAAACCGCATCCTCGACACGGGTGAACCCGCAAATTTTAACCCGCGTGCGCATGGCTGAATGAAAAAAACATCACGAAAACCGATTGGAGCCATAGCATACCACGATTCCAGTGTAGACTGACTGCCACGTCAGGGCGCCTGCGTGGGTTCGTGGCTATGCGGCACGTGAGAGTGTTCGTGATCGTGTGTATGCGCGTGGTCATGGTCATGATGATCATCGTGAGGGTGATCATGCGCGTGGTCGTGATCATGATTCGGCATCATCCCGCCATGTTGGTGGGTCGCGCTATCGGCGGGCGGCGGTACGGCATCGACGGCGATGCCGTGTTGATACACCATGTGTCCACCCAAATCGGCGCCAAAAATCAATGCGATCAGCATGACGCCCGCCAATAGATGATAGAAAACATTGGCACCGCCTTGAATCTGGCCACGGGCCAACATCCGCCAAGCGGATAGGATCACGGACAGGCTCAATACGGTAATACCGAATGTTTCATGACGCTCCATGATGTCGTGGACGGCTTCGCCGTGCGCGACGCGGGATTCGGCTTGAAACCCCAGCAACACCGTGATGATGGCGCCGAGCGTGCCGCAGTACAAAAACCAGTCCGCACCGCGTCGCCAAGTTTCGGCGTGGAACAGACTTCCCAATAGATCGAGTACAAAAAAGGTCGTCAGTAACGCGATCGGAAAATGCACGGCCAGCGGGTGCCAATTGTCCAATTGCGCGAGTCCGGGTAGCAGTGTCGCTGCGATTTCACCTGGGGATTGGCTCACCAGCGTTTCTAAAAACGCCAGCACTTCGCCCATCATGCCCGCCAGCCCGCCGCCGTGATCGCCGCTACCGTGTATCGACCATCGCCAATTCTGTACCATCCACATAAATTTCTCCGGCATGTAATGATTCGTTATCGCGCGCGACGCGCAAGCGCGGTATCGCTATTTTGACAATTCTTGCTCGATATAACCGCGGAACGAGGAACGCAGCGCTTTGACTTGATCGCTTTTGCACAAGTCCGCGCCCAATACCGATTTATGGCAGCGAATATCGAGAAAAATCTGCATTTTACCGTTTTGTTGGTCCTGACGTGACACCGAAAGACTGAGGTCGCGTTCAGTAATGGGATCACTGCTCATGATCAAGCGATCGGTATCGACATACACTGTCGTCGTTGAATGTTGCGTGACGAAACGGCGTGCAACTTCCCAAGCGCGCGTGCATTGTTCGCTGTTTTCGCAGACGAATAGCCCCAACACGTCGGCCGCTTTCAGTTCGGCTTCCTCATCGCTGATTCTCTCGGCATTCGTTTTGGCTTGCGTTAAGAAAATGAAGCGCTTGATGTCGGCCTCGAATTCGTCGTTGACTTGTTGTTTTTTGCTTAGGTGATTATCAATTTCGCGCTGTGCTTGTTCGATCTGCGCTTTGGTTTTGGCGATTTCATCCAATACCGGCTGGGGCACTTTTTTGTCTTTGAGCTCGTAACTCGCCGCTTCTTTGAATTGCGCGTCCAATTGCTTTTGCAAGCGTAGCAAATTGCCCTGCGCCACCCGCAGCTGGGCGTCGATCGCCTGCAATTTGCCTTGCAAGGTCATGCGCATGTCGTCTTCATTGCGGAAGGTGCTGAGCAACACGCGATCGCGCGATTTTTGCTCGGCGATAATTTTTTCTTGTTCCTTGCGTAGGAGCTCCAAACGCTGTTCCAATTCGAACTGTTCGCGCGTTTTCGCGGCTTCGACGACACCGACGACGCGGCCTTCCTTGTTGAGCGCTTCCCGGCGTTGTCCAGCAGCTTCGGGCGGAATTTTGTCGGAAAAATGCACATTGCCTGCTTCATCGACCCAGCGATACATGCGTTGCGCGCTCACCGGCGCGGTGCTCAGCATGCCGATCATCACAGTTAGTCCCAGCCACCACATGGTCATATTCCAAACGCTTTAGACGACACGATCCGGGGGCTCGCGTCCGGTGAAAAAAGCCTCGATGTTTTCCAACACCTTGCGCCCCATGGCGTTGCGCGTTTCCGCGCTGGCGCTGCCAAGATGTGGCAAGAGGCTGATATTTTCTAATTCTAAAAAATCTGGGTGTAAGTTCGGTTCGTTTTCATAGACGTCGAGCCCGGCGCCAGCGATCCACCGTTCGCGCAATGCGGTGATCAGCGCTTCGCTATCGACGACGTCGCCGCGTGCCGTATTAATCAAATGTGCGTCGGGGCGCATCAAGCGCAAGCGCCGCGCGTCGATCAAATGCCGCGTCGCTACGCCGCCTGGGCAATGCAGAGAAACGAAATGCGAGGCGGCAAGGAGCTCTTCCAATGAGGCGCAACGCGTTGCCTGCAATGTTTGGACGATAGCGGGATCGGGATCACTCGGTGTGAAAAACAGGATGCGCATGCCAAATCCATGATGCGCGCGGCGCGCGACCGCTTGCGCGATGCGTCCGAAACCGACCAGGCCCAAGGTTTTGCCGCTGACTTTATTGCCGAGGAGCTGGGTTGGCCCCCAGCCAGTCCAGGCTTGTGTGCGCACCAAGCGCTCGCCTTCCGAGGCCCGGTGCGCCGACATCAACAACAGCAACATGGCAATGTCGGCGGTGCAATCGGTCAATACGCCAGGAGTGTTGGTGACGACGATCCCGGCTTGGCGCGCCGCGTCGATGTCGATGTGATTGTAGCCGACGCCAAAATTACCCAAGATGCGGCAGCGGCGCGGCGTGACTCCCAACACGCTTGCCGGTAGTGGGTCGGTCACCGTCGGTAACACGGCATCGTAATCGCGTAGCGCCGCCATCAGTTCGTCTGCTGACAACGGGCGGTCGCTCTCGTTGAGCGTCACGGCGTAACGCGCGGCGAGTTCGGCTTCGACCTCGCTGGGCCAACGGCGGGTAACGAATACCTTGGGAGCTTGCATGACCTGATCTCAACTTTGATGAATCATCGATTGAATGAACACCGGGTACGACAAAAAACTTCTTACAGTGGTACTAGCAATCTGGTATTACAACGCCGTCCGATAATATTCGAGCGCCGCCGCAACACCGCTGCCCGGTTTAATATCGAAACCGTGATCTAGCATCGCCATCTCCGCGCCTGCGATGGCGCCGAGCATGGAGATTTCGTTCATATCGCCGAGGTGACCGATGCGGAATACTTTGCCAGCGACTTCCGACAAACCGGCGCCAAGCGATAGATTATATTTGTGAAACGCGGTAGCAATGACTTGGCGCGCGTCTTTGTCTTCTGGTACTACGACCGCGGTGACCGTATTCGATTCGAAGCCCGGTTTCGCGCATAGCGACATGCCCCAGGCTTGCACGGCGCGGCGCGTGCCTTCAGCGAGGCGATAATGACGCGCGAACACATTGTCCAAGCCTTCTTCGAGCAACATATCCAAAGCTTTGCGTAAACCGCGTAGCATTGGGATCGACGGCGTATAAGGCGTGTAGCCGGTATCGTTGGAGGTGATTTGATCGCGTAGATCCAAGAAACAACGCGGATACGGCGAGGTCTTGGCAATTTCCAACGCGCGAGGGCTGAACGCGACGAACGCACCGCCCGCCGGCAACATGAAGCCTTTTTGCGAACCGCAGATCGCGCCATCGACGCGCCATTCGTCCATACGAAAATCGATGCTGGCGATCGAGCTGACGCCATCGACCAATAACAACGCCGGATGCCCTACGGCGTCCATGACGCGGCGCACGGCGGCGATGTCGCTGGTGACGCCGGTCGAGGTTTCGTTGTGCGTCGCCAAGAACGCCTTGATTTGATGCGCACTATCGGCGCGCAGACGGGCTTCCAAATCGTCGATCGGAATGCCTTCACCCCAGGGACGATTGACGACTTCGACGTCGAAACCCAAGCGTTTGGCCATCTCCGCCCACAAATGACCGAATTGGCCGAAGCGATAAATTAATACTTTATCGCCAGGCACCAGCAAATTGGTCAACGCGATTTCCCAACCCGCAGTGCCGGTCGCGGGAAATACGAACGCGCGGCCCTGTTCGGTTTTGAAAATTTTTTTCAAATCTTCGAGTAGCGGTTTGAGCAGGTCGGGAAAGACCGGCGAACGGTGATCTTCCATATCGACATGCATAGCGTTCAAAATAGCCATCGGAACGTTGGTCGGACCGGGAACGTATAAATGATTACGACCTGCCATGAGCGGCGCACCTCTTTAAAATTTGATTTGAGTGAATGAATAATCGCCCCTTCTGCACAGACATTGGTGTGTGCGGAGGCGTTGGATTCGCTAAATGATGTTTTATCTTCCCACAACTTCGCAGCGATCGGCAAGCCGCCGCGCCTGCAGCGCGGTTCGTGCTTGCAAATGTGGCGCGCGGCGATGATCCGCGCGCACGATTGAGCAGATGGAAAAAACCTGATTCGTTATTGCGGCGAAAGCCGGAATCCAAAGGAATCAGACGTCTGGGCGCGGGCGTTCGCCGGTATGACGGGTTTTTCGACGCCCCTCTTTATTAGACGTTATCGGAAACACTACCCAATTCAATTGGTCTCGATGGCTCGAAGACTGAGTTTCCGATAATGTCTATTTTTTTCTTTTCAATGAAGCCATGGCGCACTGTCAAAGCTTTCCGCCCATCGCATCGCCGACGGCGCGCGTATTGATTTTGGGGTCGATGCCGGGTGTCGCATCATTGCGACACCAGCAGTACTACGCGCACCCGCGTAATGCCTTTTGGCCGATCATGGGAGCCTTATTCGATGCTGGTTTGGAGTATGACTATGCCACGCGCTGCGCGCGGCTGATCGCCCACGGCATCGCCGTTTGGGATGTGCTGCGCCAATGCGAGCGCCCGGGCAGTCTCGATGCGGCGATATTACCCGAGTCGATGGTCGTCAACGACTTTCTGGGATTTTTCGCCTCGCACTGCTACATCGAGCGGGTATATTTCAACGGTGGTACCGCTGAGCGTTTGTTTCGCCAATGGGCGTCGCCGCAATTAGCATTACACTCCGCCAAAACATTTTGTTGTAAACGCCTGCCATCTACCAGCCCTGCGCATGCCGGTTTGTCACTCGACGAAAAAATTACCGCGTGGCGCGTGATTAGAGATGACACGCTATGAATACGCGCCAGATTCGGATTGCGGTTTGACTTTGTTGATAAAAATACTGGGTTGTAATGTGCTGTACGCTTAATCATAATTTCTGAGCGGTTTTTTGCCGCGCAATTTTTCACTACAACACTACATCGAGGAAAAACTTATGGCACTCATTACTTGGACGGCAGAACAATTCGGCACCAACGTCGGTTTTGCCGATGAAGAACACCAAACGCTATTTGGCAAATTGAACAAGTTGTACGATCTCGCGACCGGCGGCGCCGATCGTGCGAGTATCGGCGCACAATTGGACGATTTGATCTCGTTCGTCGTCAATCATTTCGCGCATGAAGAACGCGAAATGCAAGCGGTAGGTTTTGCGGGATTGGATGCCCATAAGGCGGAACACGATGCGATGGTCAATACGTGTGCGGAATTACAGAAAAAATTTCATGCGGGTGAAGCTGAGATCACCGACGAAGTCGGGCAAATGGTCAAGAATTGGTTGAGCCATCATATTCCGATTTTCGATAAAGCTTATTCAGCCGTTTTGAGCTAAACCTCATCACCTGCGCCCGTCGTATGACGTCCACGCTATCGCAAGGTGGCACTGCGTCACCGGCGGGCGGTCTTTGCAAAACCGCATAGTCAAGCATAAGTGTCTACAGGGTCATATTTTTTACTGGTTTTTTAAAATCAATAAATCAATTAAATCAATCAAGTTTATGTAGATGCTTATGGTAGTAAGGCGGGGCTGCAAGTCATCTTCCATGGCCAGATCGGGAAACCGCTTTATTTTGAATAACAACTTGATTCGGCGTAGTTTTCCGCTTCTTCCAAGAGCTTGCGTAGCTGTTTCGATTGCGGCGGGTCGCGAAAAATCGCCCCTTTTTCACCGGGCGTGCTACGCATGAAGTTGAAAGTACGCGCCTGTGTGTATTCGTCGTAGCGCATTTTTTCAGCGATCTTGTCGATTTTACAGATACACGGATATAAGGTTTCGTATTTCAAGCCGCCTTTTTTTTCAATACAGGTTAGTACGTACTCCACGCGCTCCTGGGTGGGAAAATCGTTGGCGGGCGGTGTAGCCATGGAGTTGTCACCCGACGCGTCGGGCGGTGGTAGCGTTTCCGTTGCACAGCCTACCAAGGCGATCGCCAAAATCAGTGATGATGCTTTGAACATGAGTACTCCTCGAGGTTTGTAAAGCGGGGACTTTACATTGTTGATTGTTTTAATAAGATGAAAAATAAAAGATTTTTATGAAAAGGTCGTGTTTTAGAGCAAAGAAGGAATTATACCGCATGTAGCGCAATGAATTGGGCATTGTATCTTTTTCGTAAACAATTTATTTTTTATTGTTGACATATTCATATTCTAGTCATAGAATCTCCCCAGCTTACGGAAGCAAGCGTACTAACAGTACGGACGCAACGAGAAAGAGGAGGAGACAGCCCGCAAGGGCAACCATAACAATAATAAAATAAGCGGTAAAAAGCTTGTCGTTTAAGCCTAATCACTCATAACAACAATAATAAGAAAAACAGCCCGCGATATGCGGGCTTTTTTCTTTTGTGCTGTTATGTCATTCGCTGTGATGTCTGCTCGCTGTCAGATATCACAGCCCTGCCAGTGTAAAAAACCAGTTTTGTGTTAAATACAAAGGATAACCGAGCGCCGTGCTCAAGCTGCCGCTGATCATCAATAGCAGCAATAGCACAAAACCAAAACGTTCCAATCGGTTGTAATACCACGCCCAACGTAGCGGCAGTAACGCCGAGATGACGCGGCTGCCGTCCAGTGGCGGAATCGGCAGTAGGTTGAGTAGCGCCAAGACTAGATTGATCGAAATGCCGGCGATACCCATGTAAATCAAAGGCAATGACACATACTCCCATTGCCATGTCACGCCCAAGCGCGCCAGCATCGCCCAGCCAGTCGCCATGAGGATGTTCGCCAACGGTCCGGCCAACGCGACCCACGCCATCGCGCGGCGCGGATGGCGCAAGCGGCTGAAATCCACCGGCACCGGTTTCGCCCAGCCGAAAATGAAACCGGTAAACGTGATCAGCATCAGCCCCGGAATCAGCAAGGTGCCGATGGGATCAATGTGTTTTAGCGGGTTCAATGTCAAACGGCCTTGGCGTGCGGCGGTATCATCGCCGTACTGTTTGGCGACCCAGCCGTGTGCGACTTCGTGTACCGTGATCGCGAAAACTACAGGTAAAATCCACACGACGATACGCTGGATCAAAGTTAGTTCATTCATCATCAATGGGTTCCCTGAAAAACATGATGGCACGGGTTGGCAGATCATTCCAACATTGGTGCCAATCCCAAGCCTTGGCGCACGATGGTAGGGGTGCCTTCGTCGCATGCGATGATTGTTGTTGGGTGGTATTCGACGACGCCCGAGTCGATTACTAAATCGATTTCGTGTTGCAGACGTTCGCGGATTTCGTAAGGGTCTTGCAGCGCGTGTTCGTCGCCAGGCAACAACAAGGTCGTCGTGAAGAGTGGTTCGTTCAATTCGTGCAGTAGCGCTTGCGCGACGGCGTGGTTGGGAATGCGGATGCCAACGGTTTTGCGCTTGGGGTGTTGCAAGCGGCGCGGCACTTCGTGCGTCGCTTTCAAGATGAACGTGAATGGTCCTGGTGTCAGCGCCTTGATCAAGCGGAATG
>Ga0116211_1001674_pt1 | contig 10183 bp, 5 predicted proteins | sample SaghotsprinmetaG_FD_94484 | JGI IMG/M metagenome (GOLD analysis project Ga0116211, IMG submission 94484) | Hot spring microbial communities from South Africa to study Microbial Dark Matter (Phase II) - Sagole hot spring metaG | ecosystem: Environmental > Aquatic > Thermal springs > Hot (42-90C) ... | reverse complement strand
CATTACAGTTCAATCCAATGAACCCAGTAGATAAAATATATTTTTGTGTAAACCAATCAGATTTTGATGGTATTGATATATGTTTTATACTATTTTTCATTTTTGCAAACCATATCGAATATTCAACAGGTTGCATATTTGCTCTTGTTTCTCGATTGTTATATTTAATCCAATTGCCATCAGTTATATATTCATAATTAACATTACTTGTTGCAAGGTAATTTCTAGAATCAAACATCTCAACACCAGGTTGAATCAATTTACACATTTCACTATTAGTTAAATCAAAAACTCCCCAACCTTCAGGTATCTCTCTTTTTAACTCCTCATCCCAAACCATTTTCCCTCCGCTGGACTTGTATGGTTGACCGTTTTCATTGGGAAAATCAAACTGCACATACCAGTATTCATAGATAAATTTAACCATTTTCTCAAGTTCTTTGGAAATGGCATTGTTCTTTTTAATTTTATCATCTATTGACTTTAGAACATCCGCAATCTTTATCTGCTCAGACATATCGTGAACCTTTGTTTCAAAATTTCTCATTGTGTCTAGGAGAAGGTTTTTTTGACCAGAGCCACTTGCAGCTGCTCTTAAGCGAGGTGTTTCGTACTTAAGCAAATAATACAGATATGGAGGATATACCTTCGTCTTATCTGGTTTCACTACGGCTACACTCTTTTGAAATGCAGTTTGATTAACAAACGGATTATTAATAACAAATACACTTTTACCTATTGTATCACCGGTATTAGCGTATAATGTATCTCCTTCCTCAAGATTTGTTCTTGAAAAAATTTCATCAAACTCATTTTTTGGGATTTCCATTGCATTTTCATAATTAAGTTCAAGGTCGTCTATGTCTTTTACACTTATAAAATACAAACCACTACCAAATTTCTTAGAACACCCACCGTGTTTCCCATCGTAAATTTGAATAGTTATGTCAGACAACTTGCATTTACTCATACTTCAATGCTCCTATTTGCGCCTTTATGATTGTCTCAAGTTTATAACTTTCTTCGAAATTTGAGCTAAGTACAGCTTCATATTCAGTTATTCTCTGTGAGAACTCTTCCATAGAAATATCAACATGTTCTATTTTTATATCGAAATACTGCCCCGCAGAAAATGAATATTTCTTTTCTTTAATTTGATCATAATTTACCATAACGGAGAAATCTTTGATTTCTTCTTTGTTAATAAATGTATCTTCAATCCTTGTAATTTCATCATATAACAAAACTGTACGTTGATTCTTACCATCTTTTACTTTAGTGCCCATTTTAGATGCATCAACTAAAATAACGTGTGAATTTGTTTCGTTATTAGTTCTATCGATGAATAAAATCGAAACATTAGTACCAGTATTGGCGAATATATCTTTAGGCATTGAAATAACACCTCTTAACCATTTATTATTAATGATACGTTCACGAATCTTCATTTCAATACCTGACTGAGCAGTTATGAATCCAGTAGGAACTACAATCGCCGCCTTTCCATCATCTTTTAATGAGTATAATATATGTTGAATGAATAATAAGTAAATTGACATTCCGTCTTTTTTCTTTTTTGGAATTGTAGGGATTCCTGCGAAGAATCTATCTGAAGCACTCCACTTATTCTCGATGATGTCTCTTGTCGATGAAAAGTCCATTTTGAATGGAGGATTCGAAGTTATATAATCAAATTTCTTTAATCCAGAGTTGGGATCATTTTTTACTTTAAAGTGAGCTGGAGACAAAAGAGTATCACCTTCAACGATATTGTCTAATGACTCAGTTAGACCATTTAGGAGCATATTAATACGTAAGAAGCGAGTTGATTTTTGAGAGATATCCTGTGTGAATACGCGAGCTTTATTACCGAATGAACCGTCACCTAATTCATTCGCTAAATGAAGAATTAATGAACCTGAACCAGCTGAAGGATCTGTAATTTCATAAACAGTGTCTTTAACTGGACTCATCTTTACTAAAATGCGTGCAATAATCGAAGATACTGCTTGAGGTGTAAAATATTCTGCATAAGTACCGCTTGCAACGTTATAATCTTTAATAAGATATTCAAATATTGATGAATAAAAATCAAAATGGTTTTCAAATGCTTCACCAAAGTCAAATTTACTTTTAGCGATAATCGCTAATAGTGACTTAGCAAAGTTGTTGCGTTTTGAAGCCTCTACATTTTCTGTAATACGAGTGAAAAGAGGTTTACGTTCACCATCTGCTGTTTCTACAGAAAAAACTTCATTCTTAGGGTTGTTAGAAATATGTTCTAATACATCGTCGAATTTTTCATAGAACTTTGGACCGTTTATTTCTTTGATTAATTTAGTAATCGTATCTTCTTTAGTGAATGCTACATCTTCGGCAAATGTATCATAAAAGGCGTCTAATGAATCGTTCATGTTTTCTAGAATATTTTCTTGACTCATACCGATTTGTTCAGAGAATTTAGATAAGTTCCACATAAACTTATCATTTAAGAATTTGTAAAGGAAAGTTGAAGTAATAACTACTTCTTCGGCAGCAGACCCTGTAAGCCCGGCTGTTTGACAAGTCCCTTTTAACTCATCAATTATTTCTTTTATATCTCTTTCAAGTTGTAATATATCTGCCATTTCAGACCTCCTCATGAATTACATGAATAATTGAATGTTTGTATATAAGTCGCTAAGAATATCACCAAGACAGCCCTTAACCTTACTATATAATCCAGTATTAAATAACACTGGAGTGATATTTTTTTGAATTGCTTTAACGAAATTAGTCTTACCTTGAATTGTAATTGAATCTCCTTTAAGTTTATCTTTCAGATCATCATATATAGTAAGTAATAGCTTTTCTACATCTGATTTATCTACGTTATAATTTATGATTGAATCACTGAATGTTTTAACAAATGAGTAATGACCACCATAAATTTCGGCTAAGCGATCATTTTCATCGTTAATCTTTTCAGCTTCGTTTGCAGCCTTCTTTAACTCTTCAGTTAACTCTTCGATATTGTTAATATTTAAACGACTGAAGACATCCTTTAATAGTTCTTCAAGTTTCTTAATCTTGATATCATTTCTATTCTTATTCCGCTTAATTTGATTTTGTAATTTCTCAATAGCATCTTTTAATTCTTTTATTTCAGGGGCTTCTTCGTTGAATGCGCCTAAATCGAGAATAAGTACTCTTGTCTTAAAGAACTCATAGATTATTTCCATAACTTCTTTATTATTCATGATTGCCAATGTATCAATAGTTTGAGATCGTAGGTTTAATAAATCTATACGAAGTTGAACTACACGTATTAATTTCTTATTTCTATCTTTATCAATTTGAGCAGTGTACTCAACAGCTCGTGATAACTCGAACTCTGTAGAGCATTCTTTAATACCATTTAGAATTTGTCTAATCTTTATTAAAGCTTCTCTAGCTAACATAGGTAAAGTTTGCGAGAACACTTCAAGATTATCAATGTTAACTGGGTATTTCTTTAGATCCTCTAAAAGTTTTAAATACTTCTTTTGAATATCTTCTTTATCTACAACAAGCCCTGCTAATGAATAACCTTCATCTCCATCTTTGTTAGAGTCATCTTCTAGTTCTTTGACATAAGCTTGCAATGAGTTGTTGTACTCCTCTTCAATATCAACAAAATCCACAATATAACCATATTTGTAAGTCTTACCGATTTCTTTATTCTTATATGGTCTATTTACACGAGAGATAGTCTGCAATAAACTATGAGCTTTAGGAGCTCTAAGTAAATACATCTTTTTTAATCTCTTAACGTCATATCCAGTAGTTAACATATAGTGAACAACTAGAATGTCAGGAGTCCCATTATTCCGGAAGTCTTCTTGATGAGTTTTATTAATTGCTGCTTGCTTGGGATCTTCACTATCACTTAGTACCAAACCAGTCTTCAATTCACTATGCTCGTCAAACCATTTATTAATTAACTTAGCCTGTAAGTTTGAACGACATACAATCATCCCACCAATAGTGTTATCTGTATTTTGTAATCTGAAGTATCTAAAATCTTTTTCGATATATTTAGAAACACAATCAATGAAATCATTTGATTCATATACATCTTCTTTATCTAAGTTTTGATTCTCAATATCTAGGTTAGCTTTAATTTCTGCTTTGGCAACTGTTTCAATTTCTTCTTTCTTAATTCTTAATGTGTATCCATCAGCAATTGATTTATCATAGAAATATTTATGAATATAATCTCCAAATCTGGAATTAGAACGTTCTTTCTTAGATAATAACGGAGTACCTGTCATAGCGATATAAACACCATCATCATCACAAGTCATCAAGTTCTTATAGAACTCCCCAGTACTCTTAGCATAAGATCTATGTGCTTCATCAATGAAGAATATTCGTTGAGTCTTAATTTTATAATCATTCTTAACCTTAGGCATCTTATCTGGATCAATACGTTGGATATTAACCACACACACATCACCTATAGTATCTTCTTTTGGTTTAACCAATGTCTTGGCTAGTTCTTTACCTAATTCATCTTTTGTTTGACAAGTGATTACGTTTAAATTTCTCATTGCAAACTCTTCACTTGCTTGTCTCATAAGATCAAGTCTATCTACAATAAAGAAGATTCTTGCTGATATTCCTTTTTTGAAGTAGTAATCTTTTAGGATTCTATTAGAAAAAGCTGCTAAAGCTGTTTTCCCAGAGCCCTGAGTATGCCAAATTATGCCACCTTTACCACCATTATCGAGACGCTCAATAATCTTCCGAGTAGCAAAAAATTGAGGATACCTCATAATATGCTTTTGAGGGACAGGAATCTCTTCCTCTTTTTCTGTGAGAGGATCTTTAATTTTCTTAACTTCAGTTAAGTAAATCAACCCATATTGGATTAAATACATTAATCGTTCCTTATCAAAGAAAGAAGTAATAAATCTATTTATTGGACTTAAAATATCTAAATTCGTCTGAAATTCAGGTGTTTCAATTTCATCAATGTTATAATTTTCTTCAATTAAAATATCTTCGATTTGTTTATAATTTATTGGTAAATATTTATAATTGCTTAAGTATATCGAATCATCTTCTCTAAAGAATGAAAATGTAGTATTTGTACTGTTTGGCGTTGTATAGAATGAACCTACTTTTACATCTTCTGCATCTGCACTATCTTCATCTTCATAATCCATGTTGTTTGAGAAAGAAACTATTTGAATCATATTAAAATATTTTTTAAAATCATCGTTTATTAAGCGTTGGTTTATCATACGATTAAATTCTTTTTGAATACCACCTTCATTATTAGGTTTCTTGACTTCTAAAAATGCCAAAGGCATACCGTTAATTAGTATATTTATATCTGGCCTAAATGAACCTTCTTCAGTTTGCTCTTTAGGTGTGAATGGTAACTCATCAACTACTGCAAAGTCATTGTTTGAGAGATTTTCGAAATCAATTAACTTAATCTTAGTCTCTGGATTGATTAACCAGTTATAAAATAACTTACCTAAATCATTATTCTTTATAGCATTATTGATGTCATTTAGTACTGAATTTATTTCATCATCAGTAAAATTTCTACAATTCAAACGGCTGATAGAGGATTTAAAACGATTGATAAATATCTTAGTTTCAAAATCAATTATTCCTTCTCGTAATGGTTGATACTCATAACCTAATCTTAAGAAATGTGCTGTTGCAGGAAATTTTACTCTAGTATCCTCGTTAAAAGTAAGCATTATTCCACCTCCCTTTCATTTAAACTTTCACTCTATTCTAAATCCATCATATTATTCTATAGTTTACTTATTAAATAAATAATCCTTTAGAAAAGAATAAATATTATTTCCTTATTTAATAAAATTAGTACTTATTAATATCCCAAATGGACTTACATAATAATTTATACGTTTCAGTTCGATCTTGAATATCTGATTTCTTAAACTCTAAATACGGTTTAAAGTTATATTTATCAGCTATACCAGAAGACGTAAAATTAGGATTTTTCTCATAGAACTTCTCGTGAAGTGATTGAGCCAAACTATTCTCTTTTATATAATGTTCACGTTTTACAGTATAAGGTTCACTACTAAATGATTGATTAGTTCCATTAGGTAATAGAATTAAGTCTCCAATTGAATTCCTATATTGATCGAATTCATCTTTTGTTGTAATTTCATCCATTTGATATTCCATTTTATTAGCCCAAATATGTTCAACTTCATATTGTTTTGCTTTTGGATGATGATATCCTTCATAAGTAGATTCTTTACCTAATTGTTGATCAAGATAGTTTGTAATTCTTGAGAGCAAGTGTTTAATAAAATACTTATTTGCTCCATGCAATCTAAAAGAACTCAATGCATCAAATTTTTCTTCTAAACTAAGTATTTCAGTTTTCAAAACTCGACCTATAGTGTCGATATCCTGATTTCTAACTTTAAGAATTAAATTAAACATATTTGATCGAATACGTGAATGCCCGAATTTTTTATAATTTATCCCTTTAAGTACTGAGTAGTGCTCAATAAATTGAGCAACTTTCTCAAACTTAATTTTTACTGTTTCAGGTGTATCGTTTAATGTTATTGAAGCAAGCATTAGAGGATCTCTTAATGATTCTGCAATTCCCCAATAAACTGTATAGTAAGTAAAAGGATATTCTTTATTAAACTTTCTTTGTTGGTTTCTTAGAACAATATGTTGTTCCACATAATATGGCATATCTTGCTTAAACATTCTATAGAAATCATCTGAACTATTTAGATTAAAGATATCTTTTTCATGATCTCTAAACCAAGTATGAAATCTTGTCCCAATATCTTCATAATCTTTACCATTTTGATCAGCTTTAACACCTGTAATTGAGCGAGCATACTGTGATCTAAACCATATTTGAAAGAATTTAATATCTTCATTTTTATCAATTTTATGAAGTTTCTCAATCATACTTTTCCAGGTTTTATTAAGCTCTTCTTTTTGCCTTAAATCACCTAGCTTAGATAGTATATATCCTTTTAACATTTCAGCTTGATTGAGATTAAGTCCTCTATCGTTCATCGTTTCAAAAATTGTATACGCAGAATCATCAGAGTACGTAGTAATTTCTGCCAAGATCACATTCCCTATTAACCAATCGATAAAAAATAGAATTGTGTCTCCTGATATTTCCTCAGGAAAATAATCAACGATATTTTGATATCGCTCAAGCATATTTTTAACCGTTTCATCATCTTCAGGTCTTAATTCATAACTTCCATTTTTAAATAATGATTCAAGTATATTGATTCTATTTTCATCAGATAAATTGAATGACTTTTCTCCATATTTTTCAGAAAAGATTAAATCAGCCAAATTTATTCTTGACTCTAGCTCCTCTTGTAAATGATTAAGAAAGATCAACAACAGAGTTAAAGAGGTTAATCTTTGTTGACCATCAATAATTGATTGTTTTTTTGTATCAGGGTTTTTATACAAAATTATTGAACCCATAAAATAGTTTTGATAATTCTCAACTTCTTTTCGACTATTTGTACTTTTATGATTTTGTAAAAATATATAAGTTAAGTCATCAATCATTGTCTTTATATGACTATCAGTCCAACGATATTCTCTTTGAAAGTAATCAATATAAAATTTTTGTTCCTTTAGTAATTGAGAAATTGACTTCTCTTTAGCTTCAATCTTATAATTCTTATTCATATTTTTCTCCGTCTATAATATGTTCTAATAATTCATGTTCAGTTACTACTATTTACTTTATATAATAGTTTATACAATAGTACTTCTCCAATACCTATCATTAAGATATTTCAGTAAACTGTTATATTTCTCTTCATCTATTTTAGATAATATTTGCTTAGGCTCTATAATTATATATTTGGTATTATCAACCAAACATTCTCTCCAAGTCTCTTCCATGCCTTTACCACTGATACTATATTTCTTATTTAATAGATCATTGTTTGATGAAGGAATTATATGAAGATGAATGTAATCATCTGCTTTAATTGTTTCTGTATTGATATTGTTTACCATTTGCTCAGCCCATAATGTTTGTCTCATAAGCTGATAGAAAGGTTCGTAATAATATATTTGATTATTCTCATTCGGTTTTAATTGTATAGATTGATCAATTAGAATATCATATCTATTTCTTCTGGTTTGATTTAAACCTTTATCCTCATTACCATAAGCTTCTACATATTTCCATTCAATTGGGAATAGAATACGTTTATTATTCTTATCAATCCCTAATATTAATGCATCTAGTGAAGTACAGTTAGCACCTCTAGTAGTATTCTGTTCATTCAAATGATCCACATCACTTACACTTTCAAATTGAATATATGCTGGTAGATATTTATCTGTTGCGATAGGTAACACATCCACTATATCAGGACATACTTGTTTTACTATCGATAAGACCGATTCTTTATCATTTCTAATAGGAAACAGATGATTTAAACATGCGACCTGTGAGGATAAAGGATGATTAGTTAGTTTCCCTCCCCACCATGCTACATTGTTTTGTTTGAAGTATTCTAAAACTTCCTCTCGAATAGGTTCGTATATATTATTAAGATTATTCTCTAGGATGAATGGATAATTCTTTTTCTTGAATAATCCATTACCTTTGTCTCCATAAAATACATTTGAATTCTTCAATAAATTCTCAACTTTCTTATACTGAGACTCTTTATATGCCATACTATCCCCCTGGTAGTTATCTATATATTATTTAAATCAGTTTAATCTACTGTGCTCATTATATCGTGTATAGAATATGTTATAAACACTTTTCTTGATTATCAAACTTCTGTTCAAGAAATTTCCCAGGTTATTATTAAACCTTCTTAACATACAATTAATACTCATCATGCTAAACTACTATAAAAGGGGGAATATTTAATATGTGGACAAGAACAGAATTAAAAGACTATGCTAAAGGATTTCTAAAGAGTAACTACTGGAAAACATTTGTAGTAGTACTCATCGCAACACTCATCATGAATGGATTTGGACGAAACAACCCGAATACAGGACCACAAATCCAACAAAACTATGAGTATATGATGAACAATGGGATGAATGTAAACATCTCAATCCCTTATGGACTTGAATTAATACGATCAGCACTCAGTAATATACGACCACTCGGATTTCTCGCAATAGGAACTCTTACACTCTTTTCAATCGTTATGGGACTAGCGTTATTATTCCTAGGATTCATCGTAGAAGTTGGTAAGAGTAAGTTCTTCATAAGTGGATTCAAAGGAGATGTTGATATTAATAAACTTTTCTTTGGATTCAATTCAAACGATTATTTACCTATTATAAAAGCCCAAGGACTCGCTACAATCTATATATTCCTATGGTCATTATTACTGATTATTCCAGGAATTATTAAAGCTTATCAATATCGTTATGTCCCATATATATTAGCTGAAGATACCAGTCTAACCGCACATGAAGTACTCAATAAGAGTAAACAAATGACAATGGGTCATAAGATGGATATCTTTGTATTAGATCTATCCTTTGTCTTATGGCACTTATTAGGATTCATAACCTTTGGACTATCCGCATACTTTGTGGCTCCATACACAGAAGCTACTAATGCGCGATTATATGATGTACTAAAAGAAAACTCATACAATCTAGAATATTAATTCCATACAACGAACACCTGATAATCCAGGTGTTTTCTATTATCTATTCAATTTTATTGAAAATAATTTGGATAGTTATACATTTATATTCATCTACAACAAATCAGATATCTTGTATCATATTCAAACAAATTTGATAACTCTTTATTGATTGATAATCAACTTCTAATAATTGAACTCAAGTGCTGGTTATTTTAACTATTTAATTCAATAATTATTTTTAATCTTAAATACAATCCTAAACTTACAAACAGTGCTTTCCTCAAAAGTTCATATTGTATATAATAGACACATCATGGTGGAGGAAAAACATGGCTTATAACAATGATCTTATATCTATTTTTAGTTTGAATACTGAGCAATTCATTCTTTTTTTATCTTTACAGAAGTTACTAACAGAGAAAGATATTGAACAAAGTTCAGATAAAAACATTAAGAAAATGTGGCTTAAAGAATGGGAAGAATATTTCTTAAATTATATTAAATTAAGAACTTCAAATGAGAATATTGTT
>Ga0116211_1001669_pt1 | contig 10186 bp, 7 predicted proteins | sample SaghotsprinmetaG_FD_94484 | JGI IMG/M metagenome (GOLD analysis project Ga0116211, IMG submission 94484) | Hot spring microbial communities from South Africa to study Microbial Dark Matter (Phase II) - Sagole hot spring metaG | ecosystem: Environmental > Aquatic > Thermal springs > Hot (42-90C) ... | reverse complement strand
CCGTTCGTCAGCGCTCCGGGTAATTTGACAAGAGTCATATGCTCCCCACGGAAATTCGCTATCGTACGAGCTTCCCTTTCTCCCACTTTTCGGCACGAGGATGCGCAGCGCATGGCGAAGACGGACGGGCCCATCGCGGCAGACAGCAAGAGCACTTCCAGCATCGCCCTGCAGGCGGCTTCCGAGGACATCTGGTCGCAGAAATACCGCCTGAGCAGCAAGGACGGCACGCCCATCGACCAGACCGTCGATGACACCTGGCAGCGAGTCGCCCGTGCCCTGGCCGACGTCGAACCGGCCAAGCAGCGTGAGCATTGGTACGAGCGCTTCCTCTGGGCGCTGCGCAATGGCGCCATCCCGGCCGGGCGGATCATTTCCAACGCCGGCGCGCAGGACTACAAGCCGGCCACCTCGACCATCAACTGCACCGTCTCCGGCTCGATCACCGACTCGATGGACGACATTCTCGGCAAGGTCCACGAGGCCGGGCTGACGCTCAAGGCCGGCTGCGGCATCGGCTACGAGTTCAGCACCTTGCGTCCGCGCGGCTCATTCGTTTCCGGCGCCGGCGCGCACACCAGCGGCCCGCTGTCGTTCATGGATATCTTCGACAAGATGTGCTTCACCGTGAGTTCGGCCGGCGGCCGCCGCGGCGCGCAGATGGGTACCTTCGACGTCGGCCATCCGGACGTGCGCGAGTTCATCCGTGCCAAGCGCGAGGACGGCCGCCTGCGTCAGTTCAACCTGAGCCTGCTGATCACCGACGAGTTCATGCAGACCGTCGAGGCCGACGGCGAGTGGCCGCTGATCTTCCCGGTGCATGCCAAGGAAGCCGCCGAGCTGGATCTGGCCGACGATGCCCAGGTGGTCTGGCGCGAATGGCCGGTGCACGACGGCTATATCGTGCGCGACGATGGCCTGGTGGCCTGCAAGATCTACGGGCGGGTCAAGGCGCGGCATCTGTGGGACATGATCATGGTCTCCACCTACGACTACGCCGAGCCGGGCTTCATCCTCATCGACCGGGTCAACCAGCTGAACAACAACTGGTGGTGCGAGGCGATCCGCGCGACCAACCCCTGCGGTGAGCAGCCGCTGCCGCCATACGGCTCCTGCCTGCTGGGCTCGATCAACCTGACCCACTTCGTCATCGACCCGTTCGGCGTCGAAGCGCGCTTCGACTGGGACAAGTACCGCGAAGTGGTGCGCGTCTTCACCCGCATGCTGGACAACGTCGTCGAGATCAACGGCCTGCCGCTGGAGCAGCAGCGCCACGAGATCGAGAGCAAGCGCCGCCATGGCATGGGCTTCCTCGGTCTCGGCTCGACCCTGACCCTGCTCAAGCTGCGCTATGGCAGCCCGGAAGCCTGCGTGTTCACCGAGGAAGTTTCCCGCGAGATGGCGCTGGTCGGCTGGGAGCAGGCGCTGGAGCTGTCGAAGGAGAAGGGCCCGGCGCCGCTGTTGAGCCAGAACTTCGAGGTTACCGCAGAGATGCTGCGCAAGCGTCCGGAGATGGCCAAGGACGGCTACAAGGTTGGCGACCAGATTGCCGGCCGTGTGCTGCACGCCAAATACTCGCGGTATATGCAGAAGATCGCCGAATACGCGCCCGATCTGATCGAGGCACTGGCCGAGCAGGGCGCGCGCTTCACCCACCACAGCTCCATCGCGCCCACCGGCACCATCAGCCTCAGCCTGGCCAACAACGCTTCCAACGGCATCGAGCCGAGCTTCGCCCATCACTACTCGCGCAACCTGATCCGTCCGGGCCGCAAGGCCAAGGAGAAGATCGAGGTGTTCAGCTACGAGCTGCTGGCCTATCGCACGCTGATCAATGCACGCGCCAAGCCCGGCTCCGACGAGCCGGGCGAGAAGCTGCCGGACTACTTCATCACCGCCGATGACGTCAGCCCGACCCAGCATGTGGACATCCAGGCCGCGGCGCAGAAGTGGGTCGACTCATCGATCTCCAAGACCGCCAACGTGCCGACCGACTACCCGTTCGAAGCGTTCAAGGACATCTATCGCTACGCCTGGCGCCAGGGCCTCAAGGGCTGCACCACCTTCCGCTTCAACCCGGCGGCATTCCAGGGCGTGCTGGTCAAGGAGGCCGACCTGGAAAAGACCCTGTACCGCTTCACCCTTGAAGACGGCAGCGTGGTCGAGCTCAAGGGCAACCAGGAAGTCGAGTACGACGGCGAGGTGAACACCGCCGCCAACCTCTTCGACGCCCTCAAAGAAGGCTACTACGGCAAGTACTGATTCCGCCTGAACCGCTTGTACGCCGGGCCGTTCATGGCCCGGCAGGAGAGATTGCACAATGACCGTAAAGATCACCCAGCGCATCAAGGGCTTCAAGGTCGTCGACGAGGCCCTCGAGCGTCCCGCGACCGCCACCAGCGGCAGCGATGGCACGGCGAGCAAGGCCGTCAACGTGGTGGAGATGGACGAGAGCCTGCAGCGCCCGGAAACCCTGATCGGCATGACCTACAAGATCAAGTCGCCGCTGTTCGAACATGCGCTGTACGTCACCGTGAACGACATCGTGCTCAACGCCGGCACGCCGCACGAGCAGCGCCGGCCGTTCGAGATCTTCATCAACTCGAAGAACATGGACCACTTCCAGTGGATCGTCGCGCTCACCCGGATCATGTCCGCAGTGTTCCGCAAGGGCGGTGACTGCACCTTCCTCGTCGAGGAGCTCAAGGCGGTGTTCGATCCGCGTGGCGGCTACCTGAAGAAAGGTGGCGTCTACATGCCCTCGATCGTTGCCGAAATCGGCGCGGTGCTGGAGCGCCATCTGATTGCCATCGGCATGCTCGAAGGCCATGCCCTGGACGAAACCCAGCTCAAATACCTGGCCGAGAAGCGCGCCGCCTACGAGGCCAGCCAGGGTGCGGTGGCGGTGGAGCCGGGTGAAGGCTTCCCGGCCGGCGCGCAGCTGTGCAACAAGTGCAACACCCAGGCCGTGGTGCAGATGGATGGCTGCGCCACCTGCCTGAACTGCGGCAACTCCAAATGTGGCTGACCGCTCACGCGGTAGGATAAAAAAAAGGCCCGGGCTGATGCCACGGGCCTTTTTCGTTGGCGCGAGGCGAGGCGCGCTCAGGTCACCACGCGATAGCAGGGCGTGTACGGCACGCCTCCCGGCAGTTTCATGCGGTGCTGCTCGACGAAGGCCTGCAAAAGCTTGTCCAGCGGCTGCATGATCGCCGCGTCGCCATGGATCTCGTAACGGCCGTACTGCTCGATGCGGCGAATGCCCTTGTCCTTGACGTTGCCGGCGACGATGCCGGAGAACGCCCGGCGCAGATTGGCGGCCAGCTCGTGGGCCGGCAGGTCGCGACGCAGCTGCAGGTTGGCCATCGCCTCGTGGGTGGGATCGAAGGGCCGCTGGAAGCCTTCCTCGATCTTCAACAACCAGTTGAAATGGAACGCGTCGTTGCGTTCGCGGCGGAAGCGGCGCACCTCGCGCAGGCCCTCGGTCATCTGCCGCGCCACCTCGGTGGGGTCGTTGAAGATGATCTGATAGCGCTGCTGCGCTTCTTCGCCGAGGGTGGCGCCGACGAAATCGTGCAGCTGCTGCAGATAATCCGCTGCGTCGCTCGGGCCGGTGAGGATGACCGGGAAAGGCACGTCGCGATTGGCCGGGTGCAGCAGGATGCCGAGCAGGTAGAGGAACTCTTCGGCGGTGCCGACCCCGCCGGGAAAGATGATGATGCCATGGCCGACCCGGACGAAGGCTTCCAGGCGCTTTTCGATGTCCGGCAGGATCACCAGCTCGTTGACGATCGGGTTTGGCGCCTCGGCGGCGATGATGCCCGGCTCGGTCAGCCCCAGGTAGCGGCTGCCGACGCGGCGCTGCTTGGCATGGCCGATGGTGGCGCCCTTCATCGGACCCTTCATCACGCCGGGGCCGCAGCCGGTGCAGACATCCAGGCTGCGCAGCCCCAGTTCATGGCCGACGCGCTTGCTGTACTTGTATTCCTCGGTGCTGATCGAGTGGCCGCCCCAGCACACCACCATGTTTGGCTCGACACCCGGGCGCAGCGTGCGGGCATTGCGCAGCAGGTGGAAGACGTAGTCGGTGATGCCCTGCGAGCTGTCCAGGTCGATGCGTGCACTGCTCAGCTCGCTCTCGGTGTAGACGATGTCGCGCAGGGCACTGAACAGCATCTCGCGGGTGCTGGCGATCATCTCGCCGTCGACGAAGGCGTCGGCCGGTGCATTGAACAGCTCCAGGCGTACGCCGCGGTCCTGCTGCAGGATGCGCACCTCGAAGTCCTCATAGGCTTCGAGAATGGTCTTGGCGTTATCGATGCGGGTGCCGGTGTTGAGGATGGCCAGCGCACACTGGCGGAAGAGTTTGTGCGTGCGTCCCGAGCCGACTTCACTCAGCTGCTGCACTTCGCGCTGGGACAGGGTTTCCAGGCTGCCCTTGGGGCTAACCGAGGCGTTGATTACATAGCGTTGGGTCATTCGTCGTTCCCTGAAATGCCACCGGATCGGCTGCATTGCGATGGTGAGCCCGGGGGCTGCAAGACTACGGGGTCGCCGGTTCATGGCGTGTCGAGGCACTCGCATGGCGAGCGGCCGTGAACACGGCAGGAAAAAGGTGCGCCATCTTACCTGTGATGCGCGGCATTGCGGGTTGGCGCTTGGTCGAGCCATCGACCAGGCACTGCCTGGTCAGGTGGCTTCGCCCCTTCAGGCCGCGGCGTCAGAACGCAAAAGGTAAGACACTCTGAGGGCGCTGGCGTGCGGCGAGCAGGCGATGAAATTCGCCGGGGTCTTTCACCTGCACGTCCGCCTTGCCTTCGTGACGCTGCGCCGCGATCAGCCGCGACAACCAGAAGCGCACGCAGGCGACCCGCAGCATCGGCTGCCAGAGTTCGGCTTCGGCCGGGGTAAAGCGGCGCAGGGCCGAGTAGGCCGCCAGCAGCGGCTCGCTGCGTTCACCGTCGATCTCGCCGTTGGGGTGCGAGCACCAGTCGTTCACGGCAATTGCCAGGTCGTAGAGCATCGGCCCGGAGCAGGCGTTGTAGAAGTCGATCACCCCGGTCAGGTGGCTGCCTTCGAACAGCACGTTGTCGCGGAACAGGTCGGCGTGCAGGTTGGCGCGGGGCAGGGCGAGGAGTTTCGGTCGCAGCTCGGCGATTTCCGCCAGGCCGTCGCGCAGCAGCGGCAGCTGATCCTCGGGCAGGCTCAGCGCCAGGCTCGGCCCCTGCTCCTGCATCCAATCCAGGCCGCGGTCGCTGGCGCGTTCGAGGATGTGGTCGCGGGTGGCCAGATGCAGACGCGCCAGCAGCCGACCGACTTCGGCGCAATGGTGCGGGTTGGGCTCGACCACGTGCTTGCCGGGCAGTCGCGGCTGCAACAGCGCGGGCTTCTCCGCCAGCTCGCGCAGGGCCTCGCCCTGTTCGGTGCGCAGCGCATAGGGCACTGGCAGGCCGGCGCGGTGCAGCACGTCGAGCAGTTCGATGAAGAACGGCAGGTCCTGGCGCGGGCCGCGCTCGATCAGGGTCAGCACGTATTCGCCCTGCTCCAGGCTGATGAAGAAGTTGCTGTTCTCGCTGCCTGCGGCGATGCCCTGGAAGTCGCGCAGCCGGCCGAGCCGGTAGGGCGCCAGAAAGGCCTCCAGTTCATCGCGTTGCAGGGGCGTGAATACCGACATGTTGTCCTCCGGCGGATGTCTGGATTACCAGCTGAAGATCTTCCACGCGGGGATCAGCATGTCCGGCTGGTCGGAGCGCACGAAGTTGCCGTCATTTCCGTCCGCCCGCACCAGGAAGTAGGGCTTGCCGTGCTTGGGCGTGACTTTCACGGCGTAGAGGAAGCCGTTGACGCGATATTCCTCGACGGTGCGATCGCCTTCCTGACGGATGGTTACGTCCGGCTCACCTTCGACCGACTCCTGGGCGAAGCCGGCCAGAGGGGCGCATGCCAGCAGGCTGGCCAGCATCAGGTGTTTGAGAGCGCGCATGGTAACCTTGTCCCTTTGTCGATAAGTGGTCCTTCGCATTCTAGCTCCGGGCCCGCCGAAAAGGTTGATTCCGCTCATGAGCCAAGCCCCCCTCGTCCTGGTGGACGGTTCGTCCTACCTGTACCGCGCCTTCCACGCGCTGCCTCCGCTGACCACCTCTACCGGCAAGCCGACCGGTGCGGTCAAGGGTGTGCTGAATATGTTGCTGAGCCTGCGCAAACAGTATCCGGACAGCCCGTTCGCCGTGGTTTTCGACGCCAAGGGTCCGACCTTTCGCGACGCGCTGTTCGAGAACTACAAGTCGCACCGCCCGCCGATGCCCGATGACCTGCGCGTGCAGGTCGAGCCGCTGCATGCCAGCGTCCGTGCACTGGGGCTGCCGCTGCTGTGCGTGGAAGGGGTCGAGGCAGACGACGTCATCGGCACCCTGGCGCGGCAATGCGCGGCGCTGGGCCGTGATGTGGTGATCTCCACCGGCGACAAGGACATGGCCCAGCTGGTCTGCCCGCACGTCACCCTGGTCAACACCATGACCGGCAGCGTCTATGACATCGAGGGCGTGAAGGCCAAGTTCGGCGTCGGCCCGGAACTGATCATCGACTTCCTCGCGCTGATGGGCGACAAGGTCGACAACATTCCTGGCGTGCCAGGCGTGGGCGAGAAGACGGCATGTGGCCTGCTCAACGGCATCCCGGGCGGGCTCAAGGGGCTCTACGAGCACCTCGACCAGGTCGCCGGGCTGCCTATTCGCGGTGCCAAGTCGTTGGGCGCCAAGCTGGAGGAGCATCGCGATGCCGCCTTCATGTCCTACGAGCTGGCTACGATCAAGATCGACGTGGCGCTGGACGTCGAGGTCGGTGACCTGATGCCCGGGGAACCGCACCGCGAGGCGCTGATCGCCCTTTATCGCGAGCTGGAGTTCAAGCAGTGGCTGGACGAGCTGCTGCGCGAGGCCAAGGCGGCGGGGGAGAACTGCGAGGTGCAGCCAGAAGGCTGTTCGATCCAGGCCGAGGCCCGGTACGAGACCCTGCTGGAGCAGGCCGATTTCGAGCGCTGGCTGGCGCGTCTGAAGGCGGCCGAATGTTTTGCCTTCGATACCGAAACCACCAGCCTCGATGCGCAGCGCGCCGAGCTGGTCGGCGTGTCTTTCGCCGTGGAGCCGGGCCAGGCGGCTTACGTGCCGCTGCGCCATTCCTACATGGGCGTGCCGCAGCAGCTCGAGCTGGATGCCGTGCTCGGCGCGCTCAAGCCGCTGCTGGAAGATCCGGCCAAGACCAAGATCTGCCAGCACGGCAAATACGACATGAACGTGCTGATGCACTACGGCATCGAGATGCGCGGCATGGCTTTCGACACCATGCTCGAATCCTACGTGCTGGACGCCACGGCCACCCGCCACGACATGGACAGCCTGGCGCTCAAGTACCTCGGCCGCGGCACCATCCGCTTCGAGGACATTGCCGGCAAGGGCGCCAAGCAGCTGACCTTCGACCAGATCGCCATCGAGCAGGCCGGCCCGTACGCCGCCGAGGACGCCGACGTCACCCTGCGCCTGCACCAGACCCTGCTCGGCAAGCTGGAGCAGACGCCATCGCTGCTCAGGGTGCTGACCGAGATCGAGATGCCGCTGGTGCCGGTGCTGGCGCGCATCGAGCGCAACGGCGCGCTGGTCGATGCACAGTTGCTCGGCCAGCAGAGCGTCGAGCTGGGCGACAAGCTGGTGCAGCTGGAACGCGAGGCCTTCGACATCGCTGGCGAGGAGTTCAACCTCGGCTCGCCCAAGCAGCTCTGCGCGATTCTCTACGACAAGCTCGGCTGCCCGGTGATCTCCAAGACCGCCGGCGGCCAGCCGTCCACGGCCGAGAGCGTGCTGGCCGAACTGGCCGAGCAGGATTACCCGCTGCCCAAGGTCATCATGCAGCACCGCAGCCTGAGCAAGCTCAAGGGCACCTACACCGACAAGCTGCCGCAGCAGATCAACCCGCGCACCGGGCGCATCCACACCAGCTACCACCAGGCGGTGACCGCCACCGGCCGGCTGTCCTCCAGCGACCCGAACCTGCAGAACATCCCGATCCGCACCGCCGAGGGGCGGCGCATTCGCCAGGCCTTCGTCGCGGCGCCGGGCTACAAGCTGCTGGCGGCGGACTACTCGCAGATCGAGCTGCGCATCATGGCCCACCTGGCGCAGGATGCCGGCCTCTTGCACGCGTTCCAGAACGACCTGGACGTGCACCGCGCCACGGCCGCCGAGGTGTTCGGCGTACCGCTGGAGCACGTCAGCAACGACCAGCGCCGCAGCGCCAAGGCCATCAACTTCGGCCTGATCTACGGCATGAGCGCCTTCGGCCTGGCCAAGCAGATCGACGTCGGCCGCAAGGAAGCGCAGGAGTACATCGACCGCTATTTCGCCCGCTACCCCGGCGTGCTCGCCTACATGGAGCGCACCCGCACCCAGGCCGCCGAGCAGGGCTATGTCGAGACACTGTTCGGTCGGCGGCTGTACCTGCCGGAGATCAATTCGAAGAACGGCGCCATGCGCAAGGGCGCCGAGCGCACCGCGATCAACGCGCCGATGCAGGGCACCGCAGCGGACATCATCAAGCGCGCCATGATCGCCGTGGACAGCTGGCTGCAGGACAGCGGGCTGGATGCGCGGGTGATCCTGCAGGTCCACGATGAATTGGTGCTGGAAGTGCGCGAAGACTTGGTCGAGCATATCCGCGAAGCCATCTGCCCGCTGATGAGCGGGGCCGCCCAGCTGGACGTGCCGCTGCTGGTCGAGGCGGGGGTTGGCAACAACTGGGACGAGGCGCACTGATCGAGCTGCCGAAAAATGTCGGTAGTCGACGAAATTTTTTTCGTTCGCGTTGAACTTACGGCGCAACGCTCCGGTCAGAGCATGCGAAGGGTGTAAAAGCCCTTCGATGCTCCTTGTTGTGTTAAGTGTTGGCAGATCTCTGGACCCCGCCCTAGCGGTCCGGATTCGACCTCGAACTTCCCCCTCCCCCAATGAAGTTCGAGGTTTTTTTTGCCTGGAGAAAAGTGGAAAGACGCTGAGCAGCAGTAATGGGCCTGCGCAAGTTCTTGCGCAGGTGTTCTGTGGATAACCTTGTGAGTAAGCTGTTCGCAGCGCGATCTGCCAGCGTTGGGGCGGCGTTGCGCAAGTTGTTGCCGCGGCTGCGCAGGTTCTTGCACAGCTTTCTGTGCTGGGCATCACGCCTGCTGTTTAATGCGTATGCTGTTTCTCTATATCTTATTGAAAAATAAGAGTTTTTCGTAAATGGCACGGTGCTTGTTGTTATGAAATGGCCATTCGGCACTCATTTCAGACAAGGAGAGCACCCATGCCAACACCCGCGTATCTGTCCCTCGAAGGCACCAAGCAAGGCCTGATCACCGCTGGCACCTTCACCGAGGACTCGGTTGGCAACATTTTCCAGGAAGGCCATGAGGACCAGATCCTGGTGCAGGCCTTCCAGCATCAGGTCATCATTCCGCGTGACCCGCAGTCCGGCCAGCCGACTGGCCAGCGCGTGCACAAGCCTCTGATGATCACCAAGGTGTTCGACAAGTCGTCGCCGCTGATCTTCAACGCACTGACGTCCGGCGAGCGCCTGAACAAGTGCCGTCTGGAGTGGTATCGCACCTCGTCCACCGGTACTCAGGAACACTACTTCACCATCGAACTGGAAGATGCGGTGATCGTCGACGTGCAGTCGCGCATGCCCAACTGCCAAGACCCGAACATGTCGCACTTCACCCATCTGGAAGACGTGTACTTCACCTATCGCAAGATCGTCTGGACCCACGAGGTATCCGGCACCTCCGGCTCCGATGACTGGCGCACCCCGATCGCCGGCTGATTCGCCGCGGTCCCGCTTCGGCCAGGCTCGCCTGGCCGAACGCTTTTTTGCGAAGCACTGAACAGATTCCGTCAACGTCGCTCCGGAATGCGCGAACCACGCATTCTAGAGCGGACGGCCTGTGTTAAACGGGGCTCCGCAAGCGCCCATGCGCTGATACATGGACTGAACAGGAGGAACATGGATGTTCGCCCCAGCCAACCAGGCCCACTTCACGCTTTCCCTCGAAGGCGTCGAGCACGACTTCAAGGTGCTCGAATTCCGGGGCCGCGAGGCCATCAGCCAGCCTTATCGCTTCGACCTGGAACTGGTCAGCGAGCGCCCCGACCTGGATCTG
>Ga0116211_1001663_pt1 | contig 10211 bp, 10 predicted proteins | sample SaghotsprinmetaG_FD_94484 | JGI IMG/M metagenome (GOLD analysis project Ga0116211, IMG submission 94484) | Hot spring microbial communities from South Africa to study Microbial Dark Matter (Phase II) - Sagole hot spring metaG | ecosystem: Environmental > Aquatic > Thermal springs > Hot (42-90C) ... | reverse complement strand
ATAGCAATAACAACGATTAATTCAATAAGTGTAAACCCTTTTTTAGTGAGAATTTTTTTCATATATTCCCCTCCTTTTGTTAAATAAATTAAACAACGAAATAACATGTTAGTCAATATGTATTTAGTTTAATAGTAAATATTACCAATAATAATTACTAGTATTTCTATTATCTGCCTAGGAATCGTTTAAGTAGCTCAGGATTACTTGTAATTTCACTTGCAGCTTCGTAAGAAATAATATTATCTAAAACAAGTTTTGCAAGATTTCCTTCGAAAGTTTGCATACCCATTCTAAGACCTGTTTGTATAGCTGTATTTATCTGAACAATCTTATTTTCTCTAATAAGATTACCAATCGCATCTGTCATTAACATAATCTCATGGACTGCTATTCGTCCAGTTTTATCTATTCTAGGTAGTAATGCTTGAGAAACTACCCCTTTTAATACACTTGATAATTGAGACCTTATCTGAGATTGTTGGTGTGGTGGAAAGGCATCAATAATACGATCAACTGTATTTGCAGCACCTGTTGTATGAAGAGTTGAGAAGACTAAGTGACCAGTTTCTGCTGCTGTTACTGCAAGACTTATTGATTCATGATCACGCATTTCACCGACTAGTATTACATCTGGATCTTCACGAAGTGCTGATCTAAGTGATGAATGAAAATCTACCGCATCTCGGTGGATTTCTCTCTGATTGACTAGACTTTTTTTAGAAGTATGGATATACTCTATAGGATCTTCTAAGGTGAGAATGTGCTTTGATTTATTCTGATTAACATAATCAATCATAGCGGCTAAAGTTGTAGACTTACCACTACCTGTAGGTCCAGTTACAAGAACAAGTCCCCTAGGTTCCAAAGCTAAATCTTTTAAAATAGGCGGAAGATTTAATTCATCTATTGTTGGAATTCTATTCTTGAGCAACCTCATAACTAGAGCATAGGAATCGCGCTGTCTAAAAATATTCAAACGATATCGTTTACCATTTTGGTCTGTGTATGAAGTATCAACATCCTGTCCACTATCGTATAACTCTTTTTGATGTGGTGTTAAAAACTGTTTAATAATTTCATACAAGTCATCATTAGAAAGAGTTGGTAAATCTAGTCGAATTAAATCGCCAACATGTCTAACAATTGGAGGCATGTTTGCGACTAAATGAATATCCGAACATTCATTCTTTTGAGCATAATCTAGTATAGTATTTAGCATTTGAGCTCCTAATCAACAGAATAAAGTATTCTAACTCCTTCTTCAACTGTTGTTATTCCTTTATATATTAGATCTAATACTTCTTCTCTTAACATACGCATTTTTTGATCCTGTGCATAATTTTTCAAATCATCCATAGGTGCACGCTTTGCGATAAGTTCTTGTAGATTACTATCAACAAGAATAATTTCAAAAACTGCAGTTCGTCCTTGATAACCAGTTTGGTTACATTCAGCACAACCAACACCTTTTGTTGCTTTTTCAAGATTTGTTTGAAGTAGTAAATTATCACTTAGTTCTACTTTATGTTCTTTTTTACATTTAGGACATACTTTTTTAACTAAACGTTGTGAAATAACACACTTAACTGATGATGCGACCAAGAATGGCTCAACTCCCATATCCACTAAACGAACAACGGTTGATAAAGCATCATTAGTATGCACAGTTGATAATACAAAGTGACCAGTAATAGCTGCTCTAATTGCGATTTCTGCTGTTTCACCATCACGTATTTCCCCTATCATAATTGTATCTGGGTCTTGACGTAAAATTGATCTTAAACCTGATGCGAATGTGAGTCCAGCTCTTGGATTAACTTGTACTTGTGTAATACCTTTGAACTTACGTTCAATTGGATCTTCGATTGTTACAATCGCTTTCTTTATATCAGCTAACTGAGCCAACATCGAGTAAAGAGTTGTGGTCTTACCACTACCAGTAGGGCCTGTTACTAACAAGATTCCATGAGGAAGTTTAAGTGCTTTATAAATAATTTCCTGGGTATATTCAGATAATCCTAAACTCGCTAGATTGTAGTCAATATTTCTATCTGCACCGAGTAAACGTAATACAATCTTCTCACCATAAGGAGTTGGAAGTGATGATACACGAATATCAATTAATAAGAAATCATTCTTAAATTGGAAACTTCCGTCTTGAGGTATTCTTTTTTCTGCAATATTCATACCACTTATAATTTTAATTCGAGTAATAATAAGTTGATGTACATCAGAACTAAATTCATTATGCAATAATAAATCACCATCAACACGGAAACGAACACGAGTAGTATTTTCTTCAGGTTCAATATGAATATCAGATGCATTTTGATGGAATGCATCAAAGATTAGGTTATTAACTAATTTTACGACTGGTGCTGAATCAACACGTTCTGCCATTCCTTCTTCATCAAGATTATCAGCAGAAATGACCCCATTACCGCTGTACTCATCTTTGATATCATCTAGAATTTCATCAGCAGATCGTCTTGAATAAACTCGATTGATTGCTTTCTCAATTTCAGATGAAGGAGAAACTACAGTTTTTATTTCAAAGCCAGTAATCATGCCTAAATCTTCTAAACATGCAAAATCAAGTGGATCATTTGTGGCAATTGTAAGTGCACCAGCCTTCAAATTCATAGGAACAATATTGTATCTCTTTGAAATTGCTTCTGGTACAATTTTTACAACATCCAACTCAACTTGAAATAACGGAGCATCTACATAATCAACCTGTAGACGTTGAGCAAGTGCTTTTAAAATATCTCTTTCACTAGCAAAGCCTAAATCAGAAATTACATTTCCTAAACGTTTCTTTACAGCCTTTTGACGACTCAGTGCTTCACTTAATTGTTCCTCTGTAATAATATTTTCTTCTACTAACACTTGTCCTAAACGAACTATTTTCATATTCAACCCCTCCTTGAAAGTACTTATGACTCATTTTGCGCTATAATCAAATAGACGAGGTATTCCAAATGCAATACATTATCCCTTTTTTCATTTTTATTTACGGTTCGATTTTCGGTTCTTTTTTTAATGTTGTTATACTTAGAACTCCTAAAAATGAATCATTAATAACTCAATCTTCTCATTGTCCAAAATGTATGACACCAATAAAACCATATGATCTTATACCTATACTAAGCTATGTATTTCTTGGTGGAAAATGCAGACACTGTCATAACCCGATATCTTGGCGTTATCCAGTGATTGAAAGTTTAACTGCAATTAGTTTCGTAAGCATTTATTTAGCATATGGTATTTCCTATTCAACTCTAATCGGTATGATTTTAACTTCTTTACTAATCATTATTGCAGCAATTGATATTGATACAATGGAAATTCTTGACCGATTTCAAATTATGATTCTTATGCTTGCCTTTATTAATTTACTTATTAGTCCTTTACCAGTAATTGAGCATTTATTAGGATTTTTTATCATAAGCATTCCTTTTTATGCAATCGCATACCTCACAGGCGGTATAGGTGGTGGGGACATAAAACTTATTGCCGTATCTGGATTACTATTAGGTTACAAAGCCACTATCATTGCATTCTTCATCGCAAGTGTCCTTGGTGGATTAGTCGTGATATACTTACTTATAACTAAACAGAAAGAGCGAAAATCATTAATAGCTTTTGGTCCATATCTATGTATTGGGATATTCTTTGCATATCTATATGGTAATCAAATATTTTATTGGTATTTAAATTTCTTTAATTAACTACTTTCCACCTTCTGGATGAGGATCTTCATTAGAATCGCCTTTACCAGTTCCATTTGCGGTAATATCTTTTGTGTAATCCTTCTCAACTTCATCAGGTAACAATTGATGAATTGAGTACAAATCAAATGTAAACGTGCCAATCGCATCTTTATAATCATAGGTTGAAGTCGAAATTATTATCGAAGTATTCCATTTAGTTACTTCATCTAAGAAATAAACAAAGCGAGCATATGTAGTTGAAACTTCATATGTATGTTGGGAGAGTAAAACAAGAGCTGCTGTCTGAGGGTAATCTTCGCTAGAATCTACAACCGCTTTGTATTTATCGACTAATTCTCGAATTGCATAATATTCTTGACTAGGAAGATTATCGATTGCTAGTGGGTTAACTACCTCGGGTTCTGTAAATGTTGTACTCAACACACGCATATTATAATTAGTCGTAAGTGGTAAAACCCATTGTTCAAATTGTGCTTCATTAATAGGAGCTTCAAGTTCATGTAATTTATCTGAAACCTCAATCAATCTAGTATCTAATTGTTTTTTAAGATTTGATTCATTCGGTAAACTAGTGTCAATAATTAATTTTTGATTCTGAAGATCATATAGGTTTGCAGTTAATGTTGAGTTTGTACTCAATAGAGGAAAAATTACAAACGCCAACATCATTCCAACTATTCCAATGATTGCTAATATAAAAAGTAGAAATGCTTCACGTTTTGAAACTTTCATATTAATTCCCCCCTTTCATAATACAAGCAACAGTTCCAGTGTATAAACCTATTTCTTTATCATAGGCATACCCAGCATAAGAAACATCTGCAAATTTATATGTTCTTTGTAAACGAAGTACATAATTTGAGAAGTCAGATGGTCTTTTACCTGTCATTTCAATGGTAATTGTATTTTCAGCAAACTCTAAGAACGAAAACTTTATATCAGTTGGACGTTCATAATAAATTACATCAAGAATTTTTGAATCAAATTTCGGTCTATAATCAATAACTAAATCTAAATTCGCAACTTCACTTTCAATTTCATCTAAAGTCTTAATGTTCTCTTGGATCTTTTTAATACCATTCATTTTCTCTACAACATTTGGATTTTGAATATATTCAGTTATAGATGCAATTTCTTGATTCATAGAATTATTATCTAGAACAATTTTTAACGCATAAGCTCCAAGAATTAAAATTGCTGCAGAGATTAAAATAAAATAAATTCGTATTGGGCTTGTTGTATTTGCCTTTTTCTTCTGTTCACTACGATAACGTTCAAGTAAGTTCATGTCTTGTTTTTTCATAGCTTACTTCCTCACCAATGTGCCAATTGCATTGACAAACTTATTTTCGAACTTTCCACTAACAAAACTAGGTTTTTCTAGTATTTCACATTCAATTAAAAGATTTTCCTTTACACTTTTTTGAATATCTTCTAACAAATCATCTGAACCTGTCAGAATAATCCTTTTAAGTTCGTTCTCTCGAGAACGTGTATATGAAAATTGAATCATTTTATTTATGTTTTCAGTAATAGTATTAACTATATCTTCATGATTATCTTCAGAATATAATACAAGCTTATTATTGCGTGATAAACCATATTCACCATCTTCAAACAAATACAATCTAAGATGGCCATTGCCTATATCAGCTAATATCACTTGTTCATTTTCCTTCATTTGAGAAGAACTTTTTAGAAGCTTTAAAACAGAGTTTGTTGCAGAATCAATAACAACTGGAGTAAGTTTACATTGCTTTAAAACTTCAAGAACGGTTTCAATCGCAGTTTTTTGCATTGCTACAGCTAATACTCTTAAAAACTTTGAAGAATCACTTTCGAATTGACTTAATACTACATAGTCCATTATATAGTCTGGTGATAAATTCAAAGTATTCATCATTTCAGAACGAACAAGTAATGGTATCTTTCTTTCATCGATATCTGGAATATTAAGTTCTCTGTAAATCACTGATGGATTATTAATACAAACATATGCTTGTTTTTCTTTAAAATGATAGTCTTTCAAGTGAGCTAATAAAAGATTCGAAAAATCCTTAACATTGGTTACACCAGAATCATTAACCCAATCCTCGGGATATTCATAAGCTAGTAAATTTCTAATAGAAACATTAGTTTTTGTGGTTTTTGCCTCAACCAAATAGACATAACCGTTGCGAATCTCAATCGATAAAGCCATATTGTATTCCCCCTTCCTTGTTAACCAATCGACTCATACATTTGGAAGATTGGTTGAATAATAGAAACTACTATAAATCCGATAATAACACCTAACGTAATCAACATAATTGGTTCCATCATTGCAATCATTCTTGCTAATGCTGAATCCGCTTCGTTATCAAAGTAATCAGCTGTACTGTTAAGAATATCTCCGAGTGATCCAGATTCCTCACCAATAAATATCATTGATGATAACATCGTATCAAACTCACCAGTATTCTGAATAGCCTTTGAAATCAATTCCCCTTTTGTAACCTCTTCAACAACAGAGAAGAACTTATCTTCTAGATATGCATTATTTAAAACTCTTGACGTTGTTTCTAACATATCTATAGTTTGAACTCCACTTGAGTATAAAGACGCCATTGCACGAGCTGCACGAGCAGAGTATATGGTTGAATTTAAAGTCCCAAATATCGGAAGGTATAGTTTAAGTTTATCAAATTGTATTCTTACACTTGTAATTTTTAATGCGATATTTCCTCCAACAAACAAGATTAGTAATACCGCCAATATAGCAATCCAATTTGATGTTATGAAATCACTAAATCCTAATATTATTTTAGTCGTCCAAGGAATATTCTCAGCTGGAAACATATTCGTAATAGTAGGTAATACAAATGTTACAAGCATTAAAATTACGCCAACAGAGACAATGCCAAGAATCGCAGGATAGATACTAGCTGTCTTAATCTTATTATTTAATTTCTGCTCTTTTTCATAGTGTTCGGACATTCTCTTGAGCGATTGATCCAAAGTTCCACCCATTTCCCCAGCAACAACCATGTTTGTTAATAATTCAGGAAAGGCACCTCTTTGCATTTGCATTGCTTTTGATAAAGTGTTACCCTTCTGAACTTCTTCATAAATGTTTCTAAATATTTGACGTGCTTTCCCATTATCTGCTTTAGATTGCAACATATCTAGTGATTGAATAATTGGAATACCTGACGCAATCATCGTACCTAATTGTCTACAAAAAACAACCAAGCTTTTAATTTTAAGCTTAGTAATTGAATCTGAAGAAGATATTCCTTCTTTATATTCAAGTAAGAAAAGCTGTTTATTCTTAATAAGTTGAATCATCTCTTGAGTAGACTCAGCGCTAATAATATCTTCAATCGTCTTGCCTTTAGAATCAACAGCAGTAATATGGTAACTTTTCATACTCTATCCCCCCCCTTAATTTTCTATTGTAGGTGTATACTCATAATTCATACTAGCTCCTGTAGATATTGGAGTACCAGTAATTGGATCTAAAATTTGAAATGGGAAATTGTTAAACGAACTTGGATTGAAAACTATTTGTGCATTGTTATTTGCATAAAATGATCTTGCTACAACAGCTCCATTTAAGATACCATTATTACTTATTTCAAGTGAACCATTTGGTACATAATATAATGCTGAAGTATTGATGCTACCATTGTTGCTAATTGAAACAGTTGATCCTCCCGTAACTAAGTAACCAGACATACTCGAGTTATTTTGGAAGTAAATTGAAGCATTAGAAAACATAAATGAGCCTGATATCTTCAAACCATTCGCAGTATAAATCGAAAGATTAGTATTACCACTCATCATAATTGTATCAACAAATATAATTAATTTTTGAGGATCTGTTGTTCTTCCAAGTGTATAAGGACTGTTATTTGATGTTGGAAGTTTGAAAGGAACTGTAGTTGATGTTGCAGGTGTTGTAGTACCTTTGACATAAATTGTAAGAGTCCCATTTCCCACAAATTCAACAAATCCATTAAACCATAACTTATCTGTCACGATCACAGTATCTTGATCTACTCTAATTTTAAAATTACTATCTCCATTAATTACCAATTCTGGCACATAATATCCTTTGTAAGTTCCAGGACTTGCAGGCATAACATAAGTATAGTTGTTATATGCATTATTATTTGATTTATTTATATTACCATTGCTATCCACTAAAGTTTGACTACCTACTGTCAAAGTTGGTAACTTATTATTTTCATTTCTAACACTATTCGCAAGCGTTCTTATATAAGTAAAATCAACAACAGGAAAATCATCTTGTTGAAGAGTTTTATTTAAACCATCAGAATTCCCTGAGTTAGTCACCACATTATTATTCGTGTTTGGTAACAAATAAACTTGACCATCTACAGTTCCATTAAGAATAATCGAACTAGATGTTTGAGTATACGATCCTATATTAGCAGGTGTGTTTAAGAGTGAACTTGTAACTGTGACACCATTATTTAAAGTTATACTTTGTTTAGTTAAAATAGCTTTATCAATACTAAATCCATTCCCATCACCAGAATTAAATTTAAACTTTAATGTTTTTTCTAAGGTACGCGTCGCATCGACTACTTTGCCTGTTGAAATTACTCTATACTGTTTAAATCCATTAGCATCGAAACCAAGACTAATCACTTGTCCATCCATAAAACTAGCTTCTCCAAGTGATGGATTGAAGTCTAAATGATATGTGGCATTTGAAGTACTTAAGGCATCTAAATTAGCATAAAAAACAGTAGCTGTTAATCCTCCAGGATTCGTGGCATATGTAGCAAATATATCATTAACAGTTTTTTCAAATTTAGCAACCATATAATTAATACCAGAATCTGCTGAATAAAGTGCTGTTGTATGGTGATTTGCAACAAATGAGTTACGTTGATTCGATATAGATGAATGCATTACTCCCCCTAAAAGAATTACAAGCACCATAAAAATAATTACTACAGTAAGTAATGCAACACCACTATTAGAACTTAAAATTCTTCTTTTTTTCATGATGTACCCGTTTCTCCAATCCTTATTCTAATCATATAATTAACTTCTATTGGATTATTTCTTGTATCAGGTATTGAAACCAATCTTAAATGAATAGCTGAATTAGCCGCATCAATCACTACGTTGAAAGTCTGAACTCCACTTGCGATAACTACACCATTTCTTAATATATTATTTGCATTTAAACAATAAGTTATAACTGTAGATGATCCCATGGTGGCACATTTCGTTGTTGAATTGAATGAAATATCTATATTTCTAGATACATACATCCTTGAATCTTTTTCAAAATAAGTTGCTACCAGTCTTAATGATTCTTGGTTTGCTACTTGAGTAGATTCATTTTTAAAGAAAGTAGTCGAAAATCCAACTAGACTAGCTACCAAACCAAAAACCATTACCACAATCATCATGGTAATTATAACTTCAATTAAAGTGAACCCACTTTTTATTTTTTTCATTTTAACCACCAAACTTTATATAGAGTTCCATCTGAGCTCTATTCCCTTGATAACTTGGATCACCAACTTTACTTGTGACTGTTATTAAGATATTTGTTATGTCTGAAATCGAAGTATTTGTTGTATATTGAAAAACAAAATTATAGTTTGTATTTGAATTATCAGTACAAGTATTCCCTGTACATGTGTAACCCATCGCTGATATAGCTCCTAAAGGTGTTGCACCTGCAACTTGGCTTCGACTATATAACTCTTCCATTTCGCTTTGAGCGAAATATGAAGCATCTGTAAACTCACGAGATATGTTATTCATTAAATTAGTGATAAGAAACGCAGGGAAAAGTGCAACCATGATAATTCCGAATAGACCCATGGCAACAACTACTTCTACAAGAGTAAGTCCCTTCTTGTTTCTCATACATTAAAACTCGCTTTCGCTTTTAAATAGATATTCTCTAACTTTATAGTAATCCAACTACATTGTAATTACAACTTTTATCATTATAAATAATTAAAAAATAGTACATAGATATTGAAATTATGCACTGTTTTATTATTAAGTACTCTATAAGTGAAGTTTATATATAATAATTAACGATCTTTAACTAAAAGTCTATTTGTAAGAACATCAATCCCAAATGCACCAAGAGGTGCTGTAATAAGAATTGCTAGTACTGCCGCAGCTAAAATGATATTGCCTGAACTAAAACCTAAACTAAATGGAATGGATCCAATCGCTGCTTGAACAGTTGCCTTTGGGATATATGCAACGCCTGTAAATAACCTTTCTTTAAGAGTTAAATTAGATTTGATCAAACACATTTGGACTCCAATGATACGAGAAATTAATCCTAAAACTAATACTAATGCAATTAACCATGCATACGATTGTAAACTGGATAAATCAACCACTGCCCCAACCAAAATAAATAAGAAAACTTCAGATGCGACCCATATCTTTGAAAATTTTGATGTGATTCTATTTGCGAGTTTT
>Ga0116211_1001661_pt1 | contig 10220 bp, 10 predicted proteins | sample SaghotsprinmetaG_FD_94484 | JGI IMG/M metagenome (GOLD analysis project Ga0116211, IMG submission 94484) | Hot spring microbial communities from South Africa to study Microbial Dark Matter (Phase II) - Sagole hot spring metaG | ecosystem: Environmental > Aquatic > Thermal springs > Hot (42-90C) ... | reverse complement strand
CCAATTATTATATTTCCATTACTGTCCTTTTGTAGTTCTTCATAAATTGCATCCCATGAACCAATATCATTCCAGTGTAAATCCATAGGGACAAGGGATAGTAAGCTTGTTTTTTCAATAATTCCGTAGTCAATTGATATGTTTGGCATTTCTGAATAAGCTTTTATAAGTTCGGTAAAATCTAATCTTAAAAGTGAAGCTACATCTGGCATTAATTGGTTAAATTGCTCTATCATAAGGTCAATAGTGAAGGCAAAGATACCAGAATTCCAATAATAATCACCATTTCTAACGTATGTTTGGGCAGTCTCTAAGTCTGGTTTTTCAACGAAATTATCAACATAGGGAAAAAGTGTATTGTTAATTCTAATCCTCTCATTACCAGCCTTGATGTATCCATAACCTGTATCAGGGCGAGTAGGTTTTAGCCCAAAGGTGACAATCCTGCCTTCTTTTGCAAGTAACTCCCCATAATTTAGATATTCCACAAACTTTTCTTCAGGGTAGACTATATGGTCAGAAGGGCAGACTAATATAACATCTCTTTTATTGGCACCAAGTGCTTCAAGAAAATACTTTATTGCAAATGCAATGGCAGGGGCAGTGTTCTTTGATAAGGGTTCGAGCAATACTTGTTTTTCAGTGAACTGAAAGCCCATTTTAGCTAAATCTGAATGGACATAAAACTTATAGTCACGGTTTGTTGACACTACTATATCATCAGCTTTAATAAAATTTAGAAGCCTACCAACAGTTTGTTGAAAGAGTGTCTTATTACCAACTAGTCTAATAAATTGTTTTGGAAAATCTTTTCTTGATAGAGGCCAAAGCCTTGTGCCACCACCACCTGCAAGTATTAGTGCCTTCATTATTTTGACTCCTTTAATTAAAAATATATCATTACTTTAAGAGAATCCTTAGCTTCTATAACTAAGGAATAAGCCTTTGCGGTATCATCAATGGTGAATCTATGGGTTATAAGTCTTTCTGGTTTTATTACGCCTTTAACAATAAGTTCAAGTGCTTCTTTTGTATCATTTGGACCACAGGAGTAACTATTTATAATAGATATATCTTTAAAATAAAGTTCATTGATAGGTAGTTTTAGATAGTCCTTTGGATCAGCAGGGCTAAAAAAAACGACAGAGCCACCAGGGGAGATTAAATCAAAAGCAGATTCCATTGCTGTGAGATTATTAGGACAAACAATAACAACTTGAGCCATCCTACCTTTGGTTATTTCATTTAAAACTTTGTTAGCATCTAATTTACTGTAATCAATGACTGCATCTGCACCTATTTCAAGGGCTTTGTTAATTCTGAAAGGGATTTTATCAATGCAAATAACCCTTGAGGCGCCGTAGTATTTTGCAAGCATTACATGAATCTGTCCCATTATACCAAGACCTATAATGACAACATTATCACCTTTTTGAATATTAGCCCTTTTTAAAGACTTAACTACACAGGCAATCGGTTCAATCATAGCACCATCTTCGTAGGATATTTGCTGTGGTAATAAAAGGGTATCGTTTTTTAGATTAATTTCTGGTACAAGTATATACTCTGATATACCGCCGGGTATAATCTTGCTGTCTTTCCAAGTCTGACAGTGGACATAGTCCCTTCTGTTACAAAAATTACAATTAAGACAGGGTGCATGATGATGGACGAATACCCTTGATCCTTCTTGGATGTCAGGTCTAAATTCTTTTACCCTTGAGCCAACCTGAACTACCAAACCAGCAGGTTCGTGTCCTAATACGAGTGGTGCTTTTTTTTCAACATACCAAGGCATTACATCGCCTGAGCAAATACCTGAAAACTTTGTCTGTATTAAAACTTCCTTCTCACCTAACTTTGGTACGAGGATATCTTCTATTCTTATATCACCAAAACTGTAAAGTTTTGCAGACTTCATTAATCTATAAATTGATGAGCCTTCTGAAATAGTCAATAGTTTTGATAAGACCTTTTTTTAAATCTATTTTTGGATACCAATCTAATTTTTCTTTTGCGAGAGTTATGTCAGGTCTCCTTTGGCGAGGGTCGTTTATGGGAAGTGGATGGTATGAAATCTTAGACTTTGAATTTGTCATTTTTATACAAAGTTTTGCTAATTCAAGTATTGAAAACTCCTTTGGATTTCCAAGATTTACAGGTCCAGTGAAATCGTCAGAACTGTTCATAAGTTTTATAAAGCCATCAATCATATCATCTACATAGCAAAAACTCCTTGTCTGTAAACCATCACCATAGACAGATATTTCTTCTCCTTTTAAGGCTTGTATAATAAAATTACTCACTACTCTTCCATCATTAGGGTGCATCCTTGGACCATAGGTATTGAAGATTCGAGCAACTTTGATAGTGAGTTTGTGTTGACGATGATAGTCAAAAAAGAGTGTTTCAGCACATCTTTTACCCTCATCATAACAAGCCCTCGGTCCAATTGGATTGACATTTCCCCAATAGGTCTCTTTTTGTGGATGTTCTACAGGGTCCCCATAGATTTCACTTGTTGATGCTTGTAATATCTTTATTTTGAGCCTCTTTGCAAGACCAAGCATATTAATACTCCCGTGCACAGAGGTCTTTGTTGTCTGGACAGGATCAAATTGATAGTGAATTGGGGAAGCAGGACAGGCAAGGTTATAGATTTCATCCACTTCTAAATAAAGGGGAAAGCAAATATCATGTCTAAGAACCTCAAAAAATGGATTATTTAATAAATGGACAATATTTGACTTATCACCAGTATAGAAATTGTCAACACATATGACTTCATTTCCATCTTTTAAAAGTCTTTCGCATAGGTGTGAACCAAGAAAACCAGCACCACCAGTTACAAGAATTCTTTTTTTAATAGAACTTTTCATTATCTATTCCATCCTTAATAATTTATATAGGAGATGAGATATTGATCTCATAGGTTCCAATACTAACTTGTGTTGATAAATTAGCATCCCAAAGGAGTGAAGTTACTTTTGACTTTGATTTTGCAGGCACGATTAATAAAAGTTTTACATTTTCTTTTGATATAGATGTCCATAGACTTTTACTGTTTTCATTTATAGTTTGTTCTGTCTCTACGCATATGTAAGCTATCTTTAATCCGTGGTTAGACAAAATTATATTTGGAGATGAGTGTTTAGAAACTATTACTTCTGAGTATTGTTTTGCATATTTAGATTTAAGATGCTCTATGACAAGTTCCTTTAAAAGTTCATCAGTTTCCATACTATTAGTTCACCTTTTGTTTCCTTTAAAATCTACATTAATAACCTTGCCTTTTGTTGTTGGCTCAATCTCTTCATTAGTTTCATTATTATCAAGAGGTGTCTTTGAGTTCTTATCTATTGATTTGCTAAATGTTGTAAATTGCTCCTCTTGGTTAAATTTTACAACAAGATTTGTATTAATATCAGGGGAAAATATGGAAATTATATTTTTTGATGGAATTAGACAATTTTCTATCTTTGTACCAAAGCCTAGTTTTGCATAAATAAAACCATCAGTCCATTGAAAGTTCATTTTGTTGTTAAATACCAAGACTAATCCATTTTCTTGTTCGTCACCAACAAAACCTCTCTTTCCAATTATCACATCCTCTGAGTATTTCACAACAATAAAAACACGTCCTATCATATTTAACAAACTAAAAAAAACATATTTTTTTAAATCATCTAAATTCTGGCCAGCCACCATGTATCACTCCTTATATGAGACATTGGTATATTATAGCAAGTATAGTTTTTTATTTCTTTCAAATAAACCTTCTTTTTTAGAAAAAAAAGGCAAATTGTTATTAAAATATTAAAAATTGATTATTATCCTTAGAGATATCTAATTCAATAATCAGTATTTCTCCTCATAATTGTATTTTAATTGTAGCAAAACTAATTTTGTTTAAATATTTTGAATCTTACCCAAAAATAGCGATAGAACTAAAAAGCTTAATAAAATCAGCAAGTAAGATAGGAAGGGCTGGTGAGGGATTATTATACAACACCTTATAAAAAAAGTTCCTAGGGGGGTTTTGTCATAAGGTATTGTTTTAAATGTATAAATCAAAATTATAAATAAAATTTGTCGATTATAAAAATCCTGAAACAGCCCTTACTATCGCTATTTTAAGGTCTTAATGATGTATTTAGAGTTTTCTCCCTTTAATGCTATAATAGTAAAGTTTTTTAAACACTTTCTTAGGAGGATATCCTGTATGAACAAAGATAAGCTCAAGGCACTTGAAAATGCTATATCTCAGATAGAAAAAAGTTTTGGTAAGGGCTCAATTATGAAACTTGGCTCTGCAGGAGTTACGGAAGGGATTCAGGTTATCCCTACTGGTTCAATAGCCTTAGACATAGCAACAGGGGTAGGAGGCTTCCCTAAGGGTAGGGTGATAGAGATATTTGGACCTGAATCATCAGGTAAGACAACACTTGCACTAAGTGCCATTGCTCAAGCACAAAAGACAGGTGGTACCGCCGCTTTTATTGATGCTGAACATGCCCTTGATATTAATTATGCCTCAAAACTTGGTGTAAATATTGAGGAATTACTTGTATCACAACCAGACACAGGTGAGCAGGCACTTGAGGTTGCAGAGACACTTGTTAGGAGTGGGGCAGTTGACATAATAGTGATTGATTCTGTGGCTGCACTTGTCCCTAAGGCAGAGATAGAAGGTGAGATGGGTGAGGCACATATGGGATTACAGGCAAGGCTTATGAGTCAAGCGCTCAGGAAACTTACTGCAGCAATATCAAAATCACAAGGAACAGTCATCTTTATTAATCAAATAAGGATGAAAATAGGCATCATGTTTGGCAGTCCAGAGACAACTACTGGTGGTAATGCACTCAAGTTTTATGCCTCGATGAGACTTGATATTCGCAAGATTGATAATCTTAAAGATGGACAGGATGTAATAGGTAGTAGGGTAAGGGTAAAGATTGTAAAGAATAAGGTTGCTCCACCTTTTAGGCAGGCGGACTTTGATATTTATTACAACGAAGGAATATCTAGGATTGGTGAAATTATTGACATAGGCTCAGAAAAGGGGATAATTGAAAAGTCAGGTGCTTGGTATAGTTATGGAGGCACAAGGATTGGGCAGGGTAGAGAAAATGTGCGTGAGTATTTAAAAAAGAATCAAGATGTAGTAGAAGAGGTTACCTTGAAGATTATGTCTTTAACAGAACCCAAAAAGGTTAATGTTGAAAGTTAATAAAGAAAAGTCAATTCTTGAGTATGCCTATCGTCTTCTTGCTTTAAGGGACAGAAGTGAGATAGAGATGAGACATCGCCTTATTAAAAAGAGTTATGAAAATGATGAGATTGATAAAACTATTTCTCATCTCAAAGAACTTGGTTATATCGATGACAAGAAACTTGCAGAAAAGCTAATCAGATTTGCTATTATTAATAAGAACTATGGTAGGAAGTATATAAAGCCATTTCTTTTATCTAAAGGAATAGATGAATCAGTAATAAATAATCTTACTATTTCAGATGAGGAATTCAAAGAATCTGCTGAGAGTTTTATAATCAAGCAGAAAAAAATTATTAAAAATAAGATAGGACAAGGGGATAAAAAGCAAGATTTACTTTGTAAGATAATAAAAGGTTTACAGAGTAGGGGACATGATTATGAGACAATCAAAGAAGCCCTTTTAAATAAAGGAGAATCTAATGTCTGAGAAAAAGAGCATAATTATTATCAAAAAGGTTAAAAAAGGGCATGGTGGAGCTCATGGTGGTAGTTGGAAGGTTGCTTATGCAGATTTTGTAACAGCCATGATGGCTTTCTTTTTATTATTATGGTTACTTGCTATGGTATCTCCAGAAAAAAGGGCAGCCCTATCTCAATATTTTAAGCATTTTAGTTTATTTGATAAAGGCGGACATTCCTTCATGTTGGAAGGGCAGCCTCAGATGGTTTCACAGCAAGGAAGCACAAGCCCTAAACAAGGTCTGACCTTTGGCAGTGGTGATAATAAAGAAATTACTCCTAAAGACATAAGTGATAAGGTCAAGCAAACTATATCTGATAAGCTTACATCTTTTAAGAATCAGATTATGGTTGACATATTTGAAGGGGGTGTGAGAATTCAAATTTTTGATCTGGAAGGAAAATCACTTTTCAGACCAGGGAGTGCTGAATTAAGTACCATTGCAAGGGAGATTATTAAAGTGGTCTCTGAAAGCATCAAGGATATACCTAACAAGATAGCCGTAGAAGGACATACAGATTCCTCACCATTAAGGCTGGGCAAGATATCAAATTGGGAATTATCATCCGAAAGGGCCTCATCAGCAAGACGTGAACTTGAGTCAAATGGCATTGATACAACAAGGATTGCAAGGGTGGTTGGATATGCAGACACAGAACCACTCTTTGTTGACGATCCAAATGATACAAGGAACAGAAGGATAAGCCTGATTATTCTTCAAAAAACGCCTGAGGCAATTACAGAAAGAAAAAAGCAAAGTGAGAATCAAAATCCCTTTTCAAAGACAATTAATTGAACCTTTTTTTGAACTATGATATTATTAGCAGTTTTCATTTAAATCTTATAAATTTAAGGAGATAATTATATGCTTGAACAAGAAATTGTTGAGATTTTGAAACAGCAAAATGAGGAATTTAAAAAACTTGCACTAGAACATAGGGAGTTAGATACAAGGCTTTCAGAAATAACAAAAAAACCTTATCTCACTCCAGAAGAAGAGGTTGAGAAAAAAAGGATGCAGAAAGAAAAGCTTATGAAAAAAGACAAGATGGCTGATTTGATCAGAGAATATAAAAAGAATCATAGCTAAAAAGGTAAATCAATGAAACTAAAGAGTAAGATAATTAAAGAAGGACTTGAGAGAATGCCCCATAGGGCATTGCTTTATGCAACAGGTATTCATCCATCAGATATGGACAAACCATTCATAGGTGTGGCAACTAGTTTTACAGACCTTATACCCGGACATATAGGAATGAGAGATTTGGAGAGGTTTATAGAAAAGGGTGTTCATTCTGGTGGTGGCACACCCTTTTTCTTTGGGATTCCAGGAATATGTGATGGTATTGCTATGGGTCATAAAGGCATGCATTACTCCCTTGCCTCTAGGGAATTGATAGCTGATATGATAGAGACCATTGCAGAGGCGCACTGTCTTGATGGCCTTGTATTGCTTACTAATTGCGATAAAATAACCCCTGGAATGCTCATGGCATCTGCCCGTCTTGATATTCCATCTATAGTTGTTACAGCAGGGCCTATGATGGGGGGACATTATAAGGGCAAGAGGTTAAATCTCACAAGTGACACCTTTGAGGCAATCGGTAAATTCAAGAGAGGCCTTATAAAAGAAGAAGATCTTAAAGGGCTTGAGATGTGTGCCTGTCCTGGTGCGGGTTCCTGTCAAGGCATGTATACTGCAAATACGATGGCATGTATCACTGAGTCACTTGGAATGAGTTTACCAGGTTGTGCATCAATGCCTGCAGTAACAGCAAGCAAGAGGAGGATTGCCTTTGAGAGTGGTATGAGGATTGTAAACCTTGTTAAGAAAAATCTTACTCCACGAAAGATAATGACAAAAAATGCCTTTGATAATGCCATTAGGGTTGATCTTGCCCTTGGTGGTTCAACTAATACAGTTTTACATATCCCTGCCATTGCCAATGAAGCAAAGGTGAAACTCTCAATTGAGACCTTTGATTTATTAAGCAAAACAACACCACACATCGCCAATATGATTCCCTCAGGGCAACATTTTATGGAAGATTTATACTATGCAGGTGGTATACCAGCAGTTTTAAATAGATTAAGAAACCTTTTAAAATCAAGCCCTACAGTAGCAGGTTTGGACATAAAAAAGATAGCAGAATCAGCAGAGATTTATGATGAAGATGTAATTAGGCCATTGTCAAAGGCATATCATAAAGAAGGAGGCATTGCAATCCTTAAAGGTAATCTTGCACCAGACGGGGCTGTAATTAAACAGACCGCTGTTAGCGAAAAAATGTTAGCTTTTAAAGGCAGTGCCAGGGTTTTTGATTCTGAAGAATCTGCTATGGAAGCAATTCTCAAGGGTTCAATCAAGGCTGGAGAAGTAATAGTTATCAGATACGAAGGACCTAAAGGTGGACCTGGTATGAGAGAAATGCTCTCACCAACATCAGCAATTACAGGCATGGGGCTAAACGATTCTGTTGCACTTATAACTGATGGGAGATTTTCAGGAGGGACAAGGGGCCCTTGCATAGGTCACATATCCCCTGAGGCAATGGAAGGTGGTGTAATTGCAGTTGTTCAAGAAGGTGACATTATTAGTATTGACATAAAAAAGAGGAAGTTAACCCTTGAGGTTCCTGATGAGGAGATTCAAAAGAGACTCTCCCAATGGAAACAGCCCAAACCAAAGATAAAAAAGGGATATCTAAGTAGATATGCAAGACTAGTAAGCTCTGCTGCAAGCGGAGCAATAATGTCTTGATAATATTTTAATAGGGGCGAATTAATAATCACCCCTACTGATAGAATTTAAATCTAAGAAAATATTAAAAAATCAATTATTTTCTACCTCCTTAAAATAGCGCTTAGGAAGGGCTGTTTCAGGCTTTTTATAATCGACAGATTTTTATTTAATTTTGCTTTATTCATTATAATGAAATGCCTTATGACAAAGCCCTAGGAACTTTTTTTATAAGGTGTCGTATAAAAATCCTTCACCAGCCCTTCCTATCTTACTTGCTAATTTTATTAAGCTTTTTAGTTCTATCGCCGATTTTGGGTACTTTATTAGAAATGATGACTAATTGAATTTTAGATAAGTATTGCTACAAACTATTTTTTTTATCTAAAAAGATCTCTTCCTCCTGTTTATTTTTCATTTTTTTGACAAGATCCTCATAGGAACTTTGTCTGATAATCCTATTGAACTGATTTCTATAATTACTTACTAAGCTAACACCTTCAATGATAACATCATAGACAAACCATTTTGTCTCTTTTTTCATCAATTTGTAATCTATGGGTATCTCAAGCCCTCTCTTTGTAATGATTTTACTCCTCACAAGGGCATTGTCGCCATCAATCTTTTCATCTAAGTATTCAATCTTTTCATCTGAATAACTCTCAATTTTTTTTATATAAGACTTTTCAAGAAGATCTGAAAAGAGTAGAACAAATTCCTTTTTCTCTTGAGCAGTTCTCTTTTGCCAATGTATTGAAAGTGACCTCTTTGTCATTTCCTCAAAATCAAAGACCTCTGTAATTGTCTTTTTAATTGATGACCTTCTCAAATCTGAATTTTGTGGCTTCTTTAAATCTTTATCCCTTAATATATCTATCACCTTGTCAGTAGTCCTGTTTACAGTTTTTAAGGGCAAAGTATCAGCATAGGTAAAAGTAGTGGTGAATAATAAAGCTGTAATTATTGATAAGACAGAAAATATAAATCTCATTAATTCCTCCTATGTTTTTACAAAGTATTGTCAAGATTTATGTGTAAATTCCTTTAAAGATTTTTTTTTCTCCATTGTTCGTTCAGGTGATTAAGTAATTATACAATTCTCTCAATACTGTGGTCATGGTTGAAACAACTCATTGGCCTTGTTTTTCTTTTCACCTCCCTGAAGGCCCTCTCTATGACATTTGTCGTTTTCAACTTGACTTATACTTGACACCTCCTGTTTCTCCCAAAAATCTCCTTATATGTTCTTGTATTCTCTCCATAAATCTGTTAATTTTATATTCGTCAGTTCCTTTGCTGACACTTTCTTTTTCCTGACAGAACAATGAAGAATACACCTTAATCTTTTTGCTCTTTTAAATTTACAATAAATATTTTACAATACTTACAAGTTGATGTATCAAGCATTCCTCTAATCCTTAAAATAGCGCTTAGGAAGGGCTGTTTCAGGATTTTTATAATCGACAAATTTTATTTATAATTCTGATTTATACATTTAAAACAATGCCTTATGACAAAGCCCTAGGAACTTTTTTTTATATGGTGTCGTATAAAAATTCCACACCAGCCTTTCCTATCTTACTTGCTGATTTTACTAAGCTTTTTAGTTCTATCGCTATTTTTGGGCTAATCTTTGATGAAAGGGCATCAATAGAAAAAGGCTTTTGTATGAAATTATAGCCCTCATCGATTATCGCTTCATAAGTAATCATATTTTGAGTGATAGCATGACATAATGAGTG
>Ga0116211_1001652_pt1 | contig 10237 bp, 8 predicted proteins | sample SaghotsprinmetaG_FD_94484 | JGI IMG/M metagenome (GOLD analysis project Ga0116211, IMG submission 94484) | Hot spring microbial communities from South Africa to study Microbial Dark Matter (Phase II) - Sagole hot spring metaG | ecosystem: Environmental > Aquatic > Thermal springs > Hot (42-90C) ... | reverse complement strand
TCGGGCGGGAAGATGGTGTCGCCCACGAAGACCGCATCGCCCACCTGATAAGCCATGTCGGCTGGGGTATGGCCAGGCACGTGCCACACGGTGGCGGTCAGTGTGCCAATCTGGAAGGTGTCCCCGTCTGCAAACAGGTGGTCGAACTGCGAGCCGTCCGCAGCGAAGCCTTCCTCCAGGTGGAACAGCTTCTTGAACACGCCCTGAACGCGCTGGATGGGGGCGCCGATGGCGATCTGCCCTCCCAGTCGGCGTTTCACATGCGGTGCAGCTGAGAGGTGATCGGCGTGGGCGTGCGTCTCGAGGATCCAGTCCAGCGTCAGCTGTTCGCGTTGCACAAAAGCGATCACCTCGTCGGCGGATTGCGTGCCCGTGCGTCCGCTCGCACCGTCGAAGTCGAGCACCGGGTCGACGATGGCGGCACGCCCACCCGGGCGGTCGTAGACGACATGGGTGAACGTTGAGGTGTCTTCGTGGAAAAAGCTTTGAACGTGGGGGACGGCGTGAGCCATGGTCGATCTCCTGTGCACCGGGTTCTGCAGGTGCCTGATCTCACTTTATTGACTGACAATATATTTGTCAATAGAATATCAATCATGAAAGTGAACTCGCCTCTTCCTCCTTCTTCGCCTGCCCTGTCTGAAGACCGAGGCGAGCCGTGTGATCGCCCCGGGGTGCCCGTGCCTGATCTCGCGGCGCTGCAAGCCTCGGCGGCGAAGGCGTGTGCCTTGCTCAAGGTCATGGCACACGCGGACCGGCTGGTCTTGCTGTGTCGGTTGGCGCAAGGGGAGTTCTGCGTCAGCGAGCTGGAGGCCGATCTCGGCATTCGGCAACCCACGTTGTCTCAGCAACTGGCGGTCCTGCGCCAGGAAGGGCTGGTCGACACGCGGCGCGATGGCAAGCACGTGTACTACCGGCTGGCCAGCGAGGACGCTGCCGCGGTGATGGCCGTGCTGCACAGCCGCATGTGCGGTGCACAAGGCTGAATCGCTTGCCTTCCATGCGCACCTCGCCCGTCTTCCGCATCCACCGTGCTCCCTGGGCATGGCCACCCGCGTGGTGGCACCGCTGGTCCCGGGCCGACCTGCCAGGTGACGTGACGGCCGGTTTGGTCGTCGCCGTCATGCTGGTGCCGCAAAGTCTGGCTTACGCCATGCTCGCCGGCCTGCCGCCGCAGGCCGGACTGCTGGCCAGCGTGCTGCCTTTGCTGGCCTACGCCCTGTTCGGTAGCAGCCGCACACTCTCGGTCGGGCCGGCCGCCATCACGTCCTTGATGGTGGCGCAGGCGCTGGCGCCATTGGCGCCGGCCGGTTCGGTCGCGTACCTGGGCTTGTCGGCCTTGCTGGCTGTGGGCAGCGGCCTGCTGTTGATGGGCATGGGGCTGCTGCGCCTGGGCTTTCTGTCGCAGCTCATGAGCCAGCCCGTCGTACAGGGCTTCACCGTGGCGTCGGCCGTGTTGATTCTCGCCGGGCAACTCGGGCCCATGCTGGGCGTGGGCAACCTGGGGCACACGCTGCCCGAGATGGCGCTGTCGGTGTGGCGCGCGCTGCACGACCAGGCGTGGCATGGTGGGGGCGACATGGCGATCGGCCTGGGCGCCGCCACGATGTTGTGGGCAGGGCCTCGCGCCATCATGCGCTTGGTCGGGGCCGAGCGTGCCCGAGTGGGCATGCTGGCGACACGGCTGTGGCCGCTCGCGGTGTTGCTGCTGGCCGGCGCGGCTGCGGCAGGGTGGAATCACGTTCAGCCCGAGGCCGTGCGGGTCGTCGGCGGACTGCAGTTGGGGGGCTGGGCCGAAACCTGGGACGGTCTGCGTGGCGTGGCAGACGCGGCCACGCTGCGCGGTCTGGCGCTGCCAGTGCTGTTGGTCGGCCTCGTGGGCTTTGTCAGCAGCGTGTCGGTGGCTCAGACCTTCGCACTGCGCGAAGGGGACCGCGTCGACTCCGACCGGGAGTTGCTGGGTCTGGGGCTGGCCAATGTGGGGGCAGGGCTGCTTGGTGGCCTTGCCGTGGCGGGTGGGCTGTCTCGCACCGTGGTCAACCAGGCAGCCGGTGCCCGCAGCCCTCTGGCAGGGGTGGTCACGGCGGGGCTGCTCGTGGCGCTGATGGCGGTGCTCTTGCCGGCGCTCGCCTGGCTTCCGCGTGCTGCGCTCGCGGCGGTCATCGTCATGGCGGTGGTCAATCTGGTGTCCTGGCAGCCGCTGCGCGTCACCTGGTCTTACGACCGCGCCGATGCTGGCGCGTTCGTGGCCACCGCCGCCGGCGTCATGCTGGTGGGCTTTGAAGCAGGGCTGCTGGCAGGGCTGACCTGGTCGCTGGCCGCCATGATCTGGCGCCGCAGCCAGCCTCATGTGGCCGAGGTGGGCCGGGTGCCCGGAAGCGAGCATTTCCGCAATGTTGCCCGCCACCAAGTCGAGCGCTTGCCTGGGGCGGTGCTCATCCGCATCGACGAGAGTCTGGACTTCACCAACATCCAGCAGGTCGAACACCGGCTGTGCGAACTCATTGCGGGGCGTCCGGAGGCACGCCACGTGGTGCTGCTCATGAGCGCGGTCAACCACATCGATCACACCGCGCTGCAGGCCTTGCTGGCGTTCGACGCCTCCCTGACCGAGCAGGGGCGTGTGCTGTACCTGACCGACATCAAAGGGCCCGTGGCCGACCGGCTGCACGCTGGCGAGTGGTCGCGGCGCTTCGCGGGCCGAACCTTTCTGAGCGCGCAGCAGGCCTGGGAGCGGCTGACCGCGGCAGGGCCCATGCATTCCACCACCGGGGCCGCAGGCCCCTCTCACTGAAGCAGGAGAAGTTCCATGAAAGCAAATGTTGGCGGCATCGACCGCATCGCACGCATCGGCGCCGGCGTCGTGCTCATCGCGCTGGCGGCCACGGGCACCGTCGGCGCCTGGGGTTGGATCGGCGTGGTGCCCCTGGCCACCGGGCTCATCGGCTGGTGCCCCGCGTATCTGCCCTTCGGGCTGTCGACTTGCAAGACCCGCTGAGCCCTGGGGCCAGCGTAGGCTGGTCCAGCAAGATCCGCTTCAGCGGATCTTGCTCAACAGGGATTCCATCTCCTGGATGACATCGCCCAGTTGGGCTGGCACGGCCTGTCCCTGCTGGGTCAGCGTCTCCTCCAGTTGCTTTTCCATGAAGCACAGTGTCATGCGCATGTAGGTGGAATCCAGTGCCTTGCGCACCGCGGCCATCTGCGTGGCGATGGGCAGACAGCCCTCGCCGGCCTCGATCATGCGCTGGATGCCACGTAGCTGACCTTCTGCACGTTTGAGGCGGTTGAGGATCTCCGTGCGGCTCTTGTCGTCGTCCAGTGCGGCCATGTTGCTGTGATGCTGAAAAGCGGAATGCGCCATTGTCCTATGTCTTGACCGCGGCCGCTGGCGGCATGGCGGGTTCGGCGACCAACAGCGTGCCCTGACGCAGCCCGCGCCATGTGCTGCTGCTCAGCATGAGGATCACGCCCGAGGCGAGTGCCAGCGTGGCCACGGCCGCGGTGTGCCACACGACGGGCAGGGCAGGTGTGGTGAACAACCACATGCTCAGGCTGGCCCAGGCCGTCATCGGAAAGCTCATTCCCCAGTAAGGCAGGCCGAAGGGCTGGCTCAGCAAGCGCCGTCCCTGCGTGAACACCAGACCTGCAAGCAAGGCGCTGGACAGCGCCCACGCCAGCCACGACCACAGCGCGGCTGCGCCCAGCGCAGCCAGTGCGATGCCGATGACGGCCGGTGGTGCCACCTGGATGAACAGCGCTGGCGCGAGACGGTCAGGCAGGGCAGGACCCTGTCGTGCCCGGCGCCACATCATCGCGCTCCATACGGGCCACAGGATCAGCCCGAGCCCGAACTGCAGGAGGGACCAGGTTTCATGGCCCAGCGCCACGCCGCCCAATGGGGTCAACACGTTGCCAACGATGGGAATCAGATGGACAGGGGTGACCAGGCCCAGGCCACCTCCTTTTCGCCACCAGCGCTGCAACACCCACACGGTCGCCAGCAGCTGCCCGGCCGAACCCATGAGCCAAAGGACCTCGGCCAGCGTGAGCAACATGCCTGCTGCCGTCACACCTCGACTGACCAGCGGCGCTGCATGCCAACTTAGCCAGGTGCCCAGCAGCAGCATGGAGACGGGGATGGCTGCGACAAAGGCATGGCGGACAGGGTGAGCCAGGTCGTCGCGCCAGGCCTGGCCGAACCGGCGGCCGCGCCATGCCGATGCGATTGCCAGGACCGTGAACAGGGCGAATGCGACTGCGCCAGCCACACGGGCCACCCACAGCGCTTGAGGGCCCATCAGGGCGGCGGCGCGGGTCCAGGCCATGGCCAGTCCGATCCAGCCCATCACGAGGGTGAACCAGCCGGGGTGAAGGTGTTGCAGCGGGGCAAAGACAGACATGGTTGGTATTGTACCCACGGGGGTATGTGGTGTGTATCTTCTGCGGTGCGTCTCGTGTAGCGGCCGGGCTTTTTGGTGGAAGATGTCAGATCCACCTTGCACGATTCCTGCCAGCGCGCCGCATGCCCGATTCCAAGCCCGTTCCCGGTCACAGTCCTTTCTATGCCCATCTGTCCCGCCTGCGCTTCATCAAGCGCTGGGGGCTGATGCGCAATGCCGTTGAAGAGGACGTGGCGCAGCACAGTTGGGAGGTGGCGGTGCTGGCCCACGCGCTGGCCGTGATCCGCCGCGACGTGCTCGGCCAGCCGGTGGACCCGAACGCCGTGGCCGCCCGCGCGCTGTTTCACGATGCGACCGAGGCCATCACCGGCGACCTGCCCACGCCGGTCAAGTACTCGCCCGCCATGCGCCAGGCCACGGCCCACCTGGAAGACGAGGTGGCCCGCGAGATGACGGCCCTGCTGCCCGAGCCCGTTCGGGCTGCGCTGGCGCCGATGATGGACCATGCAGCCTGGCCCGCAGACGAGGCTGCGCTGATCAAGTCCGCCGACCGGCTGGCCGCCTGGCTCAAGTGCCGCGCCGAGTTGCGCTACGGCAACCGCGAGTTCGAGCAGGCCGAGCAGCAAGTGCGCGACAAGATCCACGCCACCATGACGCCCGAGGTGCGCTACTTCCTTGATGTGTTTGCGCCGGCCTATGAGCTGACCCTCGATTCGCTGATGCAGGGGGGCTGAGCGGCATGCACGCCAACATGCCGCTGATCGTCACGCTGGCCGCGGCGCTGGGGTTGGCGCTCGTTCTGGGCTTTGCGGCCTCGCGTTTGCGCCTGCCGGCGTTGGTCGGCTACCTGGTCGCCGGGCTGGTCATCGGGCCGCATTCGCCGGGCTTCGTGGCCGATGTGGACCTGGCCATGCAGTTGGCCGAGATCGGCGTCATGCTGCTGATGTTCGGGGTGGGCCTGCATTTCTCGTTGGCCGATCTGATGGCGGTGCGACGCATTGCGGTGCCGGGGGCGGTGGTGCAAATGGCTGCTGCCACCGGCATGGGCGTGGCCGCCGCCTGGTGGTGGGGCTGGAGCTGGCCGGCTGCACTGGTGTTCGGCCTGGCGCTGTCGGTCGCCAGCACGGTGGTGTTGCTGCGTGCGCTCGAGAGTCGGGGTGCCCTGGATTCGGTCAACGGCAAGATCGCCGTGGGCTGGCTGGTGGTCGAAGACCTGGCCATGGTGCTGGTGCTCGTGCTGCTGCCCACGCTGGTCGATGTGGCGGGCGGAGGCGGTGGCAGTGCAGCGGATGAGTCCGGTGGCCGGGGTCTGCTGGAAAGCCTGGGGCGCACCTTGCTGGCCGTCGGCGCTTTCCTGGTCGTGATGCTGGTGGCCGGCCGCAAGGTGCTGCCCTGGGTGCTCTGGCAGATCCACCGCACCAGCAACCGTGAGCTGTTCACGCTCGGCGTCATGGCCGCGGCCGTCACGATCGCCTATGGCTCGGCAGCGCTCTTTGGCGTGTCGGTGGCGCTGGGGGCGTTCTTTGCGGGGCTGGTCCTGCGTGAATCCGAGTTCAGCCAGCGCGCGGCGGAAGAGTCGCTGCCCTTCCGCGATGCTTTTGCCGTGCTCTTTTTCGTGTCGGTCGGCATGCTGTTCGACCCCCGCGTGCTGATCGACAGCCCGATCCACGTGCTGGTGGTGGCCGCCATCATCATCCTGGGCAAGTCGCTGGCGGCCACCGTGCTGGTGCTGGCGTTTCGTTACCCGCTCAACACCGCGCTGACCGTGTCCGTGAGCCTGGCGCAGATCGGCGAGTTCTCGTTCATCCTGGCCGCCCTGGGTACCTCACTGGGCGTGTTGCCGCCCGAGGCCAAAAGCCTGATCGTGGCCGGGGCCATCCTCTCCATTGCGCTCAACCCCTTGCTGTTCTCGGCCGTGGAGCCCTTGCGGCGCTGGGTGCTTGCGCGCTCGGCGTTTGCGCGCAAGCTGGAGGCGCGCGACGACCCGCTCGCCGAGTTGCCGATGACCACCCATCAACGCTATCTTGCGCGGCAAGTGGTGCTGGTGGGCTTCGGGCCGGTCGGCGAGCGCGTGGCTTCGGCGCTGCACGATCGGCGCATCCCCTTCGTGGTGGTGGCCAGCAGCCGCGAGGTGGTCGAGGGCCTGCGTGCACAGGGTTGGCCGGCCGTGTTCGGCAACGCCACCGAGCCGGCCACGCTGATCCAGGCCCATGTGGCCACCGCCCGACAGCTGGTGGTTACCGGGCATGCAGCCGTGGAGGCCTTGTCCATGCTTGAGATCGCGCGCATGCTCAACCCGGAGATCGTGGCCCTGGCCGAGGTGGCCAGCGAAGATGAGGCGCGCTGGCTGCGGCAGTCCGGCTTCAATGAGGTCCTGACCCCCGAAGCCGGGCTGGCGGGCAGCCTGGGGCAGGCTGTCATGGCCCACGGCGCCATTCCCGCGCCCGCCGGCACCGAAAGCTGATCTGTTTCCGTGAGCAGGAGAACCACATGATCCAAGCTGATCCAGTCCTTCGCACCGTTGTTGCGGCCACTGATCTCTCTGAACCCGCAATGGTGGCGTGTCACCGTGCGGCGCAGCTGGCGCATGCCCACGGCGCCAGCCTGAGTCTCGTTCACATGGTGACCCTCGGGCTGCTCGACCGTCTGCGGTTGGTCGCAGCAGATGACGCTGAGCAGGTCGAGGGGCTGTTGCTGGCTGCGCTGGCCGCTGACGTACAGGCCGTCGCCGACGACCTGGCGGCCCGCTACCAGGTGAAGGCCCAGGTCACGGTTGAACGGCAGCCCATTGTGGCTGGCCTGCTCAGCCACGTGGCGGCAACCCAGGCCGATCTGGTGGTGGTCGGTCCGCAAGGTGCGGGACGCGTGCGGCACGCTGTTCTGGGCTCGACCGCCGAAAGGCTGGTGGGCCGTTGCCCCGTGCCGGTGCTGGTCGCGCGGCAGGGCGGGCCGGCAGGCTACCGCCAAATCCTGGTGCCAGTGGACTTTTCGCCTGCTTCACGCGCGGCGATCGAGGCGGCGCGCCGCCTGGCACCGCAAGCGCAACTGATCCTGATGCATGCCTTTCTGGTGCCGTTTGAGGGCAAGATGAAGCTGGCCGGCGTGGACGACGACCACATCCATCGCTATGAGCTCCAGGCGCGTCAGGATGCCCATGCGCACATGCAGGCCCTGATGGCCGAGTGCGGCCTGGATGCCGATCGGGTCGCTACCGTCGTGGCACACGGTGAGCCGACGCGGCTCATTCTGGCCCACGCCGACGAGCTGGGCGTCGACCTCATTGCGATGGGCAAGGGACAGGACACGGTACTCGAGGAGCTGCTGGTGGGCAGTGTGACCAAACACGTGCTGGTCGAGGCTGAAACCGATGTGCTGGTGACGGCCTGAAAGCACAGAGCCCAGCGCGAAGGCTGGGCTCTGGCTTGATCTGGCTCCCCGACCTGGGCTCGAACCAGGGACCTACGGATTAACAGTCCGGCGCTCTACCGACTGAGCTATCGGGGATCATCTGGGGTGTCGGGCCTTGCGATTTCGGCAGGCAAGGCCGTCTTGAATTTTTGGCTCCCCGACCTGGGCTCGAACCAGGGACCTACGGATTAACAGTCCGGCGCTCTACCGACTGAGCTATCGGGGATCAGATCAATGTCGTGCAGGCCATTTTTCAACGAACTGGCACAACATCAGTCGAGAACGCGACTATAGCATGGAACGCCGGGCGCACTGAGCGCTGTCGCTTTTTGCATGCACATCGCGCCAGCGCTGTCCGCCTTAGAAATCGAGCCGGGCCGACAGCGTCACCGTGCGCGGCAGCATCGGGAACAGGTAGTAGTGGCCCGTCAGGGCCGGTGCCTCCCGCCAGGCCTTGGCGTCGAGCAGGTTGGTCACGCCCAGTTGCACCGTCCATTGCTGGCCTGCGGTGTGTGGCGTGGTGGTCTTGAGCGTCAGGTCGACGCGGTTCCATGCGGGCAGCCGCGCGGTGTTGGCCACATCCACCCAGCGACGACCCTCGCGTACCAGATCGGCCTGAACCGACACCGGCCAGGTCAGTGGCAGCGTGTACTGACCTGACAGGCGCAGCGTGTGCTCGGGCACGTTGGTGCTCTCCTGCCCGTTGACCGCAGGATTGGCGCTGCCGCGGCGCTCTGTGTCGATCCACATGCCACCGGCGGCGAGTTGCCACGGTCCACGACGACCCTGCCATTGCAGTTCCAGCCCGCGATGGGTGGCGGTGCCGTCAAGCAGGAACTCGCCGGTGGCCGGGTTGCCTGCTCCTTGTGGCTTGCGAATCGCAAACAGGCTGACCGACCAGTTCTGCTGTCCGTTCAACCAGGGTGCCTGTCCCTTGAGTCCCACCTCGGTCTGGCGGCTCTTGTGCACAGGCAGTGGCGCGCCCGCATTGCCGTACCACACCGCCGGCACATGCAGCACCTCCACGCCCTCGCCCCAGCTGACGTAGGCCTGTGTCGAAGGGGCCAGGGTGTAGCCCAGGCCCAGCCAGGGGGTGGTCAGGTCTTCGCTGATGCGCGGCGCAGCTGTGCCATCGGCCGTGCTGCGCGCGTTGCGGCGGATCTGGGTGTGGCGCACGCCGAGCCAGGCGCGCAGCGATTCGCTCAATGCGACCTCGTCACGCAGGGCCAGTTCGGTGCTGCGATCGGTGCGGTCAAGCCCCGCACCCAAGGCGGTGGGATCCGGTGTGAGCCCAGGCACGCCGGTGTACGTGTTGCCGTCGCCGACATAGTTGAATGCGGTGTTGTTGACATCGGTCTTGTGCAGCGAGCGCAGCAGCGACAGCTGCCACCTGTGGCCCATACCGCCGATGCGCGCCTCGCCTTCCAGCTCGCTCAGCAGCGAGCGCGTGATGCGACGTTCGCCCTCGGATCGGTAGTCGTAGTAGGCGAAGTCGCCATTGGCGCAGTACTGCGCGAAGTCATCGAAACCACAGCCGAACGGAAAGCCAGCCCGGTCGGCTGACTGCAGGTGCTGCTCGCCATAGGTCACGCGCGCGCGCAGCCCCTGGCCCAAGTCGCCTTGCCAGCGCAGCGAGCCGGTCGTGCCAGCCATCACCACGGGAAGAGTCCAGTCTTGCCGGTTGAAGTTGCGGGTTCGGTCGACCGAGTGGATCGACGGCACCCGGCCGTCCAGCAGGCTGTAGCCCGGCGCGCTAGGCTGGGCCAGTCGGCTGCTCTCGATCTCAAACTCGATCAGGTGACCCGGGTTCAGCCGCCAGTCGGTGGCCAGGGCGGCCAGTTTGCGTTGGCCGTGTGTGCCGTCCACCGGCGTGTCCAGGCGTTCGGCGGCCAGGTTCAGGCGGGCGCCGAACTGGCGGGCGTCGCCGAAGCGGTCACCCAGATCCACCGTGGAGAGGTGGGCGCCAGCATCCGTGGCCGACAGGCCGACCGAGCGGGTGCGGCCCTCGGGCCGCTTGACCAGCAGGTTGACCAGCCCGCCCGGCGCGCTGACGCCCGCCTGCAGGCCGCTGATGCCCTTGTACACCTCGACAGCGGCCTTGTTGTCCAGCGGCAGCCGGGTCTCGCCGTTGATGGGCAGCCCGTCGCGGCGGTAGTTGCTGGTGTTGTCCAGCGTGAAGCCCCGGATGGCCAGGATGTCCCAGTAGCCGGCCGTGTTGTAGCTGTCCGTCACGCTGGCGTCGAGCTTGGTCAGCTCGGCCAGGCGGGTGACCTGGGCTTGCTGCAGGGCGTCCTGGCTGAATGTCTGGGCCTGATACGGTGCGCGCCAGGCGGGGCCATCGCCCCAGCCCGACACGCTGGCGCGGTTCTGCCGCTCGGGCGTGGCGGTCACGCCGATGGTTGGCAGTGTGGCGGCTGCGGTGCCAT
>Ga0116211_1001633_pt1 | contig 10333 bp, 7 predicted proteins | sample SaghotsprinmetaG_FD_94484 | JGI IMG/M metagenome (GOLD analysis project Ga0116211, IMG submission 94484) | Hot spring microbial communities from South Africa to study Microbial Dark Matter (Phase II) - Sagole hot spring metaG | ecosystem: Environmental > Aquatic > Thermal springs > Hot (42-90C) ... | reverse complement strand
GCCCTCGCATGCGGCCGCGGCGATGGAGCTGGGCATGGATGCCGTGTTGCTGAACTCGGCCGTGTCTCAGGCGCGTGAGCCCGTGCGCATGGCGGCGGCCTTCCGCGATGCCGTTCAGGGGGGCCGAGCCGGCTATCTTGCCGGCCTGATGTCGACCAGCGATGTGGCCGTGGCCACCACGCCGGTCAGCGGCCAACCCTTTGTCTTGCTGTGATGCACGCCGATCCCATCCACCCCCCCGTGGTCTGGCACATCGCCGGACTGGACACCGCTGGCGGCGCTGGCCTGAGCGCTGACCAGCGCGCCAGTGACGCCATGGGCGTGCATGGCTGCCCGGTGGCGGCAGCCCTCACGGCCCAGAACTCCCACACCGTCACCCATGTGGCGCCCGTGGATGCGGCGACGCTGAACGCCCAGCTTGCGGCGCTGGCCGACGACCTGCCGCCCGCGGCCATCAAGACGGGCTTGCTGGGCAGCGTGGCCACCATCGAGCTGGTAGCCCGGTGGGTGGACCAGTTGCGGCGAGACGCCCTGCCGGTGGCCCTGGTCGTGGATCCGGTGCTCAAGGCCTCCGCTGGCGGGGTGCCCTTTGCCGATGCCGCCGTGCGCCAGGCCCTGCGTGCCGAATTGCTGCCGCGTGCCACGGTCATCACGCCCAACCGCGCCGAGGCCTACGCGCTGGCACATGGCGAGCCGCCCTCTTCATCGATTCCCCGTGAGCACGTGCCTGCTCTGGCACGGGCCCTCCAAGCGATGGGGGCGCAAGCCGTGGTGGTCACCGGCGGCGACAGCGCCGATGGCATGCACTGCCTGGACTGGCTGCAGACGCCCCACGCCAGTGGCTGGCTGGCTGCGCCGCGCGTGCCCACGCTGCACCACCACGGCACCGGTTGCACCTTTGCCTCGGCCGTGGCAGCCGGGCTGGCGCTGGGCCATGTGGCTGCCGACGCCGTGGTGCTGGCCCGCATGCTCACCCACCATGCGCTGATGCACGCCCACGCTGCCGGGGCCGGTCCCGGCCCGGTGATGGCCCGGCCCGGCTTCGCGCATGGGCCACAGGCCGGCGGGGCACCGCTACCTTGGCTCGGCCTGGGCGAGGCACTGCCCTGGCAACTCACCGTTCCCAACGACGCCGCCAGGCCCCATCTGTTCCGACCCTACACGCCGCCCAGCGACCGGCTGTACGGGATCGTCGCCGACGGACCGCAGTTGCGCGCCGTGTTGCATGCGGGGCTGCGCTGCGTCCAACTGCGTCACAAAGCCGTCGAGGGACTGGGAGGCCATCTGCGCCTGGCGATCGAGGCCGCTGCCGACACAGGCGCGCAGCTGTTCATCAACGACCACTGGCGCGCGGCACTCGATGCCGAGCCGCCCACACAGACCGCCGATGGCTATCGCCTGGGCCTGCATCTCGGCCAGGAAGATCTGTTGGCGCTGGACGAAGCCGCTGTCGCCACGTTGCTGGCGCGGCGAGACGAGGTGATGCTGGGCTTGAGCTCGCACAGCGTGTGGGAACTGGCGCGCGCCACCGGCTGTGGCGCCAGCTACATTGCCTGCGGCCCGCTGCTGCCAACCACGACCAAAGACATGCCCTGGCGCCCGCAGGGCGTTGGCAACCTGCGCTGGTGGGTGGCGCACAGCCCCGTGCCGGTGGTAGGCATCGGTGGCCTGCTGACGCCCGACGACCTGCGGGCCCATGCCACAGGCGGCGCGGCGGCGCTGTGCGTGGTGCGGGCACTGCACGGCGCAGGCGCGGCGCTGCAAGCCCGCGTTCAGGACCTGCAGCACGCCGTGGCAGACGGCGCCCATGCATTGACAGGATGTCCGCCACTGCCCCATCCGGTGCGCTGAAACCGGCAAGCGACGCGTGCCCGGGAAGTGATCCCCCCTTGTTTCAGGGGCCTGGCGACGTGAGATTCGCACGCGCCGGGCGGGGCGCCACGGGATAACCCGTTTCGCCCATTTAATGCCCCGCATTCATACTGGACGCAGGCCTGAAGCCGCCCACTCTGTCCCATGAATGCCCCGCCCGCCGCCAACCAGAACTGGACGCGCCATGTCCACGCTGCGCGGACGCGCATGCTGTTCTCGCATCTGCCTTTTGCCGCGCCCATGGGCGCTGGATTGGCAGTTCTGCTGCTGGTCTATGTTCACGCGCTCTATCCCTCGGTGCTGACGCCGTGGTCCATCGCATGGGGCGCCACGACCTTCCTCATCGAATGCGGTGCGGGCCTGCACGCCGTGATGTACCTCCGCTCCCGCAAGCGCCATGCGCATGCGTGGCGAGAGCGGCTCATCCTGATCACGGGGCTCACCGGCGTGATCTGGGCGCTGGCGGTCTGGGCCCTGCCCCTGCACCAACACCTCGAACTGCGCGCCACGCTGGTGGGCGCCACGCTGGGCGTGGCCGCTTGCGGCGCATTCATGTTCACCGCTGACCGTCTGCTCGCCCGGCTGTTCTTCGTGCCCATCGGGCTGTCGCTGGCCGTGTTCTGCATCTCGCTGGGCGATGTGCGCGGGCTGTTCGGGCTGGTCATCGTGACGGGCTTCATGGGCGTGTTCTGGGTGGCCGCCAACCGCTCGCACCGCCGCATCGGCGAGCTGCTGCGGCTGCGTTATGAAAGCGAACACCTCGCCACGCTGCGCGCCGCGGCGCTCGACGAGGCGGGGCAGCTGGCCAAGGCCAAGGACATGTTCCTGGCCACCATGAGCCACGAGATGCGCACCCCCCTGCACGGCATCCTCGGCCTGTCGCGCATGCTGCACCAGCAGGCCAACGACGCCACCACCCGGGAGCAGCTGGGCCTGATCCAGTCGGCCGGCACGCATCTGCTCGGCGTGATCAACGACGTGCTGGACCTGTCTCGTCTTCAGGCGCGCCGCCTGGCGCTTCAGACGGGGCCCGTGGACCTGCCTGCACTCGCGCACGAGGTCACCGCCCTTGCTGGTGCGCAGGCCGCCTCGCGCAGCAGCGCCCTGGATATCCGGTGCGAGATCGGGCCCGAGGTGCCGCAGTGGGTCACGGCCGATGCACACCGCCTGCGTCAGGTGCTGATCAACCTGATGGGCAACGCGGTCAAGTTCACCCCGCGCGGCAGCATCTGCCTGCGCATCACAGCCGACACCCCACCACCCCGCCAGGGCCAGGTCGCGCTGCACTTTCAGGTCATCGACACCGGCATCGGCATCCCGGCCAGCGAGCAGGCCCGGATCTTCGAGCCATTCCACCAACTCAACGCCGAAGGCCAGCCCCACGCGGGAACAGGCCTGGGCCTGAGCATCTCATCGCAGATCGCCCAGGCCATGGGCGGCACGCTGACCTGCCAGAGCGAGCCCGGACAGGGCAGCACCTTCAGCCTGTGGGTGGCGCTGCCTCAGGCCCATGCGCCGGCCGACGTCACGCCGACTTCCACCCCGCCGACGCGGGTCACGGCTGCTGCCGCGCATGTGCTGCTGGTGGAAGACAACCCGATCAACACCATCGTGGCCAAAGCGGCACTGGAGCAACTGGGCCTGGGCGTGACCGCACTGGAAAACGGTCGCCAGGCCGTCGAGTGGCTGGCCATGCACCAGGCCGACCTCGTGCTCATGGACTGCTTCATGCCCGAGATGAACGGCCTGGAGGCCACCCGGCGCATCCGCGAGCGAGAGCAGCGGTTGCAGGTGTCCCAGCCGGTGCCCATCATCGCGCTGACGGCCAGCACCGAACCGGCCGACCGCACGGCCTGCGCGCAGGCCGGCATGAACGGGTTCCTGGCCAAGCCCTTTACCAGCGAAGAGTTGACGCAGGTGCTCTCGCACCACCTGGGGCAGGCGCTGCCCTGCGAGCCCAGCCTGAGTTGAGTCAGTTGAGGCTGGCGCCGCCCAGCCCGCCCTCGTCCAGCCACTGGCGCAGCGTGCGCACCATGTCGCGGTCGTTGTGCAGCCAGGCGTTGTGCCGGTAGTCGTTGTAGTAGGCCTCTTCGGCGGTCTGCTCAGCCAGGGCCTCGTAGACAAAGCGCAGCACCATCTGGCCCGGCTGCGGCTCCTCGATGTTCAGCGTCAGCCGGATCGGCGCCGTGTCGCCATGCGCCTGCGGCGTGAACACCAGCCGCTGCTCAAACTGGGCATGCACCTCGTCTTGCAACACATGCGGCCCGAAGTAAAGGGTACGACGGTAGACACCAGGCGCCGCCTCGAACCAGTCACAGCGCTCCGGCCCCATCGGGAAACGCTGCGGGTTGTGCACCCGCTGCATCAGCCCAGCCCACAGTTGCGCGCGGCTGAAAGCCGGTGCCATCAGGTCGATAGCGGTTTGCGGGGCGTTGATCTCGATGACGTGTTCGAAGCGCATGGGTGCAAGCTTAACGTGACGCAATGCGCCGCGCACGTCAACCTGCTTCGCATAAGGTCAACACGGTCACGCGCGTGGCGCACTAAACTCACGCCATCGCGCTCACAAGGCCTTCAGACATGTCCCAGTGCTCCACACCCGCCCAGACCGCCGCACCCGCTGCCCAGCCCATCCAGCTGGTGAAGAAGCCGGTGCTCAACAGCCATGGCTGTGGCGGCGACTGCACCGACCCCGATTTCGCCAACGGTCGCTGGCCGCGCGCCAAGGTGCTCGAACTGTTCAATCTGCCGTTCAACGACCTGCTGTGGCAGGCCCAGCAGGTTCACCGCGCGCACTGGGATGCCAATGAGATCGAACACGCCACGCTGTTGTCGGTGAAAACCGGCGGCTGCCCGGAAGACTGCGGCTACTGCCCCCAATCGGCCAGCTACGACACGGGTGTCGAGGCCAGCAAGCTGATGTCGCCCGAGCAGGTGCGCGAGGCCGTGATCGCGGCCCGCGATGCCGGTGCGAGCCGCTTCTGCATGGGGGCGGCCTGGCGCGCGCCCAAGGACCGCGACATCGAGAAGGTGGCCGAGTTGATCGGCGTGATCAAGCAGGAGGGCCTGGAGGCCTGCTGCACCCTGGGCATGCTGACCGACACGCAGGCGCAGTCACTCAAGGCCGCCGGCCTGGACTACTACAACCACAACCTCGACACCGCACCCGAGCTGTACGGCGACATCATCACCACGCGCGACCTGCAAGACCGGCTCGACACGCTCGAGCACGTCCGCAAGGCCAACCTGAAGGTGTGCAGCGGCGGCATCGTCGGCATGGGCGAGACACGTGAGGGCCGCGCCGGCTTGATCGCCCAGTTGGCCAACCTGCCCACCTACCCTGAATCCGTGCCCATCAACGACCTGGTGCGCGTGCCCGGCACACCCCTGGCCGACACCCCGCAGCTCGATCCGCTGGAGTTCGTGCGCACCATTGCCGTGGCCCGCATCACCATGCCCAAGGCCCGCGTGCGCCTGTCGGCTGGTCGCCAGCAGATGAGCGAGGCCGTGCAGGCGATGTGCTTCCTGGCAGGTGCCAACTCGATCTTCTACGGCGACAAGCTGCTGACCACCGGCAACCCCGAGTTCGATGCCGATCAGGCGCTGATGGCCAAGCTCGGCCTGCGCAGCGGCAAGGCCGTCACCGCCCGGGCCGACGCGGCCTGATCAGGCGCGCTTCTTTGGCACCCAGGCCCAGATCATCTCGGCCTGGATGGGCTGCTCGCCCGAGTCGTCGGTGATGGTCACCGGCACGGTCACCTCGCCCTTGTCCTGCGTGAGCAGGGCCTCGATCTGCTGCGGGCGCAGCTCGGCCACGGCGCGCATGTCGCCCACCGAGCGGCGCACGTAGTCGATCTTCATCGTCTTGATCAGCGGCAACTTGTCATCGGGCAGGTTCATGCCCACGCAAAAGCCCGTGGCGGTTTCCGCCAGCAGGGCCATGGCCGCAGCGTGCACACCTTTGATGTGGTTCTGCACCTTGCGCCGGTTGCGGATGGAGACCACCACGCGCTCGGTCGAGATCGACTCGTAGCGCAACCCTGCGGTGCCCACAAAGGGCACGACCCGTCCCAGCGCAAAGCTCGTGGCCCACTGGCCGATCAGCGGCAGGCCCTGCAATTTGGCGACGGTGCGGGCGAGTTGGTTGGGACGACGCGACATGGGAACTCCGGTGTGTGACGTTGGGGGCGCATGTTAGCGGGCGAACGCGCCACAAAAGCCGATCAGTTTGCGCATTCATTCAATTGTCACGCAAGGTGCTCAAGCGTAGGCTGGAGGGCTTGTGTTCAACCGAGGGAAGTCTTTCATGGCCCAGACCGCCACCCGACGCACCGCCACCCAGCGTGCGTCCAAGCCCACGTCCAAGCCCACGTCCAAAGCCACCGCCAACGCCGCCGCCAAACGCACCGCCACGACGACACCGCGTCGCACTGCGGCAGGCGATGTCGCGCCCAGCCGCCAGCCCGGACGCATCGAGCGCCACGCGGTCGAGCAGGTGACGCAGGCGCGGCAGTACGCGCAGGTGGCCGCGCTGGAAGACATCGTCACGCGCACGGCGCCGGACGAGCTGGCCCGCGTGCTGGGCACCGTGCTCAAGGGCGCCTCGCCCGACGATGCGGCCGTGCTGCGCGCCGCCCTGCGTGGCTCGCTGGACACCGGCGACACGGCCATGCCGCTCGACCCGGATGAGGTGCTGACCCCGCACTGGCGCGACGCGACCACCTACCCGTATCGCAACCTGATGTCGCGCAAGAGCTACGAGAAGCAGAAGTACCGTCTGCAGGTCGAGCTGCTCAAGCTGCAGGCCTGGGTCAAGGCAACGGGCCAGAAGGTGGTGATCCTGTTCGAAGGCCGCGATGCCGCCGGCAAGGGCGGCACCATCAAACGTTTCATGGAGCACCTCAATCCGCGGGGCGCACGCGTGGTGGCACTCGAAAAGCCCAGCGAGGTCGAACGCGGCCAGTGGTACTTCCAGCGCTACGTGCAGCACCTGCCGACCGCGGGCGAGATCGTCCTGTTCGACCGCAGCTGGTACAACCGTGCGGGCGTCGAGCATGTGATGGGTTTTTGCAGCCCCGAGGAGTACCAGGAGTTCATGCGCCAGGCACCCGAGTTCGAGCGCAACCTGGTGCGCGCGGGCGTACATGTCATCAAGTTCTGGTTCTCGGTCAGCCAGGCAGAGCAGCGCCGCCGCTTCAAGGAGCGCGAGACCCACCCGCTCAAACAGTGGAAGCTCTCGCCCATCGACATGGCCTCGCTCGACAAGTGGGACGACTACACCCGCGCGAAAGAGGCCATGTTCTTCCACACCGACACGGCCGACGCCCCCTGGACGGTGATCAAGAGCGATTGCAAGAAACGCGCACGGCTCAACGCGATGCGCTATGTCTTGCACAAGCTGCCGTATGCGAGCAAGGACCTGAGCCACGTGCCGCAGCCCGACCCCTTGCTGGTGGGCCGCGCCAACGTGGTGTACGAGCGGGGCGAGCACCCCGTCGCACTTGGCCAGGAGTGAGGTCGCCCTTGCGCCCGTTCAGGCCGCTTGCTGCAGATTCAGGCGCGCGCGCAAGGTGCGGGCGGCCTCGACCATGTTGGCCAGGGCCGCGCGCGTCTCGGGCCAGCCGCGGGTTTTCAGCCCGCAGTCCGGGTTGACCCAGAGCCGCTGCGCCGGGATCACCTCGCAGGCGCGCTCGAGCAGGCGCACCATGGCGTCGACCGATGGCACCCGCGGCGAGTGGATGTCGTACACGCCTGGCCCGATCTCGTTGGGGTAATCGAAGGCGCCGAAGCCATCGAGCAGCTCCATGGCCGAGCGCGAGGTCTCGATGGTGATGACATCGGCGTCCATGGCGGCAATCGCCGGCAGGATGTCGTTGAACTCCGAGTAGCACATGTGGGTGTGGATCTGCGTGGTGTCGGCCACGCCGCAGGCGGCCAGCTTGAACGCCCGCACGGCCCACGCCAGGTACGCATCCCAGTCGCTGCGGCGCAGCGGCAGCCCCTCGCGGAAGGCCGGCTCGTCGATCTGGATGACCTGGATGCCCGCCTTCTCCAGATCCTGCACCTCTTCGCGGATCGCCAGGGCCAGCTGCAGGGCCGTGGTCTCGCGCGGTTGATCGTCGCGCACGAACGACCACTGCAGCATCGTCACCGGCCCGGTCAGCATGCCCTTCATGGGCCGGTCGGTCAGTGACTGCGCGTAGCGCGTGGTCTCGACCGTCATGGGCTCGGGGCGGAACACATCGCCATACAGAATGGGCGGCTTCACGCAGCGCGAGCCATAGCTCTGGACCCAGCCGTGCTCGGTGAAGGCGTAGCCCCACAGTTGCTCGCCGAAGTACTCGACCATGTCGTTGCGCTCGGCCTCGCCATGGACGAGCACGTCGATGTCCAGCGCCTCCTGCTCGCGCACGGCCTGCTCGATCTCGGCGCGCATGCGGGCGAGGTAATCCATCGCGCTCAGTTCGCCGCGCTTGTAGGCAGCACGGGCCTGACGGATCTCGGGCGTCTGGGGGAAGGAGCCGATCGTGGTGGTGGGCAGCAGGGGCAGGCCGAGCGCCGCCTGCTGGGCCTGGATGCGCTGCGCAAATGGCGCGCGCCGCTGGGCCATGTCCGTGCTGATGCGTTGCAGGCGCTGCTGCACGGTCGGATGGGTCACGCGGCGCGAGGCGCGGCGCGCGGCCACGGCCGCATCACTGTCGGCCAGCGCGGCGTGCACCGTCACCACACCCTCGTTCAGCGCACGGCCCAGCGTCTGCAGCTCGTCGAGCTTCTCGCTGGCAAAGGCCAGCCAGCTGCGGATCTCGGCATCCAGGCGCTGCTCGCTGGCCAGGCTCACCGGGACATGCAGCAGCGAACAAGATGGCGCCACCCACAGCCGGTCACCCAGCTCGTCATGCAGCTCCTGCAACAGCGGCAGGGCCTTGCGCAGGTCGGTGCGCCAGATGTTGCGCCCGTCGATCACCCCCACCGACAGCACGGCATCGGGCGGCAGCACCTGGCGCCAGGCGGCCAGTTGCTGCGGCGCGCGCACCAGGTCGATGTGAAAGCCGTGGACGGGCAGGCGCGCGGCCAGCACCGCATGGCCCGCGGCGGATTCGAAGTAGCTGGCCAGCAGCAGCTTCACCCCGGTGTCGGCCAGCTCGGCATAGGCCGGCTCGAAGGCCGCACGCCAGGCGGCATCCAGCTCGAGCGCCAGCACGGGCTCGTCCACCTGCACCCAGCTCACGCCCAGACGGGCCAGACGCGTCAGCACGCGCCGGTAGCCGGCCACCAACCGAGGCAGCAGGCTCAGGCGGTCAAAGCCCTCGGCCGCGCCATGGGCCTTGGCCAGCCAGAGCCAGCTCACCGGGCCCAGCAACGCCACCTTCACGGGGTGCCCCTGGGCCTGCGCTTCGGCCACCTCGTCAAACAGCCAATCCACGCCGCCGTCAAAGGTCGTGCGCTCGTTCACCTCGGGCACGAGATAGTGGTAGTTGGTGTCGAACCACTTGGTCATCTCCATCGCCGGCTGCGCCGCGTTGCCTCGGGCCAGTGCGAAGTACTGTGCCAGCGTGAGCTGCGCGGGGTCGAAGCCGAAGCGCTCGGGCACGGCACCCAGCGTGGCCGTCAGGCTCAAGGTGGTGTCGTACCAGGCGAAATCGCCCACCGTCACGAAGTCGAGCCTCGCCTCGCGCTGACGCGCCCAGTGGGCGGCGCGCAGTCCTGCGCCGACCTGCCGCAGCTGCGATTCGGCGGTGGCCGCCGCATCAGCGCCAGCGCGCCAGAACGCCTCTTGCGCAAACTTGAGTTCACGGTGTGCGCCGATGCGCGGATAGCCGAGGATGTGGGTGCGTGCCATAGCTTGATTCGGTTGTGCGGTGTCTGCAATGGCCTGCAGTGTGTGAGCCGCACCCACATGAATCAAGCGACATTTTTTCAATCAGACATGAATCAGATTCAACCATGCCCAGCGGGCGAGGGTGGGCCATCCGACTCGATCCGCCCGTCCACCAGCTCGATCACGCGGTCACAGCGTGCGGCCAGGCGTGGGTCATGCGTGACCACCAGAAAGGTGGTGCCCGCATCCTGGTGGATGCGGCGCATCAGCGCGAACACCTCGCTCGATGAGGCCGTGTCGAGGTTGCCAGTCGGCTCATCGGCCAGGACGAGTGCCGGCTCCAGCATCAAGGCCCGCGCAATCGCCACGCGCTGCTGCATGCCGCCTGACAACTGCGCCGGCTTGCGGTCCATCGCGGCGGCCAGCCCCACGGCATCCAGCAGCGCCCGCTCGCGATGGCGCGTGGCCACCCGCCCGTCGCGCATCAGCACCGGCAGACTCACGTTCTCCAGCGCAGTGAACGCTGGCAGCAGGTGATGAAACTGGAATACAAAGCCCAGCGCGTCGCGCCGCATACGGGTCAGGCCATCGTCGTCCAGGTCCTGCACGCGCTCGCCCAGTAGCGTGTAGCTGCCGCCGCTG
>Ga0116211_1001625_pt1 | contig 10370 bp, 9 predicted proteins | sample SaghotsprinmetaG_FD_94484 | JGI IMG/M metagenome (GOLD analysis project Ga0116211, IMG submission 94484) | Hot spring microbial communities from South Africa to study Microbial Dark Matter (Phase II) - Sagole hot spring metaG | ecosystem: Environmental > Aquatic > Thermal springs > Hot (42-90C) ... | reverse complement strand
TTGCAGGCGGATTTGGGGATAAAACCCGCCCCTACCCAGAATCGGGATTATTCATTGCTGGGTATTCCAATCACCAACCGTATTCTGTAGGGGCGGGTTTTACGTGGATAAATAGGGCGGGTTTATGAAGGTTGTCGGTTTGCAGGCGGATTTGTGGATAAAACCCGCCCCTACACAGAATGGGGATTATTCATTGCTGGGTATTCCAATCACCAACCGTATTCTGTAGGGGCGGGTTTTACGACGATATGGAAATTAACGGCATAATTTTAATCTAAACCCACCCTTGGGGACTCAATATCCGCCTCGGAAACTTGACTAGAAGCTGTCTCAATCGCCTCAGCTAGGTCGGGATATGAACGCGCCTGAGGCGCACGTAATATGGCCTTGATCTTAGACCAGAAATTCGCAATGGGTGAGAAGTCAGGTGAATAGGGTGGTAAGTTAATCCAATGGGCACCTACCGCCGTAATCATTATTGTCCTAACACATATTTGGGAACTGCCTTAATGTTAGTGATATCGAGGATTGTTGATGCGCCACTAGTCATCACCGCCTTGTCTGCTGAGTTAGATCAGGCAAGCTATTCGCCTTAACTACTTCAGCGCTTAGCTTGCCTCTGTTTATCCATTACGGATGAGTCTCTATGCTAAACCGTTAAATAATCCTGCAATGCCTTCACCTGCAACGGTTCCGACTGCAAAGATTGGATGGCAGCGGCGGTTGCTTTCGCGCCCGCGATCGTGGTAATCATCGGGATCTTATAGGCCAAGGCCGATCGCCGGATTTCCCGATCGTCCTCCTGGGCCGTGGCGCCAACGGGTGTATTGATGATCAGGTGAATCGTGTGGTTCTTGATCGCGTCGATAATATTGGGACGGCCTTCATGCAGCTTGAGCATGAGTTCAACCGGAATGCCCTGTTCCTTCAAGGTGCGGCGGGTGCCCTCCGTGGCGACAATTTTGAAACCTAGGTTAACCAAATCCTTGGCCACCGGGACGATCGCTGCCTTATCGCGATCGTTCATCGAAATGAATACCGTTCCCGATAACGGTAGGCGCTGACCAGCAGCCAATTCTGCCTTAGCAAAGGCTTTGCCGAAGTCCGCATCAATACCCATCACCTCACCCGTCGATCGCATTTCTGGTCCCAGGATGACATCACTACCGGGGAAGCGATCGAAGGGCAACACCGCCTCCTTCACCGCCACATGGCGCGGGATAATTTCCTCGGTGAAGCCTAATTCTTCTAGGGTTTGGCCCGACATAATCCGCGAGGCTAGTTTCGCTAGGGGAATACCGATCGCCTTCGAGACAAAGGGCACCGTCCGCGAGGCACGGGGGTTAGCTTCCAGAATATACACCTGGGGAGTCAGCGAACCGAGACCGACAACTGCAAACTGGATATTCATCAAACCAACAACGTTGAGAGCCTTGGCTAATTGCACCGTCCACTCACGGATCGTGTTCAATACATTCGGCGTTAACAAGACCGAGGGAATCGAACACGCCGAGTCGCCGGAGTGAATCCCCGCCTGTTCAATGTGCTCCATGATGCCGCCAATCACCACCCGGCCTGTTTGATCGGCGATCGCATCGACATCGACTTCGGTGGCATTTTCCAGGAACTTATCAATCAAAATCGGATGGTCCGGTTCCACCTGCACCGCAAAGGTCATATAGCGCTCCAGTTCCGCATCCGAATAGACAATTTCCATCGCCCGACCCCCTAACACATAGCTGGGCCGCACCACCACGGGGTAGCCAATGCGCTTGGCTACATTCAGGGCTTCCTCGAAACTGCGAGCGATGCCATTGGCGGGTTGCTGGATATTCAACTGGCGCAGGATTTGCTCGAACCGCTCCCGGTCTTCGGCAATGTCGATCGAGTCTGGTGACGTGCCCCAAATTTTGGTCGGGAAATCGGGTCCCTTGGCTTCGAGGGCTTGTTGGAGCGGCACCGCTAATTTCAGGGGTGTTTGTCCGCCAAACTGGATAATTACCCCCTCCGGTTGTTCGACTTCGATGATATTCAGCACGTCCTCGCGGGTCAGCGGTTCAAAATAGAGGCGATCGCTGGTGTCATAGTCGGTGGAAACCGTTTCCGGGTTGGAGTTGACCATAATGGTCTCGAAGCCATCTGCCCGTAGGGCAAAGGAGGCATGACAGCAACAGTAGTCAAACTCAATCCCCTGGCCAATGCGGTTGGGACCGCCGCCCAGGATCATTACCTTGCGCTTGCCGGAGGGCAAAACTTCGGATTCAACCACGGGCTGGGGATGGGTTTCGCTGACATCAGGGCCAATCTGGTAACTGCCCGATTCGTAGGTGGAATAGTAGTAGGGGGTGAGGGCCTCAAACTCGGCGGCACAGGTATCCACGGTTTTGTAGACCGGGACGATGCCCATCTGTTGACGATAGCGGCGCACCTCATCCTCGCTGGTCTTGGTGGCAAAGGCAATCTGGCGATCGCTAAATCCTTGGCGTTTGGCGTGGAACAACTGTTGCCGGGACAATGCCGTCAATGCTGTTCGTTTCAGGTGTTTTTCCGTTGCCAGCAAGTCGGCCAACTTATCGAGAAACCAGGGATCAATACCGGTAAGTTCGTAAATTTCCTCCACGGTCATGCCCAGTAGCAAGGCGTGACGCACGGTAAAGATCCGTTCTGGGTTCGGGGTTCGCAGGCCCGCCCGTACCTGTTCCAAACTGGGCAGGGTCTCCGGGCGATCGCAGCCCCAGCCTGCCCGTCCGGTTTCCAGCGATCGCAGGGCCTTTTGGAAGGATTCTTGGAACGTGCGCCCGATCGCCATTGCCTCGCCGACGGATTTCATTTGGGTCGTCAGGTGGGGTTGGGTGTTGGGGAATTTTTCAAAGGTGAAGCGGGGGATTTTGGTAACCACGTAGTCGATCGTCGGTTCAAACGAGGCCGGGGTTTTCTTGGTGATATCGTTGGGGATCTCATCCAGGGTGTAGCCCACGGCTAACTTGGCAGCGAATTTGGCGATTGGGAAGCCAGTGGCTTTGGAGGCAAGGGCCGAACTGCGGGAGACGCGGGGATTCATTTCGATGACAATCACATCGCCGTTGTCTGGATTAACGGCAAACTGGATATTCGAGCCACCCGTTTCTACCCCAATCTCGCGAATGATCCGAATCGAGGCATCCCGCAACATCTGGTATTCCTTATCGGTCAGGGTTTGGGCCGGGGCGACGGTGATCGAGTCGCCGGTATGAATCCCCATCGGGTCCAGGTTTTCGATCGAGCAGATAATCACGACGTTATCGGCCAGATCGCGCATCACCTCTAGTTCGTATTCCTTCCAGCCCAGCAGCGATTGCTCGATCAAAATCTGCGATACGGGGCTGGCATCCAACCCGGATTGGGCGATTTCTTCAAACTCTTCCTGGTTGTAGGCAATGCCGCCCCCGGTTCCCCCCAAGGTAAAGGCCGGGCGAATAATTAAGGGATAGCTGCCAATCTGCTGGGCCACCGCCCGTGACTCCGCCATTGTGGATGCCGTCCCCGACGGACACACGGCCACCCCAATCCGCGCCATTGCATCCTTAAATAACTGTCGATCCTCCGCCATCTTGATCGCCGGGAGTTTGGCCCCGATCAGTTCCACCCCGTAGCGCTCCAGGACCCCATGCTCTGCTAAATCCACCGCCAAGTTGAGGGCTGTTTGGCCGCCCATTGTGGGCAGGAGGGCATCGGGCCGTTCTTTTGCAATAATCTTCTCGACCAGTTCCCAGCGCAATGGCTCGACATAGGTGCGGTCGGCCATTTCCGGGTCGGTCATGATGGTCGCCGGGTTGGAGTTCACCAGGATCACCTCGTAGCCCTCTTCGCGTAGGGCCTTACAGGCTTGGGTGCCGGAGTAGTCAAACTCACACGCCTGACCAATGACGATCGGGCCAGAACCCAGGAGCATGATTTTACGCAGATCGGTACGACGGGGCATAGGTTCGCTCCACAAACAAGGCGGTTTAGGTCCCAATTATTGTACGGGCATTCTCCGCGCGACTAGTGCGATCGCAACAGTTTCCTAGGGTTTGTTGACCTAGGGACTACCGGTAGCGGGGTGGCTAGCCTTGGGAATAGTCTTGGGAACACATTCTCGCAGGGCGCTACCGGCAGTGGGCGATGCGCGTCTGCGTGAGTTGATGGGAAGTACGAGATGTTAATCGTGGCCTACTGGCCAGAGGCAACGAATTACACGCGGACTGTCAGGCGGTGCTGCTAGAGGATGGGAGTCAGCAAGCTAATGTGTGAGGAGCGAGTTGGAATCCATCAACACGAGAAGTTTTCTACAAATCACTGATTAATATCTGCCCGCGTCAAAATCGTTCAATAGAAATTCTTGGCTCAGAAATTCGTTTACAAGTTAGCCAGATTATCGATCGCTTACTAGGAGCCATATAAGATGACAGTAATGCAAGATCAGTACCTAGCGAAATCCCTCTCTAACCGTTTACAGGAATTAGCCCTGAGTCTGCGTGAGCTTGGTGGTTTATTAGAGGATGGGTTGCAATATAGCAATCCCAAGTCATTTATGAGAATGGGAAGGGACATAGTGAATCTCTATCAGTAGATATAGGATTGGCTTCTCTCATGAATCATCTGGGATTGCTATATGATGAGGCTGTTGCGGTCATTAAGCGGTGTAAATTATGGATTGAATGGACAGCGATCGAGGTTGGAATTGATGGTGCGGCTGAGTTAGTGGATCTGCAAGTCAAGTTGGCCCGATCGCAATTGAATCCGCCTTGTTTCTGGGGGATCTCTGCCTAATGTCAGGAGGTGGCTCGACAGGTCATTCTCGATGCGGAGCGGGTGGCGGCGATCGCGCTCACTTTGGGTGAATCTCGGCACCTATAGCAATCCTAAGTCATTTATGAGAATGGGAAGGGACATAGTGAATCTCTATCAGTAGATATAGGATTGGCTTCTCTCATGAATCATCTGGGATTGCTATAGTTGGTTAATATGAGTTGGCGTTACCCTTAAAGTAAAAGTTGGCTGGGATCGCGATGTCGGGTTCAATGTTGGGTTCAATAAAGCGGCAAGCCTCGCCCTGCGGTATGGTCTGGCTAGGCAGGTTCTTGACCCTGGGGAGCTACCCGCTCAGCGTTTAGGTTACGATCGCTGACAGGCTACTACAGGCACACAACCCGGATGAGGACCTTGTTGCAACGACTGAAAACGCGCCATTCCCTATTGATTACCATTCTGATTTTAAGTACCTGTCTTTATATGGATGGGATTAGCTGGGGATTACCGAGTTTCAGTGCTTGGGCCGTTGATGAGGTCTTGCCTTCCCAGGTTTTACGGGGGATGCAGGCTGGCTTTACCGATGGCTGGTCGGAAAAATATCCCCCTTTGCATTTCTACCTTTTAGCCATTCTCTATCTGCCCGTTTATTGGCTACATCGTGGGGATTTCCATCAGCTTTTAGATGATTTGCCAACCTATACCACCTTGTTTTACCTGGGACGTTTCCTGAGTGTGGTGATGGGGGTCGGAATTGTCTACTGTGTTTATCGCCTAGCGCGGGAAATTTACTCTCGATCGGCAGCCCTATGGACAACCCTAATGACGGCGATCCTGTTGCCAATGGTCTACTATGCCAAGGTCGTGAACCTGGAAGTGCCCTACCTATTTTGGGTGATGGGATCGTTTATTTTCTATATTCGTATTCTTAAATATCACTTCCTTAAGGATTATGTACTATTTGCCATCCTAGGGGCGATCGCCGTTTCCACAAAAGATCAAGCCTATGGATTTTATATCCTGACACCCTTTTTCATTCTCTGGCACTATTCCCAGCTTCTTAAACGCCATCCCGACTCGCGACAAGAATTCCCCCTTTGGATACAGGTATTACGCGATCGCCGTCTCAGTTATCCCTTACTGGCTGGGATCACCACCTTTGTGCTTTTGAATAATCTTCTGTTCAATTGGCAAGGCTTTCTGCAACACCTAGACCTGATTACCGCAGGCTCAGCCAGTGTGGTCCCCCGTTATGAGCAAACCCTCTGGGGGCATCTGCAAATGTTTGCCCAAAGTTGGCGACATATTCGCTTTGCGTTTGGTTGGCCGATCTACCTCATCTGTTTAGCAGGCCTGCTCACGGCACTCTGGAAACCACGACAGCACCTCCTAGCCCTCATGCTGTGGGTGCCCCTGATTTCCTACTATTTAACCTATATTACGGTCATTGTTTTTAACGATGTTCGATATCTTTTGCCGATAAACCTGATCTTGACCGTTTTTGGGGGACAGTGGTTAGCCCAATGGTTTCAAAGGTCTCAGGAGTCTCAGGGGCCTCAGAGGTCTCAGAGGTCTCAGAGTGTCGATCGTTCCGAACACCCAACGCATAATCGCTGGCTTCTCTGGCGATCGCTAGCCATTGGTCTGGTTTTTATTTACAGTTTTTTCTACGCCTATTCCATTAACGTCTTAATGAAGCACGATTCCCGATACACTGTCGAGGCATGGATGGCTGAAAATATGGCCCAGGATGCCATGATTTTGGCAACGGGAGCTAAGCGATATTTACCGCGCGTTGAAGATCAGTATGCCAATGTGGATATTGAAATGGAGCCAACGATCGCCCACCTCCACCAGCACGATTTTGAATATATCATCACAACCAGTGGCTACGATATTCGCCGATTTGCGATCGCGTCGCCCCAGTATGTGTTTTTTACCCAACTCGAACAGGGCACCTTGGGTTACGAGCAAGTTTTCGCTTATCAAGCTCAACCCTGGCCAGATTTGTTAAATCATCGGGAATTGGGAGAACGATACATGGAAACACGCACAATTCATTCCAATTTTGACAAGATTAACCCCGAAATCCGCATTTATCGCCGTCAATCAGGCTAATTTTCGGCTAGTCGTCCGTCAAGTTTCATTGAGTCGATTGGGCCAACCGCTGTGCGACCCCACAAAGCGCGTGAACGTCTTGGGCCTTGCCAACTCGACGGATCAGCCAAACCGCACCTATCCTGATCCCAGGGGATCACCCTTAAAAATGGCCTCAATCACATCCCACTCACCCGGTACTGGTGTCGGCGGTGGCACATAAATCGCTTGACCCAACTGTAGGGCAGCTTGGGCGGTGGGGCCATTGACGATCGTACCAAAATGAATCAGCCGTTGCGCCAGTTCCTGGTGTTGATCGGGGTTGGCTTGTAGGCGATCGCCGAAGCGCCGCAACCAGGCCGTGAGTTCTGCTTCCGTAAGATTTTTACTGATCAGCCACCCCTTAAAGCGACCAGAGGTGAGGTCGGGATTCTCCAAAAGAGCCAGGAACAAGGTCTCGTATTCCGTCTCCGATAGCTTCGCGACGCCTTCGGCGTATCGCCCAGAGGGAGCCGTGAATATCGGGGCGGAGGCAGGCAAATCAACCGCAGGGCGGCGGCCAAACCATCCCTGACGTAACCGCTGGCACAACCGTTGCCATTGTTGCTGGAGCCAGTGCCAAAGCTTCTGAAACATAGGGACGATCGTCAATAATGATTACGACCCGCTCAGCCGCAGACGATCGCTGGGAGCTTCGTTATTGGGTAGCCAGATCAGGGAACTATTCGACTGAACCGGTCCCACAACGGGTGCTTCCGGGTCCTTCGGCAGGGCGAAGCGGCCAGACGGCGGCTGCGAAATTTCTAGCTCGATCGTCGATAGATCAGCATCGTACACCAGTAAATCAGCCGCAGACCCCATCGGTTCCTCTGGCTCGGTGGTCGGTTCAACTGGCGCATTCGGACGCGGCATCCCCGTTTGGGCTAGGGCAGGAGCCGTGAGGCCGAGTAGGCCAAGTAGGCCGATCGTAGTCAGTGAAATCCAGAGTGGTGCCTTCATCTTCGGTATCCTCCAGGGGAAGCTACACACTGCTAGCCTACAAGCAGATCACACAAACGCCCAGGAATCGCTGAAAATCTTTATCTCACCGCCCCTAGGGGTCGTCTGGCCGCCCTAAACTTTAGGGTTACAGATAGGGCGCTAAGATCCTTCGCCAGAGAGAGCTTCTCTCAACGTGAGTTCGAGCACAGCTCCATTGCCTTCACCCCCCAGCCCCCTCGCCCCTTTGGGGAGAGCAGAGTCCGGCATCATCAAGGTTTTAGGCCTTTCTCCCTGGGGGAGAGGGGTTGGGTTGAAGGTCATCGAACTGACGTTCTCTCAGGATGACTGGGAAAACAATCCGTTTCGCCAAGGGAGACACTGCGCAAACAGGCTGAGTCAGTCGAGAGCAATCAGCTTAAAATCCCCAGGAAATTTTAAGCTTGATCGGCCACTAGGCACTCAATTCTGCTACAATCATCGTTTGTTCAATCAACTCGCACACCTAGGGCTTCGGGTGTTTCGTCAGAAATCCCCCTGGGTGGAGGTTTAACCCGGAAGGAGAACTTAATATGCCCGTCGTTTCATTGGCTCAAATGATGGAGTCAGGGGTTCACTTTGGTCACCAGACCAAACGCTGGAACCCTCGGATGTCCCCCTATATCTATACCGCCCGCAATGGTGTCCACATCATTGACTTGGTGCAAACCGCCAAGCTGATGGACGATGCCTATCAGTACATGCGGACAGCGGCAGAGAAAGGCAAACGGTTCCTATTTGTCGGCACTAAGCGGCAGGCCGCAGCGATCGTTGCCCAGGAAGCCAGCCGGTGCGGTGCGAACTACGTCAACCAGCGTTGGTTGGGGGGAATGTTGACCAACTGGGCCACGATTAAAACCCGCGTCGATCGCCTCAAGGATCTGGAGCGTCTGGAAGAAACCGGCAACCTGGATCTGCGGCCCAAGAAGGAAGCGGCCATGCTGCGCCGGGAACTGGAAAAGCTCCAGAAGTACCTGGGCGGGATTAAAACCATGCGCAAGGTCCCCGATGTGGTAGTGATCGTCGATCAGCGGCGCGAGTACAACGCTGTGCTGGAATGCCAAAAACTGGGGATTCCGATCGTGTCCCTCCTGGATACCAACTGCGATCCCGACTTGGTGGATATCCCCATCCCCGCCAACGACGACGCAATTCGATCGATCAAGCTCATTGTCGGCAAACTGGCCGATGCCATCTATGAAGGGCGGCATGGTCAACTGGATGACGGGTACGACGAGGATTACGAAGATTACGAAGGGGCCGAGGACGAATACGAATACGACGAAAGCGACTACGCAGGCGACGACGAAGACAGCGAGGAGTCCTAGTTCCCCATCGTCGGCCCCATCGTTCGGTAGGGGCAGTTCCGTAGGGGCGGTTCCGTAGGGGCGGGTTGCGCCCAGAAGTTAACTGGCAACAGGCCATCTCTGTGAACCCGCCCTTGGTTAGTAACCCCGCCCTTGTTTGAACCCGTTCTTAGTGGGTGAACCCGTCCTCCTTGTTGGCAGGGCTAAGTCAACCCGAAACCGCCCCCAGGCGATCGTCGCAATGGGATAAGCCGCAATGGGATAAGCTGATAGCTGGGCACAGAGGGCACCTTTTCCCCCAGTATTTGTAACTGTAGAGACAGCAAAGATCAGAGACATCATGGCAGACATTTCCCCCAAATTAGTCAAGGAACTGCGCGAAAAGACAGGCGCAGGCATGAAGGACTGTAAGGTCGCACTGCAACAAAACGACGGCGACATGACCAAGGCGATCGAGTGGTTGCGCCAAAAGGGCATCACCTCCGCCGAGAAGAAAGCCGGACGGACAACCGCCGAAGGGATTATCGACAGCTACATCCATACGGGCAACCGGGTGGGTGTGTTGGTCGAAGTGAACTGCGAAACCGACTTTGTCGCCCGCCGTGAGGAATTCCGCGAACTGGTCCGCAACGTGGCGATGCAGATTGCCGCCTGCCCCAATGTGGAATATGTGCGCACCGATGATATTCCCAAGGCGATCATCGATCGGGAAACCGAGATCGAAATGGGCCGGGACGACCTCAGCAGCAAGCCGAAGAACATTCGCGAGAAGATCGTCCAAGGGCGGATTGAAAAGCGCCTCAAGGAACTAAGCCTGATGGATCAGCCCTACATCCGCGACCAGAGTATGACGGTAGAGGAGTTGGTGAAGCAAACTGTGGCCCAACTATCCGAGAACATCCGGGTGCGGCGGTTTACCCGTTTTGTCCTTGGTGAAGGCTTGGATGACGCAGCAGAATAGCTGATCGGTTGTCCGCTGGCTGGGAAGAATCACTTGTAGGATAGGCACCTCGCCTATCCTTTTTGCATTGTAGTAGGGAAAGTCGGGTCGTCTCCCTAGTAGATCGACAAGAAAATTCTGCAACGCTTGTAAGGCTGGCTCTAGCCTGCAACGACTAAAGTCGTGACTACGTTCGCGTAGCGTCTCCGCAGGAGAAACGTTGCGAAACTTTATGTTTA
>Ga0116211_1001613_pt1 | contig 10429 bp, 8 predicted proteins | sample SaghotsprinmetaG_FD_94484 | JGI IMG/M metagenome (GOLD analysis project Ga0116211, IMG submission 94484) | Hot spring microbial communities from South Africa to study Microbial Dark Matter (Phase II) - Sagole hot spring metaG | ecosystem: Environmental > Aquatic > Thermal springs > Hot (42-90C) ... | reverse complement strand
CTCGCGAACGGCGCTCGCGTCGTTCAGGTCGGCGCGAGCGACCTCGCACCCGGGCGGCGTTTCCGTCGCCGCACTACGGCGGACGATGCGCACGCGATGGCCGCGCCGGCAGAGCGCCCGGGCCGTGGCCAGGCCGAGGGGGCCGGCGCCGAAGACAACGTGGAGCGTTTGTGTCACCATCTCGCTCTCCCTTCAGTCGTCCATGCGGCTGCGCCGCACAACGCCAGAATGAAAATACGTGTTCCTGGGAGGGCTGCGCCCTCCCAAACCCTCCCCTCAGGGGGGTTGGGGAAACCCGGTTTCCCCGTATTTTCACGTTAGACATCCATGCGGCTGCGCCGCACAACGCCAGAATGAAAATACGTGTTCTTAGGAGGGCTTCGCCCTCCCAAACCCTCCCGCGGGGGGCTATTTTCACCTCAGCAAACGGTCTCGCCGGGCCGAGGCCGACCGCGCCAGGCCCTGCGCTCCGGGTAAGCCTCCGGTTTTCGCCACTGTACGTCCAGACCTTAACGGCATCGCCCACCAAAAGACGTGATCGAGAGGTTGGCGCTTGCGGATAACAGCAGTTACCCAACGCGCTGGTGGGCGCTGCGTCGCTGCTATCGATTGCACTGCGAATGATGGGGGCGCCCACGCCCAGAACGACCTATCCTGCAAGGCAGAGGCGCCACTACCCGCCGCTGAGCCCGTGCTGCGACGGGTGGGCAAATCTCGTCCGGAACAATCTTGTATGAATACGCTTACCTTCCGCACACTCTTCGACCACGGCAACTATGATCACAACCTCATTCGGCAGCATCAGGCCGTGGCGCCCCGAAGACGCGGAGGCGCTGGCGGCCTATGCCGACAACCCGAAGATCTGGCGGCAGATGCGTGACAGCTTCCCCCGCCCCTTCACCCTGGAGCGGGCCTGCGCCTTTATCGACGCGACTCTCAGGCCCTCCTCCTCGCTCTTTCTGGCCCTCGCCTCGCCCCACGAGGCGATCGGCGGGATCGGGATCACGCGCGGCGACGATGTGCACCACCGCACGGCAGAGCTCGGCTACTGGCTGGCTGAGCCGTTCTGGGGCCGGGGGTATATGCGCATGGCGATCATTGCCTTGACGAGCTACCTCTTCGCTCAGACCGATCTGCTGCGTATCTACGCCGAGCCCTTCGCGAGCAACCTCGCCTCGATCCGTGCCCTTGAGCGCGCTGGCTACGTCTATGAGGGCCGCCTGCGTTGTAGCGTCGTTAAAGAGGGCCAGGTGCTTGACCAACTCCTCTTCGCTGTGGTGCGGACGCTGTATGTCGCGCCGGAGGATAGCTGATGCGCCGCCTGCCCATCGCCATGTTCTTGCTGCGACTCCGAGGAAACAGATGATCCATGTCTACCACTATAGTGAGGAGCCTGGGATCACGGCGTTCGCAGCGCGCCCGAGCCGCCTTGGCGAGCCCTTTGTCTGGGCGATTGATGCGTGGCACCAGCCGCTCTACTGGCTGCCCCGCGACTGTCCCCGGGTCTGCTTCTGGCCCGACGAGGGCCGCACCAGCGCCGCCGACCATGAGCGCTGGTGGGCTGGCGTTGCGGGCCGCATGGTGATCGCCATTGAGGTGGCCTGGCTTGAGCGCGTGCGCGCCTGCCGGCTGTACCGCTACTGTCTTGACGCGCGTGACTTCCAGAGCCTCGACGATAATGGCATGTACGTCAGCAGGCAGATGGTGCGTCCACTGTCGGTCGAGCCCGTCGGCGACCTGCTAGCGACCCTGGCGGAAGGCGGGGTCGAGCTGCGGATCTGCCAGTCGCTTGTGCCGCTCGGCCGGGCGGTGATCGCGACGACACTCGACTTCTCGCTGATCAGGATGCGCAACGCGCAGGGCTGGGAAGATCCGGCGTAGGTCTGCGCCTGAGGTTTACGGGCGGCCTTGGGCCTGCTCGCGCAGCGTCGCAAGGCCCACTGCGATCAGCCCGGCGCAGCAGCTAACAATCGTCAGCGCGCTCAGGCTGATCAGGACTGCGCTCATCAGTGCGCCACGGCTGCCGGGCGCTGGTAGGGGTAGCAGCGCGACCAGGCACAGGCCGATGATTGCGCCAGTTCGCACCCCCCAGTTCCACGCGGCATTGTTCAACGCGATTCGAGGCATCAGCAGCCCCAACAGCGCGCCGACACTCATCCCGAGACCGACGACACCGACAAACAGCCAGCCGTAGCGGTCGAGCAGGTCCCAGAAGAAGTACGCCGCCGCGCCGCCGGTCAGGGCAAGCAGAACCAGCATCACCCCGAGGATCTGGACGGCAGCGATCCGCGGCGGGATCGCATAGGCTCGCCGGTACTGATCTTGGACCTCGCCGCGCTGAGCGATGCGCGGCTTTGGAGCGTTCTCCCCGCGTATGAACGACGGCGCTAAACGGACCAACCCGTACAGGCCGCTCGCAAGGATGAGCAGACTCACGCCGATCAGGGCAGTGAGGCCGATCATCGAAAAGCTGAGCCCGACTCCACCCGGGGCATCAGCCACAATCCCGGGAAGGTGCATCGGTTGCGAGCGCTGCGCCCAGATGGCCCCGACAAATGCGCCGAGGAGCGGCCATCTCCAGTGAAATGCCGGAAAGCGCACATCGGCAAGGGAATTTCTGGACGCGGGAGGCATGATTGCGATCTCCTGACGCTCGTTGATACTATGCTCGATCCATTGCAGAGCGGTGCAGCAAGAGCGCCGCGAAGCCAGCGCGCGGGGGGTCTCTATCGCTCAGGGTGGCGGCCTCCCCCGGGATTGAGGCGCCGCGCCAGCACAAGTCCGGCGCCAAGAGTCACCAGGACGATACCGGGAGGCAGCAGCAGTCCGCAGAGCAGCATGCTGTACAGCGGCTTGCCCATGACGATCTTCGCGCTGAAGCCGGCGTAGATCGCCAGCGGCACGGCATAGGCGGCGAGGCCGAGGATAAGGACTGCGAGTCGAGTCGCTCGAACGAGGCGGTCAGCGCATATTGGGTCGGTCAGCCGCGGAACAATGACGGATGCAACCTGGCCGGGCGGAACCAGACACTTGTCACGGCGTCCAGGCCGACATTCACGGTGTCGCCAGGGGAGGTACGCGGGCTCATGACTCGTTCTGCATCGTGATTGTGCTGTGTTCGACCGTTCCATCGCTGCGCGCTGCGACCTCTGCCAGCATAGCTGCTGCGCGCAGCCCTGTACCCCTCAGAAGTGCGGGGTGGCCGGCACACAGATGGTTACGCGTCTGGCGGATGTGCTTCCTCCAGGGGCTGACAGGCGTACACTTCACTGGCACAAGATGGAGTCCGCCGGCGACCATTTCGGGTCAGGCTGCACCTTCTCGCTCTGCAAGGCCATCATGGCATCGCTTTCCCAACCCCATCACGAGGCGCTCAGCGTGCTCCTGGCGCGCCTCCCCCCTGCGCCGGTCGTCTGGGCCCTCACCGGGAGCTGTAGCTTTGCCCTTCAGGGATTGCCGGTGAGTGTCCACGATATCGATCTGCGGACCGACGCTTGCGGCGCGTACGCCATCGAGCAACTCTTTTCTGAATCGTCGCGCCAGTCGATGCGCCGACGGCCTATGCTTACGCCTTCTTAACTCAAGCGCCATATGCGGCGCTGTTACCCAACCGGAACGGAGGCTCCCGATGCGACTCACGTCTCGCCTTGCACCTGCATACCTGCTGGCCCTGGGCCTGTTTGCCCTCAGCCTCGCACCGGCCCCGCCCGCGGCGGCCGCGGCGGAGCGCTGCTTCCCCGAGACCGGCCGCTGTATCAGCGGTCGCTTCCTGAGCTTCTGGGAGGAGCAGGGCGGCCTGCCTGTCTTCGGCTTCCCCACCATCCGGGCACGCGTCGAGCGGAGCCGGGACGACGGGCAGTTCTACCTGACGCAGTGCCCCTGAGCATCTCGACTCAGGTGAGCAGGCCGATGGCCCGGGCGCGGGCGACGACCTGGAGGCGGGTACGAACCTGGAGCTTCCCGCACAGATTGCGCACATGCCATTTGACCGTACTCTCGGCAAGCTGAAGCTGCTCGGCGATCTGGCGCGTGGTGGCGCCTATGTCCAGCAACCGCAGCACATCAAGCTCGCGGTCGCTCAGCGGCTCGACCAGCGGTGGCAAGTGATCGTCCGGCAATCCCTCTTGCCCGCGCCCGGGAGAATTGAACCGCTGTAGGAATTGCTCGGCGGCCGCCCGCCCCTGGTCGCCGGGACGCCCCCGGGCAGCGCGGCGCACGAGGAGCGCCCGTGCCGGCTCGCCCTCGTCAAGCACAAGCCGCACCAGCCCGGCGCACAGCAGCTCTGGCAGCAGGCTGTCGAGGAGATCGAGCGCCTCGCCGAACGCGCCCAGGGCGCTATGGGCCAGGGCCAGCAGCATCCCCGCCTCCCAGCGGCTACGCTCACGCCCCTGGGCCCTGGCGTGGCCCAGGACCTCATCAAGCAGGTCGCGGGCCGCGGTCGCTCGCCCGGCGGCGAGTAGCACGCGGGCGAGGGCGAGGTCGGCCGGCTCGCGCAGGGCGAGGAAGAGGCCGGCGTAGCGGGCGCGGATCGCCTCCGGCGTGGCCCCGGCGAGCCAGTGACAGGCTCGCTCCGGCGCGCCACAGCGCAGCCAGAGCTGCGCCCGCAGCGCTCCCAGCACCGACAGCAGGGCCTGATCCTGCCCCAGTTCCGCCAGATGCTCGATCTGATCCAGAGCCTGGTGGGCCGCATCATACGCGCCGTCTGCTGCTCGTGTCAGGGCCAGGGCAAAGGCAGCCGGGACACGGCTCTCGGGCTCCCACCACTGCCAGGGGATGTCCAGGCTCGCCTCGAGCGCGCGTTGGGCTGCCTCGCGTTGATCGCGCTCGTACTCCAGGCGTCCCAGGCGCGCCAGAGCCATCGCGCCAATCGTGGTGCGCTGGAGCTGGTGGCGACGCCCGTCGCTCAGCGCCTGGACAAAGTGCTGTCTCGCCGCCTCGATCTGCCCTGCCCAGAAGGCCGCCGTCCCCTCGCCAATGCGTGCGGCGAGGAGAATCGGGGGGCTGCCGGCTGTATTGGCCTGTGCGCCCATCGCCCGGTACGAGCGGGCTGCGGCGGCCATATCGCCCTGAAAGCAGGCCACAATCGCGTAGCTCCCCACCAACGTCAGGTAGAGCGCCCCATCATCAGGGGTAATCCATTGCTCGGCCAGCCGGGCTAGCCGAGCGAACTCCTTACCTCCGTTCACCAGGCGGTCGTTGTTCAGCAAGACGAAGGTGAGCTGGGCGAGGAGCGCCCGATGCTCGCGGTCAATCGCTGTCTGCTCAGGCGGCGGTGGCGCGCCACCCAGCCAGGCCGCGCGCCAGGGGTCTGGTGGAACGAGCTGCAGCAGCGCCTCGATCCGTGGCGCCGCATAGGCCACGATTGCCGCCGGGCCGCCCTGGAGCGAGGTGAGCAGATCGGCGACGATCAGGCGCCAGCGGGTGTGGATCGAGTCCATCGGCAGCCGATCGAGCCAGCCGCGCACCGCGGGGGCTTCGTAGCGCTCCCAGAGCCAGTGGCCGACCCTGCGCTCGACCAGATCGGCAGCCCCGGCGGCGGCGTCCCCGGCGACCAGTGCTGCCACCGCTTCGTCAATCAGATCCTGCTGGGCGAACCAGTGCCCCGCCGCGCGCCACAGGATGCGCACACGCTGCGGCCCGGTCTGCGCGAGCCGGTGGCGCAAGAACTCGCGGAACAGCTGATGGTAGCGAAACCAGCCCTGCGCGGTGTCCAGCGGCAGAAGAAACAGTCCTTGCCGCGCAAGACGCTCGAGCATGCGCTGCGCCGCCTCGGCATCCGGCACCGGTTGACCGTCGGCCAGCGGGGCATCGGCAGCCAGCAGCGCGACACAGAGTGCGGCGCAGACCCGATTGGGCAATGAAGTCACCAGGAGCAAAGCCTGCACCGCTGGCGGCAGGGTGCTGAAGATCTCCTCCATCAGATAGTCGAAGACGTACTGGTGACTCCCGCCGAAGCCCGCGGCGATACCGGCCAGATCCTGGCCCTCGGCGAGCACGAGCGCTGCGAGTCGGACACCTGCAGCCCAGCCTTCGGTCTTCGTCACGATCGCGTTCAGGGTCGCCGATGGCGCCGCCACGCCGAGCGCCTGCGCGACCAGCGCGGCGGCCTCATCGGCGCGGAAGGCCAGGTCAGCCATTGCGAGGCGCCGGTGGCCCGTCACCGGGGAGAGCGGTGGCTCGCTCCGGCTGGCAATGATCAGGTGGAGTTGGGCCGGCCACTGGGCGATCAGATTGGCCATGGCCCCATGGATCGCGTCGTTCCCGTCACGGATGCAATGGTAGTCATCCAGGATCAGGCAGATTGGCTGGTTCGCGCCCGCGAGCTGCGTGATCAGGGCAGTGATTGCTGCCGTGCCCAGCTCAGCGGCCTCAAGCCGCTGAAGCAGCGCCCAGCTCTCGGCGAGCTTCGGCAGCGCCGGCTCCAGGGCGGCAAACAGGTGGCGCCAGCAGCGCCGGGGGTCATTGTCGTCCTCGTCGAGCGAGAGCCACGTGGAACGTAGAACGGGACCAGCGTACTCGCTGTTTGGCTGTTCTACGCTCTGCGCTCTACGCTCTACGTTTAAGAGCCACTGGCTCATGAGTGAGGTCTTACCGCTGCCTGCCGGTGCGACGATCACGGTCAGGCCGCCGCCGGGCGGAAAGGCGAGCTGATCCAGTAGCCGGGGACGCGCGATGAGCTCATTCCCGAAGTGGGGTGGGCTCAGCTTGCTAGCCAGGAGTCTGGTTGTTTGCACGATGTCAGGGGTGGGAACAGGCGTCGAGGAAGACACGCCGGGCTCCTCTCATACCATTGTTAGATTTTGGATTGCGGATTGCCACGCCAGGCAGCACAACGCCTGAAACCGTTTCAGGCAATGCGGCATCATCAACGGTAATTAGTATCAAGAGCTTAACTGAGGGCAGGCCGTCATCGGGGCGGCGATCACATTGCCGTGCGCCGTCTCCCCGAGTCGACTGACACGTGATGAACACCCGCCTGGCAGAGAGCTTTGCTGACGCGGGCCGCAGTACACTCTCCAGACGAACGACAGGGCTGTTGCGTTGCCAGCGCTCTGTCTGCCGTACTGTTGTTGTACAACGACGCCACACATCACGCCTCAACGCTGAGACGGGTTCGGGCATCCACTGATCGGATGATTGCTACTGAATAAGCCCCTGCTGGCGGGCGCGTGCCAGCGCCTGGAGCCGGGTTCGCACCTGGAGCCTGGCGCACAGATTGCGGATGTGCCACTTCACCGTGCTTTCGGCGACGAAGAGAGTCGCTGCGATCACGCGGGTGTCGGCGCCATTGGCCAGCAGCTGGAGGATCTGCCGCTCGCGCTCGCTGAGCAGTTCGGGCTGTGCACCACCAACAGGAGCAGTTGGTACCGCGTAGGAGGGCGGATCGGGGCGCTGTGTCGCCGGAAAGCCGGCGAGCCAGGCGCTGGCCCTGTCACGGGCAGTCTGGGGAAGCGTCTCACCTGCGATGATCTGCGCCAGGAGTATAGCCGCAGGGGCGCCCTCGTCGAGCAGGAGCCGCGGGAGCTGTGCCTGGACGATGGCGGGCAGCACGGCGGCGAGCGTTGCCACGGCTGTGGAGTCGTCGCCATCGGCGAGCATGGCCAGCGCCAGCAGCACCCGGGTCTCCCAGAATGCACGCAGCCGGCCCTGGGCCTGCGCCTCCTCGGCCAACCGGGAGAGCACAAGGCGCGCCTCCGCGGCACGACCGGCCCGGGTCAGGGCGCGCGCCAGCACCAGGTCGGCCAACTCCTGGAGCACAGGGAGGGTTGCGGCATAGGGTTGTCGCAGCTCGGCGATCGGCCGGTCGGCCAGCCAATCCCGCGCAATCGCCGTCGTATCGGCATCGGCACGGGCGAGCGCAACCCGCAGGCGGCACAGCTCAAGCACCGCGCGCACTCCGCGCTCGTGCTCCGCGGGCACGTTCCCCTGCTGGTACTCGACCTGATCCAGAGGCCCGGCCAGCGACTGGCTTTGCCCGCTTGCTGCCATCGTCAACGCCAGATACAGGGCTGCGGGCAGGTGTGTCTCCGGCTCCCACCACTGCCAGCGCGCGCGGCGACTGGCCTCAAGGTCGGCCAGAGCCTGGTCAAGCTCGTTCCGCTCGTAGGCTAACCGGCCCATGAGCGCGAAGGCCCGCGCCCCCAGGATGCCATGCTGGAGCTGGTGCTGCTGAAGCAAGTTGCGGCAGCGCGTGAACTGCTGGTGCGCGGCGCTCATTTCACCGCGACGATAGTGGACCGAAGCGCCGACCAGTGCGACCGCTGTTCGCAGGACGAGGTACCGTCCTCCCGGGAGCCGACTCATCGCTCCTGCATAGCACTCCACTGCAGGGAAGTCGTGGTGGGCCAGCGCTCGCGCGCGCAGCGTGTCCAGGAGCAACACATACAGCATGCCGTCCTCGGGGCGAAGCCACTGCTCGGCTCGCCGTAGCCAGCCGGTGTTCCAGCCGCTTCCGCGCGCCAGTCGATCGAGCAGCACCCGGGCAAAGGCGACAAGGCCGAGTCTGCGGCGAATCTCCCCATCAGCAGGCGTTTCTGGCAGCGGTGGAGGATCTTCGCGTTGCCATGCTTCTCTGAGCGGCCCCGGAGGAAGATCGGCCAGCAGGGCGGCAATGCGTGGCTCGAACTCGGCTGCGAGCTGTGATGGGCTTCCCGCGCGACGAACCAGCAGATCAGCGCAGGCAAGCCGCCAGCGTGCGCGGATCACCTCGGATGGCAACAGGTGAAGCCAGTCCCGTACTGCCCCCTGGTCGTACCACTCCCACAGGGCGATATCCACCCGTGCCTCGACGAGGTCGGCGGCTGTCTCGACGTCGCCAGCGGCGAGCAGCAGCGGCAGCGCTTCGCCGACCAGATCGTGCTCGGCGAACCACCGGCCGGCGGTGCGGTGGAGGTGCGGCACAAGTTCCGGCTCGGTCGCCTCCAGGGCACGGCGTAGGAACTCGCGAAACAGGTGATGGTAGCGAAACCAGCGCCGCTCCGCATCAAGGGCGCTCAGGAAGAGGCCCTGTCGCTCAAGTGCGGTGAGCAGCTCGTGGGCTGCCGCCTCCGCGCTTCCCGCGTCGGCGACCTCGGCGGCGTCCTGGAGGAGCCTCGCGCAGAGTGGCGCGCAGAGTCGCTCGGGCAGGGCGGTGAGCAGCAAGAAGCGTTGAATGGGTGCAGGCTGCTGGTGAAAGACCTCGTCCATCAGGTAGGCAAAGAGCCGCTCGGGCGCCTGCCTGCTCCACACACGATCACCTTGTGGAGAGAGTGAGGCAAGGCGCAAGCCGGCGGCCCAGCCTTCAGTGCGCTCTGTCAGCTCCGCCACATCCAGGGCAGGCGATGCCGGCGCCGTCTCGCGCAGCAGCGCCGCTGCCTCGTCAACCGTGAAGGCAAGATCGGCGGCGCGCAGATCCAGGAGCAGGCCGCGAACGCGCAGCCGCGGGAGGGGCAGCGGCGGCTCCGTCCGGCTGGCGATCACCAGATGGAGTTGGAGGGGGAGCAGCCCAAGCAGGCGGGCCATGCCCCCATGGATCTGCTCAGACGCGATCACGTGGTAATCGTCGAGGACCAGGGTGAACTGCCGCTCTGCCCGGGCTGATGTCGCCTGAAGGATCGCATCGACCGCGCGATCGCCGACAGCGTCTGGCGCCGTGTGCGACAGGGCGATCTGTTCGTCCTCAAGGGCAGGCAGCGCGTGCTTGAGGGCCGCCAGCACATAACGCCAGAAGCGGAGCGGGTCGTTGTCTGCCGGATCAAGCGAGAGCCAGCCACAATGGAGAGCGGGGAGCGGAGAGCGGAGCGTAGCGTCATCCTGGCCCGGTCGTTCTACGTTCTGCGTGCTATGCTCTGTGCTCAAGAGCCACGAGGCAAGGAGTGTTGTCTTGCCGCTGCCGGCCGGGGCGACGAGCGTGGTGACACGCCCGCCACCCTGGGCAGCAAGGCGGCTGAGCAGGCGTGGGCGCATCACGAGTGCACCACCGGGAAGCGGAACCATGAGCTTGGTCGGGATCAGGGTGCAAGCCTGCCCATTCCCGGGCTCCTGACCGTGGCGCTGTTGAAGGTTGCCCATCTGCCGGAGAGCGAGCGCCGCGGCCTCCAGGCGCGCAGCGGTCAGTTCGGAGGAGCGTCCGAGATACTGCTTCCGCAGGTGGCCGTCAACCCGGCGGTACGCGCTCCAGTACCAGGCGCCTCTGGCGCGACGCTCCTTGCGAACCGTGAGTACGCCGAGGGGGTGGCAGTAGCGAAAGCTCCGTACCTGCTCGTCGGCGAGCCAGACAAACCAGGCTGGCGTGTCCAGCGGGATATGAGCCTCGGCGCTGCCGGGGCGAGCCAGGATCAGGGTGCGCTCACGAACTTCCGCTTGTGCATGCGGCATAGCTGGCTCTGCCTGTGAGTGGTGCTACCCGGGGGCCGCTGACCTCGACACAACAATCATAGGCGATCAGCCT
>Ga0116211_1001611_pt1 | contig 10438 bp, 10 predicted proteins | sample SaghotsprinmetaG_FD_94484 | JGI IMG/M metagenome (GOLD analysis project Ga0116211, IMG submission 94484) | Hot spring microbial communities from South Africa to study Microbial Dark Matter (Phase II) - Sagole hot spring metaG | ecosystem: Environmental > Aquatic > Thermal springs > Hot (42-90C) ... | reverse complement strand
TGGATCTGGACATACAATCATGAGCGACCAAATATGGCCCTGGGAGGCATCACCCCCAAACAGAAGTTGGCCCTCGCGGCCTGACCTCTACTTCTGGTGAGTACTAAAAATGGGGGGATTACCAGTGCATCGGCGTACTCAGGGTGGTTCACAACAAATTGTGCAAACTGCACCAGCTTGTCTTTGATCTCGTCGTTCATCATTACTTCCTAGGTAGTTCGAAGGTTTCGTAGTCGTCATCGTCATCAAGCGTGTCGTCAATAAGTTCAAGATCGATTTCCTCTGCAAGTTCGATGTGTTCGTTGATGTGTTGAACATCATCACTCAAGTTATTAGGGGCGATAATGTTCTGTGTCTGGTTACTGCGAACATCACTGAGATGGGCGCGTTTACGTCGCGCATTGTTCGCTGTGCTCTCGCTCAGGGCCTGCCAGATCCGGCGCAATGTCTGCCGAGCTTCTTCGCCTGTAAAGAGCTTTGCCTCTTCCTTAAGCTTTTTTTGTACCAGTTCGTGTTCATACATGGACAAGCCAAACTGATAGCTATGCACTCCATCTGCTTGATAGAACGTACCGCTGCTCGGATCTCGCACGTAGACAGTACCGAGGTCCGTTCGGTCGTATAGAACTTCGACCTTTTGTGATGTCTTCAAATTACTTTCAATTATGGGTAGCCCCGGACCGGACCATGCCAGGTTCTTGAACCGAACTCGACCGCGATTGATAGTGCAGAAGTGAGTCGAAATACAGATAAAACTCAGAGCCTCAGCTGTAAAAACTTTTGGCGGATTCATTTTGTCTATGTATCGCTCCCACAGCACGTTTGCTGGCAGATAGCGATGGCCGTGACTCATTTTGTTGTAGTAGTTCAGAATCCAGTCATCGACGATCGCGCGAAACTCATCTAGCGTCATTACCGCTTCGCTTTCGGAGTCATAGTCTCCCCGCATTGTTGGATTGGACTTCGTGGTTCCGCTCAACCCATGAATGAGTTGTAGATTCAAAGTGCGGAAAAAGCTCTCAACGTGGGGTTTTTGGTTAGGTTGGCCCTTCGAGCAGAAGCGAACGGTGAACCCAAGGCGGTTGGCCAAGGCAAGCAGAGAGGCGTTGTAGAACTCTGGCCCGTTATCTACGACTAGCTCTTCCATGAGTCCGGCGGGGGAGCCATCCTCGCGCACGCGCAACGCATGACTCAGCGCGCTGGCGGTTTTTTCGAAACAAGGCGGAGTGAACGAAAGGCTCCAGCCAATAACCGAACTGGTTAGTACTTCTAGCAATACGGTTAGGTAGGCACGTCCTATGTAGATGCCATCCTCACCAACTAGGTGAATGTCCACTTCCTGAGTGTCCGCCTCGACCCTGCTCAATAGCCTTTCAGGGACGTGGATTCCTTTGCCGAAGCCATACTTTTTAGCTGCTGCTCTTGAGCCAAGTCGGGCGCGGTCCACGTCGTAGCTGTTGAGTGCTTTTAGCGCTCGGTAAAAAGTCGAAGCGGACGGTACGTCCAGCTTGCTTTCGGAGTGCAGGTTCAGCTCTTCCAGGTGAGCTACGAACAATTTGTAGACCATCAGTGCAGGCGGCTTTGTGCTCTTCAAATAGTGATGGCGGATATAGTCCTGCATGACTTCCAGGGACTCTTGGCTCAACCGCTTGGCGCGTAGCTGCTTACCTGTTGCCAGATCGACAAGGGCGAGCGTGCTTTTTCCGTTTGCCAAGAAGAGCTTTACTTGCTCGTATAGCTTGGTGTACTTCGGCGGTTTTGGATCTCCCAACTCAGCGGCCATCGTCGCTACCGCAGCGAGAGTCTTTTCGCGTGGGAGCGAACCATGAAACATCTCTATAAGATTCTGGATGTAGTAGGACATGTGGTCGAGCTTGAGACGCTGAGCTGCGTCTAGCCTCACCAGTTGTAGGGCCTTTTGTTGATCCATCAGGGCGCTGCTGATTGGTACGAAACGGCCTTGGCGGATGAGCTGATCCACTTCTGTCTCAGGAAGGTACAAGGCGCCTTTATGGTTCACACCACGCATGAATATGCGTCCGTTGGCCTGATCGATGACCTCGACCAAATCCCCGTTCAGTTCGTACCGTGCCCCGATTTGTACAGTGTGCTGGTTCGGCATGCTTTACCCCCAGAAAACCCGGCTGCTGGTAGAAATTGGTTTGTCCCAGTTGCAGCGCAACTCTTGTTCAAAAAGCGCCGCAGACAGCGAGGCTGGAGAGGGAGGTGAGGGCAACGCCAGAAGGTCACCAATTTGCATGGGGGCTTTCAGCATGCTGAGCTGATCGCGCAGATAAGCCCGCTCAATTGGTGTCACGCCACGGGCCTGCGAGTAGGTCTTGATCAGGTTATTCAGCCGAGGCTGCTGGCGAATTTGGCTATCAGTGAGCAGTTGGAAGCGCTGCCCGCGCTTATGGAGGAATTCTTCTGCCGCGCGATACAGGGCTAGGTATTTGGGCTTGCGGTAGACGTTGTCTGGTTTGACTTCAACAAACGTGGTCGAGCCGTCCGAATAGAGAACCTCGAAGTCCGGTACATATGTACGGATCTTGCCCTCGACTTCCAGGACAAGCCGTTCGGGTTGCGGGCGATAGCTGATGACGTCCTTATCGTACTCCCAGTGGAAGCATGCATCTGCTTCCAGGCGTACTTCACAGACAATGGATTCGCCGTTCTTTCGAGAGGGGAAAATGGTTGTTTGTTTGCCAAACTGGCTGCGTTTTATGTTTCTTAGGGGCGAAGCTGTTTCGCCGCCATTAATCCGGAGTTTTTTCATGATGTTTGCTCGATATGAGTGGACTAGAGGTTGGTAGCCGTTTTTGGGCTTGTCAAACAGGTAGCTGGATTAATCGGCATAACATCATGGGTTTTCTCCTTGCTGCACGTTTGCTGTATTGACAACTTGCAAGTTGCACAAGTTAATCAATGACTTAGACAGTTTTATTTTATTGTCCCGCAGGGAGTTTCCGAGTTCTAAATCTGACGAACGGGCACAGAAAAAATCAGCGTAAATGCACTGTTCGAGAATAGAAGCGTTCGGAAGATGGTAGACGGCCAAAGATGGCCGAACATCCCAGTGAGGGATTCAGAAGAGGCGTAATAACGAGGGGAGGGAGTAGCAAGAGTGTTGCATCAGAGAGCTTCGCATTTGCTGGTCGGATTGACCTGATGCCTTCAAATACTAACAACTGTTTTCCGAAAAGTCAATAGCTAAGTTGCTCCCGATGTGACCTGCCGACTGCGCACTTGCCCGCGCCAGAGGGCCTGAAGTGCCCGTGCTATGTGGCTTTCACTCACAAGGCGAGCTAGGTCAGCTAGGTCTTTGAGGCCTCTGGTGTGGCTCTGTCGTGAAAGGCTGTTGCTACCTTGAAGCTCTTTGTGCAGTCCTTCTTCAGTGAAAAATGAAACGCTAACTGATGATGCGATTTTTTAGTTGGTCGTGAGTTGACACACAGATTTGATCGACTAAGTTCTTTTTATGTTTTCCAAATCTTAAGTTGGTAGCAGACCAAAAGCGCGACTACTCAGCTGCATTCACATTGTATGTCTCGCCATCTGTTTTGGGACGGTGCCTCAAATCAGTGGTAGGTGCTTTTGAGCCCATTTAGCGTGCTCATGGTGTTGGACGGTTGTTGTATGGTCGGCGATGGTTAGGAGGGGAGATGCTTATGCCAGGCAAAACAGCACTACTTGTTAATGCGCTGCTAGAGGAATACCCAGAGTATGTGATCACCGGATATTTGACAGATGTTTACATAAGCGCCTATTGCGCTGTTGGCTACGTCTATAAGCACGCTCAATATGAAAACGGCAGAAAGATGTTGACCGAAGAGATCAGCAAGGTCATCGAGTTTGAGCACAGGTACATGATTGAGACTGTTGATGGTGAGCGGCTTTTACTTGTGAATTTTCATTCGTGCGGTGGGCGAAAGTCGTTGATGTTCCTTCTGGAACTATTCAGTAGCGGCGCCATGTCTGGGTCGAGGTACTGCGTGCAATGACAGAGTGCAATCGAACGGAGATACACATAACACTGTTTCGGTTGGATGGCGGGACGACCCCTCTGCCTCTGACGCTAGGAGTGATCGTGATGGAGAGTCCGAGTCGGACCGGTGTTATTCACTGCGCGGTGTGCGACAGTGACACGCGTGTGCTTGGCTATGCATGAACAACTGGATGCGCTGCTGTGTCAGCGATATCCCGCGATTTTTTCAGGCGATGATTTCAGTGCTCTGCCTGTGTTCGGCTTTGAGTGCAGTGATGGCTGGTTCACGCTAATCGAGGCAGCGTGTGCATTGATTCAGCATCACGTCGATACTACGGGCGCTCAGCAACTGTTGGCGACGCAGGTGAAGGAAAAATTTGGTGGTCTGCGCTTCTACCACCAACACGGTGACGATTACACAATACCTGTAATCGGGCTTGTTGAGCTGCTATCGACGCACGTGTGTGAGGTATGCGGCGCCTTGGGCGAGGGCGTGTCGCTCTTTGGTTGGATGCAGACGCGCTGTCTTGAGCATGCGAATACGATTGTGTATGAGGAACCGCTCATGGCGGTCATTAGGGAAAATCTCGTACTAGTCCCGCCGATGGGCGCACTGCTGGGGGCCTCGCTGGAATGCTTCGCCCTCGATGACCAAGCTGCTGCCCGCTGGTTGACCAAGCCTGCCCTGGCTTTGGGGAATATCGCGCCATTGGCGCTGGCTGGATCTCTCGATGGGCAACAGCAAGTACTGACGCTGATCGGCCGCCTGGAGCACGGCATCACGCCGTGATGCTCTGGTTGTAAACCTTGTACGTTGCGTAAATCGAAGAGGTTTACGCAACGTACAAGGTTTACAACCAGAAACTGGAATACCTAGAGGGCGGTCACGTTGCTCGCGGGCCGGCTCAGAGTTCGCTGTTGGTTTCTCACTAAGGCGTTGACGCCGCCGCTCGTTCACCCGGCAGGCCTGGGACGGGCGTTGGCGGTAGTGATGGAGTTGGTGACCGCCGATGCCCTTAGTCTAGAGCGGGAGCAACTTGACTCTGCGTGCGAGGTGCTTGGGAGTAATCGGAGCGCTAGTTGTAGCCATACACCCGATATGACACCCATTTACACCCATTACTCTAGTTTCTGAACCGTGAAGCCTACGTCTGTGTCGTTACTACTCTGCGAGAACTGCACAATGCTTATTACCAGGACCTTGTGGCCCAAGGTAGTGGAGCTTGTGCTATCTACAGCCGTGGGCTGGTATGACACGCTAGCTATCGTTCGGGTTGTTCACGAGCCCCTAGCATTCTTCGCAAACGACCTTTTGGGTGCATCGTATTGGTTCTCGTCCTCTGTAATCGGTCTTTGGGCAGCATCCGCTCGATCTTGTGCAAAGCCAAACGGGGCGCCAATAGATCCTTAAACTGCTCGAAGGCGTCAGCAGCAAGCCTGTTCTGGATTGATGCACTGCTAGGTCGGATAGCTGTTTGGAGCCGCCATAGTGTGTGGCAGGGTTTGCTTGGTATAAGTCCTAACCAATGCAGCATTTGTGCTTCATTTTGAGTCTAATGCAGCATACGTGCTTCAAAATACGCGAATTGCATCATATATGCTGCGTAGGCCGATGCGGATTAAGCGACCCGTAGCGGATTTTCAAGTGGTTATTGCAGTTGCAAGGTAAGGTTTCCGATGAGAACAACATTGCTTGATCAGATTCTTAGGCGCAGAAAAGCCTTGAAGATTCGATCTTCTGACATGACTCTGCTAGCAGGTATCAATCGTCAGCAATATGAAAAAATTGAAAAAAGCGGGAATCCAAGCCTGATTACGTTGGATAAGATTGCTGAGGCGCTGGACGCCGAACTGATGCTTATTCCTAAAGAGACGTTAGGTGCGGTCAGAAAAGTTTTAGCTATTTCCACCAATCCATCACAGACTTTGTTGGCCAGCAAATCTACAGTTGGAGAAAGTCTCTATCGGGCTGTGGATTCATCAGATAGCGAGGGGCTGGGTACCAGCCATGATGACCTTATCGCAGATCCATGGGCCCTGATTGAGGGGAAGAGGTAGCTCAATCTTAAATCAGTATCCACTCAGTTTGGGAAAGACCACTGTGCACATGATTTTCTAGCGATAGATATCCAATTAAACCCTTTGCGTTAGATATTGCACAATCTCTCTGCGGTCATGGTCTATGGCTATCCATAGCGCATCATAGGTCTGCAATGGACTATTGCTGGGTATGAGGGGTAGTGCAGCGTCGCCGCCATAGCTTAGTAGGAGTTTAAACAGAGCTAGATCTCCAATTTCTGCGGCGAATAGTGTTGGGGTCCACTCGGCTATATGCTCCGGTTGAACTCGGTAGCGACGATTTGGATTGGCACCGTGCTTGAGTAGGACTTCGATGACTTGACGTCTGTCTTCTAGGGGGCGGGAATAGTATTCCCTAGTGGCTTGGAATAGATCTCGGTAATGGGGGCTTTGCATCATTTTGAGCATGGAAAGACGGCGGCTCGGTAGGTCAACGTCCACTGCGACACCTTCTTTTGCATCATACGCATCACCGCGAGTCTTGCCGTTCACATAAAATTCTTGCTCGATAGCGAATGCGGTTTCTGGTCGTTTGCTGTGGTGGAATAGTGCCATTGCATAGCACAGCGCCGAAGCCTGATATCCGCAGGATATTTCAGTCTGGGCGCCCAGTTGTAGTAGTTGTTCGACAGCAGTAGCGTCAGCCATTTCTATGGCCCATTTCATCGGCGTCTCTTTTTTTGTGGAGGCGTGGCGGTTTACCGTTTCGACGGTCAGTCCCGCGCTTAGTAAGTGATTCATGATGGCGGGATCTTTCTGGTCGCAAGCTCGGCGCATGGCATAACTGATCGGCCCTTCACCTGACTCAGGGATATAGTCGTTCGGGTCTCCGCCGCGTTCCAAGAGAGCCTTTACGTCATCCAGTGTGCCCATCATGACCGCCTGCATAAGCGGTGTTCGTCGTGTGCGCCCATCGGCGTATTTAACTTTTCGGTTTGGAGCCTCAAGAGCTTCGCTTGTGACGCGAAAGGGGCCTTCCAGAACCGCCATTTCCAGGGCCGGCGGTACGCGATCATGTGCTTTTAATGGTTGGAAGCGATACTCAAAGGCCAAGGCGAGGCTTCGGCGTTGTTGCTCATCAAATGGGCGTTTTGGCCAGTGGTTGATGCCTAGTAAAAAAGTCTTGTCCCAGAAGTGTTTTGCGACACGCTGCTCGCCAGCACCAACAGCGAAAAGCAGTGCCTCTGTGAGCAGTGCCTTCTGATTAGCGCCTTTTCGCCACCAAGCCTGCTCGACTGCTCGCAGGTATAGCGTCACGGCCTCACTGTGAGGACGAGTGAAAGCAGCTAGTCGCGCACTCAGCCAGTCGTGCTGGTATTGAAGCTGCGCTTGCTCTTGTTCTGTGCCTTGTCGGATCAGCTGTTGCAGCTGTTGAAGGTTCAGTTGAATGGTGTCCGCATGCGCTGCCGTCGACGCAAATAGCTCTTCGATTTCAATGATGAGCGGTATGGCCTTTTTACGAATACCGTGAAAAGCCCACTGCGCTTCGCGTTGAGCAAAGGAGTTGATGACATCATCAAGCGGTGGGGGGGAATATTGGAGCGATTGGCTTATGGCTACTCGCAGAACGGTAGGGATGTTTTGCAGGGTAATCGCCACGATCAGCCAGCCTGTACTTAGCTCGACTTGCCGTTCGGACAGAGCACGATCTACACACGCTTCTACTTTCTTTCGGAGCGGCCAGAAGCTTTTTTTGATTGGCTTGCCTTGTAGCCAGCGTTGCAAGCTACGTATGTCAACGCCGAGGCAGGATTCTAGACGCTCTAGCAGGGTTGCCTGCTCAATCGCCAACTGCGCAGAAAGCCATTCAACCCAAGTATGGAAGGGAGACGCGCACAGGTTATTTAGGGGTGGCCCTGACATCTGACGTTGAGCCGACTGGAGAAGGCCCCTGCACAACGGCAGTTGAACCGTCTCCCGGTACAGCTCTTGGCCGTCCTCATCAGCCCAAGACATTTCATCAATGTTCTGCACAAGGGTTTGTATCGTTGTACGGGTGTGACGCCAGGCTGCGTCCAACCACTGGTGCCAAGAGGGGCCACACTCTGCGTGCACTGCTTTGAGTAGCTGCTGTTCAATCTCGGCGATCAGTTCTGCGGTGGATTCAGGGCGGGCCTCGATAGCCGCGTCGTCTAGGCCTTTATCCATGCCTCGCTCGTTCAAGAGCGGACGCAGACCTGCATCGGTAATGACGTGGCGAAGCACTTCTCCGAGTTTGGGCAAAGGACTTCTGGAAAACATTGGGTGTCCCTAGTGAAGAAGCGGGGCAGAAGCCCCGCGTTTTCCTTAATCAGCGTTTGTTCTTTTCAGCCGCACGAGTCGCCCGTGCTGTGAAACTGCCTTTGGATACCTGGCCGCCATTACCCTTTGCCTCACTGGAATGGATTCGGGCCGCTGCCTCGCTAGTCATTGGGGTGGGCGAGGTTGTCTTAGGTTGCTGGGTCATGATTGCTCTCCTGATGATGTGCCATGAGCGGCACCGAAGAGATCATCCCGTCCAGCTCGACATAGTGCACGACAGACTACCGAGAACATTTACGAGTTTTCGGGATGATAGGTTTTAGGCGGCCGGCGGTTCGAGCTTGCTTGCTAAAGCAAGTCAGTATAATGGCATTATAGTGGCATTTGTTCCGCCTGAGATGCTGACCAAGTGGGCGGCTTTACTTGCATATCCCTTTATCATTGTCGCCGGAGATCGCGGCGCTAAGGATTAGCCCCAATGCTATATGAGCTGACTGTGCAGGCCTTAGTCGACAGTCGTCGAGTCCCTATCGAACGCCCGGATGCCCTGGGGATTAGCGAAAAGCATATTGAGGAGTTCTTGGCTTCTCACCTTGTTGAGTTGATTCCCGAAGAACAGCTCATGCTGCTGGCTCAGGAGCGGCAGTTCCAGGAAGAGGCCGATATTCTGGCACTGGATCGTAAAGGTACTCTTTTCATCTTCGAGCTGAAACGATGGCAATCGAGTGCGGAGAACCTGCTCCAGGTCATGCGCTATGGCCAGAAATTTGGCCGTTACACCTACGCTCAGCTGGAGACGATGGTGCAGAGACAGCAACGCTTGCAGGGAGCCTTGAGTGCTCGGCACCAAGAGTACTTTGGGCTTGAGGCGCCGCTGAAAGAGCAGGAGTTCAATCAAGACCAACGATTTGTTGTAGTAACCAATGGTGTGGATCGTGACACCTTGGAGGCCATTCAGTACTGGTCGAAAAAAGGCGTCCACATCGACAGCCTGACCTACAAGCTTTACAGGGTGGGAGGTAAGCCATTCATTCAGTTCGACACTTACAACCCCGAACTGGATCTGTTGATGGAGGCTAACCCCGGCATCTTCATCGTCAACACCAACCGTACCTACATGGATGATGCCTGGCGCGACATGCTCGGCGATGGCAAGAAAGGAAAAGCGGCGGCTTACTATGACCGCAAGAACGCGGTGCGGAAGATTGGAAAGGGATCGACCGTGTTCCTGTATCACACAGGAGTTGGGGTAATTGCCAAAGGCAAGGCAACTGGTGGTGTACAGTCCACCGACTATGAGGGAGATGTGGACGAGCAGTTCTTTGTCCCGCTCCAGTTTGAGTGGTCGTTGCCGGATCCGGAAAGCTGGTCGTCACGGGCGCCCAAGGCCTACGAAATCAATGCATTGACCGGGGCTAGCAACCGTTTTCGCCAGACAGTGTTTAACGCCTCGGAAGAAATGCGGGATGCGATTCAGGGCGTGTGGGCTGCACGCAACGGCTGATTCCAGTCTCTACATGCCCTTTCGTTCAGGTGGATCTGCTTGGGGGCGCTGATTTGAGATGACCTGGTCGAGTGGCGCTGAATTTAGTTGGCCGCAACAGATTTACGGCTATTCAACATAAGGAAGAACTACGCATGGACGTCACCATGATTCAGCACCCTGTCGGACAAGGCGGGCTGTTCAGCGGCCAGCTTCAGGCGGGAAGTTCTGTCCTCCGGTGGATCTATGACTGCGGCTCCAACCAGCAGGATCGGCTCAGCGAGGAGATTCTTTCCGTCGCGGATCAGGGTGCGATTGATCTGATGTTTCTCTCCCACTTGGACAGTGATCATGTCAACGGTGTTGACCGTCTGCTCGCAGCAACGACGGTGGGAGAAGTGGTGCTTCCATATCTGAATGCAGTCGACTACGCGGTGGCAGTCATTCAAGACATTGAAGCTGGGACGCTCTCCGGAACTTTTCTGGAGTTTGTGGCCGATCCGGTGAAGTGGATGATCGGGCGGGGTATTGGCAAGGTAAGCGTTGTGCGAGTTGGAGGGAGCGATAAGCCTCTAGGTGAGACGCTGAGTGACGCTGAGCAAGAAGGGTCGGGAGATCGGGACGCTGATGGTTTCTGGTACGGTTGGTCG
>Ga0116211_1001604_pt1 | contig 10473 bp, 9 predicted proteins | sample SaghotsprinmetaG_FD_94484 | JGI IMG/M metagenome (GOLD analysis project Ga0116211, IMG submission 94484) | Hot spring microbial communities from South Africa to study Microbial Dark Matter (Phase II) - Sagole hot spring metaG | ecosystem: Environmental > Aquatic > Thermal springs > Hot (42-90C) ... | reverse complement strand
TCCTTAACCGTTTTTCCGAGACCCTCTCCGATTTCAGGGAGCCGTTTCGCTCCAAACAGGAGAAGAATGATAACGAGAATGATCACAATTTCAGGCAAACCCAGACCGAACATTTTTACCCCCCAGTTCGGGGTTCGGAGACTAAGAAAATGAAACCTATCTTTCTTCTTACTCCGAACTCCTTACTAATACGAACGCATTTAATCGTTTTACATGTAGCGCAAGGCTTTAGCCCTGCTCAAAGCAACTAAAGGGTTCCCTACAAAAGATATAATGCGTTTGTATTAACTATCGATATTCCCAGCGTCCTGGAACCCAGATCCAACCCCTCCCACGTGGCTCCCAGTGCCCCGGGACCCAGACGGCATGAGGCTGTGGACGTCTGTGCCAGCGACCAGGAATCCATACCCAATCTCCTCTTCGGTACTCCCAATATCCTGGTCGCCAGATCGAGTCAGGATAGGGAGGAGACCCGTAGACTTCAACTCTGGGTTCGGGTGGCCTCACATGGACCACTTTTGGAGGACAACCCCATAAAAAGAGGGCCATCCCGCCAATGGCCACCAACAACAAGAGGATGAAGAGTTTCCGGATCATGGGAATCCCTCCTTCTTGATTGTAAATTTATAAGATATTAGACTTCGACGCAAGAAAAAAATTCAATCCTTTCTCACCCTTTCTGACGAAGATGATGGAGAGACGGGGTGACAACTTGCTTTTTCGTAATATTTTTAATATGCTCTCAATAAAGGAGATAACCTATGGCAATGGATCTCGTATGCCCGATTTGTGAAGCTGACATCCCTTTGGATGGCGACGAGAGGACAGGTGACCTCGTTCTCTGCTCCTTCTGTAAAGTGACCTTCAAACTGGTTAAGACAAAAGAGAAATGGATTCTAACGGAGGATTATGACGTATAGAATCTTATCCATTCAGTCGAGATCTCCAATCTCCATGGAGGGTTGTGATGAAATGCTTATTTGCCTCTGACCTTCATGGTGAAATGAACCTTTTTAATCAGCTTCTCGATTTAGCTCAATCGTCCTTGGTCGAAACGATTCTCTTGGGCGGCGACCTTCTCCCCTCCTTCCCACCTACAAAACGCTATGAGGATATGATTCCAAATCAAAGAATCTTCATCCAGCAGTTTCTCATACCATTTTTTAAAAAAACGATACAGACCACTGGTGTTAAACATATCCTTCTCATTCCGGGAAACTGGGATTTGGGTTATCCTTACCTCTTTAAAGAACCGTTAGAAGGCGTTATGGATCTCGACCGGAAAATCTACCGTTTCAGCGAAGGTTATGAAATCGTCGGCTACCCTTTTGTCCCCCCGACTCCATTTCGTCCCAAGGACTATGAAAAGATGGATGATCCTCAATCCCCTTGGCCTCCTCAAAAGAACCCCTCTTACATTAGAAATCCTGAACCGAATGGTGCGTTCATTCCCATTGATCCTCATCTTTACCTCAGGAGCCGGGAAACGATTCAAGAAGATCTAAACCGACTCCCAAAACCGGTTTCTCCCGGAAGAACCATCTATTTGACCCACTCCCCGCCTTTTGGGACAAGGCTTGATCAGATTCAGGGGGGAAGATCAGCGGGAAGTTCTTCTCTTAAAACCTTTATTGAAACACATCAACCTCTCTTAAGTCTGCATGGCCATATTCACGAGTCCCCACAGATCTCCGGTTCTTATGTGGACTGGATTGGAGAAACGCTCTCAATTAACCCGGGACAACTGTTCTCAAGAACACTCGGTGCTGTCACATTTGAAGTCGAAAGGATCAAAGAGACACTAAAACACACTTACCTCTCCGATATCATCAGTCATTCTGAGATCTAAAGATTTTTAAAAAATGTTTTGACTTTTAGTAAGTATTGTGCAATAATTTGATTGTAGGTTGTAAGAAGTATATATTTTGGATCAATGAAAGGTCACAAAAGTGCTTCTGAAAACTTTTGTGGCTTTTTTTTAGGGACCAAAGGCTATTACAACTTACTTTATCTAAAGTGGAAAGGAGGTGAGTTGTAGTGGCCAAAGGTCGTGTAAAATGGTTTAATGAGAAGAAGGGCTTTGGGTTTATTTCCAGAGATGATGGAAATGACGTTTTCGTTCACTTCTCCGCCATTAAGAGGGATGGTTTCAAATCTCTTTACGAGGGCGATGAAGTCGAGTTCGATGTCTCCCAGGGTCCAAAGGGGCTTCAGGCAACCAATGTCGTTGTAGTAAGCTAAATCAAATCCTTTAAAATGACGAAAGAGGCTTCAGGCGTCCTGTCTGGAGCCTCTTTCGTCTCTGCCTCTCGTTTTTCACCCTCCTATATCACTCCGTGTTTCTTCAACTTGACTTCCTTTCAAGCTTATTCTATACTTTCTTCAGAAGAAGATTCCCGAATGTCGCGGGGAGTTGGGATGCGCCTGGCTGAGAGGGTGACCGGACAGTCACCGACCCGCTGAACCTGACCTGGATAATACCAGCGGAGGGATCGACAGACCTTGTAGCAAACAATGCCGATCCTTCATGGTCGGCTTTTTTATTTTAAAGGAAGGAAAGGAATGGACCTTCAGGCGAATCGTCTGATACAGATTCTTTTAAAGGTACGAGAACAGAGACCTGTCGTACACAGCATCACCAATTGGGTGACCGCTCATGATGTGGCCAGCACGCTCCATGCGATCGGGGCTCGCCCGATCATGGCCGTGGCGTCTGAAGAGATCAAGGAGATCACCTCACACGCAGATGCACTGGTGCTCAACCTCGGAACCCCTTCCCCCGATCGCATTCAAGCCATGCTTTTAGCAGGCCTTCAAGCAAATCAGGATGAAATTCCGGTCCTCTTTGACCCGGTCGGAGCTTCTGCCTCCAGATTTCGAATGGACTCCTGTGAACGAATTTTATCCAGATTGAAAGTGGCCGTCATCAGAGGAAATCCGGCTGAAATCGGAAGCCTTGCCGGGTATGAGAATAATTTGGCAGGAGTGGATTCCGTGAAAGCTCCAGAAGATCTCTATCGAGCGGCAAAAGATCTGGCAAAAAAGACAGGAGCCATTATAGTGGCCAGCGGTTCACAGGACCTCATCGTCTCTTCCGGGAAGAAAGTCATTGTGGAAAATGGCCATTCGATGATGGGGCAGATCACCGGCATGGGGTGCATGCTGACAGCCATCATAGCTGCTTTCAATGCGGTTGAAAGCGATCCACTGGCAGCTACGGTGAGTGCGACCGCTTGCTTCGGACTTGCCGGAGAACAGGCTGGTTCTTTTGTCAAAGGACCAGGAACCTTTAAACCCGCGTTTTTCGATGCTCTCTTTTCAATGACGCCCGAGCAGATGGAAAAAGGACTTAAGGTGAAAGTTTAGAAAGGAGGAAGAATGGAAACTCGAACCATAGCCAGAGCCGTGATCCTTGTCGCCATAGGCGTTGCCATCTCTCCATTTACCAGCATTCCCATTGGCATTGCAAAGATCAATCCTGCACAACACTTTGTGAATGTCATCAGTGCCATCCTTTTAGGCCCCTGGTGGGCAACAGGCATTGCCCTCATCACTGGCATCCTTCGCAATGCCCTGGGCACAGGCACGCTCCTGGCCTTTCCAGGAGGAATGATCGGTGCTTTTCTTGCGGGCATGGCCTACCGTTACAGTCGCAACATCTATGTTGGAGCAATTGGAGAGGTAATAGGCACAGGACTCCTCGGAGCCACGGCAAGCGCTCTGATTGTTGCTCCTGTCTTTATGGGAAAGACCATGGCCCTCGGAACCCTGATCATAGCGTTTTCGGGATCCACCCTCGTCGGAGCGATCCTCGGTCTTTTTGGCCTCAAACTCCTTGAACGGGCTGGCCTTGTCAACTTTAACATTGATAAAAATTAGACAAAAGGGACATGGGGGAATTGTTCGGAAACGATTCGAGGCAAACCTTCAGCCCAATGGGCACTCACGTTTCCAACCCATGCTGGAATTCACCCTTGGTGAAGTCCAGCGATTCCCTTAAGGCATCCAATGAACCGCCAATCGAAGCAGTGGAGAGCGGTTTATCCCTGTCCCTTTATGTAACGATCAGGTCAACTTGTAACTTTAATTTAGGGGAATGGAGTTAAGCAGATTGGTAAGCTTAAAATTTTAATCAAGAGATTAAATCCTTAACTCCAAACAAATTTAAAAGTTCAAAATACAAAACTCAACACTTCATCATATGCCCGCCTGATCATTTGGATTTTGAGTTTTGTGTTGATTTAGGGTTCAGCGTTTGGAGTTTTGAGTTTAACTTCGTGCTTCGGATTTGAATGGGCTCAAACGATAAAATTTTATTTGCAATTTATACCCCACTGTCTGAAAGGGTCACGATCCCATGATCCTCCGTTTTGAGGGAGTAACTTATTATTATCCTGGCCTCAATACTCCTTCTCTCGATGGCCTTGAGCTGATCGTTCAACCTGGAGAGAGCCTACTCGTTGCCGGTGCCAGTGGAAGCGGAAAATCAACTTTTTGTCGCGCCTCAATCGGTCTCATCCCACACTTTCACCACGGAAAATTAACCGGAAAAGTTTTCGTAGATGGACTCGATACTACTAAATACTCCGTCCATGAACTGTTTTGCCATGCGGGCTTGGTCTTTCAAAACCCAGATGCCCAGCTCTTCAACCAGACCGTTGAATCAGAAATAGTCTATGGTTTGGAGAGCCTGGGAATAGAGTCCTCTGAAATCGAAAGACGCCTCTCCTGGGCAAGCCGTCTGGCAAATCTTGATTTACTCATGAATCGTTCACCCCATACACTCTCCGGCGGTGAAAAACAGAGGGTCACTCTGGGAGCAATCCTTACTCTTCGGCCTCAACTTCTCATCCTGGACGAACCTTTCACGCACCTCGACCCAGAGGCCTCAGAGATGCTTAGAAATATTCTCCGATCAATTCGCACCGAGGGAATCACTACGATCATTGTTGAACACAGGCTTCACGAGATCATCCAGGATGTAGATCGGATCATCCTCTTCCAACGAGGAAGAAAAGCTATCGAAGGCCCTCCCCGCCAAGTCCTTTCAGGAGACATCTCTCACTATGGCCTTAATCTTCCACCCCTGTTACGACTCTTGAGGGATTTCGGTCTCGAAACCACTGTCTTTGATGTGGAGGAAGCGATAAATGAATTAAAGATTCAGAAATGCTTAGTCCCATTTTATGAGTATCTCATCAAGCGGCCACCCAATTCCTCCAGCTCCCATGGAGGAATAAACCCTCCGGTGGTTGAATTGAACGATCTTCGGTTTAACTTTGATGGTGATCCTGTCCTTTATGGAATTGATCTCCATCTTCAGAGGGGAGAATCTGTTGCCCTTCTGGGCCGAAACGGTGCAGGAAAAACCACACTCATCAAACATCTCAATGGCTTGATCAAACCTCAACAAGGGTTAGTAAGAATCTTTGGTTCCGATACCAAGAAAACATCTGTCTCCGAACTCTCACGCCACGTCAGCATGGTCTGGCAGAATCCCAATGACCAGATCTTCCGCTCCACTGTGCGAGAGGAGGTCCTAATAGGCCCTAAAATATTTCATTCTTATGACCCACTCTGGTGTAACGAACTCCTTAACCGCTTTGGGCTTTTTCCCTTTATGGATCGCTCTCCTTTTTCTTTGAGTGAAGGACAGAAGAAAAGAGTTTCCTTCGCTTCAGCCTTATCCGTCAAACCTGAGCTGATTATACTTGATGAACCAACCGCCGGGCAGGATGAACCCTTTCGCCATGAGCTAACCTCCTATCTCCATAGCCTCCGGGAGGAAGGGCAAACCATTCTTTTTGTAACCCATGACCTTGAGTTTGCCGCTGAGCATGCCAATCGTTGGCTCATCCTGGCCGGAGGAAAGATCATTGCCGATGGACCTCCGGATAGGGTCATGGCGGATACAACCGCCATGGCCAAGGCAGGGCTTCGGCCCACTCAACGATTTCAATTAACCCGGGCCATGAAAGACCTGATGGAGAATCGGACTTGAAACGCACAACTCTCGATCCACGAACCAAACTCATTCTATCATTTGTGGCGATGGTCTTGCTGATGATCTCCAGCCACATGGCCTTTCTGACGATGGCGTGGGGGACATTGTGTATCCTTGTTCTCGTGTTTCGTCTCCGGCAGGTTTGGTTCGTTTTCTTAAAAGGTTTGGGAGTTGCCGTCCTTACTTTCTTTTTGATTGCCTGGCTGGCTTTTGACCTCCAAACGGGAATCATCTCCGGGCTTCGATTGCTAACGATTGGAACGGTCTTCTTTCTCTTCTTCCAGACCACTCCTCCAGAACACCTCTCCAATGGACTGTTAAAGATGGGATTCCCTTATCCGTTTACCTTTGTGTTGAGCGCCTCCATGCAATTTGTCCCGGTTCTCATCAGACGGGCTCGTAACATCCGGGATGCACAGCGCGCCCGGGGTATTCCTCTCGAAGGAACCTTTAAAAGTATATTCTACCTCCATGCCTTTGCAGGTCCCCTTTTGATTCAGGCCTTCCGGTTTGCGGATGAACTTGCTGAGGCGATGGAGGCGCGTGGCTTTGGAAGGCCAAGCCGAAGTTATCGTAAGGAACCATGCTTCCGGTGGATCGATTGGGCAGTAACGGTTGGAAGTATGATTCTCTTCATCGCTATCCTTTCGATGAAATTTTTAAGGACATGATAGACGATCCTTTGGCCTTTTGAAATCACTCCAATCAGAGAGTTCTGGTGTAACTCCAAAAATCTTTTTTGCTTGACACGTTTCTTCAACCAAACTATACTTCCTCCAATTTAAATAAGTTCTACTGAATTACCAAAAGAATCAAAAAGGAGCAGAGATATGCCAAGACGGAACGATATTGAGAAGGTGATGATCATTGGATCAGGCCCAATCGTAATTGGTCAGGCTTGTGAATTCGACTACTCTGGTACTCAGGCCTGCAAGGCTCTCCGAGCCTTAGGATATAGGATCGTTCTGGTCAATTCAAATCCTGCAACGATTATGACCGATCCGGGCATGGCGGATGCCACTTATATCGAACCGCTCAATCTCCAGAGGATGCGAGATATCATCGAGAAAGAACGACCCGATGCCCTACTGCCCAACCTTGGAGGACAGACAGGACTCAATCTCTCCTCGGAACTGTCACGAACCGGCGTTTTGGACCAGTTTGGTGTAAAGATCATCGGAGTGGACATTGATGCCATTCAACGGGGAGAAGACCGGTTGGCCTTTAAGGAGACCATGGCCCGGTTGGGGATTGATATGCCTCAAAGCAAAATCGCCTTAAGCGTGGAAGAGGCGGAGGAGATTGCCGCCGAGCTCGGCTACCCGGTTGTGATTCGTCCGGCCTATACCCTGGGGGGAACAGGGGGGGGATTAGTCTATAATGTAGAGGAATTACGTACCATTGCAAGCCGTGGCATCTCGGCCAGCCTGGTGGGCCAGATCCTGGTGGAAGAATCGGTCCTCGGATGGGAGGAATTGGAACTTGAAGTCGTTCGGGACTCCAAGAACCAGATGATCACTGTCTGTTTTATTGAGAATGTGGATGCCATGGGCGTTCACACTGGCGATTCCTATTGTACGGCTCCCATGCTGACCATCTCTTCTCAATTACAACAGCGACTTCAGAAATACTCTTATGACATCGTTGAAGCCATTCAGGTGATCGGGGGCACCAATATCCAGTTTGCTCATAATCCCGAGACCGGTCGGGTAGTCGTGATCGAAATCAATCCCAGGACCTCCCGTTCCTCAGCTTTAGCCTCAAAGGCAACGGGTTTTCCCATTGCCTTCATCTCTGCAAAGCTGGCTGCCGGAATGACACTGGACGAAATCCCCTATTGGAGAGAAGGCACCCTGGAGAAATATACCCCATCCGGTGATTATGTGGTCGTCAAATTTGCCAGATGGGCTTTTGAGAAGTTTAGAAATGCCCAGGACAAACTCGGCACCCAGATGCGCGCTGTGGGTGAAGTCATGAGCATTGGTAAAACTTATAAAGAGGCTTTTCAGAAAGCCATCCGGTCTCTTGAGATCGGTCGCTATGGGCTTGGCTTTGCCAAAGATTTCCATCAGAAGAGCCTGGACGAACTCATGGGACTCCTAACAGAGCCTTCCAGTGAACGACAATTTATCATGTATGAAGCGCTGCGCAAAGGTGCAACCATAGAGGATCTTTATAAAAAAACCTTTATCAAACCCTGGTTCATTGAGCAGATGAAAGAATTGGTGGAACTGGAAGAAAAGATCCTCACTTATAAAGGCAGACCGCTTCCTGAGGACCTCTTAATGAAGGCAAAGAAAGACGGTTTTTCAGATCGATATCTGGCGAACCTCCTCGGCCTGTCGGAAAAAGAAATCCGAAACCGACGCATTTCCCTGGGGGTAATTCAGGGCTGGGCTTCTGTTCCTGTCAGCGGTGTGGAGAATGCCGCCTACTACTACTCAACCTACAATGCGCCGGATCAGGTAAAGGTCAGCAGCAGGCCCAAGATCATGATTCTGGGCGGAGGTCCAAATCGTATCGGTCAGGGAATTGAATTTGATTACTGCTGTGTCCATGCCGCCTTTGCCCTTCGAGATGAAGGGTATGAGACCATCATGGTCAACTGCAATCCGGAGACCGTTTCAACGGATTACGACACCTCCGACAAACTCTATTTTGAACCGCTGACCGTGGAGGATGTGTTGGCGATCTATGACAAAGAGAAACCCGAGGGAGTGATTGTTCAATTTGGAGGCCAGACGCCACTCAACCTGGCCAATGAATTGGCTGAAGCTGGAGTCAAAATTATCGGGACATCCCCTGAGGCAATTGACCTTGCAGAGGATCGCGATCGTTTCCGCCAGATGATGGCCAAATTAAAGATTCCCATGCCTGAATCGGGCATGGCCAGCAATCTCAAGGAGGCGATTTCCGTGGCTGAAAGAATTGGCTATCCTCTTATGGTGAGGCCTTCCTATGTCCTTGGTGGGCGCGGCATGGAGGTGGTCCATGATGAAGAGATGCTCAAACAGTATGTGGCAACCGCTGTGGGGATCACACCGCAGCGGCCGATCCTGATTGACAAATTCTTAGAAAACGCCATCGAGGCTGAAGCCGATGCCATCTCCGACGGAACAAATGCGTTTGTCCCGGCAGTCATGGAGCATATTGAGCTGGCCGGCATTCATTCCGGAGACTCTGCCTGCGTCATCCCACCCATCAGCATCCCGGCCAAGCATTCCGAAACCATCTATGACTATACGAAAAAGATCGCCATCGAGCTCAATGTCATCGGACTCATGAATATTCAGTATGCGATTGCCAATGATCGCGTTTATGTCCTGGAAGCCAACCCTCGTGCCTCTCGGACGGTCCCTATTGTTTCAAAGGTCTGTAATATCCCGATGGCGCGGTTAGCCACCCAATTGATGCTTGGGAAAAAATTGAGCTCTATCAATCTCAAGCCGAAATTCATTAGGCACTTCGGTGTCAAGGAATCGGTCTTTCCATTTAATATGTTTCCGGAGGTAGACCCCATTTTAGGACCTGAGATGCGGTCCACTGGAGAGGTATTGGGAATGGCAGACTCCTTTGGCCTGGCCTTCTACAAGGCCGAAGAGGCAGCTCAGCAGCTGCTCCCATCTGAGGGTACGGTTTTAATCACCGTTTCTCAAACAGAGAGACCGGCTGTGCTCGATGTTGCTCAGGAATTTTACAGACTGGGTTTTAAAATCAAGGCAACCAATGGCACCCACAGGTTTCTCGCCGAACATGGGATTGAATCCGAACCCATTCTCAAGATGCACGAAGGCCGCCCTAACATTGTTGACGGAATCATGAACCGAGAGATCCATCTCGTCATCAATACGCCAAGCGGCAAACTGGGGAAGGAAGATGACTCCTATATCCGTAAGGCAGCCATTAGATACAAGATTCCTTACATCACGACGTTAGCCGCGGCCATTGCCGCTGCCAAAGGGATTGCCGCCTCCCGCCAGGGGAAAGGAACCGTCCGCCCCCTCCAGAGCTACCACGCGGACATCCATTAGAAAAGATAGATGAACTCGTAGGATGCCATCCCTGGGGTCAGATTACTGATTGGTCCGTTTTACTTTATTGACTTAACTTCGAACTGGCAAGACGGTTTAGACCGACTCCCGACTCAGCTGCTTGGATTGCAAGTTTTCGATGGACTTAGGGACGAATCCGAATAATGGAGTCAATCCCATAATTAGTTGAAATTGAGTAGTGGTTCCTGTAAAAACGACCTCACCATTTGCGCCACAATCCATTTTCTCAACCTCACCCATCTCTGAGTATCCCCCTCAGGCCGCCTCTTTAAGCGAGTTCTGAGTTTTGTATTCCTCCTCAAACTCCTCCGGAGAGAGATATCCCAGCTCCGAATGAACATACAGCTTGTTATAATCTACCTCAATCCAGTGGCCAATCTTTTCCTTTGCCTCCTCAAGAGAGGAAAACTCATTGAG
>Ga0116211_1001599_pt1 | contig 10495 bp, 9 predicted proteins | sample SaghotsprinmetaG_FD_94484 | JGI IMG/M metagenome (GOLD analysis project Ga0116211, IMG submission 94484) | Hot spring microbial communities from South Africa to study Microbial Dark Matter (Phase II) - Sagole hot spring metaG | ecosystem: Environmental > Aquatic > Thermal springs > Hot (42-90C) ... | reverse complement strand
TGCGGTGAGCCTGTCGAACCGCCTGCGGTGAGCCTGTCGAACCGCCTGCGGTGAGCCTGTCGAACCGCCTGCGGTGAGCCTGTCGAACCGCCTGCGGTGAGCCTGTCGAACCGCACCCCTGCCGGTGGGGCGCCAGCCGCTCCCACCAGCGGTTGGGACATGGGGAAGCCGGGTTTCCCCATACCCCTGTCTACGGGGTGGCAAGCCCTCCCCATCGGAGGGTTTGGGCGTAGAGGCACAGCGACGCCGCGCCTCTACGCCCTCCCAAGAACAAGGAGGAAACCGGATTTCCCTGTACCCCCGCCCGGCGGGAGGATAGCCATAGCAGCGCCAGGCCCTTCCAGCTCCCCCAGCGTCACGGCAACCCGGCGACACGGCCCCGGACGGCGGCGATCAGGTTCCCCAGCAGCACGGCGTTGGTCACCGGGCCGGCGCCTCCCGGCACCGGGGTGAGCATCCCTGCGACCTCAACCACGGCGGCGAAGTCCACGTCGCCAACCAGGCTGCCATCTTCGCGCACATTGGTGCCAAAATCAACCACCACGGCTCCGGGCCGGATCATGTCGGCGGTGATCAGCCCGGGGCGCCCCACGGCCACACAGACAATCTCGCACTCGCGCAGCACGGCGCCGAGGTCAAGCGTGCGTGAGTGGCACAGTGTCACGGTGGCATCGGCCATCGTGAGCAGGTGGGCCATCGGGCGCCCGACGACGGCGCTACGGCCCACCACGGCGGCCCGCCGGCCCCGTAACTCCACACCGTAGTGCTGAAGCAGAGCCATACCGCCGGCGGGGGTATTGGGCACCATCGCCGGGCGCCCCTGGGCCAGCAGGCCAGCGTTGATGGGATGCACGCCGTCAATATCCTTGCGGTAATCGAGGGCCATCACGGCAGCGTGGGCATCGAGGTGCGGCGGCAGGGGCAGTTGCAGCAGAATCCCATCCACGCCCGGGTCGGCATTCAGAATATCAATCGTGGCCAGGAGGGTGGTGAGAGACGTATCGGCGGGCAGCAGTTCCAGGCGAAACGCGGCTCCGGCGCCGTCGCACAGGCGCCCGATGCTCCGCACGTAGCGACTCGAAGCCGGGTCACCCTCCACCTGGACCACTGCCAGGCAGGGGGCGCGTCCGATCTGTTCGGTGAGTGTAGCGATCTCGGCGCGGGCGCTGGCGCGGAGTTGCTGGGCCAGGCCCTTGCCTTCGAGCAGAGTAGCAGTCATACCTACCCGCCTGGGCCGGCGCCCGCACCGGGGGGCGCGACCCGGCTACTGGCCAATGCGGCTACGCACAATGGCGATGATCCCCTCGGTCTCCTCACTGAGGCCGATGGTCAGATCCTCCACCTGCGCGCGGGTCTCACGCACGAAGAGCTGATCTTCCAGCCCGCTGAGGTTGATCTCGATGTTGAGGATTGCGCTCTGTACCGTCGCGCGGGCGAGCACGGCGGCCACGCCGATATCGCTCACCACCAGGCGGCTTACCTTGGGGGCCAGCGCGGTACAGAGGGGCAGAATAGCAGCCGCAGCCTGAGCGATGCGCAGGGGCACCTCGGTGGCCTGGCGGGTCACCTGCTGGATAGCGGCCTGACGGGTGGCCGCATCGGCTTCGGTGGTGCGGGGCAGCTTATAGGCCGCCGACAAGCGCCCGAAGACCTCGATATCCTGGGCGGCCAGGCGCTGAAACTCCTGCCGTAGCGCTTCGGAGCGAGCGTGGACGCCGCGCACCTCATCTTCAATTGCCGCGAACTGCTTCTTACCGACGGTGAGCGCGCAGACCATGCTCACCAACCCCGCCGCCATTGCCCCCGCGAGGGCCGCCACGCTGCCCCCGCCTGGCGCTGGCGCATTCGAGGCCAGCGCGTCGAGAAACGCGCCGATTGGCTGGGTATCAAGTGGTTCTGACATGGGTGGTGGCTCCTTCCGTCGTGCCGAACCGGGTGGCGCGACACCGCCAACTTGTGGCTCGTGTCCTTCACACAGCACCGGGTTCCTGCAACCGGGGCGGCCGCTTTCGCCGTTACGCGGCGCGCCGATGGCACTCGCTATTATACCAGTTACCCGTGACGAGTGATGAGCGACGGGCAGGGTTCACGGCGTTCCGATGCGTTCTGGACCCGTGACTCCTTCGGCGCCGCAGGGCCGATGCACTGTCGTTACCGCCGAAGGTGGACGTTGCAGCAGCCTGCGGGCGAATGCAAAGATACCGTCGGCGAACGCGGGTACGCGGGCCTCCGGCGCGCCTGCGGGCGGGACGCCTTCAAAGGGTTTCGCCTGCTCTGCGATGGGCTTCCTGAGGTGAACATACGGGGAAACCGGGTTTCCCCATCCTCCTCCCTGGGGGGGTGCCAGCCGTTCCCAACAGCGGTTAAGAAATGGGGAAACCGGGTTTCCCCAACCCCCTCCCTGCGGGGAGGGTTTGGGCGTAGGGGCGCGGCGGCGCCGCGCCCCTACGCCCTCCCAAGAAGAACCCGTGTTCATCGTGTCATTGTGCGGCGCAGCCGCATGGAGGACTGATGCGGCAACACGCCTGAATGCGCCAACGAAATAGGCCAACGAATGGAAAACGAATAAACGAATGCGAACGGTGTGCCTTGCAGGGAGGCACGCCAACCCGGCAGCCGGGCGAGCACGGGTGCTATGATCCTCGCGTGCCGTGAACGCGTGAACGCGGTACGCTTGACACGACCCGAAAGCTCGTGCTACACTTCACAAAACGTATCACATCACCCCCTGGGAGGCGCCTGTGGATCGCCTGGACGTACCACCCGATGTTGTCATCCGGCGGTTGCCGCTCTATGCCCGTAGCCTGCGCTACCTGCTCGAAGAAGGGGTACACTCAGTTTCGTCGCAGGAGCTGGGTGAGCGGATCAACGTAACTGCCGCACAGATCCGCAAGGATCTTTCCTACTTCGGCGAGTTCGGAAAGCAGGGCATTGGCTACGATGTGGAGAAGCTCTTGAACCACATCGAGCGCATCCTGGGGTTGAACCAGCGCTGGCCGGTGGTGCTGGTCGGTGTTGGCTACCTCGGGCAGGCCATCGCCCGTTATGATGGCTTTCACAAGCAGGGGTTGCAGATCGTTGGCCTCTTCGACACTGACCCCGCCAAGATCGGCGAGCAGGTGAACGACCTGACCATCCAGCCCCTTGAGCAACTCGCCCAGGTGATCCGCGACCATCACGTGCGCCTGGCGATTATCGCCGTGCCCGCGGCCCAGGCCCAGCACGTCGCCGATTTGCTGATCGAGGCCGGCGTCCGCGCCATTTTGAACTATGCGCCAATCGTGCTTCAGACCCCCGATGATGTCTGGGTGCGCTACATCGATCCGGTGGCGGTGCTGCACAGTCTGACCTACTACCTGGCCCGCGAGTCCGGGGATTAAGAGAGTATTTCAGCCGTCCATGCGGCTGTGCCGCACCGTGCTAGAATGAACATGGTTATTCCTGGGAGGGCTGCGCCCTCCCACGCCCTCCCCCCAGGGAGGGGCGTGGGGAAACCCGGTTTCCCCATATGTTCACCTCAGAAGCGCACAGCCATCCCAAACAACGCTGACCTTGCATTACGCCGCGCAGGCACACAGGCCGTCAGACGTAGACAAGGGTCTGTATGAAGCGACGGATACTCTTCGGGCGTCGCCAGATCCAGTTTGGACTGCTGATTCTCGTCTATGGGCTGACCATGCTGCCGCTGGTGTGGTCGCAGCCTCCTCAGGCGCTTCGTTTCAGCGATACGCGGCTCGCCCCGGCTCCTATCCCTCTCCCCGGCGCCCCGACTCCACAGCAGGCCTTTGCGGCCCTCCAGGCGCGCACCACCGCCCCGCTGGAAGCCAGTTTCGATGCGCTCACCGGAGTGGCGCGCTTTGTGCAACCGGCGCGCGCCGACGACCGCTTGCCCTATGTTCCTACGGCTGCCGAGGCCGGCAAGCCCGAGGCGATTGCGCGCGGTTTCCTTGACCAGAATCGCGCCCTCTTCGGCCTGCGGAGCGCTGCCGAGGAACTGCGGCTGCTGCGCTACGAACCCGATGCGCAGCTCGGCTTCGCGCATCTGCGCTTCGAGCAACGTTACCGGGGCCTGCCCGTCTTCGGGCGCCAACTGGTGGTTCACCTTGATCCCGACCAGCGTATCGTCGCTGTCAACGGGCAGTTCCACCCACAGATCGAAGTCGCGCCTGACCCCGCCGTCACCCCCGATGCGGCGCTGGCCGTCGCCCTGCTCGACCTGCGCGGCAAACAGCTCGACGCCGACGAACTGGCGCGCATCGCGATCACCCCGGTGCCCGCCAGGACCCGCCTGGTGATCTACGTGGACGAACGGGGCGGGGCCGCACTGGCCTGGCAACTCACCATCCTCACCACCACGCCCCTGGGCCAGTGGACCTACTTCGTCAACGCCCGGCGACCGCTGGTGATCCACGCCTTCGATTCAATCATGCACACCAAACGCCGTCGCACCTTCACCGCACAGAATACTACCCGCGTGCCGGGCCGGTTGATCATTGATGAAGGCGAGCGCTCGCGCGACCCGGTGGCGCAGGCGGCCCACGATGGCGCCGGCGTCGTGTACGACTACTTCTTCGCCACCTTCCAGCGCAACTCGATTGACGGTCGCGGCATGCCCCTGGTCTCCACCGTCAATTTCGGCAGCGACCCCCAGGACGCCGAGAACGCCGCCTGGGTAGGCGAGTACAACCAGATGATCTACGGCGACGGGGGGCGCATCTTCAAACCGCTGCCGTTCGGGCTCGACGTCATCGGCCACGAGTTTACCCACGGCGTCACGCAGTATAGCGCCGATCTGATCTACGAGGGCCAATCGGGGGCGCTGAACGAGTCCTACTCCGATGTCTTCGCCGTAATGATTGACCGCAATGACTGGCTGATCGGCGAAGACGTGATCAAATCGCCGCCGTACCCCCGGCCGTATCTGCGGAGCATGCAGGACCCGAACGCTGATGGCGCCTACGACCCGCGCAATCCGCTCGAGGGGATCGGCCAGCCGGCAACCATGGCCGAGTACGCCAACCTCCCCAACACGCGCCGGGCCGACAACGGCGGCGTTCATGTTAACAGCGGCATCCCCAACCACGCCCACTACCTGCTGGCGCAGGCCATCGGCCGCGAGAAGACCGAACAGATCGCCTACCGCGCCCTGACCCAGTACCTGACGCCGAGCGCGAATTTCGTGGACGCGGCCAACGCCAGCGTCCGCGCCGCGGCCGATCTGTACGGCCAGGGCGCCGAGGTGGAGGCCGTGCGCCAGGCCTTCGCCCGGGTGGGCATTACCGACCAGGCGACGCCCGGCGGCCCGGTGATCTCCGACACCACCGGCGTGCCCTCGGGAGGCCCTGCGCCGGAACGGCCCGCCCCGGCCCTGCCCGCCGGTTGCAGCGACATCGTCATTGCCGGAGGCTTTGAGCAACGCGAGGCCTGGATCGAGGTCGCCCGCGGCGACGCGCCGATCATCGACACCCAACTGCCACGGAGCGGACGCTACAGCGCCTGGCTTGGCGGGCAGGATCAGGAGACGCTCCAGTACCTCTACCAGGACGTGCGCGTTCCCGCCAATGCCACCCGCGTGGAACTGCGCTACGCCCGCCTGATCCACGAAGAGACCACCGGACTCTTCGGCGCCTTCGCCCCCGACGCGCGCTTCAGCGCCCTGTTTGCGACCCTCCAGGGCGACCCGCTCCAGGTGGTGGAGGAGATCTCCTCGCGTGGCGGCGACGACACCTGGCGCGAACGGAGCTTCGACGTCTCGCGCCTGGCCGGGCGCAGTGTGCGCCTGGTCTTCGCCTCGGAGAATCCGCGCGGCAATGTTTCGAGCATGTTCGTTGACGACGTAGCCCTGATCGCCTGCACCACCGGCGAGGGGCCGGCAGCGCCGCCAACCAGCAACGCCGAGCTGGTTTACATCCAGGGGCAGATCACCGATGCCAGCACCCGCCGGGGTATCGAAGGGGTGCAGTTCCTGGTGATGCGCCCTGGTATCACCGCGAGCCGGGCCGCCGCCGATGACACCCTCTCGCCCGACGAAGTGCTGACCTTCGGCGTCACCGACCGGCAGGGCGTCTACCGGACCCAGCAGGCCGTGCCCCGCGGTCAGACCTACAGCGTTATCGTCTTCGGCTCGGGCTACCGGCCCATCATTGCCGACCAGGAGGTGTCCATTCCTGCTACTGCCAGCAATCCGTATCGGGTGGACGCAGAGTTGCGCCGGGGGAGGTAGGGGGTGTGGAGGTGTAGGAGTGGCCTGTGTAATCCTGCCGGGTACCATCACGACGCAGGGCTGGAACTGAACTATGCCCGAGAAAGATCCTGCCACGATTGAATGCTGCATCTGCCACGAGCGGCTTAGCCCGCCATACCAGACCCTGGGCGGGCGGGCCTACTGCGCGCGGCACTACGCGGCGGTGAACCGGCCCCGCACCGGTTTCTGGCGAGCAACTGCCCTGCAGATCGGCGGGATGGCCGTTCTGGCTGCCATTGTCGCCTACGCCGCCAACCAGATCGGCCCGCTGAGCGGCCCGGCCCTGCTGGTAGCCAGCGTGCTCCTGGCGGTGATCCCGTCACTCCTCTGGGTCGTGTTCTTCTACCAGCAAGATCGCCTTGAGCCGGAGCCAAAACAGCGCGTCGCCGCAGTCTTTCTGCTCGCGGCGCTGCTCACCGACGTGGTGGCCCGGCGCCTCATCTACGATTGGTTTCGGGTGAGCGAATGGGCGCCGCGCACCACGCTAAGCTCCCTGCTGGCCTCGATCCTGATCATCGGCGCCACCTACCAGGCCATCGTCTACGTCGCCGTGCGCGTGCTGGTTTACGACACGGCAGAGTTCGACGAGCGGATGGACGGGATCATCTACGGTACCATGGCCGGTCTGGGCATTGCCATGGTCAGCAACCTGTACTTCGTGCTGGCCAACGAGGGCGTGGCGCTCGGCCCCGGCGTGATCGCCACTGTCACCACGGCATTCGCTGCGGCGTCGTTTGGCGGGCTACAGGGCTGGTTCATGGCCGAAGCCAGATTCGAGCACAAACCCGTCTGGTGGTTGCCCCTGGGGTACGCGCTGTCAACGGTGCTCAACGGAGTGTTTAGCTGGCTGATCAGCGAGGTCAGCGCCGCGGGCTTGCAGGTGGCCCCCTGGCGCTCGCTGCTGATGGGTCTGAGCGTAGCCCTGGGCGCCTTCCTGACCCTGGCCGCGCTGATGCGCCGCAGCACCGCCGTGACCCTGCGGCGGGCCGGGCAGTGATTGGAGGCCCCGATGAGCGACCTGGCGCGCAACCAACCGATCTACACCCTGCGTATGCGGCCCAAGGACATCGGCGTGGCTCTGGTGGCCCTGCTCTTCCTCCTCGGCGGCTGGCTGGTGATGACCAGTGCCACTACCCGTACCCGCACCTTCCAGGACGAGGTAACGCCGCTGCGCTTCGACTATCCCGCCGACTGGATCGCCGTCGAGTCGCTCCAGGATGTCGTGCTGCGCGTGGTAGATCCGGCCACACCCTCGGCGGTCAAAACCTCTCTGGCAGTCGAGAGCCGCCCCCTCGACCCCGCCAACCCACCCACCTTACAGACTCTGCTTGACCGGCGGGTAGAGCAACGGCAGGCGCTCACCGGCTACCATTTCCTCAGCGAGACCGAAAGCGACGTTGGCGGGGCACGGGCGATCGTATCGGAGTACGCTTACGTGGTGCAGCCCATTGACGAGCCACGGCGCGCCTCGGTTCCAGTGGTGGTGCGAGCGCGCGAGTACATCATCGTCAGCGCCGACCAGTCATATTATGTCACCTTCACTGCGCCGGATCAGGTCTTCGACCGCGTGAGCCGGAGGTTCGAGCGGGTGATCGCAAGCATGGTGGTGCAATGAGCGACGCAACCGAGGATCCACAGGCGCCTGCAGAGGGTTTCAAGCTCGGCGGAGCGGGGGCGGAAGGCTACGACACGCGCCTGAGCGAGGCACAGCCACCCACAGGCCCCGCAGCCGACGACCGGCTGCGCCTGCCCCGCAATGGTCTGATCGCCTACCGCAAGAGCGGCGGCCTGCGCTTTACCTCGCGGGGAATCATCGTCTATCGCAACGGCTGGGTGATGCCGCTCGAAGGCGCCGAGGGGCGCCCGCGGCATCTCGGGCCGGCGGCGCTGGCGCGACTGGAGGGCCTGATCCGGCGGAGCGAACTGACGCGCGCGCCGCGAGGCACCGGCAGCGCCACCCGTGACGGCTACGGCTACGAGATCGTGACGCGGATTGGCAGCAAGGAAGTTGCCGTCGAGCTGAGCGACCCGCTGCCGGCGGCTCAGAGGCGCCTGGTGGAGATGCTCAACGACCTGTTGGCGGGAACGGTGTAGCGAGCGGTTGCCCCTTCGAGGATAACCTCGCCGCCCGGAGGGGCGTGGGGAAACCCGGTTTCCCCACACCCCAACCGCTACCGGGGTCGCCTGGCGCCCCGATGGGCAGGGAATTGGGGAAACCCGGTCTCCCCATACGAGGAGGTTCAGCGGTCGTACCCCCTAATGGCGGGTGATCTCGCGGCTGATCACCAGGCGCTGGATCTCACTGGTACCCTCGTAGATCTCCGTAATCTTGGCATCGCGGAAGTAGCGCTCGACGGGGTACTCCTTCGAATAGCCGTTGGAGCCGTGGAGCTGGATCGCCTTGGTCGCCGTCCACATCGCCGTTTCGGAAGCGAAGAGCTTGGCCATCGAAGCATCCTTGACATAGTCAAGGCCCTGATCCTTGCGCCAGGCGGCCTCGTAGGTGAGCAGCCGGGCGGCCTTGATGCGGGTCGCCATATCGGCGAGGGTGAACCCGACGGCCTGGAACTCGTGGATGGGACGGCCGAACTGCTCACGGATGCGGGTATAGTTCAGCGCGGCTTCGTAGGCGCCCTGGGCGATACCCACGGCCTGGGCCGCGATCCCGATGCGCCCGGCGTTCAGAATGGTCATGGCAATCTTGAAGCCCTGGCCCTCTTCGCCGAGGCGGCGCCAGGCCGGCAGGCGGTAGTTGTCGTAGGCCATCTGGCAGCTATGGGCGCTGCGGATGCCGAGCTTGTTCTCCACCTTGACGATGCTGCAACCGGGGGCGTGGGTATCCACCAGAAACGCGGTGATGCCTTTGTGCCCCCTGGCCGGGTCGGTCATCGCCATCAAGATGATCGTATCGGCATGATCGCCGTTGGTGACCCAGTTCTTGACCCCGTTGATCACATACGAGTCGCCATCGCGCACGGCGGTTGTCTTCTGCGCAGCGGCATCGGAGCCAGCGCCAGGCTCGGAGAGCGAAAAGGCGCCGAGCATACGCCCTGAGGCCAGGGGCACCAGTAGCTCACGCTTCTGCTCCTCGGTGCCGAACTTCTCCAGACCGTAGCACACCAGCGAGTTATTCACCGAGGCAATCACGCCAAGGGAAGCATCAACCCGGCTCAGTTCCTCAATCACAATCGCGTAGGAGACATAGTCAAGGCCAGCGCCACCGTATTCCTCTGAGACGGCGACGCCGAGCAGACCCAACTCACCCATCTTCTTCACCAGGTCGGTCGGCCAGATCGCCTCCTCATCGCGGTGCGCGACGGTGGGGGCGGCTTCCTTTTCGACGAACTGCCGCACCGTGTCGCGCAGCATCTGTTGGTTGTCACTGAGCTGGAAATGCATACTTCCCTCCTCTACCCCAGGGTGGGCCTCACACAACCTCACGGGCTTGTTTCATTCTACGCCGAAGGCCAGCGCTGAGCAAATCCGGGCGCGCGGGTATGTGTTCAGCATACCCCTGCCTGTGGGGCGCCAGCCGCTCCCACCAGCGGTTGGGACATGGGGAAACCGGGTTTCCCCAACCCCCTCCCTGAGGGGAGGGTTTGGGAGGGCATAGCCCTCCCAAGAAAAACCTATGTTCATTGTGTCGCTGTGCGGCGCAGCCGCATGGATGACTGAGGTGAACATACGGGGAAACCGGGTTTCCCCACCTGTGGTGAGCTTGTCGAACCGCGCCCCTGCCTGTGGGGCGCCAGCCGCTCCCAACAGCGGTTGGGACATGAGGAAACCGGGTTTCCCCAATCCCCTCCCCGAGGGGAGGGTTTGGGAGTGCTGCGCGCGGAGGGTTCGCGTAGCACTGGCATTCTGCCCGCGTCGGCGGGTAAAGGCAGGCTGCCCGCGGCAGCCGGGCGCTGGTTGGTCCTCACCCCTGACCCTGCTCCAGCTTCGCTGGAGAGCCTGCGCTGAGCCTGTCGAAGGGGGGAAACCAGAGCCATGCGCGGGGGGGTTCCAATGCGGTACAGGCCACGCTGGCGCGGATGTTCTGTCCGCCCTTAAGCCACACAGGATCGGGAGGCCCGTGAAGTCCGCGCGCATCAAGTTTGTACAAAATATACAAACCAAAAGCCCTCTAAGTTGTTGATTTTGTACAAGACATCGGCTATACTAAAGCTGCACAGCGGCGCACGCGCCGCGCCCCGGTACCGGCAAGGGGGCCGTCAACGGGAGTCATAGAAGAAGCACCATACCTGGAGG
>Ga0116211_1001597_pt1 | contig 10506 bp, 7 predicted proteins | sample SaghotsprinmetaG_FD_94484 | JGI IMG/M metagenome (GOLD analysis project Ga0116211, IMG submission 94484) | Hot spring microbial communities from South Africa to study Microbial Dark Matter (Phase II) - Sagole hot spring metaG | ecosystem: Environmental > Aquatic > Thermal springs > Hot (42-90C) ... | reverse complement strand
TGATACTGCGCTCATCGATGCCGCCGAGGATGATCCGGTCCGGCTCCATCGTATCGCGCACCGCTTCGCCTTCAGAGAGGAACTCGGGGTTCATGCCTAGCCCGAAATCGGCTCCGGCGCGCCGCCCGGAGGCCTCTTCGAGGATCGGTAGCACCACGCTATCGGTAGTGCCCGGCACCACGGTGCTCTTGATCACCACGGTGTGGTAGGCGTCTTTATAGCGCAAGGCCTCGCCGATCTGGCGGACGGCGGAGCGGATGTAGCTCAGGTCGATCTCACGCCCGTCGAACGGCGTGCCAACCGCAACCAGCGTAATCTCAGTTTCTTGCACCGCGGCGTGCAGATCGGTTGTGGCAACCAGTGAGCGGCCGACGTGTGCGCGCAGCAACTCCTCAAGGCCGGGCTCGTAGATTGGGGATTGGGCGCGATTGATCAGGGCGACTTTGGCCTGGTCCACGTCCACACAGAGCACGTGGTGGCCTTTCGCGGCCAGGCAGGCGCCCGTCACCAGGCCGACATAACCGGTGCCCACAATTGATACGCGCATCAGGCATCCTCCGCGTGGCGATTCTCGGCGTACCAGATCAGCGAACGGCGCAGCCCCTCATCCAGGTCCACCGAGGGGTGATAGCCCAGCTCGGCGCGAGCCTTGGCAATCACCGGGCAGCGTCGGTTGGGATTGTCGACCAGATACTCCTGGTCCTCACTGGCCCGATGCACCACCCGACCACGGTAACCGAAGAGGTCGCGACCGAGGGCTGCCATGCGTCCGGCAAGCTCGGCCATCGAGATCTCCGGCGCCTCGACGCCGATGTTATAGGCTTCGCCACTGCGTCCGCGAACAAGGATCTTGTAGTACCCCACCACCGCATCGGCGACGTAGCAGAACGTCCGCGTCGCCGTGCCGTCGGAGAGCATCACGATATCGCGGCCGGCCAGAATGTCGCGGGCAAAATCGGGGATGACACGTCGGTCGCTGATCTTCAGGCCGGGGCCGTAGTTGTTAAACGGACGGGCAACCCGGACGGGCAGGCCATACTGGCGCGCAAAGTTAACGCACAGGGTCTCGCCGAACCGCTTGGACTCGTCGTAGCAGGCGCGTGGGCCGGTGCAGGAGACGTAGCCGCGGTAGGTCTCGGGCGTTGGGATATGCTCGGGCGTGGGGTCGCCATAGATCTCGCTGCTGGAGAAGAACAGGAAGCCTTCAAGCGGCAACCCGCGGCGCTGCTGGCGCAGCGCGTAATCAAGCAGGAGGCGCAGCCCGCCGACATTGGCGTCCATGGTCTCGATCGGGTACTGACGATAGTACGTTGGTGACGCGATCGAGGCTGCGTGGACGACGTAGGCAAAATCGGCGATGTCATCCGGCAGCGGGTGGGTGACATCGTGCTTGACCAGGGTCAGGTAAGGGTCGGTGGCCCGCTGGGTGAGCCATTGGGGAACACCGCGTACATAGCTGTCGTAGACGGTGATACGAATGCGGCGCTCAGGGGCGGCGGAGGCGTTCCAGTGCAGGATCGCCTGCACCATGTAGTAGCCGAGAAAGCCAGCGCCGCCAACGATCAGCAGCGTTTTGCCGGCCATCTGGTCGAGTTCTTCGATTAGACAGGCGTTGATGTAGGCGAGGTCGGTAGTGACGACGTGGTGCGCGCTTTGAGGCATGTGCATATGAAGAAGCTCCGCCATTGAAACCCGTGACGATATTGTTTTCGATGATGAATTGCGGATTGTGGCTCAGCAGCAAGCACATCGGCAGGGGATGCGGAGGTAAGCTTGCCCCATCTGCACAACCCGGGAGCGATGTGGTGCTAAACTGGCTTCAACTCTTGATAGGCACGCCGCGTCTGCGGATCGGTGCGGCGCAGGTCAAAGCGCAGTCCACTGTAGAAGTCAGGAGCGAGCAGCCTGTGTCGGGCAATCCGCCCTGCGTCTACCAGGCGCGACATGGCGATAATCGGGTGTCTGCCCAGCATGTTGAGACCTGCCGAGAAGATGTACGCCCGCGCCAGACGACCATGCGCAAAATGATCGTCTGTCATTGAGGAAGCAGCGCGTTGGAAGACACCGCGTGTACCCATCGCTCGTTCGCGAATTGATCGTTTTTCTGCCTTTGCAAGGGTCCAGTCGTTGGTACTTCCTACGGCACCAACCCTGATCCCGGCCACCAGGTGCGGCGTGCGGCCAAAATCGCCCCGCAGCGCCAGTTGCCACTCGATCGCCCAGTCGTCGCACGTCTTGATTGACGGATCGAAGCCCCCGATGGCCATAAACACATCGCGTCGGATCAGTGACACGCACAGGTGGACGCAATCCCCCGCCAGCAACGTTGCCAGAACGTTGCCCTCAATATCAGGAACATCGTCAGAGAGGTAATTGCCATCGTTATCGAGGCGCTGCAGACCGCCGTAGATCCAGACGTAGTCGCCCTTTTCGGTGGCCTCGAGCAGGGCCTTGATCGCGCCAGGGTAAAGAAAGTCGTCATCGTGCAGGAAGTGGAGGTACTTGCCGCGCGCCAGGGCCGCACCCACGTTGCTGCCGATGGCCCGCCCGGCCTGATTGGTTGTGACTATCTGGACGCGGGGGGAGCGCTGCCAATCAGCCGCTGGTAGGGGTTTGCCACTGTTGTTAATGACAATTATTTCGTACGTCTCCGGATCGAGTTCCTGCGCCAGCGCACTTTCAACCGTGCGAGCCAGCGTATCGCGCCCAATGGTCGGAATGATGGTTGTACACTGCACCATTGCACTGCTCCTTCTCGCTTGCCTGCTCAGGCATGTTGGAAACGAGCTTGATAAGTCGGGCAACTCCACACTGACACAGACCGAGGTGCGCCGCCTGTGGATCTCATAGCGCCAGGAATTGAACACGCCGCTGCCGTGCGCTGGCCGGAGCGCATTGGAACGCCATTGCGGAGACCTTCAACCTCGAGCCTGCACAATGGTCTCATTTCTCTCGGCGATCGGCGTCGTTACCCTGCCGCCTAACCGGGTGCGTATGCATGCTAATGGTATCTTCTAACAGTGCGCTAAATTGGTGCGAACAGTAGCGTGAATTTTCATTCACGCTACCCTATGCCTGTAGCCTGTAGGTTGGCGAATGCAGGGCAACCAGGCGATTACAGATTGCAGATCATTGTTTGCAGATGAGGAGAGGTCACGGTGTAATATCAGACGCCCGCGCGGCTGCGCCGCACCACGGGGCGGTGCACGCAGGCGCCGCTGGGAGGGCGCAGCCCTTCTGGCCCCTCTCGTGCGCGGGCCACCGTGAGGCATGCCTGGCGTCCCGGTAGCCCGATCTTCTCCCGGGGTGAACCGTTCTTTGCGTACACGCGCCGCTTGCCGGCGTATACTCACCCTACGCGGGCTGCGGTTGCTTCCCGTGATGTTGGTGTCTCCGCTGCGCCGCTCCGCGTTGCGCCGTGTGCTGGTTGTGCTCCGGCCCCTGGCCGGTGGTAATAGCTGCGTACCCGCGCTTGTAGCATTGGAGGTGGCGCTATGGCTTGCCTCGAGACGCTCACTGCGTATTTGCGCGACCAGCAGGTTGACTTTGTCCTCCAGCAGCATCCGCTGGCCTTCACGGCCCGAGAGGTTGCCGCCAGCGAGCATCTCCCCGAATTCATGATGGCCAAGGTGGTCATTGTGATGGCCGGTGAGGCGCCGATCATGCTCGTGCTGCCGGCGACCCATCAGGTTGATATGGAGTTGCTCAGCGCGGCGCTGGGGATCTACGATCTGCGTCTGGCCGAGGAGCCGGAGCTGGCCAGGCTCTTCCCCGATTGTCAGGTGGGCGCGATGCCGCCGTTTGGGAACCTGTATGGCATTCCGGTCTATGTTGCGCCCGAGTTGACGGCGCAGGAGCGCATTGTCTTCCAGGCCGGCACCCATACCGAGACGATCGGGCTGGCCTACGCTGACTTCGCGCGCCTGGTGCAGCCGAAGGTGGCTGATTTTGCTCGCCAGTTGCGTGAACTGGCCGCCCCGGAATGGTAATGACCGGAGTCAGGAGTACGGGCATCCGTTCTCCGCAGTGCAATGCCGGAACGAGTCTTTCTTGAACCGGGGGTGATCGTCGGCGAGTGGTGGCATCGGACCGACGATGACCGATGGCAGTGCGATCTCTGCCCGCGCGGGTGCAGGCTGCGCGAGGGTCAGCGTGGCTTTTGTTTCATACGTCAGGCCCGCAATGGTGTGATCGCCCTTACCAGCTATGGTCGGGCTTCAGGCTTCTGCATCGACCCGATTAAGAAGAAGCCGCTGTACCACTTCTACCCCGGCACGGCGGTGCTCTCGTTTGGCACTGCCGGATGTAACCTGGGGTGCCGCTTCTGCCAGAACTGGGATATCTCGAAGGCCCGGTCGCTGGATCGCCTCTGCGCCCGGGCCACCCCGGCGGCCGTGGCCGATGCTGCCGTGGCCGCCGGCTGTCGCAGCATAGCCTTTACCTACAATGACCCGGTGATTTTCGCCGAGTATGCCATTGATTGCGCCGAGGCGGCCCACGCCCGCGGATTGCAGACGGTGGCCGTCTCGGCCGGCTATATCAATCCTGCGGCGCGCCAGGATTTCTTTGCTCACATGGACGCCGCGAATATCGACCTCAAGGCCATCGATCAGGACTTCTATCGCAGGGTCTGCTTCGGCGATCTCGCTCCGGTCCTTGATACACTTCGCTACCTCTACCGCGAGACCACGGTCTGGCTCGAGGTGACCAATCTGCTCATCCCTGGCCATAATGATGCGCCCGAGCAGGTGGCGCGGCTGTGTGAGTGGCTTGTCACCAATCTGGGTCCAGATGTGCCCCTGCACTTGAGCGCGTTTTACCCGGCCTACCGGATGCTCGATGTGCCGCCTACACCCCGGGCGACGCTCATCCGGGCGCGCGACCAGGCGCTTGCCGCCGGCCTGCGCTACGTCTACACCGGCAATATCCACAATCCTCCCGGCGAGACGACCACCTGCCCTGCGTGTGGTACGCGCCTTATCGAACGCGACTGGTACCGCCTCGGCCGCTGGAACCTCGATGCTCAGGGCCGCTGCCCGCGCTGCGGTCTCGCCCTGCCCGGACGCTTCGACCCGCGGCCGGGGCACTGGGGACGGCGCTGTGTCCCGGTGGAAATCGGCGCCTGAGTAATCTCCGATGTGCATATAGCCTGTGCACGGGAGGGTGTGGGAGGGCGCAGTCTCCCACGAACAGTTTATTGACAGACTGAATCAGCGCTCTTCTGCCCCTGCCGGCGCCGCCGCTGCCTGACTCTCCAGGAAGAAAACCCCCTCGGTATCATCGTAGGCGAAGAGTTCGGCGTAACGCCCCCACTCGCTGGCGATGTCTAGTTGGCGTTCGGCTTCTTCCGGGGGAAAGTCACGCTCCAGCGCGGTAAGCAGCACTTCCCAGCGCAGGGCCTGGTCGCCTGCAGCCCGTAGCATGCGCAGCATCCAGCGGAAGAAAGGCAGGCGCCGCAGGCGGGTGGCAAAGATCTCTTTGCGGGCAAGGATGCTGGCCTCGGCAAAGGCCTCGCCGAGCGGCGTGAGGATCAGCGCCCCGCTCTCCACCCGCGCAAAGCCCAGCAGTTCGGCTGCTTCGATCAGGGGGAGCAGGTGGTCGAGATCGAGACCCAGATCCTCCCGCAACTGGGCGATTTCGTCACGCTCGTAGGGGGTCGCGTTGGCGTGCTCGAGCAACCCGGCCAGTGCCGTCACCGGGGCCAGGGGCAGAGCGCGGGTGACACCGGCCTGTCCCGGTTCGGTGCCGAACTCGATCTCCTCCGGTTGGGTCTGGCCCATGAGCAGGGCGTAGACGCGGTTGATCAGGGCAGCGAAGGCATCGGATTTGCGGTCGCGCGGATGGGGCAGATTCACCGCCACCTCGGCCACGATCCGGCCCGGACCCTTGTCCATCACCACGATCCGGTCGGCCATAAAGACCGCCTCTTCGATATTGTGGCTGACCATCAGCACCGCGCGGATCTGCAACTGGCCGCCGGTCCACAGTTCAAGCACCTCGCCCCGCAGGGTCTCGGCGCTCAACACATCGAGGGCGCTGAACGGCTCGTCGAGACAGAGCAGCTCCGGGTCCACGGCCAGCGCGCGGGCAATACCGACCTTCTGGCGCATCCCACCCGACAGTTCGCGGGGGTAGGCCTGCTCGAAGCCATCGAGACCAACCAGGTCAATCAATTCAACGGCGCGGGCGCGGGCCGACTCGATCGCCACGCCGCGGGCCTGCAGGGCCACGGCCACGTTTTCTTCGACCGTCAGCCAGGGGAAGAGCGCGAAGGTTTGGAAGACGATGGTGGCTTTGGGATTGACCCCGCGCAGCGGCGCGCCGCGGTAGAGCACCGTGCCTTCGCTCGGCGCGTTCAGGCCGGTGATGATCCGCAACAGGGTACTCTTGCCGCAGCCCGAGGGGCCGAGGAGGGCCACGAACTCGCCTTCGCGGATGCTCAGGTTGATGTTTTCAACAGCGGTAAAGCGTTTTTCGCCGCGCCCGTAGCGCTGGGCCACGCCGCGCACCTCCACCAGCGCCGGGGTTCGAGAGGCGCTCATTGCTCGCTCCTTGTGCGTCAATCCATGCGGTAGATCGTCTCGGCCAGCCGGTAGAGCCGTCGCCAGACCAGGCGGTTGATCGCCACCACGGTCAATACCATAGCCAGGGTCGCCGCCAGCAGGCCAGGATAATCGCCAGCGGCGGTAGCGGAGGTGATCAGCGCGCCCACCCCCAGGGTGGCATAGGTTGCGCCTCCAAACACCACGTATTCCGCGACGATGCTGGCGTTCCAGGCGCCGCCGCTGGCGGTGATCATGCCGGTGATCAGGTAGGGGAAGAGGGCAGGCAGGATCAGCACGCGCCAGCGCATCCAGCCCGAGAGTTGCAACAGGTCGCTGGTGTAGCGCAGATCCTGGGGCAGCGCGACGGCGCCGGCGATGACGTTGAAGAGCAGGTACCACTGGGTGCCGAGGAGCATCAGCAGCACGGCGGCCAGGTTCAGCCCACCGGGAGCGTTCAGCAGCGCCAGCACCAGCACCGGAAAGAGGGCCGTGGCGGGGATCGAAGCAACGATCTGCACCAGCGGCTGAAGCACCGCCGCGGCCCGGGGATGCGTGCCGATGTACACGCCCACCGGCACCGTCCAGAGCAGGGCGATGACCAGGGCAGCCGACACGCGCAACAACGTCGCGCCGACGCCCAGGGCAATGCTGAGCCACTGCGCGGGCGGCACCTGCACCAGGAGCCGCCCGCCCAGAAACGCGCCCCCCAGGGCCAGCGCCGCAACGACCCCGATGAACAGCCAGGTAACCGGCGAACGCTCTGGCGTCGCGGCGCTGGCAGTGCGTATAGGTGCGGGTTCGCCGATCATCATCCGGTCAATCGCCAGGTTCAGCGGCTCCCACAGGCGCCCGATCAGTCGCGGGAATGCCGCCCGCTGCAACAGTTCGTAGAACCACGACACGCTGGGCGTATCGCTCTCTACTTGCTCGATCTTGAAGCGCTCGGCCCACGCCAGCAATGGTCGCCAGACCAACTGGTCAAGGGCCACGATCACCAGCACCAGGGTTAGCAGACCCCAGCCAATGGCGACCAGGTCGCCAGCGTCGGCGGCGGTCTGCAAATAAGCCCCCAGGCCGGCCAGGCGAAAGTCGCGGTCGCCCAGGGTGAAGATCTCGGCGGCCATCAGGAAGAACCAGCCGCCGGCCCAACTCATCATGCTGTTCCAGATCAGGCTCAGGGCGCCGAAGGGTAGTTCGGTAGTTGTAAACCGTCGCCACGGAGAGAAGCGAAAAATCGCGCTGGCCTCGCGTAGTTCGCCGGGCACTGTGCTGAGCGACTGGTACCAGGCAAAGGTCATGTTCCAGACCTGGCTGGTGAAGATCAGCACAATCGCGGCAAGCTCGACGGCGACACGCTCGGGCAGCACGGCGCTGAGGCTCAGCAGGACGACCGGCAGAAAGGAGAGGATCGGCACGCTTTGCAGCACGTCGAGGAGCGGTAACATCCAGCGCTCGGCCTGTGGGTTATGGGCGGCGAGGTAGCCGTAGAACAGAGTAAAGAGGAGTGAGAGGGTGTAGGCTGCGGCCATGCGCCCCACCGAGAGCATGGCGTAGTAAGGCAGCGCAGTCGGCTCCAGGCTGATCGCCGGGCCGCGCACCGCAGGAGGTGCGGTCTGCGCCAGCCACACCGCCAGCGCGAGCAAACCGGCGACGATCAGCAGGATCGTCAGGTCGGCGCCGGTGATCCGGGGCCGGTCGGAGGGAGTGGGAGTAAAGATCCTGCGGGTTGCGGCCATGCGCGTCTCCGGCTGTATTGTGCTTGAGGGTTGGGGAGGGCTTTACCCTCCCCAACCCTCCCCTCAGGGAGGGGCGTGGGGAAACCCGGTTTCCCCTAATATGCGGCTGCGCCGCGCAACGACACGATGAACATAGGTTTTTCCTGGGAGGGCATAGCCCTCCCAAACCCTCCCCGCGGGTGGGTTGTTTCCCGGGAGGGGGTAGGGGCGCGGCGCCGCCGCGCCCCTACGCCCGAACCCTCCCCGCGGGCGGGTTGTTTCCCGGGAGGGCTGCGCCCTTCCAGACCCTCCCGCGCGCGGGCTATGTTCACCTCAGGTCTCCAGACCAAGGAGCCAGGTTGCCAGTGAGAAATAGATCACGACTCCCGAGATGTCTGCCAGCGAGGTGATCAGCGGCCCGCTCGCCGTGGCGGGGTCGAGGCCCATACGCCGCAAGAGCAGGGGCAGCACGGTGCCAATGGTGCTGCCTACCACGACGACCAGCCCCATCGTGAGGGCAACCACCATAGCAATGTCCGGGCCGGCGCGGAAGTAGGCCAGTACCGCTACCGCTGCGGCCATTGCCAGGCCGAGCAGGGCCGACACCACGATCTCTTTGCGCAGCAGCCTGGTCCAATCGCGCCCGCGCACTTCTTCCATCGCCAGGGCGCGCACGGTCAACGTGGCCGACTGGGAGCCGGCGTTGCCGCTGCTATCGATCAGCAGGGGCAGAAAAAAGACCAGGGCTACCACTGCGGCAATGGTATCTTCGAAGGCGGCGATGGCTGCGCCCGAAAAGATATTGACAAACACCAGCGCCAGCAGCCAGGGCGCCCGTTTTTGCACCAGTTCGATGATCCTGGTTTCCAGGTACTTGCCGCGCAGGGGCGCCACAGCAGCGCCCTTGTGGAAGTCTTCGGTCGCCTCTTCGTCGGCGACGTCGATCAGGTCATCGAAGGTGACAATCCCCAGCAGTACGCCTCCCGAGTCCACTACTGGAAGGGCCGGCAGGTCGTAGCGGCGCAGGGCCTGCACGGCTTTTTCCCGATCATCGAATGCCGACAGCACCACGTAGGCGTAGTCCATGATCTGCGCGACGGTCTGTTGCGGATCGGCCAGGATAAAGCGCCGCAACTCGAGCGCGTCGAGGAAGCGCCAGTGTTCGTCGGTGACATAGACCATATTGATCGTCTCGCTATCCTGGCCGCGTGTACGAATGTGCTCCAGGGCGCGAGCGATGGTCCACTCCGGGCGCACGGCGACGTAGTCGGGGGTCATCAGGCGCCCCACGCTCTCCTCGGGGTAGCCGAGGAGCTGCCGCGCTTCGTGCAGATCGTCGGGTCCGAGCAGGTTGAGCAGTTTCTGCGTCACCTGGCCCGGCAATTCTTCGAGCAGTTGGGTGCGATCATCAGGGGTCAGGCTGGCGAGCAGATGCCTGGTTTCCTCACTGGTGAGTTGGGCGAGCAGGTCGTTCTGATCGTCGGAATTGAGGTGCGCGAACACCTCACTCGAGACTGCGCGTGGCAACAGGCGAAACACCAGCACCCGCTCGGTGGGGGCCAGTTCCAGCAACAGATCGGCGATCTCGGCTTCAGGCCAGACTGCCAGCGCCGCGCGCACCCGGGGCCACTGCTGGGTGGCGATCAGGTTGTGAATGGTCTCGACACTGGTGGTTGGAACTGTAGTCATGACTTCGCTCCCTCCACGCGGATGGCGGCCAGAGCCCCTACCCGCGGCGCCGACGTGCCTTGCGCGCCGGCGCCAGCCCATGTAATACCATTTTAGATTTTGGATTGCCACGCTGGGCAGCACAACGCCTGAAACCGCTTCGAGCAATGCGGCATCATCAACAGTAATTGGTATAACACCTTCGGCGGAGGGAACGCCACTGCCTGGCCCGGGAGGGCACAAAAAACCCGGTGGGCCAGGCCGCACCGGGGACAGTGACCACGAAGCGCTCAGGCGTAGCAGCCGGCGCATATGGGACCGGTGAAGCTGGCAATGATTGTGGGCGCTCCGCTGCGCCGCCGACCTGTATGACTATGGCTGCTATCCATGCCCAATCCCTGGCGCGAGTTTACGCCTGGCTTAGCATCTGGAAACTATCGAAATAGCCCGTAACTATGCCGTCCTGTGCCTCTCACGAAGGGCTGAGGTGAATATACGGGGAAACCGGGTTTCCCCATCCCCCTGCCGGTGGGGCGCCAGCCGCGCCCAGCAGCGGTTGGGAACTGGGGAAACCGGGG
>Ga0116211_1001595_pt1 | contig 10522 bp, 7 predicted proteins | sample SaghotsprinmetaG_FD_94484 | JGI IMG/M metagenome (GOLD analysis project Ga0116211, IMG submission 94484) | Hot spring microbial communities from South Africa to study Microbial Dark Matter (Phase II) - Sagole hot spring metaG | ecosystem: Environmental > Aquatic > Thermal springs > Hot (42-90C) ... | reverse complement strand
GTCCCTAACCGCAAACCTGTGGCTGGGCGGGTTTATGCGGGCGATGGGTGACCAGGCCAGATGTGGGTGCAACCTGTCCCTAACCGCAAACCTGTGGCTGGGCGGGTTTATGCGGGCGATGGGTGACCAGGCCAGATGTGGGTGCAACCCGCCCCTACCGCAAAATTCAAAATTCAAAATTCAAAATTCAAAACTCCCTATGACCCCAACTGTTACGGCTGACTTCACTAACGCTTCCTATCGCCACGAAGACTGGCTGCGCGGGTATGAATCCCAGCCCCAGGAATTTGACTATTGGATCGAGGATATTGAGGGGGAACTACCCCCTGATCTCCAGGGCACGTTTTTCCGTAACGGTCCTGGTCTGCTGGATATCAACGGCCAACCCTTGCACCACCCCTTTGATGGCGACGGCATGATCTCGGCGATTAGTTTTACGGGTGATTCCCCGCCGGGGGCGCTGTGCCAACGGGTTCACTACCGCAATCGCTATGTGCGCACGGCGGGGTTTTGCCAGGAGCAGGCGGCGGGGAAGATTCTCTACCGGGGGGTTTTTGGGACCCGCAAACCGGGGGGCTGGTTGGCGAATGCCTTTGATCTGCGATTCAAAAATTTGGCCAATACCCATGTGATCTACTGGGGCGGTAAATTGCTGGCCCTATGGGAAGGGGGCGAACCCCACCGGCTTGATCCGGCGACACTGGACACTCTGGGATTGGAAACCTTTGACGGCCAACTAACACCGCCGGTTTTTGCGGCTCATCCCCACCTTGATCCGGCGGCCATCGCCGATAATGGTCAACCCTGTCTGGTAAATTTTGCAGTGGCCAGTGGGCTAGCCACGACGTTGAAGCTCTATGAGTTAGATTCATCGGCACGGATTGTGCGGCAGACGACCTATCCGATTTCCGGCTTCGCGTTTATGCACGACTTTGCGATCACGCCCCACTACGCCATCTTTTTCCAAACCCCAACCACGCTGCAAGGGTTGCCCTATGTGTTGGGGCTGCGATCGCCAGCGGAATGTATTCGCTTCCAACCCGATCGCCCCACCCGCGTGATTCTGCTCCCGCGTCCTGGGGCACTGCCCGGTGAGGCCCAGCCGTTCGCGCAGCTTCCCCAATCGGGAATCGTCCTGGAAACGGACCCCTGCTTTGTCTTCCACCATGCCAATGCGTTTGAGCAGGGAGATGAGATTTGTGTCGATTCGATTTGTTATGCCACGTTTCCGTCGCTGGAACCCGGTACTGATTTCCGCCAAGTGGACTTTAGCGCCCTGCCACCAGGTGAACTCTGGCGTTTCCACATCAATCTGAAAACGGGCAAAGTAACCCATGAGGTCTTGCTGGAGCGGTGTTGCGAATTCCCCAGCCTGCATCCGGCTCATGTGGGTCGTCCCTATCGTTATCTTTACCTGGGAGCCGCCCATGCACCAACGGGCAATGCGCCATTGCAAGCATTCCTAAAATTAGATTTACAAACGGGGGAACAGCAGGTGTGGAGTGCCGCACCGAGGGGCTTTGCGGGTGAACCGCTGTTTGTGCCGCGATCGGGGGGCACTGCCGAGGATGACGGTTGGGTGTTAGCGATCGCCTATGACAGTAGCCAGCACCGTTCGGATGTGCTGATCTTCGCGGCCCAGGATTTAGCTCAAGGCCCGCTCGCCCGTTTGCATTTGCGCCACCATATTCCCTTTGGTTTGCACGGCAGTTTTACCCCACAGGTATTTATATAAGGTATTGATGCCTAAGATAGGTTGAATAAGTCTCTTGAAAACTGGCTAGCAACTCATTGTTGTAGTCTTAGTCGATGGGTGCAGGGGGAGATCGTGACAGCGGCAAGTCCGTTGTTTGTGTCCTATTCCCGGCGCAGTTTTGGGCAACGGTTAACCTATTGGGGGATTTGCGAGGTGATGGATGGGTTGCGGACGGCGATGGCGATTGATGTTCATGAAAATCAATAAAACTTCATGAAATTTAACAGGACACCCAATTTGCACAATTGACCTAGCTTGAGCCGATGAAGCAGTGTCCCCCTCAGTAAAAGGTATAAAGAAAATGAAGCGCAACCTAGCGATCGCGACCCTGTGTATGGGTGTTGGTCTGGTTGCAGGCACCGGTTGCGGTCCGACTCATCCTGCCACCCCTGCCATCGGTGCAGCTCCCAGCCCCGCTCCTGATCGCGTTGCCCAGCGGCTGGCCCAGTATCAGGCAACCCTAGCCGAGGTGCAAGCCCTCCAGCCCCCGCCCGTGCCGCCCAGTACCGTCGGCATTGCCGTCGATCAAAGTGGCAGCATGGGGTTTTCCCGCATTGCCACAGCAACCTACAGCGATGTGAAACCGGTAGTAGATGCCCTCGTGCGGACGGGGGGCACCCTGGCCCTTAGCAAAATCTGCGATCGCAGTGACGTACCCTTAGTCCGAACCACCTTTGCCGAACCGCCCCGCCTGGGCCAACTGCCCGCGATCGGCAATCCGCCGGAACGTCCCAAAAGCGATCGGGGCGATCCCTTCCAGATTCAAAAACACCTGAAACAGTACGAAAAGGACCTGGCGGCCTACGAGCAACAATTGGGCACGGCCCAACAAACTCTGGATGCCTACAAGCAGCAACTCAGCCAGCATCAACAGACCAGCCAGCAACAGCTTGAGCGTCTCAAGCCGGAAATCGAAGCCATTCTCAATCACCCGCGCAATTGTCAAGCGACCGATATTCAGCGGGCGATCGAGCGGACCAATGTTCTATTCCAGGAGCCGATCGCCTGGAGTCAGCCGCCCCGCACCTATGCCGTCTTTATCACCGATGGCTTAGATACCTTCTCCTCAGCCCCAGCCAAGCTCCAGGCGGACAAGGTAGTGCTGGTGAATGGCAGTGAAACCTTGGGTATTTTCCAATCCGTGCGCCATGAACGTTTTGAGGCCCCCCAAGTTGCCCTGAGTGCCGTCGCCGATTGGATGCTAAAGCCCTGAAGGGATATTGGCATCGCGCAAATCAGGGGGCTGTGGCGACTGAAGTCGTCACTACGAACCAGGTTTTCGATCATTTCTTGCACAAATTGCTCCGAATGGGGCGATTTCAGATTAGCGATCACAATCAACCACCGGAGGGAATTATGCCCGAACCCCCCAATGCAGGTCCTCCCAATGCAGGTCCTCCCAATGTCGATCCTCCCAATGCGGGTCCTCCCAATGTCGATCCTCCCAACGAAGATGCCCGCGATCGCCAGGAACAGCAACAACTGAATGATTACCATCGCCAACAGCGCAGGCGAGCCTTGAACCGCCATCGCCAAGACCAACAGGCGGCCCAAGTGGCTCAAGTCCGTCAGGAACGTCGCGCCACGCGCCAAACCTTGAACGCTGAGATCGCGGCGATGGATCGTCAAGCCGAGATCGGCCACATGGCGAACACCCGTGCTGAGATTAAACGGAAGCGCCTGAACAAGTTGGAGAAGCAATCTGCCCAGTTTGCTGATGCGGTTCCCCCTAAAACGATCGTCTATACCGTGGTGCTCTTGGGCTGTATCGCGGTTATTTCATTCAACTTTTTCCTGATCAATGCTCCGGTCAACTTCATTGTGGGCCAGGTGGCAGCCGAGGAAGATTCGTGGTTCGCCCGCATCGCGACGGTGATTGTGCCCAGTTTTCTGCTGGTGTTGGAAATGTACATAGCCATTAATCTTCACCATGCCCGTCGCCAGGAGGCGGCACAGGCCCTAGGGGAAGACGAAGATGAGGCAGAGTATCAGCAATTTGTACGGCGCGGGCTGTCCCCGGTCCAATGCTGGCAAGCAGCGGGGATTTTCATGATCGCCTTCACGCCCCTGATGATTATTGGCACGATGCTGGCCTGGGAAGATTGGTTTGCCTCCTATCGCCTGGTCACAACTGTCGGGTTAATTGTCTTGGCCGGGGTGACGGATGCGGCGATCGTCTTTGGCGGGGAGTTGATCTTACAATCCCTGGCTTTCGTCAACTTTCACCTCTCCCGCTGGCGCTTGGAAGGCGAGATCAATGGCTGGGAGCGCCGCTACAGCCGCGCTGGTCGGCAGGCTACTGCCCAGTATACCCGCTATCACCAAACCCTCACGGACTATAACGAGGCGCATCCCAATCACCCCCTAGCGGCGGGACCGTTTGCGCGATCGACGGCGAAGTTTGTTAACGATGCCTTGGGCTATACCGCGATCGCTATTCAAGGCGAAGACCCGCCACCAAACCCGCCACCAAACCCACCAGCGGCTGCTAATCTGCCCCGTCGTCCGGTGCCCAATCCCCCGCCTGCGCCGGCAATGGCGGATGAACCCGTGCCCGATCGTCGCCAACCGCCGCCAGATCAGGGCGATGCCGCAGCGGAACGAGATTACTACCGGGATTTAGTCGCAGCCCAGGCCCGTCGGGCTGAGCGGGAACTTGGCCCTGAGTAAGGGGTTGGTCGGGGCAGGCAGGATGCCTACTGTCTCGATGGCAGGCAGGATGCCTACTGTCTCGATGGCAGGCAGGATGCCTACTGTCTCGATGGCAGGCAGGATGCCTACCCCACAACGCTGGTTCGATTTGAACGCTGATTGCTTACTATAGCAATCCCAGATGATTCATGAGAGAAGCCAATCCTATATCTACTGATAGAGATTTACTATGTCCCTTCCCATTCTCATAAATGACTTAGGATTGCTATAATTCATTCATTAACTAACGGAGTCACCTATGTCTGCTGTTCGTCGTCGTACTCTTGAGCAAAGTGTGAAACAAACCCAACTTCAACAGTCGATCGGCCTTCAAGCAGCCAGACTGGCGCTGCAAGGGGCAACCCATCTGGGTCAGGCGGGCTTGGGCATCCTTCAGCAGCTTCTCACCCCCCAGGTGACCAATCCAGAACAGGGGGTGCGGCCTGTCGCGGATGTTCGTACTCAGGTGCAAACGCTCCAACAGGAAGCACTGCAACTGGCCCAGGCGCAGCAGGTGCCGCTTACCGTGGCGACGCAAGTGGCTGCCCATATTGCCGATACCCTCTATGTCCATGATGCGCCCCTGGATGCTGACTGGCAGGCCCTGGAACAAGCCACAACCCTGGAAGCAGCACGGACCTCCCTCGAAAGCTTTACCCAGAAACTCGAAAGCCAGCACCAAACCCTGGTGGTTCAGAGTGTGGCTCTGGCCTGTGACCAAGCGGCGCTCAAGGTGGGTTTCCGGACAATCCATGTGCCGACGACCCGAAATGGTCTGCTGCGTTTGGTGGCGACGGATGAGCAGGGACGGGCACTGGTCACTGAGATCAGTACCGATCCGGATCAACCCCTCACAATGGCCACGGAACTAATCGGCATGAGTGATGCAAGTTGTGAAGCGATCCTCACGGCCTTTGATGCCGCTTTAGCAGAAGCGGGCCTGCGCCTGGGGCCACCGGAGCGCAAGTTTACGGGGGGAATTTGCGAACTCGATGCGGCCCGTGATTTTGTGCAGCAACGGCTGAAGCCAAACCCAACTCAGGCAACCCCTACCCAGGCGAAGCAGGCGAAGTCGGCTCCACCCCGTCCCCGTCCCCCGCAAACGCAGCAACGGTTCTAGCGCCCTGTCAAATTCAACTTGGGTAGGTTGGGTCAAATGCAGTGCAACCCAACTACTTAGTCTTGCAGCGCTAGTAGGTTGGGTCAAACGCAGTGCGACCCAACAAATTGATCGTGTTGGGTCTCGCAGGCTCGACGCCAACCTACTTAGTGCGATTTAAATATTGAGGAGTAACCACAATGGCAACCGATACACTGCCCAAACCAGCATTAACCGCCGATCCGGGTAATGTGCCTGCCCTTGGGGCGTTGGCCCCCCTCTGGCGGGCGATCGCGGAGGGGAAACATGCCCTGTTACTGTCGGGGCGTAATCTTCGGGATCTCGATTGCGAGGGTCAGGCGAGTCGCATTGCTCCCTTAGTGGAAATTTTGCGGGATGGGCTGCGCGATCGCTGGGGGATGGTATTAGTCACCTATTCGCGGGCGGAAGGGATTGACTACGCGGCCCCTGACCTTAGTGAGCCGGATCGGCAGGTGATTGAACGGGCATTGAAGGCTCATCATTTGCTGGAAATCCCCCAGGATGACCAGGAGGTGCCCCATGTGGTGCGGCGCATTGCCAGTCTGTGTCGGCTACCGACGGGCGGTGATACCTGGGCCGGGGGTAAGCCGCTGCGGTTTTGTTTCTTGCTTCAGTTTGGTGAGCATTTGGTGCCCTATTGTGCGCACGGTGGTCAGACGGATGCCCAGATTGTGGCGATCGAACTGTCTCACTTGATGCCCCAAAGTCTGGCCCTGCGCAAAAGTGGCAATGTGATTCTCTTCCATACCCAGGATGAGGCGCTGGTTGATCCGTTGGTCCGGGCGGCGCTCCATTCGATTCGTTTGCCCCAACCCGATCGCGGGGCGAAGCAGGTCTTTTTGCAGGCGGTGCGGCCAATCTATCCCCAAGCCCAACTGGGGGAGGATCTGACTTGGGAACAGGCGGCGTTTTTGTCCGCGAATACGCCGAACCAAGGGTTAGAGTCGCTCCTGCGGGCATCCCATCGCACGGGTAGACCCCTGACGGCACGGGAGTTGGTCGCCCAGAAGAGTCTGGATGTGCAGGCGCTGTCGGAACAAACCTTGACGGTGTTGGATACATCGCGGGTCAGCAGCGATCGCCCGTTGGCGGGGATTAATAGTGCCTATCCCCAGGCAATTTTGCGGCGATTGGCCCAGGCGTTAGCGGCGGGTAATGCCTCAATGCCCGCGAATGTGTTGCTGGTGGGGCCACCGGGAACGGGCAAGACGGAGATGAGTTTGATCATGGCGCGGCAGGCGGGGGTGGCGGCGTACCAAATGCACAGCCCGAAGACGGGGATTGTGGGGGAGACGGAACGCAAGGCGGAGTTGCAACAGCGGGTGTTGCGGGAGTGGATACCGAATCTGGCGTTTGTGGATGAAATTACGGAGGCGCTGCCCTTGGAGCGCAGTGATTTTGATGGCGATTCGGGGGCGACGCGGGCGGTGGCGGCGGCGCTGTTGACGGCATTGGCGGATGAGGGTCGTCGGGGGCAGTCGCTGTTAATTGCGACGACGAATTGTCCCTGGCGAATGGGGGCGGCGATGCGATCGCGGTTTATGGCGATTCCGGTGTTGCAACCCCTGGCCCAGGATTATCCGGCGATCGTGCTGGCGACGGCACAACGGGTAACACCGGATTTACCGGCTATCGGCACCGATCACCCGGCGATTCAGGCGGCGGCGCAGGGGTTTGCGGCGCAGGGGGCGAATCCCCGTCATATCCGCTCGGCGTTGAGTAATGCGCTGTTGCTGAAGGGGTCCCTGACGCTGGAGGGGATTGTGTTCGCGGCTCGTGACCTATGTATTACGGTCGATCGGGCGTCGGCGATCTATAGCGATCTTTGGGCGTTGAAGGCGTGTTCGTCGAAGTCGTTTTTCCCGTGGCAGGATTGCCTGGAGCGCTATCCGTTCCCGGCGCATCTGGAGGGGCTGATCGATCGCGCTACGGGGGACCTGAATGCAACGGAACTCGATCGCCGCATTGCGGACTATCAACCCCAGGCCAATTTGTAGGGCGTTGCGATCGCTTGAACAGTTCTTGTGGGGTAGGCATCCTGCCTGCCTTTAAGATTCTGAGACAGCCGGGACGGCTATCCCACAAGAGTTGTGATGACTGTCGAGATATTCATGACAGCCGGGACGGCTATCCCACAAGAGAGCTATCCCACAAGAGAGCTATCCCACAAGAGTTGTTGATGATTGAGGTGATTCTATGCACTGCTTATCCCCATTGCCTAACCTGACGGCCCCAACCCCGATGCCCGCTGCTTTGACGGATCTGGCCCGATCGGCGATCGCGGATTACTGGCAGGCGGTGGCGGACGATCCGGAGCAACTGGGTATGCATCTGAGCGGATCGGGGGCGGTGGCGGCGCTGGAGGCAAAGTTATGTGAGTGGTCGGGGAAGTCCTACGCGCTGTGTGTGGCGAATGCAACGATCGGGTTATGGGCGATCGCGCGGGCGTTGGATCTGGTGGGGGTTGAGTTTGTGACGACGCCCTATACCTATGGGGCGTCGCTGGCGGGCTGGTTGGTATTGCAGAATCGACCGATTTTTGCCGGGGTGAGTCCAGATACGCTGACGCTGGACCCGGTGGCGGTGCGTCGGGCGATTACGCCGCAAACGCGGGCGATTTTGGCGGTGGATATTTTGGGCAATCCCTGTGATAGTGCGGCGCTGCGGGCGATCGCGTCTGAGTATGGGCTGTGGTATGTCGCGGATGGGGCGCAGAGTTTGGGGGCGTTGCGGGGGGGACGACCGGCGAGTGGCGAGGCGGATGCGATCGTCGTATCGTTTACGGTGGGGAAGACGATCTGTGCGGGGGAGGGGGGCGCAATTCTGACGGACAATGCCGATTTGTATGAACGGTTGGTGTGGTGGACGCAGCATCCCGATCGCCAGCGGCGGGATCTGGGGTTGGGGTTGGTGAATGAGTTTGGCTTGAATGCCCGGATACATCCGTTGGCGGCGGTGGTGGCAAATGCGACGTTTGGGGCGGCGTTGCAACGGTTACAAGGGTATCAGGATGGGTGTTTCCAGGTGATTGCGGCGCTGAATGAGAGTGGGCTGACGCAGCCGATTCGGTTTCGGGAGTTGGGGATAGTGCCGAGTTTCTTTCGGTTGGCGGCGGCGTGGCGGGGGGAACCGCAAGGGGAGCGGCTGGTGGCGGATTTGGCGGCACGGGGGTTGGCGGTGCGGTTGGAGCCGTTGCCGTTCTCGCGGCTCGATCGTCAACCTGCCTTCATCGCTCAGTATGGGCAGGAAGATGCTGCTGATGCCTCTTGGTCAGAGCCAGATCTCATACAATCGGGGTTTTGCTTGATTAGCACCTGAGAGGTTGATATGCTAGCGTCTGTAAGGTCCATGCCATGTCTGACTATGTGCAATCCAGAGGACGATATCCCACAGAGCGGCAGGAGTCAAGCGAAGTTAGAAGCGTTAGAGGCGTTTGCTAAGAAATATGAGCCTCAGGCGGTCCTGGATAAAGCACTCTATCAATTCCTAAAAAATATTTACCAAAGCGGCGTTCGTTGTATTCGTAACAAGGATGATTCTGCCTTACGGGTCTATCAATATTTTACGAGTTTATATAAGAGAAAAGCTATTAGTATTTTAATTAAAACAACCGTTGATCAGAACCTGTACCGAGAGATTGCCGAAGAAGCCTCTCATGAAATTTGGTGCTATTTTCTTAAGAAATGTCATAAGCCTGACTTTCCTGATTTTAATCGCATTGATCAGTCTGAAAAGGGCTTCTCAGGTCTGACTGCTATTATTACAACTCTCACATTAAGGCGTTTAGTGGGATGGGTACAGGATAAACTAGCTAACATTTATGGCACACCTACATCACTCGATCAAGCGCCAGGAGAGGGTGATGAACCCTTGATCAATACGATCCCAGACCCAAATTCTGAAATAAACCCTGGTTTTCCCACGCTGTCGGATCTTGATAACTTGCCTCTGGGAGCAACGGGTTTTCAGCCAAGTTCTGAGATTGACGCAGAAACACAGGCTTTAATTGAGCTAATTAAGAACCGGATTGGCGATCGCGAGGTTGCCAGGGATGGAATCAGCATTCCTGTTATAGAAGTTGCTTCGCTGACTATCTTTAGACAACTTCAGTCATTAGATCCCGAAAGCATAACAGTCATTGCTCAACGGTTTGACATTCGTAAGCAAGGGATTTATTCAATCATCAATGATGAAGTTCATCCGACGATCATTATCGATATTTTATGTGAACAATTTCTAGTACCCGGTGGGCATTCGCGGACGGCCTGGATTGCGAGGGCAATTCGAGAAGACAGAGACGGCAAACTGCGAAAATGTTGTCATCGGAAATCTGAACTGTGTAATTTACAATTTCTGGCCCTGCGACGGCTACCCATGTGTTGTGATCCGCCTCAGCGTTTTGAAGACATTAGCCGTGATCTTCAGGGCCAAGGATGTTCGCTCAAGCCAAAGCACATTCAAACCTTTTGGGAAGCGCGGGATACCCGTCGCGCTTTATCTCAGTTTATTAGCGAGCATCTCTGCCGACCGCCTACACTCAGAACGTATTTATTCTCTGATCCAGAGGCTAAATTGCGCAATTGCCACTTACCAAAGCGAGAAGAAATTCATGCTCAGTTTCTAGCAGTTGAAAAACTTGTGTATGGGAACGATTTTGAGAAAACCTACCAAATTTTAGCCAGGGAACGCCCTCAGTATCATAGCTATGGCAACCAGAGAAGGGAGGAAATCAAAACCAGCATGGAGAGTTTTTGGCAGGAGCGGTGTATTCCTTTGCTGCGAGCAATCTGTGATGAAAATAAGTATCCACGCCTGATTGACTGACAAAACTACAAAACCGGAAGCTGTTTGAGGACAGTGAATTCACGCGCCAGTGCCACATCCAATTGTCGTTTAGAAGCGAGGGCGGGTTGCGGGTCTGGCCCACTCGCCAG
>Ga0116211_1001578_pt1 | contig 10575 bp, 6 predicted proteins | sample SaghotsprinmetaG_FD_94484 | JGI IMG/M metagenome (GOLD analysis project Ga0116211, IMG submission 94484) | Hot spring microbial communities from South Africa to study Microbial Dark Matter (Phase II) - Sagole hot spring metaG | ecosystem: Environmental > Aquatic > Thermal springs > Hot (42-90C) ... | reverse complement strand
GTTGATCACCACCAGGGTGAAGGTCGGCGCCGCGCTGACGGGTGGCGCGTCAATCACCAGCGGCTCGCTCATCTCAAAGGCCGTTGCGTCGCCCGTGGCCGCAGCCCGATTGAGGGAAGCGGTTGTCTCACGGCGCTGCAGGCTGCCCAGCAAACTTGCGCCACACTCGGAGCAGAAAATCGCCCCGTCAAGTTGTTGCGCGTTACAGTGAGTACAAAGCTGCATGCCTGCCTCCCTGGGAATCGTTATTCCTGCCCGATCAACCCGCGGGTGCCGTACTTGATGCGTTTACGGCCTTCGGCGCTGGCGTTACCTGAGCGCAGCAGGCGGGTCGCTTCCTCCTGCACGGTGCGCGCCAGTTCGGTTTCACCGGCTTCAAACAGACGCGTTCCGGCCATTTGCAGGCGGCGCGTCGCCTCCTCGATCCGCCCGTCGGCGACATCCTGCCAGGCACTGGCCTGCAGCCGGTAGGCCACCAGCCGCTCCAGCCAGTGCTTGACCGTCGGGTCTACTTCATAGCTGACGCTGTCGGCGGAGCGCACGGCGACCCGAAGGACCAGTTCGCCCTGCTGGTGCATCAGGTTCATGCCGGGGAGGTTGTAGGTCAGGTTAAGGCGCAGCAGGGGGTGATCGCCGATGCCCAGGGCCGGCGCCACCACTTCGAGCAACAGGGCCTGAGGCTCGGCCCCCGACCAGTCGCCGAGGGGCGCGTTCCAGAGCAGTTCGCGCTCCTCCACCGCCTGCACCCTGGCGATGAACGGGCGCACCCGATCCACCGATCGGAGCAGCGCTCCAGGGCGAACCTCGCAGCGCAGGGCAATATCCTGCGCGAAGGTGGAGGACATGCGCTTGACTTCATCGGTAAAGATGGCGCTAATCTCGACAGCCGAGGTAATGAACCGGGTGCGGCTACTCTCGTGGGCCGCCATGGTTTCGAGCAGGTCCTCGTTCCACTCGTTGCCGATGCCCAGGGCCGTCAGGCCGATACCACGGTTCTGGGCGCGGCGGGCAATCTCGACGCAGCGGCCCTCATCGCCATAGGTGCGCCCATCGGTGAGCAGGAGGATACGGCTCACGCTGCGGCTCTGCACCGGTTTCTGGATCTCCTGGAGCGCGAGGGCCATGCCGGTAGCCATCTCGGTGCCGCCAGCAGCCTCGATCATACCGATCTGGCGCTTCAGGTCGTTGCGGTTGCGCACCCGCTGCGCCGGCACAACCACTTCGGCCCGGTCGTTAAAGGCGACCAGAGAGAAGTAGTCATCGGCATCGAGCATCTCCACAATGCGCCCGGCAGCCTCCTTCACCTGCTGAAGCCGTTCGCCGCGCATCGAGGAGCTGCGATCCAGCACCAGGCAGAGGTTCAGCGGCAGCTTCGGCAGGGTCATCGGCAGGCCCTGGGCCGTCAGTTCGAGCAGGGCATAGACCAGTTGCGGCTCACTGCTCGCAGGGAGCACGCTACGACTGAGGGTCACGCGGAGGGAGATGCCTGGACCCATGGTGACTACTCCGTGCGCGGTAAGGTTACCACAATGGCCGAGATATTGTCATCGCCACCGGTCAGATTAGCCAGGGCGATCAGTTCGTCACAGGCATCCTGGGGCCACTGGCACTGGCTCAAGGCCCGTTCCATCGCCCCCTCATCCACCAGGCTCCACAGGCCATCGGAGCAGAGCAGGAGATGCGAACTCTGGCCGACGGGCTGGTAGATGAAATCCACCGGAACGTGCGGCTGTTGCCCGACAGTGCGGTACAACTGGTTCCGCAGCGGGTGCTCGCGGGCCTCGAGCGGGTCGAGCTGGCCAAGCTGGATGAGCCGGCCAACGGTCGAGTGGTCGGTCGTGAGGGGCCGCAAGCCGCCCGGTTCGTAGAGATAGGCCCGGCTGTCGCCCACGTGGGCGATGTAGAGACTGTGGCCGACGAGCAGGGCCGCGGTGCAGGTGGTGCCCATATCGCTGCCCAGGGCCTGCGCCGCGTCCCAGATCGCCTGGTTGGCGGCCTGCACAGCCGAGACCATTAGCGGCTGAAGGGCCTCAGTGGCGCTGTCGTCGAGGGCGGGCAGAATGAGCTGGCTGAGAACGTGGTTCACCACGGTACGCACCGCCAGCCGGCTGGCCAGTTCACCGCCCTGGTGCCCCCCCATACCGTCGGCGACGATGAACAGCCCGACACAGATATCGCCGTTCTCGCGGGGGAGCGAGGTCAGCATGGCGAAGCTGCTATCCTGGTTATTCTCGCGCACCCGCCCGACATCGCGCGCTGCGGCGACGGCCAGGCCCTGCAGGGAGCGCCGCGCGCACACTGCAGGGGCACTATCGGCATCGAGATAGTGGGTCGCAGGCTCGGGCCCGGCATCAGCAGTATCGTCGAGCGGCTGGAGGGGACTGGTCGAGGTCGTTGCGGGATCGGGGGGCGTTTCCGGTTCGTCAGCGGCCTCCGCAGGGGGAGGCTCCGGGGCGATCCCGGCGGGGTGGGCCTCATCGCTGGTCCACCAGGGTGGCTCACCGGGCGGCGGGTCGGCGATGGGCTGAGGGTCAGTGCTCCCGCCGGGGGGGCAGTTGGCATCGTCGGGGTAGAATAGCTTGTAGACCTGGATCATAGCAACTCCACGGCGGGTAAAGCCTGCTTTCAGAAACGGCCATTCCGGCTTGACAGGTTGTGGGCCAGCTTGAGCCGCCTGAGCGGTATGGCACTGTCCGAACCGCCCCCTCCCTCACCCTGCTTCAGGAGCGGACAGAACGTATGAGCGCCGACGGGCGGTATGGCGTGGGGATGCGCTGGTTGGTCCTCACCCCCTCCCCCTCTCCAGCTTCGCTGGAGAGGGGAGACCAGAGCCGCACGCCGGGGCGTTCCAATGCGATACACGCCACGTTGGCTCGGATGTTCTGTCCGCCCGTAAACCTCAGCCTGCCCAGGAGCAAGGGCGAAATCGCATAGATTTTTTATGCTTTCAAGGCATAGATCTTCTGATCCATCGAGCCAATGTATACGACCCCCTCGACAACCGCCGGTGATGAGACCACCGCCCCACCGGTGGGGAACTTCCAGATCACATTGCCCTGACCAGCATCGAGGCAATACACGTATCCATCTACTGCGCCAAAGTATACCCGACCGGCCTCCACCCGCGGCGAGGACGTGATCTGGCTGCCGACCTCATACTTCCAGGCCAGGCGGCCCGTCTTGGCATCGAGGGCATAGAAAAACCCGTCGACACCGCCGACAAAGACGCGGGTGCCCACCACGCACGGCGATGAGTTGACGTAGTGCCCGGTGCGGAAGCGCCAGGCCGGCCAGCCACCCTCGGCGTCCAGAGCGTAGAGGTTCTGGTCGAGCGACCCGACGTAGACCAGCCCCTCGCCCATAGCCGGCGAGGAGCGCACCGGCATCTGCGTGCGCTGTTTCCACTTCACCCCGCCGCTGCGCACATCGAGACAGTAGACGTGCCCATCATCGCCGCCGATGAAGATCGTCTGGCCGGCGATGCAGGCCGATGAGCGGATGGGGTTCCAGGTGCGGTATTTCCAGATCAACGTGCCGCGCAGGCCATCCAGGGCATAGATGTGCTGGTCATCGGAGCCGATAAAGACCACTCGATCCTCGATCCGCGGCGACGAGCGCACCGGCTTAGGGGTGCGAAAGGTCCATCGCAGACCGCCGCGGCGAATGTCGCAGCAGTAGACCGCGCCGTCTTCGGAACCGACGATCACGTTATCCTGCCAGACAGCGGGCGAGGAACTGATGCCGCCCTCGGTCGCGTACTTCCAGCGGAACTCGCCGCGCCCGGCGTCCAGCGCATAGAGATTATGGTCATACGAACCAACAAAGAGCATCCCGCCGGCGACGCAGGGCGACGAACGCACCTCGTCTTCACAGGCAAAGCTCCAGACCAGGCTGGTGCTGGAGGCGCCTTTGATCACCGCCAGCGGTGCGGCGCGCGGACCGGCCGGCGTCTCACCGATGCCCGGTACGGCCAGCAAAGCCTGTTTCAACTCCGCGGCGCTCTGCCAGCGAGCCTCCATATCGTATTCGATCGCCTTGACGATAAGCGCTTCCATCTCGGGCGAAACGGCGGGATTAAGCTGGCGCACCGGCCGCTCGTGGAAGGTGAAGGGCGTTTCCAGGCGCGGGTCGGTATTGGTGAGCAGATGGTGCAGCGTTGCGCCGAGAGCGTAGATGTCGCCCACTGGCTCGGCAATACCGCGGTACTGCTCGGGGGGCGAGTAGCCCTCGGTGCCGATCATCGTGCCCTTGCGGTCGCTCCGGTTGAGGGCGCGCGCAATGCCGAAGTCAATCAGCACGATCCGATCGTCGTCCAGGACCATAATGTTGGACGGCTTCATGTCACGGAACACGATCGGCTGGGGCTTGTGGTTGTGGAGGTAGGTCAGCACATCGCAGATCTGCACTGCCCAGCGTCCCACACGCGCCTCATCAAGGGGCTTGCCGGCTTCTTCGAGCACCGTCTCCAGGTCCTTGCCTTTGACCAGTTCCATCACCAGGTAGACGCGCCCCTGTTCTTCGAAGAAGTCGTAGACCCTGGGGATGGCCGGATGTTGCAAGGTCGCCAGCAGACCTGCCTCGCGCTCGAAGTTTTTCAGGTTGAGCAGGCGCGTATGCGAGTCGGGGGCACTCTGCGCCATCTCCTTCACCGCGCAGAAACGCACCACGTCCTTGAAGCGCAGGTCCCGTCCGCGGTAGACGAGGCTCATACCGCCGATACCGATCGCCTCTTCGATCTGGTAGCGCCCCTGGAGCACGGTACCGGTGGGAAGGAGGGGCATTGAGGCGGCGCTTCGCTGCGTGCCGGGGGTAGCCGGGTTGGCGGCGCCAGCGCGGGCGCCTGCATCGGCAGCGCCAGCGGCGGCGATGGTGCGGGTACCCTCCTCGGCAGCGCCAGCGGCGGCGATGGTGCGGGTGCCCTCCTCCGCGGCGCTGGCCGCGATGGTACTGGCACCCGCGTTGGCAGCGTCGCCGTCAAAGGTTCGCGTTCCCTCCTCAGACGGTGCAGTGGAGGCACTCTCGGCAGGCGGAACGCTAAAGGCCTTCGTACCAGCTTTCTTAATCAGACCCATCTAAACCTCTCCGGGTCGGCAAGCCTGCACTACGAATGACAGGAGGGAAAAAAACGACGCGCATTGCTACGCTGGCAACCATTATAGTGATGGTGCGTACCAGATGGCAACTGTCTGGTTCATCGCACCGGTTCACGTTCGGGGTGAGGCGCTGCCCCGGGTACATTGAAAAGCGGACAGAACGTATGGGCGCCGACGGGCGTCAGGGCATTGGGATGCGCTGGTTGGCCCTCACCCCCGGCCCACTCTCCAGCGAAGCTGGAGATTTTAGATTTTGGATTTTGGATTGTAGATTGCCACGCTGGGCAGCACAACCCCTGAAACCACTTCAAGCAATGCGGCATCATCAACGGTAATTGGTATTACATGATCACCCCAACCGTAAACACGTCCCGTTTATCACACCGGGATCGGGAACGGCTTTCTGGGAAAGGCCCAGCCCGCCCAAACCCGCGCGTCGGGCAGGCGGAATGTGCGCCACACCCTACGCAATCACCGTTCCCTGGCCGGCCAGGGCCGCGCTCACGCAGCCAGGGCGGCGCGCGTCGCCGAGCACCACCTGGCGCACCCCCTGCTCCAGGGCCTCCTGCGCGCCGAGGATCTTCTTACGCATGCGGCCCTCGGCGAAGGCCAGGTAGGCGTCAACCTCGCCGCGGGGAATACGGGTGATCAAGGTACCCTCGTCAGGGAAGCTCCGCAGCAGTCCCGGCACATTGGAGAGCAACAGCAGCGTCTCGGCCCCGAGCGCCGCCGCAATCGCCGCCGCCGCGCGGTCCCCATCAACATTCAGCGCCTCGCCCGCCTCCGAGCAGGCCAGAGGCGCCACCACCGGCAGGTAGCCGCCCTCGAGCAACATCTGGAGCAGCGCTGTGTTCACCCGCTCGATCGTGCCGGTCCAGTCGTCGCGGAGCAACTTCTGGCGGCCATCCTCTATGATGCGAATGGTGGCCTTGCGCTTGCCCTCCAGCAACCGCCCGTCAAGACCGCTCAGGCCAACGGCATTACAGCCGCGGATCTGCAGTCGCTCGACCAGACCCTTATTGACCAGGCCGCCCGTGGCCATCATGAACAACTCCAGCGTGCGTCGGTCGGTGTAGCGGCTGGTGTAGCCGCTGGGCGAAGTCACGAAGCGCGGGGGATGGCCCAGAGCCTCACCAAGCCGATTGGTCTCATCCGAGCCGCCGTGGACCAGCACCAGCCGCTCACCCCGGGCATGGAGAGCAGCCAGGTCGTCGCAGAGGGCATCGTAGTTATTGCCGGCGCTGCCGCCGACTTTGATCACGTTCATTGTGGGCCTCAAACAGGGTGTAAGAACGTCATATCAACGTTACCGTCGCTCCACCGGGCCGCACAGGGCTGTGTGGCCCGGTGGCCCGGTGGAGCTGTTGAGCTGTGGAGGTGTGGAGCTGATGTGAACATAACCCGCACGCGGGAGGGTTTGGGCGCAGAGACGCAGCGGCGCTTCGTCTCTACACGTTATATTCTGGCGTTGCGCGGCGCAGCCGCATGGACGGTTTATATGATAAAGTGGGAAAACCGGGTTTCCCCAACCCTCTGCCTGCGCGGGCAGCAAGCTCTCCCTGGCGGTAGAGTTTGGGAGGGCGCAGGGCCACGTCTACATCATATCCGAGGAAACTTGACATGTCCAAACGCTCAAACCGGCTCCCCGCGACGCTGCTGCTGCTGGCACTGGCGCTGCTCCTCGCGGCCTGCGCCGCGGCCCGCGCCGCCCCGCCCGCGCCAACCCCGTCGGCCCTCACTGCCACGCCCGCCGCGGCCTCGACCCCGGACAGTGTGACTACCCAGGCGCAGCCTGCCCCTATCGACGTCGCGCCACCTACGGCCGGACCTGCGCCGACGACGAGCGCGACCTCCATCGTCGCCACCCCAACCCCGCGTCCTCCGGGCACGCCGCCACGGGTTGGCCTACAGGTGGGCCACTTGCGCTCCGAGGAACTTCCCGAGGAGCTGGCGCGCCTGCGCACATCTACCGGGGCACGCTGGGGCAATACGACCGAGGCTGAACTGAACCTTGCGATTGCCAACCGTATCAAGCCCTTGCTCGAAGCCCAGGGGGTCGTTGTTGACCTGCTGCCGGCCACCGTACCGCCGGGCTACGACGCCGATGCCTTCATCGCCATTCACGCCGACGGGTCGAGCAACCCTGCCGCCCGTGGCTGGAAACTGGCCACGCCGTGGCGGACCTCCGCTGCCTCGCGGGCGCTGATGGCCGCCGTAGCCGCCGCCTATGGCCCCGCTACCGGTCTCCCCGAAGACCGCGGCGGCGTTACCTTCAACATGAAGGGCTACTACGCCTTCAGCTACCGCCGCTACCAGCACGCGATTGCCCGCACCACGCCGGCAATCATCGTCGAAATGGGTTTTATGACCAGCGCCGCCGACCGTAGCGTGCTCTTCGGACAGCCCGATCGGGTCGCCCGCGGGATCGCCGACGGTGTGCTGGCCTACCTGCGCCAGCGAGATCCGAACGATGGCGCGGCATTGCTACCGCCGGACTATCCGGTTATGCGCGCCGTGGCCACGGGGGCGCTGGTGCGCGCGGCGCCCCGCGACGATGCCCGGATCGTGCTGCGCGCCGAGGGGGATGCGCGTATCGTGCCCTTTGATAAGCTCGGGGGTTATTATCAGGCGTTCGTGCGCGCCGGTGATGCGCGGGTGGTCGGTTGGGTGCGCGAGGACGAACTCATCGCTACGGACGAGCAACCCGTGTTCCCAACGCCCACGAATCCGTAGGGAGCGCGGCGAGGCCTGGCTGCTAACATGGGGAAACCAGGTTTCCCCACGCCCCTCCCTGCGGAGGTGGCAGGCCCTTGCCCCTGCGCTGCTTACCGCCGGGTGATTGGCAAGTACAGGCTCGCTCCCGCCAGGTTGACCCGGGGGGCCGTAAGGGGATCACCGAGCAGGGTGAAGGCGCTGCCGGTTTCCTGGCAACACGCCGATGCCGCAAACAGCTCCAGGTGTCCCGCCAGTGTGAGCGCACCCAGCGGCGGGGAGCGCGACTCCGCCCACAGCGCCCGGTAGAAGCCCCGCTGCAGCGCGTCGTGACCGTAGAGCACCCCCAACCCGGTCGAACTCCATGTGGCAATCGCTCCACCATCCGCCCGCACGACCATTCGCTCATCAATTGACGTGCCGACGAAGGCCGGGGTCTGAAACGCGCCCGTCAGGCAGGATAGCGCCAGCACGACGGGCAAACGCCCGCGGTTCCGCAAATCATCAACCTCAAACAGGCCCAGGAGGTACTGCCGATCCTGGGGAGCGTTGGGTTGCAGGGGCGGCCCGGTGTAGGCCCACTGGAACTGCAAGCCATGGCCCAGGAAGTTGATGAACGCCGCGCCGTTGTCAAAGGCGCGCATCGTGCGGTCCAGCGCCACGAGCGGGTCACGCTCGCGCCACGGGTCGCCCGTCTGCGCCTCAGGGTCGTAGTAGACCCGTTCGATCCGCGCCTGCCGCGGGTGCAGGGCGATGCTCTCTTCTGCTGCGAGGACAAAATTGCCGCCAATATCGGGGTTGTCGGCGATGTAGGCCAGGCGCGCCCGCCAGGCGCCCAGCAGCCCGCTCTGCTCATAGGCCAGGATCTTCGCCACCAGGGCCGCGGTTTCCTCCATGCTCCTGGAGGGCAGGCGACCGAGCCACATATCCGGCGCGCGGTCCTGGAGGGGATCATCGCCCTGGAGCCGCACGAAACAGGTTTCACAGGCGGTTTCGCCGAGCCAGGGGTCAACCATCGCCAGGTATGGTGGAATCCAGGTACGGTTATTGCGCCCGAGGTAGTTGCGCGGGTCGGAGGTGCCATCGCCAACCAGTACGACGGCAACGGGCGCGGTCTCCCAGGTAGCGGCAGCATACCGCAAGAAGCTGCGGATGGCCTCCGGGTGAACCTGCCCGCCACTCCAGGCATCGTAGAGGGCCTCAACCGCCACGGCGGCCACGGTCCAGCCCTGGGCGCGGCGGTGGGTGATGAGCGGTTCCAGGGCTTCGAGGAAGGCCCGGGGCGCAATGTATACCGCCCGGGCGTTACGGGGCAACGCTGCGGGCGCGTGCGCGGCCACGGCAGGCCGATGCAACGTACCCGGCCCGGTCACCAGGTAGGTTCGCGGGACAGGGGCATTATCCTCGAACGTGGCGCCGGTAAAGCTCAGGCGCACGGGGGCGAGCGGGTCGCTCACATCGTACACTGCCGCGCCCTCGGCCAGGCCGTCGAGCTGGTAGCGGAAGCGGCCGGCGCTACCAACAAAGCGGGCGCCGTTTCCACCGAGGTTCAGGGCCACGGGCGCTTCCCAGGCGACGCCATCGAGGTGTACCCGATCGGCGCCGGGGGTGGGTAACAACGAGATTGTCACCCGGCTGGCAAAGGCAGGCAGATTGACTCGTTGCGACCACAGACCCTGGCCGCTCCAGCGCACAACGCGCTCTGGCTCCCCCGACGTCTCGCACGGTCGGTACGAAGGGGTAGATGGAGGCGCGCCGGCTCGCACGCAGAGCGTGAAATCACCGCGCCGCAAGGTCGCGCCCTGAAGCGTAAGGGTAAGTGGCCCATTCGCCGGGAGCACCGGGGCGATCGTCGCAGCCACGCTATCCGGCGGGTTCGGGGGCGGGATCACGCGCAGATCGGCGCTGAAGAAGTGATCGCCGTCGGGACCGGGAAGGCGGCTCTCGAGGATCTGGTTGGAGCGCCAGATCCCCTGTTCAATCGCGGTGGAGCGCAGCGGCGCATCGGTGGCGGCGGCCTCGCGAACGGCCATTGCCGTCCCGGAGCCCTGATCCGCGGTCAGCCAGTAGATGGCCGTGGCGTTCCAGCGATCGCCCGGCTCGGCGTAGAAGCGCAAGGCTACCAGGGCGCCACCGGCATCGCGCAGAATCTCCAGGGGAACATCGCGACCCTGGTGGCGGAGGCGCAGTGTGGCGGGGTTGACTTGCGTCAGCCCGGCGGCGACCAGATCTGCCGCGGTGAGTTCCTGGATACCAGGATCGGCCACGGTGATCTTCCAGGCCGGCCCAGCAGCCACCGGGTCGGGCGCAGTCGCCCCGGTCGCGAAGGGCGACGCCTCCAGTCGGGCCAGCGCGCTGACATCGGCCGGGCGCGCGCCGGGAACGAGCGCTTCGGCCACTTCCACCCGGAACACAGCCTCACCTGCCACATAGACCGGGTTGAGGGCATACACACCCAGCCGCTGATCGCGCAGCCGCCCCTCACGGAGCAAGGTGATCGGCGCATCGGGCGCCGGGGGGGCTGTAAACATCGGCAGGGGCGAGTACACCTCGCCGTCAGGATGGGCCTGGGCGGGCAGGGGGGTCGGAGCGGGCGCCTCGCCCGTCCACGGCATCTGTTGCAGCCTGGTGAGACGGGGCGCCGCGTCGCCCTCGGGGGGCAGGAGCAGCGCCACCAGCGTTGAACCGGGCAGGGCATCCGACGCCGGCCCGACCCCTGGCCACTCCAGGCGCAGCACAACGCCATCGGTGGCAACCTGCACATCGGCGC
>Ga0116211_1001570_pt1 | contig 10613 bp, 9 predicted proteins | sample SaghotsprinmetaG_FD_94484 | JGI IMG/M metagenome (GOLD analysis project Ga0116211, IMG submission 94484) | Hot spring microbial communities from South Africa to study Microbial Dark Matter (Phase II) - Sagole hot spring metaG | ecosystem: Environmental > Aquatic > Thermal springs > Hot (42-90C) ... | reverse complement strand
GACGTGGTCTATGGGGTGCGGGTGAGCCGTGCCACCGACAGCGCAGCGAAACGCACCACCGCGGGGTGGTTCTATCGGCTGTTCAATCGGATCGCCCATATCGACATCCCGGAGAATGCGGGTGACTTTCGGCTCATCGACCGCCGGGTGGCGGAGGTGCTGAAGCAGCTCCCCGAGCGCAACCGTTTCATGAAGGGACTGTTCGCCTGGGTGGGATTTCCCTCCATCGGCGTACCCTATGAACGGCCGGCGCGGGCGCTCGGCACCACCAAGTGGAACTACTGGAAGCTCTGGAACTTCGCCCTGGATGGCTTGGTGAGCTTTTCGACAGCACCGCTGCGCTTGTGGACCTATATCGGTGCATTGGTCGCTGGGATATCCTTTCTCTACGCCCTGTTCATCATCACAAGGGTGGCGGTCCTGGGGGTGGATGTCCCCGGTTATGCCTCGTTGATGAGCGTGGTGCTGTTCATGGGGGGCATTCAGCTCCTCTCCATCGGGGTGATCGGCGAGTACCTCGGACGCCTCTTTATCGAGGTGAAAGGGCGCCCAGTCTATGTGGTGGAGGGGGTCTATCGCAACGGTACGCGTGAAGGCGCGGATTCGGAGTAACGCATTATGGACCTGAAGGAAGAGCATATCCTCGGCGATCGTATCGGCGAACATTGGTATTATCGCGCCAAGGCAGCGGCGGTGCAGCGTCTGTTGGGGGGGCGCGAGTTTCGTTGCATCCTGGATGTGGGGGCCGGTTCCGGGTTCTTCTCCAAGGGGTTGTTGCGTAATACCGGCGCCCAGGAGGTGGTTTGTGTGGATACCAGCTATCTGCGCGACTGGGCGGAGTCCGTGGAAGGAAAGCCGATACGCTTCCAGCGCGCCAGCGGTGCCTTGGCGGCCGATCTGGTGCTGCTGATGGACGTGCTGGAGCATGTGGACGACGACGTGGGGCTGTTGCGGGGGTATCTGGAGAAGGTCCCCGCCGGCGCCCAGGTGCTGATCACGGTGCCCGCCTTTTCTTTTCTGTGGAGCGGCCACGACATCTTCCTGGAGCACAAGCGCCGTTATACCTTGGGGGAGATCGAGTCGGTGGCGCAACGGGCGGGCTTGCAGGTGGAGCAGGGGTGTTACTTCTTCGGCGCGGTCTTTCCGCTGGCCGCCGGCCTGCGGTTGGCGGGCCGGCTGAAGGCCGGGATGCCAGAGCCGCGTTCCGACCTCAAGCAGCACTCGCCGCTGGTAAACAGCCTGTTACAGAGGATATGCGAACTGGAATTGCCCCTGATGCCGTTCAACCGCGCCTTTGGCCTCTCGGCCTTCTGTCTGGCCCGCAAGCCTTGATCTTTCCCGATAGTTGCCAATGGCGCGCTGTCCTTTCGCAACCAGATTGAAAATTCGCCTGGCGAATTTTCATGGTAAGGCGGGCCTTCGGCATGTCTTCGCCTAGTCGCGCGGGCGCCTTGTTGCGCGAGGTTTGGACCCTGGTTCGCTTCTCCCTGGTGGGCGGCGGCGCCACCCTGCTTCATTTCTGGGTTGCATCCCTGCTGGTGGTGGCCTGGGAGGCATCTCCTTTTCTGGCGAATGCGGCGGGCTTCGCCACGGCCTTTTTGTTCTCCTTCGTTGGGCAGCATTTCTTCGCCTTTCGCTCCCGCCGCCGTGTCACCGCCACCATCCTGCGCTTTACCCTGGTGGCGCTTACGGCCTTCCTCGCCAGTAACTTGGTACTGGCGGGGCTGGTACAATGGCAGGCGTTGCCGCCCCTGGCGGCTACGCTGTTGGCTGCCTGCGTCATCCCCGCGGTGAGCTTCGTGCTCTATCGCTGGTGGGTGTTTCACCCAAGTTGAGGTGGGTGCGACAATGGGCAGGGGGCAGGGTGCTGGCTAGCGCGAGGTGGCGCGATTCCAAGGTGGCGACTTGGGTTGGCCTCGATCATCGCTTTGGCCGGGGAGTCTGGAGTCCAAAAGCGAAGCTTTTGGACACTGCACAAATCCGTCCTCGAGGATTTGCGCGCAAGCCCCGCAGGGCCTTGATCATCGTTCCGGCCACCTGTGAGGCTGGAGTGCAAAAGCGTAGCGCGAAGCGCGTAGCTTTTGCAGTGTCCAAAAGCTTCGCTTTTGAACTCCAGGCCCCCCCGGCCGGAACGATGATCAAGGCCCCTGGGTGGAACGTTCGGGGTATGAATGTTGGGCGCGAGAGAAGTCAAAACAATCGGGTTCGTTTATGTCTGGAAACACCATCGGTAAACTCTTCACCCTAACCACCTTCGGCGAAAGCCACGGCCCTGCCATCGGCGGCATCGTGGATGGCTGCCCGCCGGGTCTGGCGCTGTCCGCGGAGGATCTGCAAGGGGACTTGGACCGGCGCAAGCCCGGCACCTCCCGGCACACCACCCAGCGGCGGGAAGAAGATAGGGTCGAAATCCTCTCCGGCGTGTTCGAGGGGCGTACCACCGGCACCCCCATCGGGCTGCTGATTCACAACACCGACCAGCGGTCCAAGGACTATTCCACCATCCTCGACCGCTTCCGCCCAGGCCACGCGGATTACAGCTATCAGCAGAAATACGGCCTGCGGGACTACCGGGGCGGCGGTCGCTCCTCGGCGCGGGAGACGGCGGTACGGGTGGCGGCGGGGGGCATCGCCAAGAAGTACCTGCGGGAGCGGCTAGGGGTGGAGATCAAGGGCTATCTGGCCCAGCTCGGCCCAATCAAGGCGGAAAATTTGGATTGGGAAGAGGTGGGCCGCAACCCCTTCTTCTGCCCCGATCTATCTAAGGTAGCAGAGATGGAGGCCTATATGGATGCCCTGCGCAAGGAGGGCAATTCCGTGGGGGCGCGCATTAACGTCGTCGCTACCGGCCTGCCGCCGGGTCTCGGCGAGCCGATCTTCGACCGCCTGGACGCCGACATCGCCCATGCCATGATGGGCATTAACGCGGTAAAGGGGGTGGAGATCGGCGCCGGCTTCGGCTGCGTCACCCAAAAGGGCACCGAGCACCGGGACGAGATCACCCCGGCGGGCTTCCTCGGCAATCAGGCCGGCGGCATCCTCGGCGGTATCTCCAGCGGCCAGGACATCCTGGTCAGCATCGCCCTCAAGCCCACCTCCAGCCTGCGCATCCCCGGCCGCTCGGTGAATCGGCACGGGGAGCCGGTGGAGGTGGTCACCGAGGGTCGCCACGACCCCTGCGTGGGCATCCGCGCCACCCCCATCGCCGAGGCCATGCTGGCCCTGGTGCTGATGGATCATTGGCTGCGTCATCGGGCGCAGAATGCCGATGTGCGCAGCGGCACCCCGGTGATCCCGGCGGCATCTTAGGGAGCGGTAGATCGGGGGGCTATTCGGCATCCTTGGCCAACAGTTCCTTCAGCCGCATGTCCACGAACAGGATGTGGCGCAGCACCCATTCGCACACGAACTCGAGCACCCGTTCGCGCTGCAAGGTCTCTTGCCCCGCTTCGATGCGGCTCAACCATTCCTGGGCCTGACGCAGCATTTGGTCGTGTTCGCGCAGGTGGCCTTCGCGCTCCGGGACGCCAAGCCGGACCAGCAGCCTTCCCTCGTTTTGGAAGTGGCGCCGGGCGTGGTCGATCAGGGAGTGTAGCAGGGAGACCAAGGCCGGCCGGTTGTTGGGGGCGTCCAAGAGTTCGTAGATGCGGTTGACGTGGTCCACCAGGGTCTTGTGCTCGCTGTCGATCTCCGGGTCGCCGACGGAGAAGATGGGGTTCCAGGGTAGATAGAGTTCCGGCTCCCGCGGGGCGCTTTCGGCGCGGAAGTGTTGCCGTAGCGGGTCGTCGGTTTTGTAGATGTGCTGCACCATCAGGTGGTGGAGGAAACTCGCCGCCTCCCGGTTCATTTGGATGTCGGATTCGCGCAGGGTTTGCAGCACGTCCTCGAATAGGCGCAATAGCTTTTCGTCTTCCCGCAGGTGTTCTTCGCTGTCGGCGAAGCCGCGCGCGGCGGCCAGTTGGTGTTCGCGCCGGAAGTGGCCCTTGGTCTGCTCGATGAAGGCATCCAGGTGTTGGCATAGCCGTGCCTTGGGGGCGTCGGCGGCGACCAGCCTAAGCAGGTCTTCGAGGCTGCTCAGCAGGCATCGATGATCGCGGTCGATGGCCGGCAGGCCGATGGACATGGCTTCCTGCCAGGCGTCGGGAACATTAGGTTCGCTCATGGGTCAAGACTCCAGTGTGGCAGGATTGGCGGCCGGTTTCGCGGCGAAGCGCTGCCTTATCTCCGAAGCCTGCAAGGGGCCGGGGAAGCGTCCCCCTTCGCCGAGGTCGCAGCCGGCGGTCTTCATCAGCCAGTGTTGTTCGTGGCTTTCGATGCCGGAGGCGATCACCTTGAGGTTCCAACTTCTGGCCATGCGGATGATGCTTTCGATCATGCCGGCGCCGCCGCCGCCCATCATGGCCTCGTTGACCAGCCCGCGGTCGATCTTGAGCCAGGCCAGGGGCAGCTTGAGCATGTGGCTGAAGGGGGTGTAGCCGACGCCGTAGTGGTCGATGGCTACGGTAAATCCAAGCTCGCCGGCCTCGGCCAGGGCCTCTACCAGGGGGGCGCCGCCGCGGTTGAGGTGCGCCTCGTCCACCACCAGGGCGAGGCGGCCGCGTTGGGCCGGGTGAGCGGCGAGCCAGGCATGCAGCCGCCGGCGCAGCCGCTCCGGCGCGGCGAGGTCGTACAGGCGCAGCATGACGCGCACCGCTTCGTCGCCCATCGCCCAGGTGTCGAGATCCTGTCCCAGGCGATCCAGCCCCCAATCGTCCAGCGCCGCCGACGGCTGGACCTCCCAGGCGGCGTCGCGGATCTCCTCCGGCAATACGATGCCCAATTCGGCATGGTCCCAGCGCAGGGTGGCCTCGAAGGCCACCAGACGTTCATCGCTCAGGTCAACAATGGGCTGGTAGAGGATTTGCAGTTTCCCCGCCGCGATGGTGGCGGGCAGGTCGGCGCGCAGGATGTCGAAGCGGTCCAGGGTGCGCCCCAGCCCCTTGTTGGCGAACCAGTAGCCGTTGCGCCCTTCCTGCTTGGCTCGGTACATGGCCTGGTCCGCCGCCCGCAGCAGCACGTCCGGATGGTGGCCGTCCAGCGGATAGAGGGCGATGCCGATGCTGGCGGAGATGCGGAATTCGCGCTGTTCCAGCAGGAAGGGGCGGTCCAGTTGTTCCAGTAATTTGCGCGCTACCTTGGCCGCCCCTTCGGCGTCGCTCATCTCGGGCAGGATGACGGTGAATTCATCGCCCCCCAGGCGCGCCACGGTATCCTCGGAGCGCACCCCGGCGGTGAGGCGGCCCGCCACCTCGCGCAGGAGTTGGTCGCCGGCGGCATGGCCGAGGGTGTCGTTGATCTGTTTGAATTTGTCTAGGTCAACGAACAGCAGGGCGGCGAGGTGTTGATGGCGTTCGGCCCGCCGCAGCACCTGGGCGAGGCGGTCCTGAAACAGCACCCGGTTGGGCAGGTCGGTGAGGGGGTCGTAGTTGGCTTGGCGCAGGATCACCGTCTCCGCCTCCTTGCGCCGGGTGATGTCGCTGAAGGCCCCCACATAATGCTGGATGCGCCCTTGGGGGTCGCGGATGGCGGCGATGGACAGCCATTCGGCGAATACCTCGCCGTTCTTGCGCCGGTTCCAGATCTCCCCCTGCCAGCGTCCCTCCTCGCCAAGGGTCTGCCGCAACTGCTGGAAGAACTCCGGCGGATGGTGTTCCTCGCTCAACAGCGAGAGCGGCTTGCCGCGCACCTCCTCGCCGGCGAATCCGGTGATGGCGGTGAAGGCGGGATTTACCGTCTCGATGCGGCAATCCGCGTCCGTCACGAACAGCGCCTCCGCCACCGTATCGAAGACCTCGCCGGTGATCCCGCGCTCCCCGCCGCCGGCGGCCGGCAGCAGAACGGCGAAGCCCAGCGGCGCGGCGTCCAGCCGGCCGAGTTGACACTTGAGCGGCAGCCGGCGGCCATCCAGGGTCTGGCCAAGGAGGGGCTGCTCCGGCGGCGGCGAGCCGCCGGCCAACTCGGCAAGCCGCCGCCACAATCCTTCCTGTTCCTCCGCGGCCACCAGCGCGGACAGGGGATGCCCCAAGAGCGCCTCTCGCGCCCCGCCCAGCAGCCGGCAGGCCGCCGGATTGGCTTCCCTCACCGCGCCGCTGTGGGGGTCGAACAGCAGGCAGGGAATGGCGGTCGCGGCGAAGAGTTCTCGGTAGAGGGAGGCATTGTCGGTGACGGCGGAAAGAGCGGCGGCGTTGTCGGGGGGCGCGGGGTTCATGGCCAAGATACGCAGGGGGGAGTCCTTTTGCCGCTTTATGCCACAAAGCGGCCAGCTTGTCACCGAAGTAAAAATGAGTTTAAAACAACGACAACTGTCGCTCATCCCGCGGCGGCGGCCGGAACCGGTCGCAGCGCAGTGGGGCCGGGGTGACGAAGCCCAGCCGCCGGGCGGCGAGGCGGAAACGCTGGGCATAGAGATCGGCGAACAGGCCGGCCCCGGTCATGCGACGACCGAAGCGCGGGTCGTATTCCTTGCCCCCATGACAATCCCGCACCCGCGCCAGGATATGCCCCTGCTGCCCCGGATAATACCGCTCCAGCCACTCGCCGAACAGCTCCGCGGTCTCCAACGGCAGCCGCAACAACACATAACCGGCGCTGCGCGCCCCGGCCGCCTGAGCCGCGGCGAGGATCGCCTCCAGTTCCGGGTCGGTGAGCACCGGGATCAAGGGCGCCACCAAAACCCCCACGGGGATGCCCGCCTCCGCCAGCCGCGCGATGGTCTGCAAGCGCCGCTCTGGCGAGGGCGCGCGTGGCTCCAGCCGGCGGGACAACCGCGCGTCCAGGCTGGTTAAGGAAATCGTCACCTGCGCCAACCCCTGAGTCGCCAACGCTGCCCACAGATCCAGATCGCGTTCGATTAACGCCGATTTGGTCACGGTCAGTAGCGGATGGCTGGTATCGCGGAACACCTCCAGCAGGCCGCGGGTGATGCGCAGGCGTCGCTCCGCGGGCTGATAGACGTCCGTGTTGCTGCCCAGCATGATGGGCCGGCAACGATAGCCGGGGTGCGCCAGTTCCCGCCGCAGCAGAACCGGCGCGTCGGGCTTATAGAGCAGGCGCGTCTCGAACTCCAGCCCCGGCGAATAGCCCAAATAGGCGTGGCTGGGCCGTGCATAGCAGTAGATGCAGCCGTGTTCGCAGCCCCGGTAGGGATTGATCGACTGCTCGAAGGGGATGTCCGGGGAGTCGTTGCGGGTGATCAGGCGGCGCGTGGGGTCGCGGATGAGCTGCGTCGCTGGGGCGGCGGCCTCTGCTTCTTCGTCCGCTCCCCAGCCGTCGTCCCACGCCTCCCGTCGGGTGGCGTCGAAACGCACCGCCGGGTTGCTCAGGGCGCCGCGGCTGGGGGGAGGGGGTCTAGGGGAGGACATGGGGGATTCTATCGGCAACGCACGGGGGTGCCAGTCGTTTTTCCTCCAAGGCGATCCGTCGGCCTAAAGGCCGACCTGCCTGGCGAAATTCCATGTACGATTCCTATACCTTGGGCTCGCTAGAGATGCCATTTCTGGAAGAAATGGCATCTCTTCGGGCTCGCTAGAGATGCCATTTCTGGAAGAAATGGCATCTCTTCGGGCTCGCTAGAGATGCCATTTCTGGAAGAAATGGCATCTCTTCCTGTGACCGTTAGTGGCGGGGTCAGCCGCCGGTCACCGGCGGAAAGAAGGCCAGCTCGTCGCCATCCCGAAGGACGGTGGCGCGGTCGGCCATCTCCTGGTTCACCGCCATCATCACCCGCTGGCCGCCGCCGAAGGTCTCGGCCCAGGGGCCGCCGCGGGCCTGGAGGTGGGCCATCACCGCGGCCACATTGGCAAGGGCAGGGGACGCTTCCAGGGTCTCGGCGTCGCGGCCCAGTTGTTCCCGCAGGCGGGCGAAGTAGAGGACACGGATCATCGCAACAACTCGCTGAAGGGAAGGAATTGCACCGGGTCGCCCGGTTGCAGGGTTTGATTCTCCGGGATCACCGCCAGGCCGTTGGCCCACACCACCGAACTGAGCACCCCGGAGGAGCGGCTGGGATAGAGGTTGACCTGGGCCAGGCCGTCGGCGCCCAGTTCCAGGCGGGCGCGGGCGAACTCTCGCCGCTTGTCCGCTTTTGGCCAGGCGAAGGCCGCGCGGGCGGTGAGCGGCATGGGCAACAGCCCCTCGCGCAGCCCTTGGCGTTTGAGGATGAAGGGGCGGCCGAATAGGCAGAAGGTGACGAACAGGGAGACCGGGTTGCCCGGCGCCCCCAGGAAGGGGGTCTCGCCGATGTGACCAAAGGCGAGGGGCTTGCCGGGGCGAATGGCGATCTTCCACAGGTCCAGGGAGCCGAGCCGTTCCACCGCCGGCTTCACATGGTCCTCCTCCCCCACCGAGACGCCGCCGGAGGCCATCACCAGGTCCGCCTCCGCCGCCCCGCGGGTCAGTGCGTCGCAGGTCTCCCCGAAGCTGTCCTTCACCGCCCCCAGGTTGATCACCTCGCAGCCCAGGGCCTGCAACAGACCGCCCAGGGTGAATAGGTTGGAGTTGTAAATCTGCCCCGGTCCCAGGGGGACGCCGGGTAGGGCCAGTTCGTCGCCGGTGGCGAACAGGGCCACCTTCAAGCGACGATAGACCGCCACCTCCGGCACCCCCACTGAGGCGATCAGCCCCAGGTGCTGCGGCTGCAAGCGCACCCCGGCCTCCAGGATCGCGCTGCCGGCGCGGATATCCTCGCCGGCGCGGCGGATGTTGGCGCCCGGCTTGGGCCGTTCATTGACGATCACCTCGTCCCCCTGGCGGGTGCAGATCTCCTGAATCACCACCGCATCCGCGCCGGGCGGCAGCGGGGCGCCGGTGAAGATGCGCGCCGCGCTGCCGGGTTCCAATTCCCGGCCCCAGCCGCCGGCGGGGATGCGCTGGGTTACCTTTAGGTGTGGTTTTTCCCCCTGGAGGTCGGAGATACGCACCGCGTAACCGTCCATGGCGCTGTTGTCCCAGGGCGGCACCTCGATGCGGCTGACGATGGGCGCCGCCAACACCCGGCCGAGGGCCTCCTCGATGGCGACCCGTTCGGTCTCCGCCACCGGCCTGGCATGGGCGAGCAAAAAGGCCTGCGCCTCCTCCACCGATTTCAAGGCGTGGCTATGGCTGGAACATCCGCAGTCGGTCATGTTTGGTTTACCTTGCCTGAAAGGTCAAAGTCAAAAGCGGAACACAGAGGGCACGGAGGAACACGGAGGACACAGAGAGAGAATTATCAGCTGCTCGTTGCACCGCTCCGGCGGTGCAACGCATCTCCGGGCGCTCTGCGCCGCGTGGATACAATCCCAGTGTCGGCAGGCCGGGACGCGGAGCGCCCTGGGATGGGTGACACCGCAGGAGCGGTGTCACCAGCGGTGTGTAGTCACTCCGGCACGGACTTTCCTTCCCCTCCGTGCGCTCCGTGTTCCTCTGTGTCCTCCGTGTTCCCGCTGTCCTCATTTCTTGAACATTTGGGCGAAGTTGCAGGGCCGGGTCTGATGATCCAACTGGGCCTTGAGGATCCGGTCCCAGCCGGTGCGGCAGGCGCCGGTGGAGCCGGGCAGGCAGAAGATCAGGGTCTGGTTGGTGAGGCCGGCGATGGCGCGGGATTGGATGGCGGAGGCGCCGATCTCTTCCATCGACACCAGGCGAAACAACTCGCCGAACCCCTCGATGGGCTTTTCGATCAGGGGCGCCACCGCCTCGGGGGTGGAGTCCCGGCCGGTGATGCCGGTGCCGCCGGTGGAGATAATCACCTCCACCTCGGGGTCGGCGATCCAGCGGGAGAAGATGGCCCGCATTTGGTAGATGTCATCGCGCACTATGGCCTTCTCCACCACCCGATGCCCCGCCGCCTCCGCCGCCTCCTTGAGGATGCGGCCGGATTTGTCGGTCTCCTCGGTGCGGGTGTCGGAGACGGTCAGCACCGCGATCCTCAGCGGGATGAAGCCGGCGTCGTGAAAATGCTCGGTCATCAATTTTTTCCCAGGAAAAATTTAATGGAAAGAGTAGCCGAAGGACTCCTTGAAGCGCTCGGCGAACTCCTGCGGGGTGAATTTGTGGTTCTGTGTCCCTTCCTGCTCGATCTTGATCGCCCCCATCAGCGAGGCGATGCGGCCGGTGGTCTCCCAATCCATCCCCTTCATCAGTCCGTACAGCAGCCCGGCGCGGTAGGCGTCGCCGCAGCCGGTGGGATCCTCCATGCGCGCCACCCGCGCCGGCGGGATGTGGTGGGTCTTCTCCCGGGTGACGATCTCCGAGCCCTTGCCGCCGCGGGTGACGATCACTGCCTTCACCAACTCCGTCAGTTGTTTGATGCTGCGGCCGGTGCGCTCCTCCATCAGCTTGGCCTCGTAGTCGTTGAAGGCGAGCCAGTCGGCCTGCTCGGCGAAGCGCAGCAAGGTAGGGCCGTCGAACATGGGCATACCTTGACCGGGGTCAAAGATGAAGGGGATGCGCGCCTCGGCGAACTGCTCGGCGTGGTCGATCATCCCTTGCAGGCCGTCCGGGGAGACCAGGCCGATGGTCACCCCCTGGGCGTCGCTCACCTTGTTTTCGTGGGCGAAGTTCATCGCACCGGGGTGGAAGGCGGTGATTTGGTT
>Ga0116211_1001566_pt1 | contig 10623 bp, 6 predicted proteins | sample SaghotsprinmetaG_FD_94484 | JGI IMG/M metagenome (GOLD analysis project Ga0116211, IMG submission 94484) | Hot spring microbial communities from South Africa to study Microbial Dark Matter (Phase II) - Sagole hot spring metaG | ecosystem: Environmental > Aquatic > Thermal springs > Hot (42-90C) ... | reverse complement strand
AGCAGCTCGGCGCCCCCAAACGGCTGATGGCGCTGGTGGAGGGGGAGAGCCTGTTCAATGACGCCACCTCCATCGTGCTGGCCAAGATCCTGCTGGGTGTGGCGGCCGCCGGGACGGTCTCCGCCTCCACCATCGGCTGGGGGGTGGTGGACTTTTTTGTCCGCTTCGTCGGCGGCGTGGCGGTGGGGATGACCCTGGGTTGGATCACCGGCTGGCTGTTGGGGCTGGTGGAATCGGATGCGCTGATCGGGATCAGCCTGACCACCGTGGTGGCCTATCTCTCCTTTTTCATCGCCGAGGAGGTGTTTCACGTCAGCGGGGTGATGGCCTGCCTGGGGGCGGGGGTCACGGTGGGCGGCCTAAAGGAGGCGATGGAGATACGCTGACGCCAGCGGCTTGTGGCGCCGCGGCGCATCTTCTATCATCCGCCCTTTCAGCGGCGCAGCCCAGGGGATACCCTATGACCACAGCGAAGAAACCCACCATCCTGTTGGTGGACAATGATCCGGAGGCCTTGGATGTACTGATCGACGCCTTGCGGGAGGCGGGGTATGACACGGAGGTGGCCACCACCGGCGAGCGGGCGCTCCATTGGGCCGGGCTCACCGCCCCGGACCTGATCCTCGGCGAGGCGGAACTGCCGGACCTGGAGAAGTTCGGCCTAGTGGACGCCGTGGCCGCCGCCCCCCACCTGGGGGCCATCCCGGTGGTCTTCCTGGCCGGGCTGGAGGGAGAGGAAAATCGCTTGCGGGGCTTGCGAACCGGGGCCTTGGACTATATCCACAAGCCGGTGAGCAGCGAGGAGGTGGTAGTACGGGTGGGCAAGTACCTGGAGATCATCGCGGCCCGCCGCCGACTGGAAGAGACCCTGGCGGCGCTGGAACGGGAGTTGGCCGAACTACGGGAGCGACTGAGCAAGGTCCAGCAGATCCACGCCCATGCCCTGATCTAATCCCCGCCGCGAGGCCAGGCGACAGCGGCGCTCCCCACTCGGCGCCAACAGGCACGGCCGGAAGAGGCGACCTTAGTCGTAGTTCCGGCCGAAGACCTGACAGGTCTTCAAGACCTGTCAGGTCTATACTCCTTGGGGCGGCCGAAACGATAATCAACGCCGAAGAGGCGTTCCGAGGAGATTGCAGATGACCATGCCCGAGATCAAAGAAGACCCTATGAATCAGCTCCTGCGCGAGGGGCCCATCGAGGAGTTCAACCGCCGTCGCCAGGCAGGGGAGCCCTGCGAAGCGGCCGGCGCCTACCTGCGGGGGGCGGACCTGCGCACCCTGGAAGCGGTGGGGCTGGATATGCGCGACTGCTATCTGCGGCAAGCCGACCTGCGGGGGGTGGACTTCAGCCGCACCAACCTGGAGGGGGCGAGCATCTATTGCGCCAAGATCTCCGGCGCCCTGTTCCCGCCGGAACTGACCGCCGAGGAGATCAACCTCTCCCTGGTTCACGGCACCCGCATGCGCTATCGTCGCTAGCCCAGCCGCCTAAAACAACAAACCGGCTGAAGCCTCGACCTCCTGGCGATCCCGCCAGGAGGTCGAGGCTTCAGCCGGTTTGTGTTTGCGCGGCCTTGATCATGGTCGCGCCCAGACCTGACAGGTCTTCAAGACCTGTCAGGTCTAATCTCCGCCAGTTTCCTCAGTGGCCCATATCCAGCCGCGCCATGCCCAAGGCGCCCGTCTCGCCATCGAGCTTGCCGACGCCCATAGCGGGTTCGCCGCCGCGAAGCGCGGCCCGGGGTTGTACCGGAACCGGGGCGCTCTTGGGCGGCAAGGTGCTGATTAGGGAGACCAGCAGGGCCGCCAAATAGGGGATGGACTGAATGCCCAGCATGGCCATCCACACCAGGGCCTCCTGATGGTCCAGCCCGAACCGATAGCCGACACCGATGATCGCCGCCCACAGCAGCAACAGCATCTGGCTCTCCTCCCAGGCCTGGTAGAGGCCGCGGGTGAAGGCCGCCTTGTTCTCCCCCTTGGGGGTGCGCATGAAAGGCTTGCCCTTGATGAACAGCCCCTGGTAGATGGCGCGGGCGATGGTGTGGGTAAGGCTCATGCCGGCCAACGCCGCCCCCAGGCTCTCTAGGAAGCCGCACTTGACCTTGGCGCGATAGAGCACCAGCGGCTGCACCACCTTGAAGAGGAATACCCCCAGGGTAGGAATGAGGAAGGCCGTCAGCGGAAAGTCGAAGTGGGCCGGGGCGAGGATCAGCCCCAGGCTCCAGAACAGGCCGGCGATGGAGAAGAGCATGTGCACCGCGTCGGCGAACCAGGGGAACCAGCCGCTCAGAAAGTGGAAGCGCTGGCCCAGGGTCAGGCCGGAATCCCCCCACAACTGCCGCCAGTGTCCTTTGAGGATCTGCACCGCACCATAGGCCCAGCGCAGCCGCTGGATCTTGTAGCCAGCGAAGGTCTCGGGCACCAGACCGTGGCCGAAATCCTCGTTTACATAGACCGCCTCGTAGCCCTGCTCGAACAGGCGCAGGCCCAGCTCGGCGTCCTCGCAGATGGTCCAGGTGCTCCAGCCGTTCACCCGATCCATCAGGTCGCGCCGCACCAGGGTCATGGTGCCGTGCTGGATGATGGCGTTGCGCTCGTTGCGCTGCACCATGCCAAGCTGGAAGAAACCGTTGTACTCCCAGTTGATCATGGTCTTGAACAGGTCGCCCTGCCACTCCCGGTTGTCCTGCGGCGCCTGCACCACCGCCACCTTGTCGCGGACGAAATAGGGCACGGTGGCGCGCAACCAGTCCGGCCGCACCACATAGTCGCTGTCAATCACGCCGATCACTCGGGCGTCCGGGGCCGTCTCGACGAGGGCGAAATTGAGCGCCCCGGCCTTGTAACCCGGCCAGCTCGGCAGGTGATAGAAGCGGAAGCGCGGTCCCAGGGTCTCGCAATGGGCCTTCACCGGCAGCCAGACCTGATCGTCCTTTGTGTTGTTGTCGATCACCAACACCTCATAGTCCGGGTAGTCGAGGGCCGCCAGGGCATTCAGGGTCTGCTTCACCATCTCCGGCGGCTCGTTGTGGATCGCCAGGTGGATGGAGACCTTGGGCAGGTGCTCGGGCGCGGCATCGCGCACCGGCGGGAAATAGCGCCGCCACTGCCGGGTCCACAGCATCTCGGAAAACTCCAGGCCGTTAATGAGCAGCACCAGGAGCAGCGCGATCTGCGCCGGCAGCAACAACCCCCAGACGAAGGTGGCGATGGGGGTGAGATCCACCGTGGCCGGCAGGAACAGGTTCCAGGCCAGGATCGACATCACGGCCTGCAACAGGGCGGCAAAGAAGAGCTGGCCGCGCAGACGCAGGTTCTGCCAGTTGAGCAGGAACAGGGCGATGGGCGCCAAGGCCAGCAGGGCGGCGAGGCCCGCCTCCCAACTCCAGAGCGGATTCTCCACCACCGGCCCCTGCATGGCGAACTTGGGGTTACGCTCCACATCGAACAGGCCCCAGTGGGCCCCGGCCAGCCCCTCGTCCCGCTGCTTCCAGGGCTGGTCGAAGGCCTCCATGATGAAGTAGTCGATGCCCCGCTCGGCGGCGATGTTGAGGAAGGCGCGCACGAAACGCGCCTGCTCCACCCGGCTGGCGGTGGATTCGCCCTGACGGTCGGCCACGCTGGGCCAGCCTACCTCGCCGAACATCACCTTCTTGTCCGGGAAGGCCTGGCGTACCCGGTCGTATTGCTCGAAGGCCCAGGCCACCGCCTGGTCGGCGGGGATCTTTTCCCAGTAAGGGAGGACATGCACGGCGATGAAGTCCACCTCGCGCGCCAGTTGCGGATGTTTCAGCCAAATATGCCAGGGCTCCGCGGCGGAGACCGGCAAGCCGGTGGCATAGCGCACCCGGCGCAGGTATTGGGCCAACTGCGCCGGCGTAAGGTCGCCGCGCAGCAGCACCTCGTTGCCCACCATCAGGCGGTCGATGTTGCCGTGACGACGCGCGTTGCGGATCAGGTTCTTGATCTCCGCCTCGTTGCGCTCGATGCGACCGTCCAACCAGGCGCCCGCGGTGACGCGCAGGCCATGATCGCGCGCCAGTTCTGGGATCGTCTCCATACCGTCGATGGAGGAATAGGTACGCACCGACCCCACGCCCTGTTCACGCAGCAGGCGCAGATCCGAGTCGATTTCTTGCGGGGTGGGATATTTTTTCGCGTGGGGATCCTGCCCCTTTTGGTAGGGGCTGAAGGAGACCCCCTTAATGTTCCCGGTCCAGTCCGGGGCGCTCTGGGGGCGATTGAACAGGGCCCAAAGGATCGAATTACCAAGCATAACCAAAACGAGGATGGCAATGCTCGATCTACGCATACACTGTTTACCCGTGAGGTAAAGAAAGGGAGGGATTCGGCGTATCTGCCTTTGCTGCCATCCTGCCCCTCCCCCGCAACACAGACGCCAGACAACGCGAACCGCACGCAGTCCGGTTGACCAACACATTAAACGGGGAAGGGTGGACCGCTGCCGGCTTCCTTGAAAATGGCCTGGCGTGGGGTCCGGGTAATGTCCGACCGGACCGCCACAGCAGTCCGTAATCCGGCGAATGAGGCAGATCACGCTCGCCAAATATCCTAATATGAAAAGCCGCTAAAAATCAAGTTCGCCAAGGCCGCGCAGCGCCCACGGCGCTTCCGCTAACCGACGGCTTGGCAAAGACTAATATGTATGACCCCAGGCCGCTGGGCGACGCTGGTCAAGGTCTCGCCACTCCGCAAGTTGCGGTTAGGATCCGCGCCCACAGCGACATCGCGCCCGGTTGCATCCCAACCTCCCGCGGGCTCCGAACCCGCGGGAGATTTCGCCATTCCCATCCCTTTAGCCATTCCCATCCCTTTAGCTGTATTCTCGGTGTTCCCGCGGTTGACTGCGATTTGAAAAGTAAATAAATAGAATTGAAAAACTGGCACTCTGACATACAATAGCCGCCTTGCAGGGCCCAGCCGGCCCTACCCAGTAACCCCCCGTGGAAAGAAGAGAGAACGACGCTATGGCCCAGACGGACATGACCGCGCTGCTGGACCCCGCCCAAAGCGGTGAGGGGACCGGGGCGCTGCGCACCCGCCGCCCCGTCTATATGGACTTCCTGCCCCCCTGCAACCACGCCTGCCCGGCCGGCGAGGATATCCAGGGCTGGCTGGCGCTGGCCCAGGAGGGCCGTTACGAACAGGCCTGGCAGAAGCTGGTGGAGAACAACCCCTTCCCGTCCATCCACGGCCGGGTCTGCTACCACCCCTGCGAGTCGGCCTGCAATCGCGCCTTCACTGACCAGGAGGTGAGCATCCACGCGGTGGAGCGCTTTCTCGGCGACCTCGCACTGGAGCAGGGCTGGCAACCGAAATTCACCCCGCGTCCCGGCGGTAAGCGCGTGCTGGTGGTGGGCGCGGGTCCCTCCGGCCTCTCCGCCGCCTATCACCTCACCCGTCTCGGCCACCAGGTGGAGATCTACGAGGCCGGCCCGACGCCGGGCGGCATGATTCACTTCGGCATCCCGGCCTACCGGATGCCGCGGGACGTACTAAAGAAGGAGATCCGTCGGGTGGAGGAGATGGGGGTGCGCATCCGCCTGAATTATCGGGTGGAAGACATTCAGGGCGAGATGGCCTACGGCAACTTTGATGCGGCCTTCATCGCCGTCGGGGCGCACCTCGGCAAGAAGATCGACATCCCCTCCCGCGACGCCCGCGGCATGTTGGACGCCGTTTCCTTCCTCAAGAGCGTGGAGAACGGCGAGCCAGTGAAACTGGGTCGCCGGGTGGCGATCTACGGCGGCGGCAACACGGCGATGGACGCCGCCCGGGTGGCCAAGCGCATGGGGGTGGACGAGGCGATGATCATCTATCGCCGCGACCGCAAATCCATGCCCGCCCACGACTTCGAGGCCGACGAGGCGCTCGAAGAAGGGGTCAAGATCAACTGGCTGCGGACCATCAAGGAGATTGACGGCGCCCACATCGAGGTGGAGATCATGGAGCTGGACGCCAAGGGCCGGCCGCAGCCCACCGGCCGGTTCGAGCGCCTGGAGGCGGATTCGCTCATCCTCGCGGTAGGTCAGGACACGGACACCGGCTTCCTCGGCCGGATGCCGGGCATCGAATTCCAGCGCGACGGCACGGTAATTGTCAACGACCGCATGATGACCGGCGCCGCCGGCATCTTCGCCGGCGGCGACATGGTGCCCTCCGAGCGTTCCGTGACCATCGCCACCGGCCACGGCAAGAAGGCGGCCCGTCACATCGACGCCTGGCTACGGGGGGAGACCTACCACCCGCGGCCCAAACACCCCATCGTGGATCATACGAAGCTGCACCTCTGGTATCGCAGCGCCGCCCCCAAGTCCGAGCAGCCCGAACTGCCGCTGGCCCAGCGCCTGGGGGGCTTCGAGGAGATCATCCAGGGCATCGACGAGCGGCACGCCCTGTACGAGGCCAAGCGCTGCCTCTCCTGCGGCAACTGTTTCGAGTGCGATGGCTGCTTCGGCGCCTGCCCGGAGGACGCCATCATCAAGCTCGGCCCGGGCCGCCGTTATCGCTACGACTACTCGCGTTGCACCGGCTGCGCCACCTGCGCCGAGCAGTGTCCGTGCCATGCCATCGAGATGGTGGCGGAGAGTGCGCAGCAGGCCTGATCGGGCGTCGGCAGGGAATCTTGACGGCATCCGAATCGAATGACATCCGATAGGAACATGCTGGAAACAGTGGCGCTTCGCCGCGACCGCCCCGATCTGGGGCTGTCGGCCGGCTGTGTCGGCGTGGTGGTGGTGGAGTGGCAGCCCGGCATCTTCGAGGTCGAATTTGCGGACCTCGAAGGCAAGACCTACGCCAGGGCCGCACTTCCCGAGGGCGAACTGCTGGCCCTCAGGCATGGACTGTCGGCGGCGGCCTGACACCCACCACGACGTTCCGACCGTCCGGAGTGCCCCTGCCCAACCGGCCACCGAGAACCATTTTTCCGCGCGGATCGCGGGAACGAATGACATCAAACGAGAGAACCCCATGTCCGATCAAGACAACCTCGACCAGACCTCCGAGCAGGCCCCCCACCAGGTGACGGTGGAAGGCGGCCACGCGGTCGCCCATATCGCCTACCGGGTGAGCGAGATCTGCTCGATCTATCCCATCACCCCCTCCTCGGATATGTCGGAGCTGTCCGACCTCTGGGCCACCCAGGGCAAGAAGAACCTCTGGGGCCAGGTGCCGGACGTGATCGAGATGCAGAGCGAGGGCGGCGCGGCGGGCACGGCGCACGGGGCGCTTCAAACCGGCGCCCTGACCACCACCTTTACCGCATCCCAGGGGCTGCTCTTGATGCTGCCCAATATGTACAAGATCGCCGGCGAGCTGACCTCCACGGTGTTCCATGTGGCGGCGCGCTCCATCGCGGCGCAGGCCCTCTCCATCTTCGGCGACCATCAGGACGTGATGGCGGCGCGCACCACCGGCTGGGCGATGCTGTCGTCCGCCTCGGTGCAGGAGGCCCACGACTCGGCCCTGATCGCCCACGCGGCCACCCTGAAGACCCGCGTCCCCTTCATCAATTTCTTCGACGGCTTCCGCACCTCCCACGAGGTGAACAAGATCAGCCTGATCCCGGACGCGCAGATCCGCGCCATGATCAACGACGAGCTGGTGCACGAACACCGCCGCCGCGCCCTCAACCCGGACAACCCCTTCATCCGCGGCACCGCGCAGAACCCGGATGTCTATTTCCAGGGCCGCGAGTCCGCCAACCCCTTCTACGACCGGGTGCCGGCCATCGTGCAGCAGACCATGGACGAACTGGCCACCCTCACCGGCCGGCAGTATCGGCTGTTCGACTACTTCGGCGCCGCGGATGCCACGGATGTGGTCGTCATGATGGGTTCCGGGTCGCAGACGGTGCAGGAGACCATCAAGCACCTGAGCGACCGCAAACTGGGTGTGGTCACGGTGCGGCTGTTCCGCCCCTTCAGCGCCCCCCACCTGCTGGCCGCGCTGCCGAAGACGCTACGCCGGGTGGCGGTGCTGGACCGCACCAAGGAGCCGGGCGCCGGCGGCGAGCCGCTCTATCACAACATCATCGCCGCCCTGGCCGAGGCCTTCAATAACGGCGAGATCGCCACCCTGCCCAAGGTGATCGGCGGGCGCTATGGCCTCTCCTCCAAGGAATTCACCCCGGCGATGGCCAAGGCGGTGTTCGACAACCTGGCGGGCGAGAAGCCGAAGAACCACTTCACCGTGGGCATCCACGACGACGTGACCTTCACCAGCCTCGACTTCGACCCCCGCTTCGACATCGAACCCGCCGGCGTCACCCGCGCCCTGTTCTACGGCCTGGGCTCCGACGGCACCGTGTCCGCCAACAAGAACAGCATCAAGATCATCGGCGAGAGCACCGACCTCTATTGCCAGGGGTACTTCGTCTATGACTCGAAGAAGGCCGGCTCGCAGACGACATCCCATCTAAGATTTGGCCCGGAACCGATCCACGCGCCCTATTTGATTCAATCCGCCAACTTCATCGCCTGCCACCAGTACAACTTCATCGACCACGTCGAGATGCTGGAAAAGGCCGCGCCCGGCGCCGTGTTCCTGCTCAACACCCCGGTGGCGGCGGAGCGGATCTGGGACGAGCTGCCGCGGCCGGTGCAGGAGATCATCCAGAGCCGCAAGCTCCAGTTCTATGTGATCGACGCCTCCACCGTGGCCCGCGAGGCTGGCATGGGCCGGCGCATCAACACCATCATGCAGACCTGCTTCTTCGCCCTGTCCGGTGTGCTGCCCCGCGACGAGGCCATCGCCAAGATCAAGCAGGCGATCGAGAAGACCTACATGAAGAAGGGCGCGGAGGTGGTGCAGAAGAACTTCGAGGCGGTGGATTCGACCCTGGACCACCTGTATCGCGTGGCGGTGCCGATCCAGATCACCTCCAGCCGGCCCATGCGGCCGGTAGTCTCCCCGCAGGCCCCCGAGTTCGTGCAAAAGATCACCGCCCCCATGCTGGCCGGCCACGGCGACGCCCTGCCGGTGAGCATGATCCCGGTGGACGGCACCTACCCCAGCGGCAGCGCCCGCTGGGAGAAGCGCAACATCGCCGACTTCGTGCCGCGCTGGGAGCCGGGCCTCTGTATTCAATGCGGCAACTGCAGCTTCGTCTGCCCGCACAGCGTGATCCGCGCCCGCTTCTACCAGGAAGGGCTGCTCGCCGGCGCCCCCGGCGGCTTCCAGTCCGCCCCGGTGAGCGCCCGCGGCTTCCCGGACACCCGCTACACCCTGCAAATCTACCTGGAGGACTGCACCGGCTGCGGCCTCTGCGTGGAGGCCTGCCCGGCCCACGACCTCAAGGACGAGACCAAAAAGGCGATCAACATGACCGCCAAGGCCCCGCTGATGGACCAGGGCCGCGCCAACATCGCCTTCTTCGAGACCCTGCCGGTCAACAAGCGCAGCACGGTGAACTTCGCCTCGGTGCGCGGGGCGCAGTTCCTGGAACCGCTGTTCGAGTTCTCCGGCGCCTGCGCCGGCTGCGGCGAGACCCCCTATGTGCGCCTGCTCACCCAGTTGTTCGGCCAGCGCCTGATGGTGGCCAACGCCACCGGCTGCTCGTCCATCTATGGCGGCAACCTGCCCGCCACCCCCTGGTCGGTGAACCAGGACGGCCGCGGCCCCGCCTGGTCCAACTCCCTATTCGAGGACAACGCCGAGTTCGGGCTCGGGATGCGCGTCGCCGCCGACCACCACCTGGCCATGGCCAAGGAGTTGCTGACCCAACTGGCGCCCAAGCTCGGTCAAGAGTTTGTCGATTCCCTGATGAACACCGACCAATCCATCGGCTCGCAAATGCGCCGGCAGCGCCTGCGGGTGTGGGAGTTGAAGAAACGCCTGGCGGAAATGGACGACCCGCGCGCCAAGACCCTGCTGACCGTGGCCGACCACCTGGTGCGCCGCTCCGTGTGGCTGGTGGGCGGCGACGGCTGGGCCTACGACATCGGCTCCGGCGGCCTCGACCACGCCCTGGCCTCCGGCCGCAACATCAACGTCCTGGTGCTGGACACCGAGGTCTATTCCAACACCGGCGGCCAGGCCTCCAAATCCACCCCCATCGCCGCCACCGCCAAGTTCGCCGCCGCCGGCAAGGCGGTGGCCAAGAAGGATCTGGCCCTGCAGGCCATCAGCTACGGCAACGTCTACGTCGCCCGCGTCGCCCTCGGCGCCAACCCGCAGCAGACGTTGCAGGCCTTCCGCGAGGCGGAGGACTACCCGGGCCCATCCCTGATCCTCGCCTACAGCCCCTGCATCGCCCACGGCATCGACATGCGCAAGGGGCTGGAACAGCAACAAAAGGCCGTCGCCTCCGGCTATTGGCCGCTGATCCGCTTCAACCCGCTGCTGCGCAAGGCGGGCAAAAAGCCCTTCATCCTCGACTCGCCGCGTCCGCGCATGAAGTTCAAGCAGTTCGCCGCCGCCGAGCAACGCTACCAGCAACTCGTCAAAAACAACCCGCACGAGGCGGAGCGCCTGATGCAACTCGCCCAGGAATCCTTGGATCTGCGCTGGCAGACCTATGAATACCTAGCCAAGCAGGAACCCAAGGAGTTCCAACCCACCATCTGATCGGCCATCGGGCAGCCTTCAGCGTCTT
>Ga0116211_1001563_pt1 | contig 10635 bp, 9 predicted proteins | sample SaghotsprinmetaG_FD_94484 | JGI IMG/M metagenome (GOLD analysis project Ga0116211, IMG submission 94484) | Hot spring microbial communities from South Africa to study Microbial Dark Matter (Phase II) - Sagole hot spring metaG | ecosystem: Environmental > Aquatic > Thermal springs > Hot (42-90C) ... | reverse complement strand
TATTTTGGACAGATGTGATTGTGGTTATATTTTATATCACCACAAATCATTAAACCAGAAGGGGTTTTACTATTTTTGAAGAGTCTATGTCTATTTCTGGGTAAGTCGGATCTTCTTGACTCCAGAGTGCTTTTTAAGACTGGAATCATTTCTTGAAAGAGAAAGATTGCCGTTGTAATTGATATGATAGCTATGAAAAAAAACCACATTGGGATCAAACCAAAAAATTCCAAGTTTAACCACTTGTTTATATCAAATAGGGAACTAAGTCTAAATGAGACGGAACTTCTATCAGGATTTAGTATCTGATAGAAATGGAAAGAGAAAACAGGCAATAAAACTACTATTAAATGGAATCGCTGCCTTATCAATGGGTTGTTAATATTCCAGATGTGCATTGCTCTATCCACCACGACAAAGTCTATTATTGAGTGGCAGAATGCCTGCGCCATGAACATACCGATGTAGGAATCAAAAAAGTTGGTCATTCTTTATAAATCTCTCTGATCTCATCCGGATAACCTCTATTTTCATTATTATATATGAAGAAAGGTTTTTCTGTTTTAAGTTAAGCAGGAGATCGAGTAGCTACGAAAGGGGCAAAGGAAACAAGAGAGGCTGGCAAGGGCTTGAAAAAAAGTCTTAAAGAAATATTCATATAACTAATAGGTCTGCTATCTCTCGTGCAAAATTGGATAATGTCTCATCCCTTGCTCCAAAGACAACATAGTTATTCCATTTATTAATCTTATCTAAAATGGTTTTTCTTTCCTCTACAACCTCGACAGACCCCCCTCTATCTCTTATCCCTTCGGCAAGGTCGTGGCTTGATATGTCTTTTGGCGCGGTGCCTCCAGCATAAAATATTGGCAGTAGAATAAGGTGGTCATTATGCCTGAGATTTTCAGCAAAGGTTTCCATGTATTCATTTTTCATCATTTTTGTAGGCTGAAATCCATGAGGCTGAAATATATAGCATATGCTGTCTTTTATTGTTTTTGCGGCTTTCATCAAAGATGCAATCTTATGAGGGTTGTGGGCATAATCATCAATAACAAGGTGCTTTCCGTTATTAAGATGAATATCAAATCTCCTTTCTATGCCTTTAAATTCAGATAATACTTTTGCAATATCCTCAAGTGGTATTTCCAATGAACTTAGCAGGACAATGCATGAAAGGGCATTGTAGATATTGTATTGTCCCGGGATATCAAGGCTGAATGGAACGCCCCTTACAAAGAAATTGCTTCCAAATGCCCTGTAAGAAATTTTTTCTGCCTTAAAATCGGATTCTTCATTTATAGAAAAGGTTGCAGCCCCTTTTGAAAAGTTTTCTTTTAGTTTTAAATCATCCGTGTTTATTAATACCAAGTCCTTTGTGTTATTTATGAATGCCTTAAACATCTCCAATGTCTTTTCTAATGGATGGTGATCAAGGTCAAGATTTAGAATTATTGAGTGATAAGGCATATAATTTACAATCGTGCCGTCTGATTCGCATGCCTCGATAACAAGGTGCTCAGATTTGCCCGCAACAGAGTTCCCTAAATTTGAATTTGCCCTGAATTGCTTGACCCTACCTCCGCCTATAAAATTAGGCTCAAGTCCTAACCTTTTCATCAAAAATGCGAGCAAACCAGAAGTAGTAGATTTACCGCTTGTCCCTGCAACAGCTATTGTCTCAAAGCCTTGCACTATTTCAGAAAGATATTCAGGTCTTGTCTTTATTGGTATTTCTAATGCCCTTGCCTTAATGTATTCTAAATTGTCTTTCTCAACAGCAGTGCTGAATAAAACAAAATCAAAGGATTTATCAATACCGCCTCCGTCTTGTTTAACTATGTTTATGCCCTTGGCTTTTAGTATCTTCAATGCAGGATGCCTCAGGTTTTTATCAAACGCCCTGTCAGAACCTGCAACTTTGTGCCCTTTATCAGCCATAAAGCAAGCTATTGCAGACATGCCGCTTCCGCCTATGCCTGAAAAGAATATTTTCAAAGGGTCATTAATCATAAGTAATTTTAACATTTTTCAACTATTCCAATTTGTTTCCCAAAAATTTTTCTCGACTTACCATTCTTCATTCTGACATAAAACCATCACTCTTTATAACATCAGTATTTTCGCCTCTTATAAAAATCTTTTTCCCAAAAATCTTACATCAGACGCCGGAGTCTTATCTTGCGGCAGAATAAAGACCCCTGCATTTTGTCAGGAGTTCCGTCTTGAAGATAGAAAATCAAATCGTTGATGTCATTGCAAGTTCGGAAATCTAAATAAAAAACATATGGAGGAATGCTCATGAAACATAGAAAAATCAGTTTGATAGGAATTTATTACTGCTAATAAACAGCGCGCCTTTTGAAAAAATGCAATTATCTTTTTCGCAAAGCTTGCAGATTCTTACAGGCTATATCATCACCTATATTGCAAGCTATCAGGAAGTCAAAAGTCGCTTCGTCGTTTTGGCCTTTATTTAAAAAAGCAAGTCCTCTGTTGTAATAAGCCACGGCATTATCTGGATTTATAGCAATGCCATGTTATAGTCATTAATAGCTAAGTCATACTGTCCTTTGCGTGCATAGGCAAGTCCGCGACTGTAGTAGGCTTTGGCATAACTAATATTTAATGTTATTGCTTTATTATAGTTATCAATAGCCATGTCATATTGACCGTTGTGAAAATTGGCAACTCCAAGATTATTATATCCCCTTGCCTTATTAGGACTTTTCTTTACAACATCGTCCCATAAAGTTAAATCATCTTTCCATATTGTATTTCTTGCATATGAGGCTATTAAAAGGGCGATGACTATCAAAAGAGAAATTAATAAAAAGGCTTTATTGCTTTCTTTGTCTTTTGACTTGCTTAAGTCATCAGATGCAGAAGGTATTGCCGTTTCAGAATCGTCTGATTTTTCCTTTTTCATTGAAGACTTGCCTATGAATTAAATATATCTCAATTCAAAGGATATTATCTATCCAAAAATGTTTGGCTATTGATTATGGTAAAATAAAAAATCATGATAGCTATTGTTGATTATGGAATGGGCAATATAAGGAGCGTTGAAAAGGGCTTCATTAAAGTCGGTGCAGATGTTAGAGTGACATCCGATCCAAAGGTTATTGCTGACTCTAACGGAATAGTCCTTCCTGGAGTTGGAGCATTCAAGGACTGCATGAAAAACCTTGACGACCTTAAGCTTTTAGACTCTGTTGTTATTGGAATAAAGAAAGGAAAGCCGTATTTAGGAATATGCCTTGGATTGCAGATACTCTTTACAGAATCAGAGGAATTTGGCATATGTAAAGGACTTGATATTTTTAAGGGTAAGGTCGTGAAATTCAGATTTCAGAGCACAGAGCACGGAACACAGAACATAGAACAAAATCAGCTAAACACAGCAAAAAAAGGCTTAGTGTATGGTTTAAAAATCCCCCATATGGGCTGGAATACAGTAAGAATTGCAAGAAAGCCTCCTGTATTTGATTCAATTGAAGACGACTCATATTTTTACTTTGTTCATTCATACTATGTTGTTCCTCAAGACAAAGAAATTATTGCTGGAAGGACAGAGTATGGCACTGAGTTCACATCAATGGTTTGGAAGGACAATGTATTTGCAACACAGTTTCATCCAGAAAAGAGTCAGGAATTGGGATTAAAGATATTGAAAGGATTTAATAAATTTGTAATGGGTAATGGGTAATGAGTAATGGAAATTTGCCTTCAGCGCATCACACATCACGCATTACGGATTACGGTTCTTGTAAGAGCGTAATCCTCGGCACAGCAGGCCATATTGACCACGGAAAGAGTTCACTTGTCAAGACTTTAACAGGCGTTGACCCTGACAGACTAAAGGAAGAGAAGGAGAGGGGGATAACCATAGACCTCGGCTTTGCAAACCTCTCTTATCCAGACGGTCTTGCAGTCGGAATTGTTGATGTCCCGGGCCACGAGAGATTGATAAAAAATATGCTGGCAGGCGCAGGAGGCATAGATATTGTCTTAATGGTTATTGCTGCTGACGAGGGAATTATGCCTCAAACCAGAGAGCACTTAGCTATATGCGAACTTCTTAAGATTCAGGCAGGCATTATTGCATTGACAAAGGCTGATCTTGTAAATGAAGAGTGGATTGAACTGATGGTTGATGAAGTCAAGGGATTTGCAAAAGGGACATTCCTTGAGAATTCCGAAATTATACCTGTATCTTCCAGGACAGGGCTTAATATAGAGCTGCTAAAGGAAAAGATAAGGGAAGCCGCACAGAGTGTCAGACCAAAGCTTATTGAAGGATTATTCAGGCTCCCCGTTGACAGGGTTTTTACTCTAAAGGGCTTTGGCACGGTTGTTACAGGCACGGCAGTTTCTGGGAAAATATCTATAGATAATACTGTGGAGATACTGCCATCAGGCATAAAAAGCAAGGTAAGAGGGCTTCAGAGCCACGGAAGGAGCGTTGAAAAGGCTTATGCAGGTCAAAGAATAGGGATTAACCTGCAAGGAGTTGACAGGGAGTCTCTTAAGAGGGGAGATATTGTTGTATCAACAGACAGGTTTGTCCCAACAAAGGTTGTTGATGCAAGGCTTGAATTGCTCAAAGACGCACCTGATATAAAAAGCAGAAGCCTTGTGCATTTTTATTCAGGCACTTCAGAGATAATTGCGAGGATTGTAATTTATGACAGGGATAATGCAGGTGGAGGCGATTCATGCTACTGTCAATTCAGGCTTCAAGACCCTGTGGTGCTCCTTTCTGGAGACAGGTATATAATCAGGAGGTTTTCGCCTCTGGAAACTATAGGAGGAGGAGAGATACTTGACCCTCATCCTGCCAAAAGAAAAAAAAGGGAAGGAATAGGTGACCTTATTCTACTGGAAAAGGGGTCTATTAAAGAAAAGATAGAGGCAAAAATTAAGATGTCAGGCCTGCAGGGTTTTAGTGTTTCTCAAGTCGAAGGCTGGATTAAAGGCAATATCCCTGAAATAATGGCGGCTATTGAGCAATTGGTGAAACAGGGTGTTATTGTTAAGAGTCAGGATATATTGTTTCACAAAGATGCATTCAATAACTTTAAGGAGGCATTGACATCAGAGCTTGCTATTTTTCATAAAGAGAATCCATTAAAGACAGGTATGCCAAAAGAGGAGCTTAAGGCAAGATTAGCGAATAAGAGGCTTATTACCCCTTACTTTTCTTTGCTATTAGCCCTTTTGAAAAATATTGCAATGGAAGAGGATGTTTTAAGGCTCAAGGAATTTAAGGCATCTGCCGGCCTTATGGATGATGGCATTAAAGTAAGAATAATTGATTCTATTAAAAAAAGCGGTTTTCAGCCCCCGTTTAAGTCAGAGCTTGCAGAGGTTCTCTCTATAAGCGAAAAAGAGGTAGGAGACATGCTGAGGCTTTTTACAAAAGAGGGCGTTCTCGTGAGGATAAACGATTCTATTTATATCACAAAAGAGCAGCATAGCAGATTGATTGCCTTGCTTTCTGATTTTTATTCCAAGAAAAAGGAAATGACTGTTGCTGAATTCAGGGATATTTTAGGAACAACCCGCAAATATGCCCTTCCATTTCTTGAATATCTCGATTCCAACAAGATAACATTAAGAGTTGGGGATATTAGAAAATTCATGTTAAAATAAAAAATTATGAAGAAAAGACTGCTTTTAGCAATATTGATACTTCTCATAGGGTTTTTATTTGGGGGTATTACATATTATTTTTTAGGAAAGACAATAACTCCATCCTATTCGCCTTTGGTTCCTCAAACGCCGAGGTATATAGAAGAAACGAGCCGTGCATTCTCTGATATTGTAAAGGCCGTGTCTCCTGTTGTTGCCAATATATCGAGCACAAAGATTATCAAGAGGCAGCCATCGCCATTTGACGATTTTTTTGATTTCTTTTACCCATTCCCTGACAACAGGCCGAAGAGGTGGAGGGAGCAGAGTCTCGGCTCAGGCGTCATTGTTTCAAACGATGGTTATATAGTTACAAACAATCATGTTATAGAACAGGCTGAGGATATTAAGGTAACTCTTTTTGACAAAAGGAGCTTTAAGGCAAAGGTGGTCGGCGCTGATCCGAAGACAGATATAGCTATCATAAAAATAGATGCAAAGGAAATTCCTATTGTTCCATTTGGCGATTCAGATAAACTCCAGGTTGGAGAATTTGTGCTCGCCATAGGCAATCCGTTTGGACTCAACAATACAGTGACAATGGGCATTATTAGCGCTGTTGGTAGGGCTGATGTTGGTGTTGCTGAATATGAGGATTTTATACAGACCGATGCAGCAATAAATCCAGGAAACTCTGGAGGGCCTCTTGTAAATATACAAGGGGAAATTATAGGGATAAATACAGCCATATTCTCGAGGACAGGAGGCTATCAGGGGATTGGATTTGCTGTCCCAAGTAATATGGTTGTGCGTATTATGGACCAACTCATCAAGGAAGGAAAGGTAGTAAGAGGATGGCTTGGGGTAACAATTCAGGAGCTTACCCCTGAATTAGCTCAGAAATTTGGGCTTAAGGCATTGGAAGGAGCTCTTGTAAGCGATGTTGCAAAGGGAAGCCCAGCTCACAAAGCAGGCATAATAAGAGGGGATGTTATCCTCGAATTTAACGGCAAAAAAGTAAGAGATGTGTCCTCATTAAGAAACATTGTGGCTCAGGCAAAAATAGGCTCTCAGGTTGAGATAAGAATTTTAAGAAAGGATAAAGAGATGGTTGTTAAAGCAGCCATAATGGAACTGCCTTCAGAAGCAGCAGAGGCCGTGCCAGGTTCTTTTGAGGGATCGGATGCTGTTGGAAACATCCTCTCAAGTATTGCTGTGACAGATCTTACTCCTGTTATTGCAAGACAACTCGGTGTTGATAAAGACGAGAAAGGTGTCGTTATAGTAAAAGTTGACCCGGGCTCTTCTGCAGAAGAGGCAGGTCTTAGAAAGGGCGACATTATACAGGAAATAGACAGGCAGAACATAAGAAATCAGTCCGACTTTAATAAGGTAATTTCTAATATAAAGCCTAATGACGCAGTTTTGCTTTTTGTTAATCGCGGAGGCAGAAGGTTTTATACAACTCTGCAGCCCTGAAAATTCAGACTAAAGGAAAAGGAGGTGATAATTTTGGTCGATTTTTTGGGAAGGATGCTTGTAGTTGCTGTTTTTACGCTTGCAGGATATTTATACGGCTTGAGATATGGACTTGTTGTTCAGGGGCTTGTAATAGGCATTTCCTTTGGTTTTCTCGCTTTAATTGTTGAATCGAGGCTCAGAAAGATATCATTTGGCTCTATTTTAGGAGGTCTTTTAGGATTAGCAACAGGGCTTATTTTTGCCAGACTTTTTTTAGTTCCTTTGAGGCATTTCATGGACAGCGAGAGTTTTTTATTAATTTCATTTGTTATGAATGCAGCATTAGGCTACGGCGGGCTGCTTGTCGGCTTAAACAGGGGAAAGAATCTCACAATGCCGGCAATAATGCGCTTGTTCAAGGGGCAGGAAATAGAAGAAGACCTCAAGGTTTTGGATACGAGTGTAATAATAGACGGCAGGATTGCTGACATAATAGAGGCAGGATTTTTGGAAGGGATTTTTATTATTCCGCAGTTTATCCTTCAAGAACTTCAGTACATAGCCGATTCTCCTGACCCAATAAGGAGGACAAAGGGAAGGAGGGGGCTTGACATTCTCCACAGGATTCAGAAGATGGCAAACATAAATGTCAGGATTGTTGAGGAGGATCTCCCTAAAATAAAAGAGGTCGACGCAAAGCTAATAGCTATGGCGAGGCTCCTTAATGCAAAGATAATAACTAATGATTTTAATCTGAGCAAAGTAGCACAGCTTCAGGGTGTATCTGTTTTGAATATAAACGAGCTTGCCAATATCCTTAAGCCTGTTGTGCTTCCAGGCGAAACCCTTAATCTCTTTATTGTCAAAGAGGGAAAGGAATACAATCAGGGAGTTGCATACCTCGATGACGGGACAATGGTGGTAATAGAAAATGCGAGAAAACTCATAGGAAAGAATGTTGAAGTTGTTGTATCGAGTGTTTTACAGACAACAGCAGGAAGAATGATATTTGCTAAGCAAAAGGAAGAAGAATAGCTTATAGCAGAATGCCTATGGGAAAAGAAAAGATTGCAGCAATAGTCCCGGCAGCAGGGATCGGAAAGAGATTTAGCGAGGACGAAAACAAGACCTTTTGCCATTTTTTGAGCAAGCCCTTGATTATATGGACTCTGGAGGCATTGCATGGAGTAGAAGAGATTTCAGAGATAATACCTGTATTTAGGCAGGATGATTTATTGTTAAGCAGTGAATTAATAGAGAAGTACAATGTCAAGAAGGTCAAGCGTATTGTTCCTGGCGGAAAAGAGAGGCAGGACTCAGTTTACAATGCACTGAGCTTTCTCGATGATAATATAGGGGTTGTTGTCATACATGATGGCGTAAGGCCTTTTGTGCAAAGGGATTTAATTAAAAAGGCTATTTCTGAATTAAAAGGTTTTGACGGTGTTATAACTGGAGTGCCTGTGAAGGATACGATTAAAGAAGCCAGATGTCAAGTGTCAAGTGTCAAGTGTCAAGTGTCAAGCAGAATAGGGGCTGTCCCCGAATACGAAAGCGGCAGCGAAATTGTTGTTAAAAAGACTTTGAACCGCAGCCTGCTCTGGGCTATTCAGACGCCCCAGGTTTTTTATTTTAACAGACTAATAAAGGCATATGAAAAGGCTATGTCCGAAGGTTTTTATTCTACCGATGATTCTTCACTTATAGAGAGATACGGCGGAGCAGTTAAAATAATCATGGGTTCATACACTAATATAAAAATAACCACGCCTGAAGATATATATGTAGCTGAAGCGATATTAAAAGGAGGTTAAGGTTTAGACCTGTTTTTTTTATGCGTATAGGCATTGGATACGATTCGCATAGGCTTATTGAAGGACGGAGGCTGATTATTGGCGGCATCGAAATCCCTTTTGAGAAAGGGCTTCTCGGACACTCTGACGGAGATGTGCTTTGCCATGCCATTATTGATGCTATTATCGGTTCAATGGGGCTTGGAGATATAGGAAGGCATTTCCCTGACACTGATGCTAAATACAAAGACGCATCAAGCATAATGCTTTTAAAGAGCATTGTTGACCTTGCTTTTTCAAAGGGCTTTGAGATCGTCTGGATTGATTCGGTTGTAATTGCAGAAATGCCTAAGCTCTCACCATATATAGACTCTATGAAGGATGCTATTTCAATGTCCGGTATCCCAGCCTCTTTAATTAGCATTAAGGCAAAGACAAATGAAGGCATGGGTTTTATAGGCAGAGAAGAGGGAATTGCAGCACAGGCAGTATGCCTGTTGAAATGAATATGCCTGTCAATCTCATTATATTTGACCTTGACGGGACATTGATAGATTCGAGCATAGATTTAACAAATGCCATAAATTATGCAACTGAACCATATGGAATCAAACCAATTACTGTTCATCAGACTATAAGCCTTGTCGGTGAAGGAATTACAAAGCTAATTGAAAAATTAGTCAACAGTCAAGAGTCAGAAGTCAAAAGTAAGATTAGTAGAGATTTTCTTATCGAGAGATTTCTCGAACACTATTCAGCGCACCTCGTTGACAACACGATTATTTATCCTAAAGTAAGGGAGACACTGGAAAGACTGAAAGACTATAAAAAGGCTGTAATATCCAATAAAAGAGAAGCCCTTTCCACAAAGATACTGGATGATCTCGGACTCTTGAAATATCTTGATCTGGTAGTGGGCAGTGATACAACTCCTGAAAAGAAGCCTTCACCTGTTCCGATTCTTCATGTCCTTTCAAAACTGAATATAAGGCCAGAAGAAACAGTTATTGTCGGCGACAGCAATTTCGATATAGAGGCTGGCAGGGCAGTCGGAATCAAAACCATTGCTGTTACATATGGATACAGGCCTATAGAGTTATTGAAAGACGCTGATTATATGATTGATGAGATGAGTGAACTGGTAAATATCTTAAGGCTGTTATAGAATGTTTCAAATGCCCTTGTAATAGGCTGCATTTGACAGTTGAATAACTGAAAATGTATGCTTGTAATTGTACAAGCTATAAATTTAACGCTTTTATGAAGCCTCATATGCTTAAAATAAATATTAAAACCTTATCGGAAATCGAAGACAGATAGTATTTTACCCCAATAAAAGAGGAGTTTGAAGAAAAAATCTCAGAAGCAGGCGAGAAATATGCCCTTAACTATTTGACCAAGGTAATGCAAGCAGCAACATCTAAAGTTGAAAAGCTTATTCAAGCCCGCATTAGAGATGGTATTATTTCAAGCGCCGATCAGGCACGAAAGACTATCGCAGGCAACGGTTTTCAGGGGTTGGTCGCTTATTCTTTGATTAAGCTGCAAGAAAAGAAATTGCTTAATCCAGACCTTGCAATTACATTAAAACCTAAGAAACATCAGTTGATAGAAAAGTATGCCGCTATAAAAGTAGGAGACGATATTCAAAAACCAGATATTGATCTTCTCATCTATCATTACTCAAGACCTGAAAAATATCCTGTAATAATATACTCCATAAAAACTTCCTTAAGAGAAAGGGCTG
>Ga0116211_1001562_pt1 | contig 10637 bp, 5 predicted proteins | sample SaghotsprinmetaG_FD_94484 | JGI IMG/M metagenome (GOLD analysis project Ga0116211, IMG submission 94484) | Hot spring microbial communities from South Africa to study Microbial Dark Matter (Phase II) - Sagole hot spring metaG | ecosystem: Environmental > Aquatic > Thermal springs > Hot (42-90C) ... | reverse complement strand
AATCTCCGACGCCAGCACGCCTTCCTTGAACTTCAAGGTGCTGAGCTTGCCTGCCGACGTGTCGTGCACATACTGGATCTGGTCCTGGCCATCTCCCTTGCCAAACAGGTAGGTGTTGTTGCCATAACCCCCATGAAGTGCGTCATTGCCTGCACCACCGTCAAGCACGTCAGCCCCATCACCGCCACTTAGTTCGTCGTTACCTTCTCCTCCAAACAGAGCATCGTCCCCAATGCCACCCGACAGAGTGTCGCTCCCCGTCAAACCATCAATGAAATCGTTGCCAGCCCCTCCATTGAAGCGATTGGCGCCAGCATCACCCGCATAGCTGTCGTCGTTGACGGACCCCTCCGTAGATGCAGCCGTCAGATAGTGGTAACCGGTGGTAGCAAATGCATCCTTGATCGCCTCGTTGCCCACACCGGCCTGCATCAGAGTGCGCAGTTTTGCCTCGCCACTCCACCCAGCCTCCCGAAAGGTTTGGCCATACGCCCGGTACAAGTCCAGGAAGGTCGCCACACCCTCGTGCGCATTCGCAGCAATGGCCGCATCCAGGGCCGCATCCATTTGAGAAAAGTCCAGCGCCACACCCGTGTCCGACACGCTCAACTGCACCATGTCCGAATACTCGTTCAGGCGCATCGAGGGCATCATGTTCATCGAGGCCTCTGCCACCAGCCGGTCCCACAGCATGTCGATGTGTGACTTGCCTCCGTTGATTGGCTCCGGCACCACCACAATCTTGTAGCCGGGATAGTTGGCCTTGGGTGCGTACGCATCAAGCTTCATGACCTCAGACAGTGGCACATCCACCGTCACGGGGCGCCCAGTGCCAGCTGAAGGACTGGGGGGGTGCTCTTTCTTCTTCAGCTCATCCCAGTGCAGAAAGGTGTAGCCCGTGAAGGCTTCGTAGGCATAGAGCTTTTCCAGCTGCCCCACCATCTCCCAGCGCATGGTGTCAAACTTCTCCAGATCGGAGGGCGACAGCGTTTGGCGAAACGCTTCGCGGTCTTGCCGGCTGACATGCAGCGCCATGTTCATCCAGCCAATCTCTTGTTGGCTGGCAGGGTTGCGCAGGATCAGCCCGATCCCGTCTTCTTCCATGGCTTCTTCACTTGCCGTCACATAGTCGCTGTCGTTGCCCCACTCCAGCAGCAATTGGGCAATACCGCCGACGAACCCAGCGCGGCTGTTCGCTGCCTGCGCATTGCCAAATGAAGTCAGCAGATGCGGCTTGAGGGTCGCGGCACCCTGCAAATCACGCACCCAGCCGCTGCCCTGGATAGCGGGCAGCGCCTGCGCTGCAGCGCTGATGGCAATGGGCGCATGGGTGGTCACCGCGTTGTTCTGCGCAAAGATGAAGCTGCCCGCCTGGCCTTCGCTGCCGTCGGTGCGGGTAAAGCTGCCGGACTGCACCAATTGAGCATCGCCATAGCTGGTATCTGTTTTGGTGCTGCTCAGCTTGACGCTGGCAATGCCCGCCTCAGCCAGCGTCTGCAGTTCATTCGCCTGGCTGATGCCGTCCTGATTCAGATCGCGCCAGATGCGCACATTGGTGTACTGGGCATCCTTGGCATCAAACACGCCATCGCCTGCACCACCTGTGGCGTTGGCCGCACCACCCACATCCAGTTCGGCCAGCGCCGCAAAGCCGTGGGCCGCCTTCTTGCCATCGGCCAGCAGGGTTTCATCGCCAAAGAGTTCACGGCCGGAGTCGATGACGCCATTGCCATTGCGGTCCAGCGCCAGCAAACCGTCGTCGGCATCTGCCCAGGAGGTGTTGGTTCGGATGGTGTCGCCGTTGCCGTCAAATTGAACGCCTCGGGACAGGGGGGTGATTTCTAGGCCGTCGCCGTCCAGGTCCAGGACCAGGGGGTCCACCATGACGAAACGGATCGCTTTGACCAGGGGATCGGGGTTACTAAGAAGGAATTTTGAGATCGCCGAAACTGCATCAAATGCTTTTTCTCCCAAGAACTCACCAAACTGATTGAGAAAATCAGTAATACCTTTCCCCCAATGGTCATATGCAGCTTGAGCAATTTTTCCTGTTACATAGCCAAAGGCTATAGCCGCTGCTCCAACCACAATTGCACCCAACGCACTTGTCACCAAGGGCGCTAGAAGAAATCCGGCGCCTAGTCCAGCAAGCGTAGTTACTACAGCATTGATGGTAGTGCCCATCACATCATGAGTAGTAGCTTGTGCTTGCGTAGCGTCGTAAATTTTCGCTCCGACTTGCCCAAGCGATACGATTCCCCCAGCAACTAGAGCAAAGCATTTCGCAAAACTCAATATGCGCGCGGTATTCTCAGCACTTGTTAATCCCGCAGCAGGCACGCCGCTTGCTACTAAATCTCCCATTTTTCGCATATTTTCTGCGACAACTTGAGCAGTCTTCCGAATCGCATCACCTTGCATAGTGGCGCCATTGGAGAGCTTAGCGGCCTCAATATTGGCTCGCAAAATAGCCTGCTGCGCCAAATTGTGCATTCGGCTTTGATATCCGGCCGCATCTGCCCATGACTGAGTCATTCCATGTATGGCGCCCGCTAATGTCTCTGCTATATTTGCGGTTCCGCCAGCAATATCCCAACCATCGGGGGAAAAATTTAGACTTTTACCAAAAATAAATCCAGATAGTTCGTTTGCAATACTGGTGACAATTTGATTGTCAGAATCTGAAATAGACATAAATTACTTTTAATTGAGTTTATTTTCTAACAATGCCAAAAAGGAGATGAATTCCGGAGAATGCCAAGGATGTAATTAAAACATAACCAATATTGCTGGCTGCAAAATAATCTTTCCCAAGAGCAAAGAGAGGATATCCAACCCATACTACAGGTGCAAAAATCATAGTAAATACCCCGGACTTCCAGCGCGAAACACTATAGGCTCTGCCCTTTAACTCCGAAATGCCAAAAATCAATATCAAGGGGATGAACAATATGGAAATCAGCACTGAAATTATGTACACGGAAATTTTAAATGCCACGTGTTCGCCGAAGGGGTTTGGGGGGAGGGTTGCGGGGAAAAATAAATCACAAACAAAGTATGCAATGCTTTTATCCCAGTGCATAAGCATTGAAAAAAATGATATTAGTAACAAATTTGCCAGAACAATAAACACAACCGGGATGCCTTTATTTATATTTTTCTGTACTGTCATGAAATTGCCTTTACCATCATTTTCTATCCAGTTTGCAATGCTATAGTTTGAATTTTTGACCTGAGTAGCCATCACTTCCTTACCGCTCCCTCAAACCCTCACTCCCCGCCCTCTGAATCGGACTGAGCAGGTATTCAATGACCCTGCGCTGCCCGGTCTTTATTTCGGCCGTGATGTTCATCCCCGGCGCCAGCTTGATGGGCTTGCCATCAATGTCGATGCTGGTCTGATCAAGCTTCAAGGTCGCCGGGAAGATCGCCCCGCGCTTCTCGTCATTCACCGCGTCCTGCGTGACCTTGTCCACGCTGGCTTTGACCGTGCCGTACCTTGTGAAGGGGAAGGTCTCCAGCTTGATGGCCACCTCCTGCCCCGGGGCCACAAACCCGATGTCCTTGTTCTCCAGCGTCACCTCGGCGCTGACGCTGGCTGCCCCACTGCTGAGGTGAGGCACGATGACCATGAGAGCCTGGGCTTCGGTGACCACGCCGCCTTCGGTGTGCAGGGCCAGTTGTTGCACGGTGCCTGACACCGGGGCCGTGAGGGTGGCGAGTTGTTCGCGCTGGGTGGCCTTGGTGAGTTCTTGCCCGGTTTGGTGGCGCTTGAGGTCCGCCTGGGCCTGGCGCTCGCTCAGGGTTCTGCGTGTTTCTGCCAGGTAGGCGCTGCGGGTTTGCTCAGCTTCGCGCAGGGCGGCCTGGGCTTCTTGCAGTCGGGCTTGCTGGGTGGCCAGGTCGCGTTCGAGCTCGATGCGTTCGCGCGTGCGGTCCTGGTTGGCGTGGCCGGACATGAAGCCTTGGGTGGTGAGCGCCTGGAAGTCTTGTTCGCGCTGGCGGGCGATGGGCAGGGTGGCTTCGAGCTTGCCTATCATGGCGCGCACGGTGGCCATTTCGGCCTGGCGGCGCTGGTGTTCGGCAGACAGTTTGGCCAGGCGGGCGGTGATGTCGCTCCACTCAGCGGCCAGTTGGGCCTGGGTGTCGGCCTTGTCGGCGGGGGTCCAGTCTGCTGGGGTGTCCTGATGAAGCTCTTGATTGATGGCTTTTTTGGCATCCACCGCCTGATGGGTGGGCGCTGATAGCTCTTGTTTTGATAGCATTTTCTGTAAGATCTGCGCGCGCAGCCATTCGGACTGGGCGGCCTTGCGGGTCTCCACCAGGCTGGCTTTGTCGGCCTGGGCGGCGGTGGGGTCCAGTTCCACCAGGGGCTGACCTGCCTCTACGTGGTCGCCGTCTTTGACGAGGATGCGTTGGACCACGCTGCGCTCCAGGGGCTGGATGACTTTGGTGCGGTCGCTCACGATGATGCGGCCCGGGGCCACGGCCACGATGTCGATCTTGCCCAGGATGGCCCAGGCCAGGGCGATGAGGAACAGCGCCATGAGCACGTAGGCGATGCGCCGGGGTGCGGGGTGCACGGGGGTTTCCTGCAGGCTCAGGGCTGCGGGCAGGAAGGCTTGTTCGTCGGCCAAACGTGCCGGGCCAGCCAGTTCATGGCGGTGCTGCCAGGCGGCTTGGAAGATGGCGCGGTAGCGGGCCAGCAGGTCGCTGGCCGGATGGCGGGGGGTGGCTGTCTGCGCTGTTGGCTGTGCCGTTGTCTGCGCTGCGCTGTTCATGCCGCCACCTCTTGTGTGGGGTGGTTGCCGCCGCCGGGTGTGGATGGTGCCGTGGCCCGGCCGCTGCCATCTTGCATGCGCCACAGGTGGGCATACAGGCCTTGCTGTTTCTGGATCAGCGCGTCATGTGGGCCGGCTTCCACGATGCGGCCTTTGTCCATGACGATGATGCGGTGGGCGTGTCTTACCGCGCTCAGGCGGTGGGCAATGATGAGCACGGTGCGGCCCTGGCAGATCTGCTGCATGTTGCGCTGGATGATGGCTTCGCTCTCGTAGTCCAGGGCGCTGGTGGCTTCGTCCAGGATGAGGATGCGGGGGTTGGTGAACAGGGCCCGGGCGATGGCGATGCGCTGGCGCTGCCCGCCCGAGAGGCTGCCGCCTTGTTCGCCCACCAGGGTGTCGTAGCCTTCGGGCAGTTCGCTGATGAAGTCGTGGGCACCGGCCAGTTGGGCGGCGTGGACCACGGCGTCGATGGGGGCGGCGGGGTCGGCAATGGCGATGTTCTCGCGCACGCTGCGGTTGAAGAGCAGGTTCTCTTGCAGCACCACGCCCACCTGGCGGCGCAGCTGGGCGGCGTCGATGAGGCTGATGTCGATGCCGTCCACCAGGATGCGGCCTTGTTCGGGGGTGTACAGGCGCTGGACCAGTTTTGTGAGGGTGCTTTTGCCGGAGCCGGAGCGGCCGACGATGCCGATGACTTCGCCGGGGTGGACATGAAGGCTCACGCCGCCGAGCACGGGGGCGGCTTCGGGGCGGTAGCGGAAGTGGATGCCGTCCAGGGTGATGCGGCCCTTGATGGGGGGCAACTGGGCGGCGCTGGCGGGGGGCACCTCGGTGCGGGTGTTCAGGATGTCGCCCAGGCGCGCCATGGAGATGCCGGTCTGCTGGAAGTCGGTCCACAGCTGGGCCATGCGCATGATGGGCTGGGCCACGCGCTGGGCAAACATGTTGAAGGCGACAAACTGGCCCACGGTGAGCTCCCCCCCCATGACCAGGTGGGCGCCGTACCAGAGGGTGGCGGCGTTGACGAGTTTGCCAATGAGGTTGACGCCTTCGTGGGCCCAGCTGGCGAGGTTCTGGGTTTTGAAGCTGGCGCTGACGTAGGCGGCGAGCTGGTTGTCCCAGCGGCGCGCGAAGCTGGGCTCCAGTGCGCTGGCCTTGACGGTCTGGATGCCGGTGACGGTTTCGACCAGCATGGATTGGTTTTCTGCACCGCGGGCGAATTTGACGTCCAGCCGCCTGCGCAGGATGGGCACCACGGCCAGGCTCAGGCCAAAGTACAGCGGCAGGCTGACCAGCACGATGAGGGTCAGCGGCACGCTGTAGAACAGCATGACGGCGATGAAGATCACCGAGAACAGCACGTCGAGCACGACGGTCAAGGCGTTGCCGGTGAGGAAGCTGCGGATGTTCTCCAGCTCGCGCACGCGGGCCACCGAGTCGCCCACGCGCCGGGCCTGGAAGTACGCCAGGGGCAGTTGCACCAGGTGGCGGAACAGGCGCGCACCCAGTTCCACGTCGATGCGGCTGGTGGTGTGGCTGAAGACGTAGGTGCGCAGGGCGTTGAGCAGGCTCTCGAACACCACAACCACCACCAGGCCGATGACAAGGACATCGAGCGTGGTGATGCCCCGGTGCACGAGCACTTTGTCCATCACGACCTGGAAGAACAGCGGGCTGACCAGGGCGAAGAGCTGCAGCATGAAGGAGATGAGCAGAACCTCGCCCAGCAGCTTGCGGTGTTTGATGAGGCTGGGGATGAACCAGGAGAAGTCGAACTTGGCCAGCTCGCCCGCCAGGCTGGCGCGGCTGGTGATGAGGATGAGTTCGCCCGTCCATTGGGCAGCGAAGGCTTCCATGGATTCGATGACGGGGCGGGCACCCGCACCGGATGCGGCGGGGTCTTGCAAGAGCACGCGCTGGCCGTCGCATTGGGCCAGCACCACGGTGCGCACCGTGCCATCGTCCGCGCGCAGCAGGGCCAGGGCGGGCAGCGGGCTCAGTGGCAGGCGATCAATGGTGGTGCGCGAGCGTTTGGCTTTGAGGCCCAGGTGTTTGGCGGCGCGGAGCTGGTCGTCCACGCTGGCTGCATCGCTGGGCTGCAGGCCCATCTGGTGGGCCAGGGTGGCCGGGTCTGCGGCTACCTGGTGGAAGCGGGCTATGACGCACAGGGCGGCGAGCGCAGAAAAGGCTTGTGTTTGACCCGGAATAGCGTCCGCTGTCGGCGCTGGCGCCGTCTCCAGAGCGCGCAGCTCTTCCCCACGAACTTCTTGCATCCGCTTCCCTCACCCTCATATTTGATTTGTTGGGGCATCGTAGAAGGGGCGGAGGTTTCAACACATGAGGAACCACATGTTTTCGAAGGTCTTGCGTTACAAATGGAGGACGCCTTAGCCACCAGGGACCGCTCTAGTGGCCCGCCCTTCGAGAGGCACATACGGCCTGTTGCACCACTTCAAGCTGAACGCAACTGAAGTGACAAAAAAAACGAAAAATTACCAAAAATTTCGTCTCGAAGCACAAGAAAAACCAGAGAGGCTGCGCAGCTCCTGAGTCCTGATGGAGCTGACCGCAGGCCTCGGCAAGAAGAAAGGGAACTACACCGCCGCCAGCGCCCTGCTGGACGACGCCCCACCCTGGCCCTTCATCTCCTTGCGCAGCGCCACCGCATCACGCACCTGCGCCGGGGCTGAGGCGTCGATGCGGAACACCTGCACGGTTTCGGTCATGGTCTGCGCCTGGCCGTTGAGCTGCATGGCCGAGGCGGCGTTTTCCTCCACCAGCGCCGCGTTCTGCTGCGTGATGGTGTCGAGTTGCGCCACGGCCGAGTTGACCTGCGAGATGCCGCTGAGTTGCTCGTTCGAGGCGCTGTGGATCTCGCCGATCAGCGTGTTCACGCGGCGCACCAGCTCCAGCGACTCCGCCATCGTCTTCTGTGCTGCGTCGGTCTTCTCGTGGCCTTCGCTCACCTTGTTGGCGGAGTCGTCGATGAGCTGACGGATTTCCTTGGCGGCCGACTGGGTGCGGTGCGAGAGGCTGCGCACCTCCGATGCCACCACGGCAAAGCCGCGCCCCTGCTCGCCCGCACGGGCCGCCTCCACCGCAGCGTTCAGCGCGAGGATATTGGTCTGGAACGCGATTGAATCAATCAGCTGCGTGATCTCGCTGATGCGGTTGGACGCCGTCTGAATCTGCTTCATGGTGTCGGCCACGCCATCCACCGCGCTGCTGCTGCGCTCAGTGACCTGGGTGGCCTGCGTGGCCAGCACAGTGGCCTGGCGGGCAGATTCTGCCGTCTGCTTGACGGTGCCGGTGATCTCTTCCATCGATGCCGCCGTCTGCTGCAGGTTGCTGGCCTGCGCCTCGGTGCGGGACGAGAGGTCCTGGTTGCCCTGCGCGATCTCGCGGGTGGAGAGCTGCATGTGCTCACTTTCCTGGCGCGCATCCCGCACGATGGACAGCAGGTTCACGTTGAGCTGCGCCAGCGCCTTTTGCAGCTGCCCCATGGTGTCGGTGCGCGTGGCCGAGAACTTCTGCGTGAGGTCGCCCGCCGCCATGCGGTTGGCCCAGCGCAGCATCTCCAGCAAGGGCAGCACCGTGACCCGGTGCAGGTACACCGCCATGGCAATGGCAGCCACCACCACGCCCAGCCAGGCCACGCCCGCCCCCAGCGTCATCGCATGCCCGCCCAGCGCAGCGGCTCCCCACGACAACAGCACCAGCAGCAGGGTGCACAGGGCGATCTTGCCCAGGGGCCCGGGCTGCAGTGCCGTCATCAGGCGGCCCATGAAGGTGTCGGTGATCAGCTGCCCGCCGCGCAGCACATGCACCAGCTTGCCCGCCTGTTTTTCGGCCTGCATGGTGCGGTAGAGCTGATCGGCCGCCTGGATCTGCTCGCGCGTGGCCTCGGTGCGCACCGACATGTAGCCCGTGGGCTGGTCACCCTGCATGAGCGGCGTGACGTTGGCCATCACCCAGTAGAAGGAGCCGTCCTTGCGCCGGTTCTTGACCGGTGCCGACCAGGGGATGCCTTTGGCGATGGTCTCCCACATGTCGCGGAAGGCCTCTTCGGGCATGTCCGGGTGCCGGATCATGTTGTGGGGCTGGCCCAGGAGTTCTTCTTTTTCGTAGCCGCTGACCTCGATGAACATCGGGTTGCAGTACAGGATGCGGCCCTTGAGATCGGTGGTGGACACCAGAGTCTGGCCTTTGGGAAACGCATATTCGTGCGTGCTGACGGGCAGATTGACGCGCATGAAACCCCTCCTTATGGAAAACCTTGTCACCCCAGAAAAAAACTGAACTGAAAAAAGCCTCGGAAAAGTCGGGTTCATCCTATGGTGAAAAATTTGTTTCTCAAACAAATAAATCGCTGCGTGCTGCAGATTCACCAAAATGGTGCATTCATCCAACACTTTGCCCCAAAGCGTGGCAACCCCTCTCCCAAACGCTCATATTTTTATAGCTACAAACTGAATATGGACGAGCGGTAATGGCTATTTTTTAATCAAACCTTCGGAGCACCCTGGCTGGCATAGGCATTGCTTGCAGATTGGTGCGGCCAACGCTGGCCGTGTATCAGCCCGGTGCAATGGCGGATTGGGCGAACAGGACGATGGCGTCTTCATGGAATGCAACCTGGCCACAAGGCCTGCGCGATCCATGCAGGCGCCTTTTTGTTTTTTGCCCCGGCTGAGGCGCAGCCTCCAGCCTTCCCTATCTCCTTCTTGCGCACGAACTGCGCACGATCGCCATGCTTCAATTCCGCGAGTTCCTCAAGTCCGGCCACGCCCCCACGCTGTGGTCGTCCTTCCTCTACTTCGGCTTCTCGTGTGCTGTCTGGGTGATCAACGGTGCCATGGCGCCGTTCATCCGCGACAGCTTCCAGCTCACGCCCACACAGATGGGCATGATGCTGTCCATCCCCATCTTTGCCGGTGCGCTCATGCGCTTTCCGCTGGGCATCCTGGCGCAGTACATCGGGCGCAAGAACGCCACGCTGGTCGAGATGGCGGGCATTTTTGTGGCCATGGGCTATGGCTACCTGTTTGTGCACGACTACGGCGACCTGCTGGCCATGGGCATCCTGCTCGGCGTGGCCGGAGCCAGTTTTGGCGTGGCGCTGTCGCTGGGCTCGGGCTCGTTCCCGCCGCGCTACAAGGGCCTGGCCATGGGCATCGTGGGCGCTGGCAACGTGGGCACCGCCGTGGCGGCCCTGCTGGCCCCGGCGCTGGCCCAGAAGTTCGGCTGGCAGGCTGTGTACGGCTTTGCCGCGCTGAGCGTGGCCGTGCCCGCCATCGTGATGGCGGTGTATGCCAAGGAACCCTCGGACCTGCCAGCCCATTCGAGCTTCCGCGAACACATCGCCTGCCTGTTTGAAAAAGACGGCTGGGCATTCAGCCTGATCTATGCCGTGACCTTTGGCGGCTTCATTGGCCTCACCACCTTCTTGCCCAGCTATTTTTACGACCAGTTCAACGTGAGCAAGGTGCAGGCAGGCCAGCTCACCATGCTGGCGGCCTTTCTGGGCGCGGCGCTGCGCATCTTTGGCGGCTGGCTGTCGGACCACTGGGGCGGCGTGAACACGCTCACGGCCGTGCTGGCCATCACGGCCGTGAGCATGGTGCTGTGTGGCCTGGCCGAGAACTCGCTGCCCATCACCATGCTGCTGTTCCTGGTGTGTTTTGCGGCGCTGGGCGCGGGCAATGGCGCGCTGTTCCAGCTGGTGCCCCTGCGCTGGCCGCTGACCACGGCGGTGGCAGGCTCGATGATTGGCGAGATCGGCGCCCTGGGCGGCGGCCTGATCCCGAGCGGCATGGGCCTCTCGCGCCAGTACACCGGCACCTACCTGTGGGGCTT
>Ga0116211_1001547_pt1 | contig 10708 bp, 9 predicted proteins | sample SaghotsprinmetaG_FD_94484 | JGI IMG/M metagenome (GOLD analysis project Ga0116211, IMG submission 94484) | Hot spring microbial communities from South Africa to study Microbial Dark Matter (Phase II) - Sagole hot spring metaG | ecosystem: Environmental > Aquatic > Thermal springs > Hot (42-90C) ... | reverse complement strand
GGTTCGGTTCCGCGAGGCGGTTGTCGTAGACGAGCGCGATGCCGCTTCGGCGTCGGAACTCCTCGACCGCTTTTTCGAGGGCGTGCGCAAGCCCGAGAGGATCCATGCGGGTGCGAAAGTGCGCGAGCAGCTCGCGCAGGTCGCTGTAGGCCTCGCCGAGCGCCGCCTGCACCTCGGCCACGTAGCGCATCGCCTTGGGAATCTCGCCGTCGCGCAGCGCCTCGCGAAGCAGCGTCACGCGCGTTTTCATGTACGCGAGCGTCTGGGCGATCGAGTCGTGCACTTCGGCCGCGATCAGCTGGCGTTCGTTCATCACCGTCATGCGCAGGTTCTCGCGCGCAAGGCGCGCGTTTTCGAGCGCCATGCCGATGTGCTCGCCGACCGCGCGCAGCGCAAGGGCTGTCTGTTGCGCGTGGGCTGGCGCGTTGCGGTGAAAAAGGCTGCACACGCCGAGCAGCCGACCTTTGTATGCGAGCGGCACCACGGTGGCGCCCGCGAACTGTTCGAACCACTGCGCGCCGGAGCGCGCAGCGCAGGCCGCGCCCGCCGCCTCGCAGCAGGTGGTGCCGCGCGCCAGCGCTTGACCGCATACGCCGCAGTCGGCCGGCATCAGCCGTTCGCGCTCGAGCACCTCCGCCGGTACGCCGGCCGCGGCCACGAGGCGGAGCTGCCGGCCCTCGGGGGTGAGCGTGCGCAGCGCCCCCGCCTCGGCCTGCGCCAGCCGTAGCATCGTGTCGAGGAAGCCGGCAAGCCATGCGCCGAGCGCCCCGTCGGCGGGCGGGCTCGCCGAGGAGGCGGCGTGGGCAAGGAGTGCCAGCGCCTCGGGCGCCGGCGAAACGGCGCGGGAGTTCACAGCGCCACCTGTTTTACGTCGGCGCGCGCGGGATCGGCGACGAGCCGGCGCGCGACGCGCGCCCAGTGCTCGGCGCCCTCGCGCACCGCGCGGGCGATCGCGCCGGCGGCACCCTCTTCGCACCAGCGTCGGTAACCGGCGGCGAGCGCCGGGAAAATCTCGCGCCGCAGACCTTCGAAATGGGAGAAGTACAGGTGGAGAGGGGCCGGCTCCTTGCGCGCCAGTAGCGCCGGCAGCGTCGAGAGGCAGTCGGCCAGGTTGTCGCGCACGGCGCGGGCGAGCAGCTCCGTACGCGCATCCTCGAGCCCCGCGAGCATCGTTTCCCACGCTTTGCCCAGCAGCTGCGCGGCGCGCGCTTCGCCGAGCTCGTGCAGGACGAGGGCCTCGGTCTGGGCATCGAGCGTGCGCTCGAACGCCTCGCCGTCGCAGCCCTCGAGCCGCCAGCAGGCGAGCGCGCGGGCAAGCGCCCCTTCTTGCGCGCGGGCGCGCGAGAGCTCGATCTTCGAGCAGATCCAGCGGCGCAGCGCATCGCGCCGCACGATGATGATCGTGCCCTGCAGCGCGGCCGGGAAAGCGGCGAGATCGCGCGCCAGTTCGCGCCCCGCAACGAGCACGCGCAATCCCTCGCGCTCCTCGACGCGCTCGAGCTCGGCGAGGAAGAAGTGCGGGCGGCGCCGGCGCCCGAGGCCGGCGCCGTAGACGCATGCGTGGGCGAGCAGCGCCTCGTTGATCGCCTCCGCGTCGAAAGGCGCGTAGCGCTTCCCGCGCCAAGAGAGTTCGCCGTAGTCCTCGCCCTCGAGCCGGGTCCAGTGCGTTTCGCGCTCCTGGATCCAGCGCGCGAGCGCCTGCCGGGGTGGCGGCACGCCGGGGGGCAACCCTGCCTGCCACTGGTAGAACTCGCGCAGCTGAAGCAGGTACGTGCACATCGACGCTTCGCGTGCGTGGCACGCATCGGCGATGTCGCAGTTGCGCTGGACGGCGCGGGCGAGTGCGGCGAGCTCCTCCACGGCAAGCGATTCTAGGCCGAAGCGGCTTGCGCGCGCGCCTTCGCGCCGGCGGGCGCCTAGCGCGAGCGCCGCACCGACCAGCCCTGCACCGCGCGCACGATCGCATCGGCGGGGAAGGGCTTTTCTGCCCCTTCTGTGCCGAGGGCTTTGGCCGCGAGCGCCGCCACGTCGCCGCTCGAACCGCCGATTGCGGCGGCCAGGCCCGCGAGCCCTCCGCACTGCAGCCGCAGCTGCGCGGCGTGGGCGAGCGCAACGCCCTCGGGCGCGCGCAGCGCAAAAGCCGTCACCGCGCGCAGCCTGTCGCGCAGGGCGACGCAGCGCGCCGCCGCCTCGGCGCACGCGCAGGTAACGGATTCCGACTCTGCGATCGCGATGCGGCGTGCAAGAGGGCAATCGGCGCAGCGGGCAAGGAGCGCCTTGGCGAATGCGCAGGGCGCCTCTCCCGTGCCGCGCCCGCCGTTACGCGCGCTTTTGCGCACGCGCGGTCAGACATCCTCGCCCGTCCGCGGTGCGGGCGGGCGGGGGGTCAGTAGCAGCGCCTCCGCCGCGAGCGCGTTCTCGGCGTAGACGAGGCGCACCGCCGCGCCGTCGGCTACGCCCGAGGCGCGCTCGCTTTTTGCTTGGCGGCTGGCATCGGCAAAGCGCGCGTGTTCGCCGATGAGCCGCGCGGCGGGCAGGGGTCCGGCTTCGATGCGAAAGACGAAATAGGGCATTCAGCTTCCCTTCCAGGCGACGATGCGCTCTTGCGCGATGCCGCGCTCGGCGAGCACCTCGCAGCACGCCGCCACCGCGGCTTCATCGCCAGCGACGTAGAACTCGCGCGCCAGAGGCTCGGCGAGCGTCGGCCAGAGCCGCGCCACCGCCGCGGCGAGCGCGCTGCGCACTTGGCTGTGTAGACCGGCGCCCGCAATGTCGCACAGGTAGCGGAATCCGTCGAGCGCGTCGGCCCAGGAGCGGCACAGCTTCGGATGATAGAGGTCGCGTTCGGAGGCGCCGATCCACCAAAGGTCGATCCGGTCGGCGGCCTCCTGCGCGATCGCGTGTTCGATGACGCTCTTGACGGGGGCGAAGCCTTGCCAGCTGAGCGCGACGAAGACGAGCGGCCGCGGCGGCCCCTCGCGCAGGACAAAATCGCCGTAGGGCCCTTCGACCTCGACCGCCTCGCCAAGGCGCAGCCGCTCGTACACGTAGTCGGAGAAAACGTTGCCCGGCAGCCGAGGCACGTGCAGGTGCAGGCGTCGCTCCTCGCACGGGCAGCTCGCGATCGGCCACAGCGCGCTCGTTCCGCCCAGGCTGATGCGCGCGCCCTGGCCGGCGAGGAAGCGCAGTCGCTGCGTGCGCGGCGTCTGCAGTTCGATGAGCGCCATCGCTTCGCCGAGCGGTTCGCGCCGACGCACGTGCGCGGTCAGGCGCTGGATCGGGATGTCCCCCGCGCCATGCGCGACCGCGGCCTCGGCGACGATGTCGGTGAGGGGCGTCACGCAGCAAAGCAGCACCCAGCCTGCCGCCTTTTCCGCTTCGCTGAGACGGTAGTCGTGCGGCCTGAGCCGGCGCACGCGGCCGGCGACGATGCGCGCCTTGCACTCGCCGCAGTTGCCGATCGAGCACCCGTAGTTGAGCGCAAGACCCGCGCGTAAAGCCGCTTCGAGCACGCTGTCGCCGCCCTCGACGAAGAATTCCTCGCCACCGGGCAGTAACTTGACGTGAGGCGAGACCACCTTCAAGAGCGCCTCGCTCGCGATCAGATCCCGTTCGTCTTCGCTCATCGGCGCCTCCAATTCGCGCGCAAGCCACTGGCCGAGCGGATGGCCGGAGAGTCGCTCGCGCACGCGCTCAAGTAGCGCAGCCAGCCGAGCGGCGCGCGCCCGCACTTCGGCGAGGTCATGCGCGAGCTCGCCGATGCGGGCAGCGAGCACCTCCTTGTCCGGCAACGCGCGCTCGAGCAGGCGACGGCCGAAGGCGCGCTCCTTGAGCGCTTCGGTGCGCGCGATCTCGGACTCGTCGCTCGTCGCAGTGCCCGGAAACGCCCGCAACAGATCCTCGAGGCGCACCGCGCCCTCGAACGAGGGCAGGGATCCCTCGCGGATGCGCCTTTGCAGCACGGCGCGCGAGACACCCACCAGCCGCGCCGCGCGCGACAGCGGTACCCGCTCGGCCATCGCCTCCGTCCTCCCCCACGGATTATAGGCAGCAAGCGAAAGGCTGCGCCGTGTACCATCGCTTTCGTTCGTCTTTGGCGGAGAGCTGTCCATGACCCCGAAGCACTGCGCTGCGCGGCGCCGCTTTGTGTGCGCGGCCGCGGCAGCCGCGCTCGCAGCGGCGAGCGGCGCGGCGGGCGCGCCTCCTGCGACGCCGCGCCTGGGCCAGGCGAGCCGCGACTCGGTCTGGGTGCCGACGCCGCCGCGACTGGTGCGCCGCATGATGCAGATCGCCGACGTCGGGCCCGAGGATCTCGTCGTCGACCTCGGCTCGGGCGACGGGCGCATCCCGATCTACGGCGCGCGACACTTCGGCGCGCGCGGCCTCGGCGTCGAACTGGAGGAAAATTTGGTGCGCGTTGCCGAAGAGGCCGCGCACCGAGCCGGGGTGGCGGAGCGCGTGCGCTTCGTGCGCGGCGATCTCTTCACGGCAGACCTCGCCGGCGCGACGGTGATTGCGCTCTACCTGGGCGAAGGCGTGATGGCGCGTCTTGCCCCGCGCCTTGCCTCGCTATCCCCCGGCACGCGCATCGTCTCGCACCAGTTCGGCTTCCCCGATTGGACTCCAGACGAAACGATCCGGGTCGAGGACCGGAGCGCCCATCTGTGGGTCGTGCCGGCGCCGGTCGCCGGCCGCTGGGCGGTGGCGATCGAGGGCGAGGACTTCGTCCTCGACCTTGCCCAGCGCCGGCAGGAGCTGACGGCGCGCGCCGGACGCAAGGGCCGCCCCCTGCACGTGCTCGCCGCCCGGCTGCGCGGCACCGAGATCCGTTTCGCCTCCTTCGACCGGGACGGAAGCGCCCGCCAGTACGAGGGAACGGTCGCAGGCGACCGCATGGAGGGGGAATCCTACGGCGAGGACGTCCCGGCGCGGCGCTGGCGCGCCGTACGCCTGGGATCGCTCGGGTAACGGGCGCTTCAGCCCTTTTGCGCCGGGACGACCTTGACGGCGATCTCGTGCAGCTTCTTTGGCGCGATCAGGTGGCCGTCGAGGCCGGCCTCCTTGGGCGTTGCACCGTAGGCCACCGCCATCAGCTGCGAGTAATACGTGACCGGGATCGCGAAACGGGTGCCTTCGCGCCTGTTGATCTCGTCCTGGTAGATCTCGACGTTTGCCTGGCAGAGCGGACAGGGCGTCACGATCATGTCCGCGCCCGCGTCGTAGGCGGCCTCGACGATCTGGCGGATCTGTTTCTGGCTTTTCTCCGGTTCGGAGAAGGCGAGCGCGCCGCCGCAGCACGTGACTTTCTGTTCGTACCGCGGGAGCGCTTCGCCGCCGAGCGTCTCGACCAGGCGGTCGAGGTACATCGGGTTCTCGAACGATTCGCCGGCGATGCCGAAGGGCCGGTTGGTCTGGCACCCGACGTAGCCGGCGAACTTGATGCCCTCGAGCGGCTTGACCACCGGCTGCGCCAGGCCCTCGTAGCCGAGGTCCTCGATCAGGACCTCGACCATGTGGCGCACCTCGGCGCGCCCCTGGTAGCGCAGGCCCGCCTCGCGCAGCGCTTCGTTCGTATCGGCGAGCAGCTGGGCCGAGGCGTCGAGCTTCTCCTTGGTCTCGCGCGCACCCAGCCAGCAGGCGGCGCAGGTGGCCACAATGTCCTGGCCCGGCAGGTGGCGCTCCGCGAGCGCGAAGTTGCGCGCGTTCATGACATGGCGGGCCAGTTCGCCGCTACCGGCGTAGCCGATCGAAGCGCCGCAGCAGTTCCAATCCGGAATCGGCGTCAGCTTGACATCCAGGTAGCGGCACATCGTCTGCACGCTCACGAGGTAGTTGGACGCCGATGCCCGGAGCTGCGACGAGCAGCCGGGGTAGAAAGCGTACGCGCGCTTTTTCTCCATCGCCTGCGTCCTCCCGTCAGTTCGTGAACCCGCGCCGCTTCGCCTCGAGCTCGTAGGCCTTGGCCAGCATGCGGCGGATGCCGGCCTTGTCGCGGCACTCGTGTCCGCGCAGCAGTTCGAACGGGTTGAGCCGACCGGCGCGCAGCAGCCCGAAACCGATGCGGCGCATCGCCCAGGCCTTTTTGAGGCCGGCGACGAAGCCGCCCATGAAATACAGGCCGAGCGTGAGGCGAAGTTCGTTTACCCGCCCGGTGCGCGTGCAGTTGTGCCAGAAAAGAAGCGACCAGCGCCGCGTCGGTTGCATCTTCGGGGCAAGGCCCAGCCGCTCGGCGTAGCTGGCCAGCCCGTGCATGATCTGCGTAATCGGCAGCTTGCGCGGACAGCGCACCACACAGTTGTAGCAGGAGGTGCACATCCACATCGCGTCGGAGCGCAGCACCGCTTCGCGCTCGCCGGCGCGGATCATCATGAAGATCTTCTGCGGCGAGTGCTCCCAGTGCGGGCCGAAGGGGCAGGAACCCGCACACACGCCGCACTGCATGCACATCTTGACCCACTGGCCCTCCTCGACGCGCTCCTCGACTTCGCGCAGGAAGTCGGTGCCGTAGCGCGCGCGCGCGGCCGGGTCCAGGTCCGCCGCACCCATCAGCCGAAACCCTTCATCGGCGAAAGGCCGATCGTCTCGACGATCGTGCGCACGTACTCGTCGAGGCGCTGCGGCAGGCGCTCGACATCGGTGATCGCGGCCTCGAAGGTGACGACGCGCTCTTTTTCGAGTGCCAGCTGCTTGAGCGTGTCCTCGATCTTGCCCATGCGGTACTGTGCAAGCTCCGACCCTTTGACGAAGTGGCACTGGTAGTCGGCGCCATGTTTGCAGCCGACGAGGGCCACCCCGTCCCAGCCGGCGTTCAGCGCGTCGGTCACCCAGATCGCGTTCACCGAACCAAGGCAGCGCACCGGCACCACGCGCACGTACGGGCTGTAGCTGCGGCGCGCGAATCCGGCCATGTCGAGCGCCGGGTAGGCGTCATTTTCGCAAGCCAGTACGAGCACGCGCGGCTTGTCTTCGCTTTCGTCGGGAATCTCGACCGCCTTGATCTGCGCGCCCACGGTCTCGACCGAATAGTTCTCGAAAGAGATGACGCGCACGGGGCAGGCGCCCATGCAAGTGCCGCAGCGGCGGCAGCGGCTCTCGTTGAACAGCGGGTAGCGCTTCTCATCCTCGTCGATCGCGCCGAAGGGGCACTCGACGGTGCAGCGCTTGCATTGCGTGCAGCCGTCCAGGCGCACGATCGGGTACGACAGGTCGCCCGCGCGGGGGTGCACCGCGCGGCCGCTACGCGCGTTCTCGATCGCCTGGATCGCCTTGAGCGCGGCGCCGGTCGCGTCCTCGACCGCCTGCGCGATGTCCATCGGCCGGCGCACGGGACCGGCGGCGTAGATGCCCGTGCGCCGCGTCTCATACGGGAAGCAGATAAAGTGCGAGTCGGCAAAGCCGTGCGCAAGCTGCGGCAGATCCTTGCCCTGACGGTAGACGAGGTTGAGCACCGAGCGCGATTCGCGCTTCCACTGGCCGGGTTCGTCCTGCGCGACCGTGTCGATGTCGACGCCCGCATTCGGCACTTGGCCGGTCGCGAGCACCACGAGGTCGGCCTCGATCTCGGACTCCTCGGCGAGGATGAGGTCGCGAAACCGCACGCGCCGCTCCTCGGTCACCTCCGCGACCGAGCCCTTGACGAAGGTGACGCCCTTCGCCTGCGCCGAGCGGTAGAAATCCTCGCCGCTACCCGGAACCCGCAGGTCGCTGTAGAGCACGATGGCGTTCACCGAGGGGTCGGCGTCCTTAAAGTACATCGCCTGCTTGATCGAGGTGGCGCAGCAGTGCCCCGAACAGTAGGGCAGGTGCCGGCCGGAGGCGTCGCGCTGGCCCGCGCACTGTACGAAGACGACCGTGCGCACAGGCTGCCCGTCGCTCGGACGGCGGATCGGCCCGCCGGCGGCCGCGCGCGCGAGCGCTTCGAGCCCGGCCTGATCGACGATGTCGGGACTGCGGCCGTAGCCGTATTCGACGAGTTTCGTCGCGTCGTAGGGCGTAAAGCCCGTCGCCTGCACGATCGCGCCCACCGTCTCGCTGACGAGCGCGCCGTCCTCGCTCGCGATCTCGACGGTGAAGCGGCCAGGGGCGCCGGCCGTCTTCGCTACCGTCGCGTTGCGGTGCACGCGGATGCTCGGGTGCGCTTCCACCTCGGCGATGAGCGTCTCGATCCCCGTGGGCACCGGGTCGCGAAACGGTTCGCGATCGGGCACGCGCCGATGAAGCTTCGCCGCCCAGCCGCCGAGCGCGCTGCTTTTCTCGACGATCGTCGCCTCGTAGCCGGCGCGTGCGACCGCAAGCGCCGCGCTCAGACCGCTCACGCCGCCCCCGACGACGAGCACGCGCCGGCACTCGGCACGGTCGGGATTGCCCGCTGGCACTTTCATGCGCCGCACCTCGGCGCACGCCATGCGCAGATAGTCGGCCGCCATTTCTTGGGTTGCTTCGCGCGCCGGGTCGCCCGCCGGCCGCACCCAGACGACGCCCTCGCGCAGGTTGGCCCGCGCAACGGCAGCCTCGGGGAAGTGGAAGGCTTCGGTCTTGGCGCGGCGCGAGCAGGCCGCGATCGCGATCTGCGTGACGCCGGCGGCGATGTCGGCGTGGATCTGCGCGACGCCTTCCTGCGAGCACAGCAAGGGGTGCCGGCGCACGAGATCCATTTTCTGTTCGCGCTCGGCGATGGCCGCAAGCGCATCCACATCGAGCCGCTCGCCCAGGCCACAGCCTTCGCACAGGTACGCCGCACTCGCCGGTGCGCTCACCGCTCCACTCCCGCAGAACGCCGCACCACCTGGAGCGCGCGCATCGCCGCAGCGGTCGCGCTCTGCACCGCGCGGTTGACGTCGAGCGCATCGGCCGCGCAGCCGGCGGCGAACACCGCCGAACCCTCGGCCACCGGAGCGACGAAGTCGCTCGCGTTTCCCGGCACGAGCGGCGCAAGCCGCCCTGCTGGCGCCTCGGGCTCCATGCCGATCGCGAGCACGACGAGGTCGTGCCGGTTGGCGTAACGGTGGTAACCCTCGGTGTCGACGCCGTGCAGGATCGGGTCGCGCGTTGCGCGGTCCTCCTCGATGCGCGCGACTTTGGACTTCACGAAGCGCACGGTCGCGTCCTCGCGCACGCGCCGGTAGAAATCTTCGAAGCGGTCGATCGCGCGGATGTCGATGTAGTAGATCGTCGAGCGCGCCTCGTCGCCCCAGGCTTCGCGCAGGAACTGGGTGTGCTTGAGCGAGGCCATGCAGCAAATGCGCGAGCAGTGGCGCAGGTGGTTTTCGTCGCGCGAGCCGGCGCACTGGATGAAAGCGACGTCTTTGGCCTCCCGGCCGTCCGAGGGGCGCACGATGCGCCCGCCCGTCGGTCCGTGAGGGTCGGCGAGCCGCTCGAACTCGACGCTCGTGATCACGTTCGCGAAGCGGCCATAGCCGTAAGGCTGGATGCGCACCGCGTCGTAGGGCTTCCAGCCGGTCGCCCAGACGATCGCGCCGACGCGCAGTTCGAGCCTCTCTTCGCGCATCTCCAGGTCGATCGCACCGACCGGGCAGGCGGCACGGGCCTTCTCCGCCTCGGCCGTGCCGATGAGTGACGGATCGAGCACGTAGCGTTGGGGATAGGCCATCGGGTGTGGAAGATAAGCGGCCTTGATCCGCCGCAGACCGTAGTTCCACGGATCCGGAATCGTCGCCGCGACCGCTTCTGCGCACGCGCCGCAGGCGGTGCAGCGCTCGTTCACGTAGCGGGGCGCAATGCGCAGCCCGACCCGGTAATCGCCCGGCACGCCCTCGATCGCGGTGACCTCGGCGAGGGTGAGCACGCGCACGCGCGTGCTCGCGCGCAACCGGCGCAGGTTGATCTCGAGCCCGCAGGTCGGGTGGCAGAGCTTGGGGAAGTAACGGTAAAGGAGGGCGGTGCGGCCGCCGAGCGTCGCCGTTTTCTCGACCAGCACGACGTCGTGTCCGCACTCGGCGAGTTCGAGCGCGGCTGTCATGCCCGAGACGCCCCCTCCGACGACGAGTACGGTTTCGCTCGTGACAGCGTGCGGCTTCATGGAAGCGTCGTCCGCGCTCCATTCTATCGGTTCGGCGGCACTGTCCGCGTCGCCGAAACCCGAAATTCGCCTATGCGCTCATAGAGGGGGCAAATCGAAACACATCGTCGCAAGGCCTCCCTATACCCCTGTCGCCCGCCGCAGAAAGCCCCGCGACGGTGATGGGATTGCGAAGCCGCTTTTCTTCGCCGCGCAGATTCGCGCCGCACTCGATGACGGCGCGGTGCGAGTGGCAGAAGACTTAAGTTGTGTATCGTTCTTTCTGTAAATTCCGTTTTGCCCGCTGGGAGGTAGGATTGCCGGGCGAGGTGCGTAGGCGCGTAGCGCCGGAGCAGCTCGCCCGGCAAGGCAGCGCGGCCATGGTGTGACGCCATGATTTCGAGAAAGGGCTGTACCCCTCATGGCGATGCGAGTCGAAACCAACCCCCTGGAAGCCGCTTATGCGCTCTTGCTCGAGAACGGACTGGATGGCGCCGGGCAAGCCCTGCGCATCCTCGTCAATGAAGCCGCCAAAGCCGAGCGCCGAGTATCTTGGCGCCCAACCCTACGAGCGCACCGAAGCTCGGCGCGACTACGCCAACGGTTTCAAGCCCAAGACCATGCTCACCCGTTTCGGGAACATAACCTTCCAAGTGCCCCAAGTGCGTTCCGGCAATTTCTACCCTTCCG
>Ga0116211_1001529_pt1 | contig 10782 bp, 9 predicted proteins | sample SaghotsprinmetaG_FD_94484 | JGI IMG/M metagenome (GOLD analysis project Ga0116211, IMG submission 94484) | Hot spring microbial communities from South Africa to study Microbial Dark Matter (Phase II) - Sagole hot spring metaG | ecosystem: Environmental > Aquatic > Thermal springs > Hot (42-90C) ... | reverse complement strand
CCCGGCGGCGACCATCAGATCAACAATCGGGGTGGGGGCGAGGAGCGCGTGTTCGGGCATATCTGCGGGCGCTTCGCGCTGGACGAACTGCCGGACGAAGGCGGCTTCGGCCTCCTGAGCCGCAGCGGGGCTGTGGAACTGGGCCACGATCTCACGCGCAATGCGCGCCTTCAGATCGCGCGGATTGACACTGCCCTCAGTCAGAGCGTGGCGGATCGCGGCCAGTTCGTCCATCGGCACATCGGTGAATACCTCGAAGTAAAGGGGGATCACCGCATCAGACATCGACATGACCCGGCCGAACATCTCTGCTGGCGGCATACGAATGTCAATCGTGTTGAGGAAGGTTTTGCTCATCTTGCGCCCATCGGTGCCGGGGATGAGCGGAACCAGAACCACCTGCTGCGGGCGCATGCCCAACTGAGCCATCAATTCGCGCCCGGCCAGGATATTGAACTTCTGGTCGGTGCCGCCGAACTCCACATCGGCCCGGATCGCCACCGAGTCGTACCCCTGAAGCATCGGGTACATCAACTCGAGGATCGTCAGGCCGGCGCCAGACTCGTAGCGGCGGCGGAAGGTCTCGTGGGCGAGCATCTGGGCCAGGGTGAAGCGTCCGGCCAGGTCAAGGGCATGTTCCAGGGTGAAGTTGCCGAACCACTCACTCTGCCAGCGCACCTCGGTGCGCTGGCGATCGACCACCCGGAAGAACTGCTCCATGTAAGTCTCGGCATTGGCGCGCACCTCGTCGGCGCTGAGGCGCTGGCGGGTCTCATCGCGGCCCGAAGGATCGCCGATCTGCGCGGTCCAGTCGCCAACGATGAGCACCACCTGATGGCCCAGTTCCTGGAATTGCCGGAGCTTGCGCAGGCCAACGGCATGGCCGATGTGCATATCGGGCTTGGTGGGGTCGAAGCCCTGCTTGAGGCGCAGCGGCACGCCTTCAGCGAGGCGCTGGCGCAGTTCCGTCTCCACGATGACTTCGGCGACCCCGCGGGTCAGCAGTTCATCAATGTTCATACGGTATGAAGAGAGCGTGGACGCCAGGTCCACGCTTCAGGGTGCTGACTTCTTGAGCGTCTTCGGCGTATGGTAGCACGAGTCAGATGCTTCGGCAACCGTGGGGAAGCCGGGTTTTCTCGCGTGCCGGCTCACCGGGTAGAGGCGCGGCGGCGCCTCCAGGCCCTCCCGGGAAACAGCCCACCGGCGGGGAGGGTTTGGAGGGCTACGCCCTTCAGGTTGTGAGGGATAGTTTTTTGCGGGGAGGGCTTCGCCCTCCCACGCCCCCTCCCGCCACGTTCATCACAATTATCGTGGCAGACCACTAGGCCCCTGCAGCAGGGATCAGCGCCCGCCGCTGGAGAGTGATCAGGTAATCGGCGTACCGAGCCGCGGTTGCGCCTTCGGGGCCGGGGAGGAGATCGCGCAGGGTAGCTGCGTAGCGTGACAGGCGGGCGAGGATCTGGGTGGGAGCGACGCCATCGTGAGGCTGGCGTTCGTTGACCCAGGCTACCTGGGCGTCGAGGGGTGTGGGGGTGCCGGCGGCGATGGCTGCCGCCAGCATACGGGTGGTGAAGTGGAAGCCGGCGCGGATCACTTCCTCATCGCTATCACCATCGGCCAGGCAGCGGGCGGTAGCCGCGGCCACAATCCGCTCGCGCAGGCGCTCGAGCGTTGCCGCCGCCGCGCTGGGGGGCGCAGGCGCAGGCCCTGGCGAAGACCGGGCCAGCACCTCCTCGGCCACCTGGAGCGCCGCCGCGGCATCGGCGCCGCTGCCGTGCACATTGAGCGCCGGGGCGAGATCGGGCTGCTCGGCGAAGGGCATGCCTCCGGCGATCACCGGAATCCCGGCCAACCCCGCGGCATCGAGCGCCCGCACCAGCTCTTGAACTCGCGGCAGGTTGAAGAGCATCTGCGCCGAAACGCCAACCAGGTCGGCCTGGCTGTCGCGCACAATCGCCACCAGGTCGCGCACCGGTACAGCCGCCCCCAGATAGTGGACCGTCCAGCCCTCGGCTTCGAAGAAATCGGCGACCATACGCGCGCCGACGCGGTGCCATTCATCGGGCACACAGCCAATCACCACAGTGTGCTCGCGGGTGTGCCGGGGGCGAAAGAGGGGATGCAACTCACCCATCTGCCGCTCGATGATCGCCGTCGCCAGGTGCTCCTGGGCAACGCTCACCTGGTTGCGCTGCCACAGCCGCCCGATTGCATAGGCCGTGGGTTGGAACAGGTCGAGGTAGATGCGCTGCGGGGTCAGCCGCGAATCGAGGGCGCGTTCGACGACCCGGTCGGCGGCGCGTCCGCTTCCGGCCAGCAACGCATCAAGGTAGTCGCGCTGCAATTCCCGGGTTATGGCTGCACTGCTCATCGCTCGTCTCCGCCGTTCGGGTGTGACGCGCTGTTGCGCGCCTGTTGCCAGTATAGCCGATCATTGGCGGTTTGCGTGTCGCGGAGCTACAATTCTGGCGAAAGAGACGCTTACTCGCGCATCCGGCACGCGCCTGCGAGTCTGTCTGAACAGCCCCACAAGGCCGGGGGCGGTTGCGCCTACTGTTTGCCTTTTACCTTACCATACACGTCCAGGGCCATCGCCCGGCGCGTCGAGTGATCCACAACGGGCAGGGGGTAATCGCGCCCGAGGCGCACACCGGCGCGGATCTGCTCTGCCGGGGGCAGCAGGTGGGGCGTGTGAATGTACCGTGGCGGCACGGCGGCCAGTTCGGGCACGTAGCGTCGCACGTAGGCGCCATCGGGGTCAAACTTCGTACCCTGGCTGACAGGATTGAAGATGCGGAAATAGGGCTGGGCGTCGGTGCCGGTGCCTGCCGCCCACTGCCAGCCGCCATTGTTGGCTGCCGGATCGCCATCGAGCAGCAGGCGCATGAAGTGGCGCTCGCCGTAGCGCCAGTCCACCAGCAGGTCCTTGGTCAGAAACGAGGCGACGATCATGCGCGCGCGGTTGTGCATCCAGCCCTCCTGGCGCAACTGGCGCATGGCCGCGTCTACGATGGGGTAGCCGGTGCGGCCCTCCTGCCAGGCGGCGAGCAGGGCCGGGTCATTTTCCCACTCCAGGGCGTCGTACTCGCGCTTGAAGGCGCCACGCAGCACGTGGGGAAAGTGGTACAGTACCTGCACATAGAAATCGCGCCAGGCCAGTTCGCCAATCCAGCGTTCGAGCGAGTCGCGGGCCAGGGTCGTGAGCGCCTCCGGCGCTGCCTCGAGATCGAGCGCCGCGCGCAGCGCGGTGCGGATGCCCAGCGCCCCGAGGCGCAGGTAGGGCGACAGTCGCGAGGTACCCTCGATCCCGGGTCGTTCGCGTTGCTCGGCGTAGGTGGCAATGCCCAGTTGGCGCTGGAGGTCGGCAAAGCGCCGCAGTCGTTCCCGGGCTGCCGCTTCGCCCGCCGGGGGTAGCGGCAGATCGCAGCGCAGCCCCAGGTCCGCCAGGGTCGGGATGGGCAGACTGGAAGGCCAGGGCTCGACGGGGATCAGGCGGGGTGGAGGGTAGACAGCGCAGCCCTCGGCGGCCAGGCGCTGGCGCCAGCGGCGGGCGTAGGGTGTGTAGACACTGTATGCGGTCCCCGCATCCGTCAGCACCTCGTCCATCTCGAAGATCACCGCGTCTTTGAAGCTGTGGGCGGCCGGGCCACTGGCGCGCAGGGCCTCCTTGACCGCGCTATCGCGCCGGATGGCGTAGGGCGTGTAGTCACGGTTCCAGTACACGCCGGCGGCGCCGCTCTCGCGGGCCAGCGTGAGCAGTTCCCGCAGCGGATCGCCGCGCCGCAGGATGAGTCGCAGGCCCTGGGCGCGCAACGCTGCGTCGAGAGCGCGCAGGTTCTCCAGCAGCCAGGCCGTGCGCCCGGGGCTGGCGAAGCGCCCGAAGAGGATCGCCTCGTCGAGGATGAAGACCGGGAGCACCGCGCCGCCACCGGCGCGGGCCGCGGCGGTCAGCGCGGCATTGTCGCCGAGGCGCAGGTCACGCCGAAACCAGTGAATAAGAGGAGCCATGCGTTCCCCGGGTAGACCGCAGATTCGCTAACAGGCAAGCGTATTCGAAACCGGGTTTCTCCACTCCCCAACCGCGGTTGGGGGCGCCTGGCATCCCGGTGGACAGGAGCGGAGGGAACCCGGGGTCCCCGATTTAGAAGGGAGCAACCCAATGGCCACACATCCAACCGAAGCGGGCGCGTCGGGTCAGCGCACCGCCATTCTCGTCGCAGGCGACATCGTTGCTCTGCTCATCTTCGCCGCGATTGGCCGGCGCAGCCACGGCGAAGCCGCAGGTCTGGGCGCCATCCTCGAAGTGGCGCGCACAGCCGCGCCGTTCATTCTCGGCTGGATGATCGCCGCGACCCTGGCCGGCGCCTACGCCCCGAGTCGCACGCGGGGGCCCGGCGCGATGCTGCTCACCACCCTTATCGGCTGGACGGGCGGCCTGGTTCTGGGGGCGGTGTTCCGCGCACTGATGATCGGACGTTTCAGCCCTGTATCATTTTACGTCATTACGTTTCTGGTGGCACTGCTGATCCTGGGTGGCTGGCGGGGCGTATTTGCCCTGATTGAGGCTGGACCATGGTGGAAGGTTAAAGGCAAAAGGTAAAAAGCAAAAATCGCTATTCGCTCTTTTCTCTGGGTGATGGCTTCCTGACGCCATTCTACGTATTTATCCTTCTCCCGGGAGCGAGGGCGTCCCGCCCTCGTCAGCGTTTAAGGGCAAGACACCCTCGCTCCCGGACTGATCACCCCGGTTCTGAGCACGTACTAGCGAGGAGGTCGCAGAGCAACCCGGCCCCACACTCTGCTACGACGGGAAGGCAAGGGTCAGCGGATGGTTGCTACCGCCTCCGACACCTGCCGCCCGTCAACGAAAACGCGCGCTGTGTAAGGTCCAGAGGGCAGGGTTATCCGTCCACTATCGCATGTAAAAGCCGTAGTGAGGCAATAGGCAGTAGTATAGCGGAAGTCTTGACCGGTGATCGTCCGACTGCTGCCCGTAAGGTTCCCGCCATCGGGGAAGGTAAAATCGAGACGCATCAACCTCCCGGGGGCGTAGCCTTCGAGCCGCACTGAAACCCATAACAGGTCAAGGCCGACATCAAATTCGGTTGCCGGGTTGATCAATTCACCGGTTTCCCGATTGGCGTTGGCTGCGAATTGTACAGTGATGATTGGCGGACGCGCGAGAAGAGGCAGGTAAACCCGTGTTGTGTCTGATTGGCCACGTGCGGAAGCGCTATACACAAGAGGCAGCGCGAGAATCAGCAGCAGCACACCGATTCTCCAGTAAGACGCCACGGTCCGTATCTCCTTTCCTCTCAGCCGTCTATGCGGCTCTGCTGCACAACGACAAGCGAAACTAAGGCTTTGTTCGGCAGGGCGTGTCTCCCGAGCTTTCTCGTCAGGACAGACCCCATGCGCGGAGCGCACAACGCCGCGATGAAGATAATTATTCTTGGGAGGGCGAAGCCCTCCCAAACCCTCCCCTCAGGGAGGGGGTTGGGGAAACCCGGTTTCCCCATTTCCCAACCGCTGTTGGAAGAGGCTGGCGCCCCCACAGGCAGGGGGATGGGGAAACCCGGTTTCCCCGTATTTTCACCTCAGCCTGCGGGAGAAGCTGACCTTATTATAATACATTATACAAGCCACAGGGCCGTCGCAACGTCGCCGGGGCAAGCTCCAACGCACGGTTTTCCGGTTCGCTGCGGCAACTTCGCCGCCAGAGCGAACCGGAAAACTTTAGAGGTACATATGCCAGGTTCGCCTACGGTCATGATAACGTGGGGGCTCTTCCTGGGAGAGGGCGCGGCCCTCTCGAACCATCCGTGTGGGAGGCTTGCTACCCCTGTTGCAACAGCCTTGCGGTCCCCCGTATCATCTCCCTGTAAGAGACAGCACCGATGTTTTCCTGTATCATCGCCACAGGCGGTGCATGTTGCGTCGCGCTGCTGTGCGAGAGAGAGTATGGTAGAACAGGAACTGGCCTATCGCATCCACGGCGGCGAGCCCGTGGTGGGACAGATTACGTGCCTGGGAGCCAAAAACTTTGCAACCAAGGCGATGGTGGCCGCACTGCTCGCCGATTCGCCATCTGAGTTGTTCAATTGCCCGCCGATCGGCGACGTGGCAATAACCCGCGCTATGATCGAAGCCATCGGCGCCACGGTGCAGGCGCTGGAAGGGTGGCTGCGTATTGACCCGCGGGGTCTCCACACCTCGCGCGTGCCCGTCCCGGACTCGGGCAGCAACCGCGTGCCAATCCTGTTACTGGGCGCGCTGCTGCACCGTTTTGAGGAGGTGGCCGTACCCGTCGTCGGGGGTTGCCGCATCGGCGAACGCCCGGTGGACTTTCACCTGATGGCGGTGGAGCGCTTTGGCGGCGAGGTGAGCGCCACGGCTGAAGGCTATGTGGCCCGCCGTCGCGGGCGGCTGAAGGGGGCGGTGGTGGAGTTGCCCTACCCCAGCGTCGGCGCTACCGAAACCTGTCTGTTCCTCGGGGCGCTGGCGCGGGGGCGCTCGGTCATCGTCAACGCGGCGATCGAGCCGGAAATCATCGAGCTGATCACCATGCTGCGGGCCATGGGAGCGGTCATCTTCACCTCGGCGGGCCGCGAGATCCGCATCGAGGGTGTTGAGCGCCTCAGCGGCACGCGCATGCCGATCCTTGGCGACCGGATTGAGGCAGCTTCGTGGGCCTGCCTTGCCGGGGCCTCCGACGGTGACATCACCGTGCGAGGCATCAACCCCAATATTCTCGGCAATTTTCTGGCCCATTTTCAGCAGGTCGGCGGCGGCTTCGAGTTGCTCGATGCCGAAACCGTGCGCTTCTTCCGCCGCGGGCGGCTATCCCCTGCCGTGGTGGAAACCGATGTCTACCCGGGCTTTTCGACTGACTGGCAGCAACCCTTTGCGGTGATGCTCACCCAGGCTCACGGGATCTCGATTATCCACGAGACTGTCTACGAGAACCGCTTTGGCTACTTGAAGACCCTCAACCAGCTTGGCGCCAACACCCAGCTAACGACCAGTTGCCTCGGGGGCTTACCCTGCCGCTTCCGCGACCACAACCACGAACACAGCGCCATCATCGTCGGGCCGACCCCGCTGCGCGCCGACGGTAACATCATCACCATCCCCGACCTGCGCGCCGGTCTGGCCTATATCATCGCAGCCGCGATCGCGCGAGGCGTCTCGATCATTCGCGGCATTCATCTGCTGGAGCGGGGCTACGGCGATGTGGTGCCGCGGCTGTCGCAGATGAACTTGCGGATCGAGCGGGTGCCCGTTGCGGCGCTGCTGTAGGAAGCGCCATAGCGCCCGCGCTGGCCCGGGCTTGCGCTGGCCCGCTGGTTCACCTACTCCTGCCCCAGGCGCCGTGAAGGGGCCAGGGACCTCCGTTCGCGCAACCAATCACTCAGGGCATAGGGCAGGTACACCAGCACGAAGGCCAGCAGGCTGAGGAACAGCAGGGGAATGATGTACCAGGGCCAGGGACCAAGGTAATCGATCAACGAGGGGAACTCCGGCGTGCGGGCAATGAAGAGGTAGTTTCCGCCGGTGAGCCAGTTAACCAGCCCCACACCCAGCGCAAAGAGGCCGGTAAAGACCACAACCCGGCGGATCGAGCCCCAGGTCGGGCGGTAGCGCCAGGCGGCAGCCGCGAACACCACTGCCCAGAGCACGACACCGTGGGAGGTCCAGAAGATCCAGTAGACAAAGTGCGGAAAGTTGAAGCCGGTGGCCGTAAGGTCGGGAGTGAGCAGGGCCTGCGTGCCCCCGGCGAAGCCCCAGAAGTAGAGGACCTCGTAGAGACGGTAGTTGCGCGTGGCGAGCATCAGAGCGGACAGGGGCACCGAGAAGGTGCAGAGGTGCAGGGGGAGAGAATAGGCCACATTCCAGATCCCGTTGGCGAGTTGCCACAGGTCCCAGCCAATCCAGTTGGCGCAGGCGAAGAGCGCCAGACCCCAGCGCAGGCGTTCCTGCCCCACCAAACCCAGGCGGGGCGTGAGCAGACCGATCAGCACACAGATCAGAATAATCGCAGCGAGGGGGAGCAGGTGCGCCAGGGAGAACAGGGTAAAGGGCGGGCCATCAAAGTACAGACCGAACAGATCGGAGCGCATAGGCCCATCTTCTTGCAATGCGCTGCGCCTGGAGAAGGGTGGAGAGCGGGGGAGAGACAACCAGCCAGGCCGATAATCACAGGTACGGGCGGGTGCAGTGGTGCACCCGCCCGTTATGCGCTAACCCTCCCGCTGCATCGTCCCATCGGGGAGCCAGCGAATCCGCACCCCATCGACATCAGTCCAGATCTCCTCCTCTTCTTCCTCCTCTTCCTCACGAACGAGGACCGGGCCGTACCCTTGCGACCACTGGATGAGTTCGTCAATCGTGTACCAGCCGGGCTGGTACTGGACCTGGTCGGTAGGGTTCAGCCAGAACCGGATCTGACCGTCCATCCACTGCCAGCGCTCGAGTGAGCGCCAATGCTTGCCCTGGTCGTTGAGCACCGCTTTGAGTTCCTCCAGCATCCGGAGCAGTTCGGGCAACGTGTGCCGGTTGCTGTAGCGTAGCCGCAGCAGGCGCTGGTTCACAGCGTCGCGCAGCCGTTCTAGCTCTTCGATGCTCATGGCCTCAATGTCGATGTCGGTCACAGCAGGCGTCCTTTCTGTGGGTGCCGGTTCAGCCGGGCTGCTGCGACGCCGGGTGGAATGCTGGGGAGGATGTCGGCTGATCCGCTCCGGTACCCAATCCAGAGCTTCGCGATGAGTGCCGGTGGGCGCGTACCGCGGTGTACGTTGTTCGCCGCGTCACGACATCTCGTATACCTATCATACCGCAAGTCTGTTACAAACAGCATACCGGGAAGCTGAGATCTCTGTCATTTTGGTGCATCTCTGTCAATAGAACGATAACCAGAGGTGGTATTTTGTTCACGGAGGGACAGAAATGCATCCCGGCAAGTTCCCGGGCGAGCTACGCTCTCCCGGAACCTCGCTTCTCGACCGCGCGCAGCAGCCGGATGCGTCCGGGGCTGATGCAACCATGCGGCTGGCGCCCCCTGTGCTGTCCACTTTAAGGGCAGACAGAACATCCGCGCCAACACGGCTTGTACCGCATTGGAACGCCCCCGCGCGCGGGAGAGAGGCCAGGGGTGACGGACTCCAGGGCGTCCTCAAGCCCTATCTTCCGCATGCGCCCAGATGGTCTGTCCGCCCCCAAACCTGCGGCAGTGGGGGGGTAGGGCGGCTCCGCCGCCCCAACGACGCTGCATCGGCCCTGCGGACGCGCGGGGTAGCGCGGCCCTGCACGGCGCGCATGTGTGGTAAAATAAAAGTTAGAATTATTCGCATACGTGTACGGATCTCGCGTCCGCGCCGACGTCGCCGCGACCTAGTCGCCGATCCGGGTATGCGTCGTGCCCGGCGCCCATTCCACGCTGCTCCTCACCACGGCTTCCCGTGCGCGGTAGCTGCATATCCGCGGCGGAAGGATCAGGTCTTGTGCTGATTGTGAACCGTGTGAACGAGCGCACCGAGAACGTGTGCCACGAACTGCTCCCGACAGCGCCGCGCCGCTGTGGGGTGCGCCCCCGCCGCCTGGCCGGGATCATTGCTCTCGGCTACGCCCTCCTGGCGCTGACCTGGTTGCTGATGAGCGTCCCTTCTCTCCACTCCGCTGCGGTGCAGGCCCATCTGCTGCATGAACTCGCGTTTGTGAGCATCACGGGGGGCCTGTTGTTTACTGCCGTCTCGAGAATGATCACCGTGGTCATCGAGCGTGAGCGGCGCGCCGCGGCGCAGCTCGAGGCCCAGCGGCAAACCCTCGAACAGGCCAACCGCACCCTGCGCGCCTTTTCCGAAGCCACCCTGATGGGCTGGTCACGGGTGCTCGATCTCCGCGATCATGAGACGGAGGAACATAGTGCCCGCGTCACTGCCCTGACGGTGCGCCTGGCGCAGGCGATGGGGATCGAAGCCGAGGAGTTGGAGCAGATCCGTCAGGGGGCGATGTTGCACGACATCGGCAAGATCGGGGTTCCCGACGCTATTCTCCGCAAAGCGGGCGCCCTTGCCGATGATGAGTGGGCGGTGATGCGCAGGCATCCCGAGCTGGCCTACAATCTCCTGGCGCCGATCGGGTTCTCGCGCCCGGTGCTTGAAATCGCCTACTATCACCACGAACGCTGGAATGGCAGCGGGTACCCCGCGGGCCTGGCCGGAGAGCAGATCCCCCTGGCGGCGCGTATCTTTGCGGTGGTGGACGTGTGGGACGCCCTGTGCTCCGACCGGCCCTACCGCCGGGCCTGGTCTCAGGAGCGGGCCTTGCGCTACCTCAAGGCCCACGCTGGTACGCTCTTCGATCCCCGGGTGGTGCAGGCCTTCTGCGCCCTGATCGAGCATGAGCGCTACGAAGCGGGCGCCTCTCTTCGCCAGGTCGCGTGACCGCGCCAGCGTGGCCGGTGAACGAAGCATTCCGATGCGTTGAGATGCGCTGGTTGGTCCTCGCCCCCGGCCCCGCTCCAGCTTCGCTGGAGCGCCTGCGCTGAGCCTGGCGAAGCGGGGAGGCCAGCGCCGCGCGCGGGGGCGCTCCAATGCGGTACAAGCCGCGTTGGCGCGGATGTTCCGTCCGCTCTTAATGCTTCCTCCAGGAGAAGGGGCGAGCCTTCAAAGGGTATCACGAGACCATCGCGTTCACGGCATGCGCGGATTATGGCGCCCGTGCTCGCCCGGCTGCCGGGTTGGCACGCCTCCCTGAAAGAGTCAGGCACGCCTTGAGCAT
>Ga0116211_1001526_pt1 | contig 10792 bp, 9 predicted proteins | sample SaghotsprinmetaG_FD_94484 | JGI IMG/M metagenome (GOLD analysis project Ga0116211, IMG submission 94484) | Hot spring microbial communities from South Africa to study Microbial Dark Matter (Phase II) - Sagole hot spring metaG | ecosystem: Environmental > Aquatic > Thermal springs > Hot (42-90C) ... | reverse complement strand
ACTGATGGTTATGGCACCACAGCTCTGGGTTTAGGCAGCCTGAGTGTCTCCAGTTATGCCAATGCCTCTGCTGCGCTGGCGGCGATCGACTCAGCCATTGCTTTGATCGACGGCGCCCGTGCCGATTTGGGTGCGATCCAGAATCGCTTCCAGGCAACGATCCGCAACCTGACCAACATTTCAGAAAACGTTTCTGGCGCTCGCAGCCGGATCCGGGATACCGACTTTGCTAAAGAAACGGCTGAACTAACCCGGACCCAGATTTTGCAGCAGACCAGCACCACAGTGTTAGCTCAGGCAAATCAGCGTCCGCAGGCGGCATTAAGTTTGCTGCAGTAAACATAACAGAACTCAGCCCGGGTCTGTTCAGCTAGTGTGGACGGATCTGGGGCGTTTTGTGAATTTGCTTTTTATGCAAAAGGATTCGGCAATGTCGTAACGACAGGAATTTTATTATGGCTATCATAGTCAACACGAATAGCTCGTCGTTGACATCGCAGCGTATGTTGCAAAACGCTGGAGCAGGTCTTGAAACAAGTTTCGAGCGCCTGGCTTCGGGGTTGCGGATCAACAGGGCAGCTGACGATGCAGCGGGGCTGGTTATATCGCAACGCTTGACCAGTCAGATCGATGGTTTGGAGCAGTCGCGGCGTAATGCTAACGACGCGATTTCGGTTACCCAGGTTGCTGAGGGGGCAATGGATGAGATTTTCAATGCCCTGCAGCGGATGCGGGTACTGACGATCCAATCCGCTAATGGCATTAATAGTGACCAGGATATTGCGGCCTTACAGCAAGAATTCACACAGATGGCGGAAGTCATTGACAGAATTGCGCTGACTACGGAGTTCAATGGTAAGAAACTGTTGGATGGCTCTTTGGGCACGCTGCAGTTTCAGACCGGGGCCAATCCGTTACAGTATTCCGATGTGGAGTTAAGCCGCAGGTTTACGACTGACAGTACCGGGTTAAATCTTGCTGGGGTTGCTTTAGGTAGCACAGACACGGGCGAAGTTTTGGCGGCGCTGGATGCTGCGATCAAAATTACAGATGAAGGTAGGACTGAGTTAGGTTCGACACAAAGCGCGCTATTTAGCACTATCAGAAACCTGGGAAACGTAACGGAGAATGTGGCGGCATCGCGAGGGCGGATCCGGGATACTGAATATGCGAAAACAACGGCAGAGCTAACCCGAACGCAGATCCTGCAACAAAGTAGTACGACGGTATTATCGCAGGCGAATCAGCGTCCGCAGGCGGCAATTTTTGTATTGAGTGGCTAAGAAAATTGCGCCTCGCTTTAAGTTTATGATTTTTAATGATATTAATTTATAAAAAAATTTGAAAAAAAGTCTAAAGTTCTTCAGACAGTGGCCGATAACCTAGTTAAGCCAAGTTGCAGCTTGGCTCAACTCACGGGACAACCGTTGTTTAATATCAGTTAATTGTAGCCTCACTGCAATTAACTAAGGAGTGACTCATGGCTTTATATGTAAACACCAACACCTCGTCGCTGAATGCTCAGCGGCAGTTGTTTAACTCAGGTAATAACCTGGATGTGGCGTTCAAACGTCTGTCATCAGGTTTTCGCATTAACAGTGCAGCTGACGACGCAGCAGGCTTACAGATCAGTAACCGTCTGACCAGTCAGATCAATGGTTTAGATCAAGCTGCCCGGAACGCGAATGACGGTATCTCAATGGCTCAGGTAGCTGAAGGCGCGATGGACGAAATTACCAACGCCCTGCAACGGATCCGGACGCTGGCGATTCAGTCACAGAACGGTATCAATACCACGTCAGACCGTAAGGCACTGCAGCAGGAAGTCACAGCGCTGAAAAAAGAGATGTCACGGATTGCCGATACCACACAGTTTGGTACGCAAAAACTGTTGGACGGTAACCTGTCTGCGACTTTCCTGGTAGGCGCCAACGCAAATCAGGAAATTTCAGTAGTTCTGACGAATACTGATGGCTACGGTACCACTGCACTGGGTTTAGGTACGCTGTCTATTTCCAGTTACGCAAATGCCTCAGAAGCGCTGGCTAAAATTGATAGCGCGCTGGGTGTAATTGATGGTGCCCGCGCAGAATTGGGTGCGATTCAAAACCGCTTCCAGGCGACGATCCGTAACCTGACAAATATTTCTGAGAACGTTGCCGGTGCGCGTAGCCGGATCCGCGATACAGATTTTGCCAGAGAAACCGCAGAGTTGACCCGGCAGCAGATCCTGCAGCAGACCAGTACTACAGTATTGGCGCAGGCGAATCAGCGGCCGCAGGCAGCCTTGTCATTATTAGGCTAAAATCGATAGCGTGGTGATAGAAACTTTTCAAGTTTCTATCACGCGTTCCGATAAAGGAGGTGTACTATGAGCAGCATCAGTTTGACTGGTTCGCCGCTTGCGACATCGCTGCCCCCTAATCGTGATACTATGCCAAAAGAGCAGCAGGAGGCTGTTAGTAGCAGATTAAGTGCTGTGCAACCGGTGACGCAGGTCGTTGCGGCGGAACCGGACAGAGCTCAGCTGCAGCAGGCAGTTGACGTTGTCAATCAAGCGCTGCTTCTTGAAAAGCGCGCATTGAACTTTTCAATTGATGAGGATTCAGGCCGTTCAGTGATAAAAGTCTTTGACTTTAAAACGGACGAATTGATTAAGCAGATCCCATCGGAGGAATTGTTGCGTGTTGCTCAGGATATTAAACGGCTTCAGGAAGAAATGGGGCAATCGATAGGCCTGCTAATCGACAATAGAGTGTGAGGTTCAGAAGATGACGGGTGTAAATTTTCTTGGTTCGGCTTCCGGCCTGCCGCTTAACGAGTTGGTAAATACCCTGGTTAAAACGGAGCGTGATGCGAAGTTATCAAGAATTACCAGCACCCGTAGCAAACTGGAATCCTCACTGTCCGGGGTGGGCAGATTAAAATCTGCCCTGTCCGGCTTTCGGGATGCTGTAACGCAGTTAAGTACCAATAATCTTAATGCCCGTAAAGCAACGGTTATTCAACCCACAGACAACAAGACCTATCTGGAAGCTTCCGCTTCCAGTCGGGCAGTAGTCGCGAATTTTGATATCCGGGTACAACAACTGGCATCCGGAAGTCGCCTGGAAAGCGCTGATGGTGCTTTTAGTTCTGCCAATGACGTTATTGCCACTTCAGACGGTACTCTGACCTTTGCGGCCGGTGATAAGACATTTGAGGTAGCGGTAACCGCCGGCATGACACTGAACCAGCTGCGGCAAGCCATTAATAGTAACGGTGATAACTTTGGCGTTAACGCCAATATTATCAATGCCGGAGGCGCGGTCGGTAGTAAACTGGTGCTGACGTCGAATATCAGCGGCGATGGTAATGATTTAGTTATTACCAATAATAACGCTGAGCTGGATCCTTTGTCATCCGGAGCCTCAGGTTTAACGGTGGTCACTCCGGCGCAGAATGCGATCATTGAGGTTGACGGTATTACCGCGACCAGCGCGACCAACACCTTTACTAATGTTATCCAGGAAATTGAGTTAAAGGTGCTCGAGGTTACGCCGGCTGGCAATAATGCCAGGTTGAATATTGAAATGGATTCGGCCGGAACCAAAGAGAAAGTTGAAAACTTCATCAAGAAATACAATGAGCTCGTTGATCAGGTTACCGCTCTGACGCGGCCACGCACCCTGGGCTCTGATGGTAAAACGGTTACAAACGAGGGGGGCGCCTTAACGGGTGATTCGCTGCCAAGAAACATTATGTCGCAGCTGCGCGGTATCTTGGGTGCAAATTTTACTGACGCTGATGAGGGCTTTTCGACGCTATACGCGATGGGCGTCACCTTTGACAAGAGCGGTAAACTCGAGATCTCGACGTCAACGGCCTTTGGTGCGGACTCCGGCAAACAACGCTTTGAAAAAGCGCTTAGTCAGAATTTTGACAGTATCGCCAATTTATTTGGTGGTGATAATGGCATTAGCAAAAAACTCGATAGCTTTATTTCAGAATTTACCCAGTCTGGCGGCATTATTGCCTCACGAGAGCAAACTTTACGCTCACAAATTGATAAAAGTACTAAAGATTTAGCCGCAGCGAACCGATATATAGATAGTTACGAACAAACCCTCAGAGCACGCTATACCGCTCTGGACAGTTTGTTGGGCTCGATGCAGAACCTGGCATCGACTGTCACCGCCCAGCTAACGAATTTACCAGGGTTTACGCTTAAAAAATCCAGATAACGGAGTGCAGCATGAGTTATGGTATTAAAGCTTACAAAGCCGTTGGTGTGAAAGACGATCTAGCCGTCGCCGATCCACACCGGGTTATTCAGTTACTAATGCAAGGTGCACTTGAAAAAATGGCCCTGGCCAAAGGCTGTATGGAGCGCAAAGATTTCGCTGGCAAGTCTGCCAGTATCTCCAGAGCCATGACCATTATTAATGCTTTGCAGGGATCATTGGATATGGAGCTCGGCAAAGATATTTCTGAAAACCTGTGGGCTTTGTATGATTTTATGGTCAATCATCTGGCACTGGCCAGTCGCGAGAATAGTGTTGCCAAAGTCGACGAGGTGATGGAGTTGATGCTGACCATCAAAGGTGCCTGGGATCAGATCCCGGTATCGGCGCGGGATGAGGCCTACCAAATCCGCCAGGGGCAAACGCAGGGGATGGTGGTTGGTGCCTGAGCAGAGCCTGAATAAAATTTACGAATTACAGTCACAGATGTCGGCTCTGCTGGCAGAGCCTGCTGCTGATCTTACTGAGGTAGCCACTTTGTTGTCGCAGTTGGAAACCGCAATAAGCAAGCTGGCAACACAACAGCTCAGCCCGGAGAGCGCTGCTGAGTGTCTGAATGACACCTTGAGCTGGTTGAGTCAGCAACAAAACCGGCTGGACGCTGAAAAAGCGGAGTTGGGTAAGGTACTGAATGAAGTACAGCAACGACGACATGCCAGCCGCTCCTATCAGGAAAATAGCCAGTAATATTAATATCACTGGCTAATCTCTATCATTTCCCTTATGTTAATTTCAAACACCTTGAATCCCGTCAGTTAATTGGGCTAGGTATGTCGGTCATGGCCATCAGGCTATAATGCTTATCGTACAACGGTATGGATATTGCTTGTTTTGAGCGATTAGTCAGTTTAAATAAGGCATTCAGCCAGTTATGTATAATAAAGTTGCTTATCAAATTGATAAGGATCCTGAGCTTCAGGCCAAGCAGGAACGGCAATTTGCGCCCGAGCTAAAACGTCGTTTACAGCAAAATCTGGCGGCGTTTCGCCATCATATCCCATCTTTAATACCATTATTAGAACGCCACACGGCTCAGCAGTATGCTGTTTTCTGTAATAAATGGGGGCTGGCCAATATTGCCGACTTCGCCAATGGTATGGCGATGTATCGTCAGTCAGCCAAGGCAGAGAGTCAACGGGAGTATCAGCAATTCCAGCTGGCTGCGCCATTTTTTAGTTTGCAAGAACAGCAGGCTGCAGGGCAGCAGGTTTTGCCACCCCGGGTTGATTTACTGGTTATGTTGGGTTTAGGGGCGGGTTATCAGCTGGAATATCTGCTTGAGCAGCATCAGATCCGCTCAGTGATTGTCTATGAGCCGAGCGCAGATTTGTTTGTCTGCTCCGCACAACTAGCTGATTGGCTTGGTATTTTGCAGACTGCCGCAACCAAAGGTACCAACTTGTTTTTGCAGATTGGTAAAGATGCCAGTGGCTTACCGGAAGATCTCAGTGAGCTGTTGCAACTGCAAGCTGTAGAGCAGGTGTTTGTTTACCGCCATTACAGTCATCCGGTGATGGACAAGGTTTGGCATTATTGCCAGCTACAGAGTGGTGATCGTGCTGCGCTGCTAAATACCAGACAACACTTTGTTGCCTATAACAGCCAGTATGACGAAGTTGAAATACGACATGCCAGCACTGCGAGTGTGCTGTCAATGCCGGTTCCTGATCATCCGGAACAACAATTCCAGCAAAACCTTGCCGCTTTAAAGCAGTTTTATCCCCAGATCTATGAGGTGATTCGGGAACACCAACCCAAGCACTGGCAATTGGTGTGCGATCATTTAGGGCGACACAATTTGTGGCATGCGGAGCGCAGGGCACTGTTTTATCAGGATGTCGAGCACGACAGTCAGCGATTAATAGATGAATTTTGCCAGCATCCGTTTCAGGACGATGTGTTAATCGGACACCGGCCAACGTTCAAACTCCGTTCTTACCTGCATAATCAACAGGTACAAAAACTATTGCCAATACTGGAACGGAACCTGAAGAAGAATACCGTCCTGCCACAGCGGATTGACTCCTTAATCGTGTTTGGTATCGGGCTTGGTGTACATCTCGGTCAACTCCGGCAGCAGCACCAAATCAAAAACTGGTATATCTGCGAGCCTAATCTTGACTTTTTCTACGCCAGTTTATTCGTCACAGACTGGGCAGCGCTGTTTCAGCAAGCGCAGCAGGAAGAGTGCCGGATTTACCTGAATCTGGGGGGCGATGGTAGCGAATATTTTGCAGATTTGATGCGGCAGTTCTACCAGGTTGGTGCTTACTCTATTGCTAACACTTATATGCTCACCAGTTACTTTAATCAGCGGATGAACAATGCGATTCACGATTTGCGTAGTGAGCTGAGGGTCGTATTAGCTATTGGGGAGTATTTTGATCATGCTCGTTTTAATCTGGCCCATGCCTATAAGGTATTCAAAGCTGGCGCAAAGCTACTTAAGCGGGGCTTGGCGGCCAAGTCACACCCGGTACAGCAGGTACCGGTTTTTATAGTGGGTAATGGCCCGAGCTTGGATCAGTGTTTTGATTATCTGCGACACTATCAGCAGCAAGCTATTATCATCAGTTGTGGTACAGCACTAAGGGCCTTGCATAATCAGGGGATTAGGCCTGATTTTCATGCGGAGTTGGAGCAAAACCGCGCCAGTTACGAATGGGTGATGCAGGTTAAGGATCTTGACTACCTTAAACAAATCCGCATGCTGAGTATTAATGGTGTGCATCCGGATACGGCGGCATTATTTGCCGAAGTATTGTTATGTTTTAAAGATGGCGAATCATCAACTCAGTTATACGAGCCGCTGTTTAATCAACATGGCTTAGTTGGTGAATCTTTAGCTTATGCTTACCCTACTGTCACTAATTTTGTACTGAATCTACTGCTTAAGATCGGATTTCACAACCTGTATTTGTTTGGTGTTGATTTGGGTTTTGTCGATATTAATCATCACCACTCGAAAAGTTCGGCTTATTATGTCAATGGCCAAAAGCAATTGTATGATTACCAGAGAATTCACGGCGGTGGTTTACCTGTGCTGGGTAATTTCCGGCCTTTTGTTTATACCAAGCCGGAGTTTAATGTCTCGCGCAAGTTACAAGAAGTAGCCATAAAAAATGCCAAAGGCAAATGTGATGTTTATAACTGTAGTGATGGTGCGCAGATCCGCGGTGCTGTAGCTTTGCATCCGGATAACATACTGTTACAACCGCTCACCGCTAGTAAAGAAGCCTTACTGGATAGTTTTATCGCCGAAGCCTATCTGACGCTGCCACCTGAATTGGTGGAGCAAGTCCCCGCCAGTTATGACCCAGGCTTATTTGAAAGAACTATGCTGGATTGGCAAGCATTGCTAGCTGCGGATATTAGTTCGGAGCAAGAGGCAAAAGCACTGATAGAGCGGCAGTGGTTCTTTTTGCTGAAAGCGAACAGTCAAAAGACAAATCCGGCCTTTATGTTGTTTAACGGCAGTACTAACTATTTTTCTGCCATTTTACTTAAGCTGGCAGTGACAGATGCAACCGATGAACGTAATCAAATTGACGTATTTAATGAAGTGTTGGCCGTTTGGCGAGAATATTTGCAACTGGCGACAGAACAATTTCTTACCGCTCCGTTAGCTGCAGATCAGGTTACGTTACACAACTTGTTTGATGCTCATCAGCACAATAAGTAGTGTCTGGCATAGATAAAGTTTTAGCTTAGCGCAGCCGATAACAAGAGTAGCTCCTAAAATAAGCACCGACGCCCATGAAAACTATTATTACTTACGGTACCTTCGATTTGTTTCATATTGGCCACGTTAACCTGCTAAGCCGGGCGAAAGCGTTGGGGGATCGTTTGATTGTCGCGGTTTCCACCGATGAATTTAACCTGCAAAAAGGCAAAACGACACTGGTCCCGTTTGAACATCGGGCTGCTGTTGTGGCCAGTTGCCGTTATGTCGACCAGGTTATTGCGGAAGCCAGTTGGGAGCAGAAAGTATTAGATATCCGGCAGTTTGGTGTTGATATTTTTGTCATAGGTGATGACTGGCAAGGTAAGTTTGACGAATTAAAGGCTTTTTGCGAGGTGCAATATCTACCAAGAACCCGTAATATTTCATCGAGTTCTATTAAGCAAGCGATGCAGGTTTTAGCGCAGCTGGATAAGGAGCTACGCTAATGACGTCTCCGATGATCACGGCATTGATGACAACCTTTAATAGTGCTGCTTATGTTAAAGAAACGATTGATAGTATTTTGAGACAGACTTTCAGTGATTTTGAGTTTCTTATTCTAGATGATGGCTCAAAAGACGATACAGTAGAGATCATTAAAAGTTATTGTGATAGACGTATCCGGCTCATTGAGTATAGAGAAAATAGAGGTGTTGGTTATAGACTGAATCAAGCGCTCAATTTAATCGGTGATACTCAATATATTGCAAAAGTCGACTCTGATGACATCTCCAGAGTAGACCGTTTTCAACTTCAGTATGACTTTCTCCAAGAAAATCTTGACTTTTCAGTAGTTAAAACCTACGTCGAGTACTTTGCTGATACTGAGGCGCTAGCAACCTCGGAAAGGTTTTTATTCTTTAAAAATAAAAAAGAAGCTGAACTAAATTCAATTAATACAGCTGAACTAATAGACCAACAGCTCAGGCGTTGGTTGTGCTTTCTTCACACCACATATATGGCTCGTACATCAATTGTCAAGAAGGTTGGCTATCCAGAAAGCAGGATGTATGAAGATTACAGCCTCTTTTATCGAATGCTAATGCAAGGTTGTAAATTCGGTTGTGTTTGCAAGCCATTAGTTAAAGTGAGAATCACTGATACATCAACTACAATGACACGAACAGAAAATTATTTGGATACGGGCATTAGCGCTATTGTTGATTTTAAATTTTTCCAAATTAAAGAGTTGCTTAGAAAAAAGCGGCTTTTTATTTTTGGTAGCGGTCAACTTGCTCGTTCTCTGTGTCGTGTATTACAACAGAATGGTATTGTAGTTGAAGCTATGCTAGATCGTCGTCGAGGAGATTCATTAGTTTTAGAGTTAGGCTTGGTGGTTCCGGTACAACTTGTTACAGACGCTATGCCAGATAAATCTGAGGCTAGCATTATCATAGCTGCACAACCAGTGCGAGATGAGATTTGTGATTTAATGGAAAAACTTGGTTGGCAGGAATGGCAAGATTACATCGTGATTGCTTAAATTATTCTTGTTAAGAAACTGTCTTTGTTGACGTCACTGATATTGTTGAGTGTTTAGTCCGTGAATAGTATTAAAAGGCGTGTTGCAGTTATTGTAGATGAGTTCACATTATCCAATATAGTCGATTATTGGGATGTTATTGAAATTGATTTTTTCGATGATCTTAATTTTTTGAAGTTATTCAAACCAGAGATTCTTTTTGTAGAATCAGTTTGGAGAGGTGTGAACAACTCTTGGCAGGGCCTGATTAACAATAAGCTAGGAAGACTCACTGAGGTTGTTGAATTCTGCAAGATGCAGGGTATTCCCACAGTTTTCTGGAATAAAGAAGATCCTATTCACTTTGAAGACTTTACTGACCGTTGCAATGTTGCTGGTCTTTTTGACTATATATTTACCACCGAAATTGACTGCATCGGCGACTATAAAAAAAAGTACGATCATAATAATTGTTATTTTTTGCCATTTTTTTACAACGAAGTTAACTTCAATATGGCTTATTCGTTGGGTAAAAATTCAACATTTTTTGCTGGTAGTTATTATAGGAAGTATGTGAAGCGAAATACTAGCTTCGCTAAAATAACTTCCTATCTCGATAGTATAGGCGAGGACTATGTTATTTTTAATCGTCATAGTCTTTCGGAAGATGTCGATTTCAAATTCCCTGATTCATATAAAAAGCATCTTCGGGACGCAGTTGATAGTAAAGATATTCATAATATATACAAAAGCTTTAGAAACTGCATTAATGTAAACACTGTAGTAAATGGACAATCCATGTTTGCGCGCCGAGTTTTAGAAAGTCTGGCTTGTGGTACAAGGATATATAGCAATTATTCTCGATCATTTGAAGTTTTGCTTCCAAATTTTGTCAGTTATCTTGACGATGAGATTATCCAAATTACTTCAAGTGGTGTTAATAGAATCATACAGCGCTTTTCTTCATCAAATGTGCTTAGTTATCTAGAAAATATTGTTTTAGAATCAGCGGTAACTGAAGACTTTGGGCTGCCTTCTGCATTAACCGATTATGGACGTATTACTTTAAAAAGGCCTGGTGCATGCATATGCTTTACTTCTGGGGTTTCAACCTCTGAGTTTGTCACATTTTCGATTGATTACGATACGATATCGGTGAAATCTATATTAGATTTCAGCTGTCACGCCTACATTAATCTTATGCCAAGTATTAAAGTTGAAAATCTATCTAATTTATCAGTGATTTTTGATTCCGAGTCAAATGATATACTTCTCGACGTATGGGGTTTTGATAATTATGGTAAAGACATCTTACGGAGGATT